>ORJL010716682.1_pt1 | contig 10214 bp, 10 predicted proteins | sample 1779941 | NCBI WGS metagenome assembly ORJL01 (sample SAMEA104232317, study PRJEB22302) | groundwater metagenome | biome: forest; feature: aquifer; material: groundwater | place: USA | collected 2011-08-07 | depth 5.8 m | reverse complement strand
TTTAAGGACGCGATGATCTACGGCGAGAATTTTTTCCAGTTCACGCTCGTCAAGCCACACGCCGCTGCACGCGCCGCATTGATCCACTTGATAGGGACCGACTTGCACCGACGCAAATTTTCCGCCGCACGCCGGACATTCACCAAGAGTGTCAGAATCGTTATGTGCCATTACGGTTTACCCTTGAGCCGTTCAATCTCGGCTTTGAGTCGTTTGTTTTCTTCCTCCGCCTCTTCGCGCGCATCATCTGCTTCGTCCGCGGTCATCAAGCGTTTTTTTGTTTTGAGATCATACAGCCGCAAACGATACGATTCGACCCGCAATTCCAATTCAAGGCTGTCGCTGAAGATCGGCGACTCGAGCGGTTGATACTCTGATCCGCGCAAACGAAAACCGCGTAACGATCCATTCATGGGATCGAAAACAAAATACTCGGTGACGCCGAGATCGGCGTATAAAACTTTTTTCGACCCCAAATCTTCTCGGCGCGTGGAGACCGACGTGATCTCGAAAATAACATCAGGCGCGCGCCCTTCTTCCCACAACTTATAAACTCGGCGCTCACCTTTTGGCACGCCCTTGACCACAAAGACATCCGGCACCACAAATTCTTTTGGCTCGCCTTCGACATAGTAAAACAACAAGTCAGCGGCGACATAGATATTTGGCGTAGTGTGGAAATAGCGCGACAACGAAAAACGTAAATCTAAAATTTGCGCGATATGCGCGTCAGTTTCGCCCATCGGCTTGCCATCCGTTTCGGGGTAAAAAATTGCAGGCGGGGTTTTAAGTGGAGTAGCGATCATCGCGTAGCCTCACTGATGATTATACATGGGGCGGCATATAGCGAATAGCGTATCGCGGATGGCGTCGCGTATCACGCATCACGTATCACGCCATTCACTATAAGCCATCTGCCATTCGCCATCCGCCATCAGCCAACCGCTTTATCCGTAATCTCCAACGCCTTATTGATCACCTCAAATGCTTCGCGCAATTCTTTCTCAGTGATGATCAACGGCGGATTGGTGTGTAACATATTGCGCCAAGTGAAAGCGTAGATGCCATTCTCTTTGAGATACGCGCCGAGTTTGTTCATCTCCGCGCTCGCGCCAACGTATGGCGCCATTGGCTCTTTTGTTTTTCGATTCTTCACCAACTCAATGCAACCGAACAACCCAATACTTCGCACATCGCCCACACTCGGATGCTCGGCTTTGAGATCATCGAGCAAGCCCGCCATGATCTTACCTACGCGCTTCGAGTTTCCCACGATGTCATCCTCTTTCATCACGCGCAGAGTCGCCACACCCGCCGCAAGACTCATCGGGTGCGCGCTGTAAGTGAGACCGCCGTAGAAAACTTTATCTTTGTAGAAGTCAGAAATTTTCTCGTTGATGGCGACAGCCCCTAGCGGCATATACGCCGATGTTAAACCTTTCGCCATCGTGATCATATCCGGCACGACCTTCCAATGATCAACAGCGAACCATTCGCCCGTGCGCCCAAGACCTGCCATCACTTCGTCGCAGATCAATAAGATGCCATGCTTGGTGCAAATCTCGCGTAAGCCTTGCATGTAACCATCGGGCGGGATGATGATGCCGTTGGTGCCGGTGACGGTCTCAATGAAAATGGCGGCAACAGTATGCGCTCCTTCATACATCAACACTTCTTCAATTTGATCTAAACACTTGCGCGCGAAAACTTGATCGCTATCACCTTCTTGATACAACTGACTGCGATACTTATACGGATCGAAAATGTGAATGACGCCGGGGATGCCGGGTTCGTTTGCCCAACGCCGATGATCGCCGGTCAACGTCATCGCGCGGGACGTTGCGCCGTGATACGAGCGATAGCGGGCGATGATCTTGTGGCGACCGGTGAAGTGCCGCGCCATCTTGATCGCGTTCTCATTCGCTTCCGCGCCGCCCAGCGTGAAGAAAAACTTTTTGAGATCACCCGGCATCACTTCGGCTAACTCTTTGCCAATGGTGGCGCGCACTTCGCTCGCCATGCTCGGTCCGGCGTAGACCAACTCTTCGGCTTGTTTCTTAATCGCTTCAATCACGCGCTCATCACCGTGACCGATGTTGACACACATCAGTTGCGAATTGAGATCGAGATAGCGTTTGCCATGAGCATCCCAAAAATAAATACCCTTCCCTTTCGCCATCGGGATCGGGTTAACCGAATCTTGGGCAGACCACGAAAAAAAACTGTGTTTCTTGGTGAGGGCAACAATTTCGTCGGGGGACATTGAGGGCATGAGAGTTATCTCCAGTAGGGTTTAAAGATTGAACCACAAAGAAAGGAAGAACGCAAAGAATTTTACCGTATTCGACTTTGAACTTTTAGAAATCCCCTTCCACACGTTCTCGTATAATACTGTATCAGGAGAGATTACTATGCTAAAACCTGTTTTAGCTTTACAGGATTTTCTTGACCAAACTAGCATCGTTTGGAATCAGCAAGGGGATCGACCTGCGCTAAATTCTCAAGCCGCAATAGAACTAGAAAAATTTTCGCGCCCCGAATCGATAGTCACAGCATATTCACAAGCGCTTTTACTGTTTGAAACAGCAGTCGACTACAGCACGGCATTAATAAAAACACTCACTGAACCAGCACAATCTGTCGCGCCTTGGTCATGTGCGCGGAGTGTGTTAGAAACATCTGCTTTGGCGTTGTGGCTATGGGACACAAATATAGATGCCCGCCAGCGAGCCCAGAGAAGTTTGGCTTTTAGATACGAGGGGCTAACGCAACAACTAAAATTCGCACAGGTTTCCAATAACGGTTTATCTAAAAGTAAAATCATTGCCCGATTAGATAAAATTGAACAAGTCGCTCAATCTATTGGTTTTGCTAAAGTGACTGATAGGAAAAAGGGAAAGCGTATTGGGATAGCACAACCCATGCCAACAGTTACAGAAATTATTATCAAGATGCTCGACAGGGAGAGTAGCTATCGGCTGTTATCTGCAATGGTACATGGTCATGCATGGGCACTTCAACCATTGAGTTTTGGTAAAGCCAGCGAAACTCAAGAAATTTTTGATGGCGTGAAAGGTAAATACATTGAAAAGCATCTTGACTATTCATCCATTGTCTATCTTTGCGTTGAATCATTAGCGTACATTTCGACTAGCATCATCATGAAATTCAAACTATATGGTTGGGATACGCAACAAATGGGAATTTTAATTGATAAAACACGTAAAGAGTTGGCAGAGCAACTTTAGCTCCTGTTCACATTTCATTCCGAAAGGCAACCATTATGTCTAAAAAGAAACGCAAACAAAAAAACACATTAGCCGAATTTAAACGCGAAATGGAAGTGGATGAGGTATTCAAAGGGCAAAAGATTCAACTGCATGAAAGCGGCGAGAAGATGTCTGAGATACTTGGCTTGTTCATCGAACCATATGTCGAGTTTACGACGAACTATCACGCGTACCACAACTTGGTTGCGACCGCCGTAGTGGCATGGAACGCCGCCTTGCTGGATGCCAAACACCAACGCCAGTTTCTCAACGACGCCAAGAAAAGCATGACCATAGATCCAACGACACAAAAAGACCTCCTAGCAATCGTCAGCGAGATGATAGAGCGAAAGAAACTCCTCTTTGCCGCCAACCACAGATTCATCGTCAACTACAAAGTGATAGACATGGGGCGCAACTATCAACTCATCATCGTCTCCACACCTGAAAACCTATCGCCCGATGATCAACCACCAGAAGAAAAGCCTAAGTCGTCTGTTGATACCAGCATCAAAAAATTGTTGGATGTTGTGTTTGGAAAATAAAAAACTCCGATCCCTTCACCACACCGTTGCGCCCGCAGTTGAACTGCGGGCGCAACAATCGACATAAAATCTTTGCGTTCTTCGCGCCTTCGCGGTTTTCTCTATTTCTATAACACAGGCGCCCCCGCCGCCCGCTTCAAAAACTTCCCCTGCCCGGCTTTGCCTAACCACTTCTCGCCGTCCACGATCATATCCCCACGCACGAAAACTTTTTCCGGCAAGCCGATCAACTCCATGCCTTCGTATAAGTTGTAATCGGTGCGTTGGTGCGTGTTCGTAACGCTCACCGTCTTCTTGAGATTCGGATTCCAGATCACAATATCGGCGTCACTGCCAACAGCAATCGTGCCTTTGCACGGATACATGCCAAAAATTTTGGCGGGGTTGGTGCAGCATAGTTCCACGAATCGGTTCATCGAAATGATCCCACGCCCTACCCCATAGCTCCACAAGATCGGCATACGGTCTTCAATGCCCGGCACGCCGTTGGGGATTAACGTGAAATCATTTTTGCCCAACTCCTTACCGGCGATCTTTATTCTTTTATCTTCGTATTGAATCTCTTTTGTGCCATCAAGAAAGAACGGGCAATGATCTGTGCCAACCACCTGCAAATTATTTTGGGCTAACGACTTCCACAAAAATTCGTTGTCGCTCTGAGTTCTAAACGGCGGCGAGCATACCCACTTCGCCCCATCGGGTCGGCGCAAATGATCAACGGTGAAGAAAAGATAGTGCGGGCAGGTCTCACCCATCGCCTTGAGCCCGCGTGAACGCGCATACATCAATTGCTCAACCGATGATTGGCACGTCATATGCACGATATATACCGGCGCGTCGGCCATCGCCGCGAGCGAGATGGCGCGCAGAGTCGCTTCGGCTTCCGCCCAATGCGGACGGGTGAGGACGTGATCAACGGGTGACAAGCGGTTGGCGGCGACACTTTGATCAATAAGAATTTGAATCGTGTCGCCGTTCTCGGCATGGATCATCGTCAACATCCCATGCTCGCCAGCCTTCTGCATGATCTTGAACATCGCCGTATCATCCACCTGCAAGCGACCCTTGTATGCCAGCAACAACTTGATCGTCGTGATACCTTCACTGATCATGCTCGGTATCTCATCAATCACCGCGTCGGTCGGATCGGTGATCGTAATATGAAATCCATAATCAATCACCGGCTTGCCCTGCAACTTGGCGTGCCAATTATCGAGTGCTTGCTTGAGCGACTCATCTTTATATTGACAGGCGAAATCAATGTGACTGGTCGTGCCGCCAAACGCCGCCGCGCGATGCCCACTATAAAAATCATCCGACGACACCGTGCCCATCATCACCAGTTCGAGATGCGTATGCACATCAATGCCGCCGGGCAAAATATATTTGCCGCGCGCGTCAATCACGTTTGCATCTTCGCCCGGCAAGTTCGCGCCCAAGGCGATCACCTTTTCATCTTCAATCAATACATCGGCGATGATGGAGTCGGATGCAGTAACAACGGTTCCATTCTTAATCAAAGTCTTCATAGTTTTAATCACCAATGACTCGAATAAACGAATGTCACTAATTTATCATTCGTCTTATTCGCCCATTCGTGATATTCGTGATAAAAAGTGTTATCCTTATTGTATTCCTAAATTCAAAATATGGAGACTGTCATGCACACCGGTTCATACATCAACGGCAAATGGATTCAACCCGACTCGAAAGAGATCATCAAAAATATAAATCCGGCGGACACAAACGATGTGATCGCCGAGTTCCCCGCCGCGCAAGCGGATGACGCCGTTCGGGCGATTGAGGCAGCGAAAGCCGCCTTCCCCGAATGGAAGCGGACTCCGGGACCCGAACGTGGTCGGGTGTTGTGGCGCGCGGCGAACATTGCCCGCGCTCGCGCCGATGAGATCGCCAAAGTGATGACACGCGAAGAAGGGAAAATTTTTAAAGAGGCGAAGGGTGAAGTGCTGAAAGGTGTTTCGATTTTGGAGTATTACGCCGGTGATGGCTACCGCATGCATGGCAAGACTATGCCTTCGGAGATTCGTGATGTGTTCACTTACACCATTCGCCGTCCACTTGGAGTCGTGGGTCTCATCTCCCCTTGGAATTTTCCGTGGGCGATCCCTGTTTGGAAATCTGCTCCCGCACTCGTGAGCGGCAACACCGTTGTATTTAAACCATCGGGGGTCACACCGGCAACAGCATCTCTCCTCGCAGAAATTTATGAAGAGGCGGGGATGCCGGCCGGAGTCTTCAACATGGTGATCGGTTACGGCAACGCAGTCGGCGAAGCGATTGTGAATCACAACGATGTGCGAGCGATCTCGTTCACAGGATCGAACTCAGTGGGTCAGGCTTTGTATGTGAAAGCGGCGGGGCGCGGTGCAAAGGTGACGTGCGAGATGGGTGGCAAGAACGCCGTTATCGTGTTGCCCGACGCCGATCTCGAAAAGGCGGCAACCGCAATCCAAGGCGGCGCATTTGGGTCAACAGGTCAACGCTGCACGGCAACATCGCGCATCATTGCATCGCCAAAGGTTAAGGATGAATTACTTGATCGCTTAACGACGAAAGCGAAAGGGATGAAGATCGGTTCTGGACTCGACGAGACGATTGATATGGGACCGATTGTGAGTGAGAAGCAGTGGAAACAGAATCTGGATTACATCGAGATCGGAAAAAAGGAAGGGGCGACGTTAGTGCTGGGCGGTAATCGTCCGCAACACTTGAGCGCGGGTTATTTTGTCGAGCCGACGATCTTCGACAACGTAAGTCCATCTATGCGAATCTTCCGCGAAGAAATTTTTGGGCCGGTGTTGTCAGTCGCCACCGCAAATGATCTACAAGAGGCGTTGAACATTGCCAACTCGGTGGAGTATGGACTCAGTACATCGATCTTCACCCAAGACATTGATAACATCATGCGCTTTGTGGAAGAGGTGGAAGTAGGGATGATCCATGTGAACGAGCCGAGCGTGGGCGGCGAAGCACAGTTGCCGTTTGGCGGAACAAAATCCACCGGCATCGGCGAGCGCGAGATGGGTGAAGACGGTTTAAATTTTTTCACCGAAGTGAAAACGGTGTTCATCAATTTTTCGGGCAAGGCAAAAGTTTCGGCGATACGGTAAAGGAACAAGGGAAACAGGCAAGTATAATTTCATTCGAGGTGTGATCATGCCAAAGAAAATGCGCGAGACGGCGACTCAGATATACGGCGAACCGACGTGGGATATTGCCCAACTTTTTCCGCTTCAAGGAGCGTGGAGCGTGAGCGAATACATGTCGCTGCGCCCAAGTCGTGTGGTCGAATACATCAACGGTCAATTGGAGATTCCCGACATGCCTACACAATCACATCAACTTCTTGCCGCTTATCTGTATCAGACCCTCTTGCTTTTTGTCACTGTGCGCCAACTCGGCACAGTGTTGTTCGCGCCGTTGCGCGTGCGAATCTCCGAAGGAAAATATCGAGAACCCGACATCGTCTTCATGCACAAAGATCATGCAGAACGGCGCGGGGAAGAATTTTGGGTCGGCGCAGATTTAGTGGTTGAAGTTGTCAGCCCGGGCGAACAAGATCGCAAGCGTGACCTGATTGATAAACGCAAAGATTATGCCGAAGCGCAAATCCCCGAATACTGGATCGTGGATTACCAAGAGAAGCGCATCACGGTGTTGACGTTGGAGGGCAAGCACTACGCGGTTCACGGCGAGTTTGGCGTTGGCGAGACAGCGACATCAGCTTTGCTAAACGGATTTGCGGTTGAAGTCAAAGCCGTGTTCGACGCAGCGAAGTAAGGGATCATTTGATGTTACGCACTTAGCGCTCTACGCCCGCGTCCCCGCGGGCGTGTCTCTACATTTGAAAAGGAATGATTGTTATGCGTATCCTCATCACAGGCGGAAGCGGCTTTATTGGCCGCAAGCTCATCGAAAATTTAAAAAACGATTACGAGATCGTCATCTTGAGTCGGCAGCCGCGGAAACAAAAAGTGGGCGGCGTGAAAATAGTTGAATGGGATGGTAAAACAGATCACGATTGGGGGCATCTCGCCGATGGCGCGTTCGCCATCATCAATTTGGCGGGCGAGAACATCGGCGGCAGTTATTGGTCGCCGTCACAGAAGGGCGCGATCAAAGACAGCCGTACACAAGCCGGTAAAGCAGTGATGTATGCCATCAGCGCGGCGAAGGTGAAGCCCAAAGTTTTAATTCAGGCGAGCGCAGTAGGCTATTACGGGGACGCGCCGCAACCGATTGACGAGTCCGCGCCCAACGGAAATGATTTTCTTGCCGAGGTCTGTCAAGCATGGGAAGAGAGTACGAAAGACGCTGAACAGTTCGGCGTGCGCCGCGTCGTCATCCGCACCGGAGTCGTGATCGATCCCAAAGGCGATGCGTTGAAGAAGATGATGATCCCGTTTTATCTTTTCGCCGGTGGACCCCTGGGAAGCGGCAAACAATTCTTTCCGTGGATTCATCCGGCAGATGAGATCGGCGCGATTCGATTCTTAATGGAAAATACAAACGCGCGTGGCGCTTATAACGTGATGGCGCCGACTCCGATTACGAACAAAGAGTTTGCGCGCACGCTGGGCAAAGTGATGTGGCGACCTTCGTTCATGCCCGCGCCAAGTTTGGCTTTGAAAATCGTATTGGGTGAGATGAGCATGATCGTCCTCGAGGGGCAGAACGCGCGCCCTAAGAGATTGCTTGAAGCGGGATACAAATTTAAATTTGAAGACGCCGAAAGTGCGTTGAGGGATTTGTTGAAGTAGATTTAGACCTTGAAGGTTTACGGAACCTTCAAGGTCTTTTTTTTCACGGGGTATAATTTCATTCGAGGTGTGATCATGCCAAAGAAAATGCGCGAGACGGCGACTCGGATATACGGCGAACCGACGTGGGATATTGCCCAACTTTTTCCGCTTCAAGGAACGTGGAGCGTGAGCGAATACATGTCGCTTCGCCCCAGTCGTGTTGTTGAATACATTAACGGTCATCTGGAGATTCCCAACATGCCAACAAGAACTCATCAACGTATTCTGCTTTTCCTCTATAGTGTGTTACACGCCTTCCTTGTTCAATACAATCTAGGTGAACTACTCATCGCTCCACTCCGAGTCAAAATTTCCGAGAAGCGATATCGCGAACCCGATCTTGTATTCATGTTCAAAGAACACACAAACCGAAACACTGATGAATTTTGGATCGGCGCGGATTTGGTCATTGAGATCGTAAGCGAAGGTGAGCGAGACCGAGAACGCGATTGGGTTGATAAACGGAAAGACTACGCCGAAGCGCAAATCCCCGAATACTGGATCGTGGATTACCAAGAGAAACGCATCACGGTGTTGACGTTGGACGGCAAGCACTACACGGTTCACGGCGAGTTCGGCGAGAACGATGTGGCGGCTTCAAAGTTGCTGGCTGGATTTGAAGTGAAAGTGAAAGAAGTATTTGGCGCGGCAAACAATTGATATGGCAATTTCTCAACCCGTCATCATCGGTCTTGCCGGCGGCACCGGATCGGGCAAGACCACCGTTGCCCGCGCCCTCAACAAAATCGTCGGCGAAGGGCGCATCGCCGTTCTGCCGCACGACGCCTACTATCACAATCTCGATCATCTGCCCCCTGCCCAACGCGCCGAATTTAATTTCGATCATCCCGAGGCGCTCGACACTGATCTACTCATTCAACACGTCAAAGAACTTAAAGCGGGCAACGCCATTGAAATGCCCATCTACGATTTCAAAACAGATTCGCGCACGACGAAAACGATTCACATTGAGCCTGAAGCGGTGATCATGGTCGAGGGCATTTTGATCTTCGCCGAGCCCGAACTGCGAAAACTTTTCGACGTGAAAATTTTTGTGGACACCGACGCCGACATCCGCTTCATCCGCCGCGTGCAGCGCGACGTTGCCGAGCGCGGGCGCACCGTCGAGTCGGTCATCAATCAATATCTCACCACCGTGCGCCCGATGCACTTGGAATTTGTCGAACCCTCTAAACGTTACGCCGACGTCATCATCCCCGAAGGCGGCTTCAACGAAGTGGCGATTGACATGGTGGCGGCGAGAATCGAAGCGTTACTTAAATCTTAATGGCGCGACAAGGTGACACGATGACAGAATGACAAGATGAACTTCACCAACTGATCATCTTGTCACCCTTTCACCTTTTCATCCTTTCAAGAGTGAACAACAAACTAAGAATTGCCATCGTTGACCACGCGCCCGTGCTCGGCGGTGTTGAAGTGTTCGTCAACGATCTGATCGCCGCCGTTGATCAAAACAAATTCGATCTCACCCTCATCACTGACACAGCCACGCGCGTGCAGTTTAATGGCACGGTGATCAAGATCGATCTGCCGCGCCTGCGTGATAATTGGAT
>ORJL010617654.1_pt1 | contig 10215 bp, 10 predicted proteins | sample 1779941 | NCBI WGS metagenome assembly ORJL01 (sample SAMEA104232317, study PRJEB22302) | groundwater metagenome | biome: forest; feature: aquifer; material: groundwater | place: USA | collected 2011-08-07 | depth 5.8 m | reverse complement strand
TCCCCGTGGCCGACGCCGGCCAACGAAGACGAATGAGGCGAATTGCGCGGTGGCCGCCGCAAGGAATCTGACCGATTCGTTGAAATCGCGGAGCTGCGAAGCGACCACGATGCCGACGACGGCGACTATGAGCGGAATGATGCGGCTGCTCGGCGACGAATCGAATTGCAGGCGGGATTTCAGGAAGAATCCCGAGCCTCCGAATGCGATAAGAAGGGCCGTCCAGAGCGGTATGCTGTCGTATCCTCCCATACCCGCGAGAAATGCGAAGAGCGCGAATGCGATTGCCGAGCCCGCGAAGAGCGACGGTCGCTCTTTGAGTAAGGTAAGCATATCCTGCCTTCCTTTCTTGAAAAGTGAATGAATATGAAGAAGTGAAGTTTCTGTTTACACCCTATACCTCGCCGGAATACGAGTCAATAAACGGGTATAAAAAACTCCCGACATATCGTCGGGAGTGTATTGCTAGAAGCCGTATGAGTCACGGAACACCGTGCCCCAATCGATCTTCCATGGATCCTTGAAGTAAGCCCGCAGAAACACGTGCGGAAACGAGATGACGCGGATCGGTCCGTATTCGGGTCCCTTTGCGGGGACGCCCATCACCATGCAGCCGGAGTTGTTCTTCCGGAATCCCAGCATGTCGCCGAATGCGTCGCCGTCCGTGCTGGACGCGCAGGAAAGCATGAACTTGTTGCGGCTGAATGCAGCGCCGTAAAAGTGCATGTGTCCCGAGAGCTGGAAGAAATTCCTTCCCGTAAAGATGCGGGCATAATCGCCCCGCTCGAGAAGGTTCTCGGTCATTCCCTGCATGCGGTCCCCGTTCTTGCCGGAGCTCGCGGTCGGTTTGTGGCGGATCGCCATGCCCCATTCGTAGCCTCCGGGCACGGAGATGAGTCCGTAGCCGACCGACATATTGCCCCAGCGGGGAGCGCGTACCAACCTGTTCAGTGTCTCTTCATCCATGCCGAGGGACTTGTCCCCCAGAAGGAATCCGATGAGCACCCGTCGGTATATCGCGCCTTCCGCGAGTTCTTCTTCGGTCGTATGACCCACGTGGTCTCCGCTTACCCAATTGATGATGCCGAGATCGCGCGAGTCCTCCGCCCCTTCCCTGCCTTGCAACACTTCCTCGATGCCCCTGACCTTCAATCCGACCTTCGGATTGTTCTTCAGGATTTCGGCGAACAGCCGCGCCCGAGGGCGCAAAGATGTGTCGAAGAAGTTGTCCATCTGATCGGTCATCCAGTCCTCTCCGCGGTAGCGGAGCTGCGAAAGATGTTCAAGGCCGAGGCCCTGGATCATCTCCTTCAGTTTCTCCGGGTCCGCCGAACGTTTTGCGTTCTGCAGGATCCGTTTGACGTCCCGTTCCGACTGGGAATAGGACTTCGAGAGCGGATGGATGGTCTGCTGCGTCGGAAAGTGATGCCCTTGCAGATTGTCGGCGAGATTCGCGAAGAAATGCACCGGCACCGCTTTTCCGTTTTCCGTGAAGTTCCTGAGCAGAAGCTCGGAGAACGCCACTTCGAGCGGAATCGGCAACCCGGTCTTCGTGTCGAACACCCATTCCTTGGATCGCAAGCCCGAATGGTTATCGCTGTCCACTACCCCGTAGATGTACTCCGAGATGGTGCGCGATGCGACCGTGCGTGACCTGTGTGTCCTGAAGAACGAGATCGGCATGATTTCCGGAATCCAGACGCCATTCACATCCCCGAGCCGGAATGCACCGGGCTCGAATCCGTGATCGCGTACCAGCCGCTCGATCGAAGACGCCTTCTTGATCATCTCGGGACGTGCCGACCGCAAGTAATCGCGATCGATCGCCACGGGAAGCTGCCATGCATGCGTGACCGCACGCTGAGTGCCATCCATTTTCTCGATGACTCCCATGCGCGCGTCGACGGCGTATGATGCCGCGACGAGTGCCATGTCAGGAAGCTTGTTCTCAAGCGAACGCTGTCCCCCGACCTTCATATAGACGTCGAGGCTGTTCGAAACGGGACTGTCTTCGGGCGATTGGATGATTTCAACCGTCTTGCCGCCAACCTTCATGACTATCGAACCCTGACTCAAAAATTCCGAATTCGGAATCGCTTTCTTAAGCCAGGTGATAAGGACTGTGCGGATGGAGTCGACGAATCGTTTCCGGTCTTCCGGCTCGACGTTCGACTGAATCATCCGTTTTTCCTTATCCAACAGCTGGTTGACTTCCCGTCGGAGTTCTCTCGTTTCGGGCGTTTCTGTCCCGCCGCTCAATCCGAGTTTCGAAGCGAGCACCGCCCGCTTGATTTCCCGCTCCAGCACGACGTTATTCCGCATCACGGTAGTGATGTAGAGAATCTCGGCGTGTGCAGCGGCTTCGATGATTTCCTCTTCCGGGAGACCGAAGGAGAAGTACACCTTGCCGGAAAAGAGGGGTTTGCCGTCCTTTCCGCGGGTGACCTTGCTCCATCCGCCCATCGCGTTCAGAACGCGTTCGCGCAATTTCACGAAGCTGACGCGATCCGGAGGATTCGTTTTCCGTATCTGTTTCGCTTCCTCCCGATATGACTCGGGGAACACTGATGGATCGAAATCGAGTCCGGAATACAACGCGCGATGCGTGGTAAGGAACCCCGAACTCTTCTTCGCATCCACCCACAGGAGCGCGCCGGTGAGGAATATTGCATCCTCCCTGTCGCGTTCCGCTTCGCGGAACATGTTCCGCAAAGTGTTCTCTTCGAGCACGCGGTTGTATTCGAGACCGAGGTGCGCGCCGTTGATGAACAGCAGACGGAAGTTGTTGACATCGCTGACCTTCACGGGGAACGGGTTGTCGAGACGGTAACTCGAGAGTGCAATCGGCTTCTTGCCGCTCACTTCCTCCTGCGTTACGAGACGTCCGACGCCCGCGCCGATCATGTCGTTCGAGATGTTCTTCTTGACGCTCAGCCCCCGGAGCTTCTTCGCCTTCTTGTCGACGACTTCCCGGGGAAGTATATCGAGCTGTTTGTAGAGCTCGTCGAACGGAGCATCGAGAGAAACGAACCGCCGGATGAGTTTCATCCGTTCTTTCGTCCAGATGAGCTCGTCGAGCTTTTCCACAAGCCGGTATTTCCGGAGCTGGGTCTTTCCCTTCCCTCCGAACACCTGCTTGTTGGTTTCCTTGAGCAGCGCATCGAGCCCTTTCTTCATGAAACCCTCGCCGATGAGACGAGTGACCGTTTCAGCCAAACCCGGAGTAGTCCAGATTTCGCTTTTTTTCTTCTGAGTACGCATAAGGTACCTCGCTATGAAGTTAGTAAAAATCTGCTTTCATATTCGTCCTCCGAAGGGATAAAGTCAACATGCATAAGGACGAAAAACGGCCCGTGGGGGCCGCGCGGTACCCATCTCAGAAATCCTTATTCCCTGAATGCCGCCCGGATGATCCGATTCAGCAGTTCGTCGAAGGGTACACCGCTTGCAGCGGCGGCCTTGGGGAGCAGACTCTCCTCCGTGAGGCCTGGAATGGTGTTGATTTCAAGCACATAAACCTCGCCATGCGGGTCGACAATCATGTCGGTCCGCGAAAAGCCCCTTGCATTCACCGCCTTATGGGCTGTTACCGCCGCACGCTGTACCGATTTCATAAGCGTATTGGAGATGCGGGCAGGAGTCAGTTCTTCCGATGCACCGGGAGTGTATTTGGCCGAAAAATCGAAAAAGGGTGCGGTTTTCGGCACTATCTCGGTCGGAAGGAGCGGATACGCGCTCGCCGCCCACCCGTGATCGAGAACTCCGCATGTCAATTCCCTCCCCTGTATGAACGGTTGGATAATCGCTTCGCGCGAAAGGGTGAAAACGCCCCGGAGCGCCTCTTCGAATCCCTCACGGTTCCGTGCGATGAACACGCCCACGCTCGACCCGTTGTTGTTCGGCTTCACGACGAGGGGAAAAGTGAGGTACTGCCGGAAAGGCGCGATGGCCGACACGGGGTCCTCCTCCCACATCTTTTTCGTCACGAGAAACGTAAGAGGAGTGGCAAGCCCGTGCATGCGGAACGCCCTCCCCGAAATGAACTTATTCATCGCAAGCGCGCTCGAAAGCGCGTCCGAACCCGTATAGGGAATATGATTCGCTTCGAGCATCGACTGCACCGTTCCGTCTTCGCCGTACGCGCCGTGCATCGCGATAAAAACCACGTCGGCAAGGCCGCGGATGTCCTCGGGGTGCACTCCCCATTCCCCTTTCCTGTCTATGAGAATTGTATTCGCCTCGTAGTGCTCGGGGTGTAGCCCTCCTGCCACCTTCTGGGCGCTTTTAAGCGATACATCGTGCTCGTGGGAAGGCCCTCCCATGAGGACGGCGACGCGTCTGCGCGATTTCGATTTCTTAGGCAATGGATTCTTCGCCTTCACGTCTTTAGTGTAGCAAAAACGCCTTTCGGCGTCTTTGGAATGCGGGGGCACAAGGGGTCTCCCGCGACTCGATTGCATGCCGTCGCACGCAATCGGTCTGGGCACCAGCTCGCATGCGATTCTGCTGAATCTCATAGGCTCCGCTGTTCGACCCCGTGATGCGAGACAAGCAGTTGTCTCGCGTGCCCCCGCTATAATCCAAAAGCGCCGGTATGGCGCTTCTTATTGCGGGGGCACAAGGGGTCGAACCTTGATCAACGGTTTTGGAGACCGTCATTCTGCCATTGAACTATGCCCCCGTCTGGAATCAAGTATAAAAGGTTTGAGCCTCGAGGCAAGCCCTCATGAAACAAAACATCCGAGCGAGAAAGCTCGGATGTCGGGTGCGCGAACGCCCTATTTCTTCGCTTCCTTATGAATCGTCTGTAAGCGGCACCAACCGCAGAATTTCTTCAACTCAATTTTGCGCTCAACTGATTTCTTGTTTTTGCGCGTCGTGTAATTGGAGTGCTTGCACTTGCTGCACCGCAATCGGATCAATTTTTCGCTGAATTTCCCTTGTGCCATATCGGATATACCTTATATGAAATCGAGTCCTCTGTAAAGTTCCCGGCCGATAGTCCCGCTTGTAGCGGGACGACCTGCATGGATTATATTAATACAAGTCTGAGCCGATGGTCCCGCTTGAGCGGGACGACCTACATGATGATGTCCCTCATCCTTTTCAAACCTGAGCCGATGGTCGGGATTGAACCGACGACCTACTCCTTACCATGGAGTTGCTCTACCGCTGAGCTACATCGGCATGCGTGCGTCCGCAGAAGAAGAATATAATAGTTCCTCCGATAATTCAATCCGATTCCTTCTTGTAGTCATCTTTTGTCCACCGGGCAAAAGATCGGATGGAGCCGGAGAGAGGAGTCGAACCTCCAACCTTCGCTTTACAAAAGCGCTGCTCTGCCATTGAGCTACTCCGGCGGATGCGTACCTCACTACGGTATCAAATTTCGCATGCACCCGCAAACAAAAGTTGCGGTACGGTATGCGGAGATATAGGATAAGCACAGTCATTTCCCAACAATCAAAAAGAGGTTCAGATGACCTCGAATACAAAACATATCGCTCTCTTTTTCGTTCTTCTCGTATTTCTTATCGGTATCGCCCTATGGATACCCTCCGATGCGGGACGACCGGAAGAAGAAGATCACGATTCCACCGCTCAAAAACCGAATGCAGGAAAGGTATCCGTGAAACACGTTGCATCGGCCGCGGAAGACACTTCATCGCACACATTCTCCTTCCCCAGGGGATTTACGTGGGGAGTCGCGACATCCGCATTCCAGACCGAGGGTGGCAACGGACTGACCGATTGGGACGCATGGGAGAAATACAACACCGCAAAGGCGTATCATCCCGGCTTCACCGAAAAGGATATTGCACTCGCTGCTCAGCTCGGCATCCAGGAACTGCGATTCTCTATCGAGTGGGCGCGCATCGAACCCGCCGAGGGCGTGTGGGACCGGAAAGAGCTCGCTCGTGTCGCACGCCTCGTACAAATCATGCAGCGCCATAGCATCCGTCCATTCCCCAATCTCCACCATTTCACGCTCCCCCGATGGGTCGCGGAAAAGGGAGGATTGGAAAACGATTCGTTCCCCTATTGGTATGCACGGTATGCAGGGAAGGTTGCGAAGCGGCTGAAACCTTTCGGCATCGTGCGATGGATGACATTCAAGGAGCCGATAGTACCCATCGAAACCGGCTATCTGAACGGTGCATGGCCACCCCAAAAATCGAGGGATATAGGAGGTGCCGCAAAAGCCACATGGCATTTCGTGGCGGCACACAAACGCGCCTATATTGTCCTCCACCGCACGCTCGATACGACCGGACACCGGATACAGGTCGGTATGGCATATCTCGATCACCTCTTCCTTCCCGAAAATCCGAAAAGCGATGAGGACAACCGCATCGTGCATCTCATGAACTTCGGAAACGAGATGATGATCCGTGCGACCGAGGATTATATGGATTATGTCGGGTTGAACTACTACACACGGAGTGTCGTCAGCTTCAGCACTTCGACTGTCATGTTCGGACGTCTTCCGGTTGCGGTCGGCTATGCGAACAATAAGGACGCCGACGGAAGCATGGAAATCTATCCGGAAGGCATCCGTATGCTCGTAGCGCGCTACTATTCGTTCAAAAAGCCTATTCTCATCACTGAGAACGGAGTGAACGACAGGAAGGACCTGAAACGCGCGCAGTTCATCAGCGATCACCTGCGGGAGCTCCACCGCGCGCTCCCCGAGGCGAAAGCCGCGGGTGCGCCGATCATCGGCTACTTCTACTGGACGCTTACCGACAACTTCGAATGGGACGAACGGAAACTCTCCCACTTCGGGCTGATCGGTGTGGACCCGAAGACCGGTGCCCGCGAAGTGCGCTCATCCGCGCTTTTCTTCCGCGATGCGATACGCGCACGCGGCGTCTCGGAAAAGATGCGAAGCGATTATCATCTGCAATGACCACAACGCCCCTTCATAGGGGCGTTTTTATTTATATATAGGGGGCTCCCCCTGCACTAAAAAAATGCCCGTATGGGCATTTCTTTTTGTGCGCAGGGGAGGATTCGAACCTCCGTAGCCCGAAGGCGCCAGATTTACAGTCTGGTACAATTGACCGCTCTGTCACCTGCGCAAATTACCGCGCGCGTTGGTAAGGAACTTACTCTTCCGTCTTCTCCTCTCCCTCCTTCTTCGTCTCCATGGGGAATCCCGTCTGGCGCTCTGATTCCTTGCGGAATGCGCTGAGCTTCTTCGATATGATGTTATCGAGCTTCAGAATGCCTACGCGTATCCGCCTCAGGAGTTTCTCGAAAAGCCACAGGAGCCAATCATCCACGCGCTCGAGATAACTGACGAGCCAATGGAAAAGGGATTGTTCCTTCGCTTTCGCAATGTCCTCATCGGACACCTTCGGCACTACTCGGCCGAACAGATATACCACGAACCCCAGGCTTACCACCATCGTGATTTGAAGAAGGAACTTCAACATAGGCTGTTAGACTTCGTACCGGCAGAAACGTTCCACCTTGATATGCTCGCCCACCTTCGCAGTCGTCCCCTTGATAAGATCGGCAATAGTAACCGATTCATTCTTTACGAACGGCTGTGTGAGCAACGCATCGACGCTCTCCGGATTCATTGCAGCGATATGCATGACAAGATCCTGTGCCAGTTCCTGGAACGGCTCTGAGCGGAGTACGAAATCGGTTTCCGCGTGGACCTCGAGAAGGACTCCTACGCGGTTATTATGTACATAGGTCTTCAGAAGCCCCGCACCCGCGTTGCGGTTTGCCTTCGTTTCCGCTTTCGCGAGCCCGCGCTCTCCGATCAGCTTGACCGCTTTCTCGAAATTGCCACCCGCATCCTCGAATGCCTTTTTACACTCCATGACGCCCGCGCCCGTCGCTTCTCTCAACTTCTTGATGTCGTCGCTCATGTATATGGGTAATTTGATGTACGTTATTGGTTTCTCTCCCCCTCTTCTCTCGCCTTATGCCGCTTTCTTCGCGTGCTTCAATCCCTCGCTGAGCTTTTCCATGATCCAGGCAATGCTCTGCTTCGCATGGTCGTTCGCATAGATAGGATTGGTTATCTCCTTCGGGTTGTCGTTCGTATCGATAATGGCGATGACCGGAATACCGAGTTTGTTTGCCTCCTTCACGGCAGTGACCGACGCTTCCGCATCGACGGCGATGACAGCGGCCGGGAGTTTCGTAAGCGGAAGAAGTCCTTCGAACGAGATTGCCATCTTGGTTATCTCCTCGGAGAATTTCAGCTGCTCCTTCTTCGTATACTTGTCGAGCTCTCCCCTCTCCTTCTTTCCTTTCAAATCGACGTAATACTTCACCCGATCGTTAATCGCCTTGAAATTGGTGAGTGTACCGCCCAGCCAGCGCGTCACGACATACGGAAACTTGTGCGCTTCCGCGAATGTCTTGATAATCTCGCGCGCGGGTGCCGTCGTGCCTACGCAGAGTATGATGTTTTCCGGAGTCGCAAGACTCGTAAGGAATGCGGATGCTTCTTCCACGCTTTCGATGGTCGATTCGGGGTCCAAAAACTCGATTTCATTGCGGTTCATGGCAATGAAGGGTTTCATGCGCGGGTGCGTCTTCGAACGCTTATGACCGACAATCACGCCTGCGCTGATAAGCTCTGTGACCGTCTCGTTGGTTATTTCTTTTTCCTTGCTCATATAAGTATTGTCCGCGATTTACTATATACTAATCGCCTTCATTTTGTAAACCCCGCCTTGCGCATTTTTGCCTCCCGCTTCCTCCATTCGTCCACTTTCGCGTGGTCGCCCGAAAGCAGCACCGCAGGGACCTTCGCGACAGCCGCTTTCTTCCCTTTTTTCTTCAGCACGACCGATGCGGGCTTGGTATAAACGGGATACGAACCCTTCACTTCTTCGAGCGATTCCGCCTTACCGAGCACCCCCAGTACCTGGCGGGCAACGGCATCGATGAGCGCGAGCGCAGGTATCTCCCCTCCCGAAAGCACGAAATCACCGAGTGAAATCTCCTCATCGGCGATATGCGTCGCCACGCGCTCATCCACCCCCTCGTAGCGCCCGCAGATGAGGATGAGATGGTCATATCGCGCGAGACGCCGCGCCGTCGCCTGGTCGAATATCTTTCCGCGCGTGGAAAAAAGAACGGTGCGACAGGATCCTTTCCGCACCTTCCGCGTGAGGGCGGTAACCGCACGGGCGATAGGCTCCACCTTGAGTACCATACCGGGACCTCCCCCGTACGGGGATTCATCGGTCACGCGGTGCTTCCCTTCGGCATACTCCCGAAGATGGATGAGGTCCACTTTTATCTTTTTTGCTTTCTCGGCTCTTCCGATGATGGACGCGCTAAGATACGAGGCGAGTGCCTCCGGGAAAAGCGAGATGACATGGAATCGTTTCATAGTATGGGTTCTTTCATTATATACCGAGTTCGCACGAACGCCGCCCGAGAAGGGCGGCGTTCTGAAGAATGGAGTTCCTTTACATTCCGGACGGTTCCGTCCTCGGAACGTGCGTGGAGCCTTCCGGCTCTTCGATTTTCAGATTCACCCGTGCATTGTGCTTTACGCCGACAATGCGCAGAAGGGTTCTGATCGCCTTCGCGGTCGTGCCCTGGCGGCCGACCACCTGTCCCATGTCTTCCGCATGGACGCGAAGCGTGAGAAGCACTCCCAGTTCATCGACTTTGCGTTCGACTTTCACCTCATCAGGATGATCGACGATCGATTTGACGAGCTGTTCCAAAAATTCCTGGTCTAATACTCCCATAGTCCTATAATCGTTTCACTTCCTTATCCGCGCGACCTTTTTTAATAGTTATACAAATGGATGCCGAATGCTATGCAGCTGCCTGAGGAACGGCCGCTTCAGCGGTCTTCTTCGCCTTTCCGTGAACGGAAACTTTGTGCTCCTTCAGGATGCCCGCGCGTACGAGAAGATTGTGCACGGTCTCGGTCGGCTGTGCGCCCTTCTTGATCCATTCATGGACCCGTTCCGCCGCGATTTTGAATTCGCGGGTGTGGGGGTTGTACCATCCGAGGTCGTCGTTGAATTCTCCCTGCATCTTCGAGCGCTTTTCGTTCACGATGATGCGAAAACTCGCCTGGTGCTTCTTCCCTACCCGTTTGAATTTGATAGCTAACATATCAATAAATACCGTTACAGATTAAAGGGATTACGCCGCAGTGTCAAGTTTGAGCGAGAGCGTTTTCGACACGCCGTCGTCGCCCATCGTCACGCCGTAGAGAAT
>ORJL010736996.1_pt1 | contig 10216 bp, 10 predicted proteins | sample 1779941 | NCBI WGS metagenome assembly ORJL01 (sample SAMEA104232317, study PRJEB22302) | groundwater metagenome | biome: forest; feature: aquifer; material: groundwater | place: USA | collected 2011-08-07 | depth 5.8 m | reverse complement strand
TGTAAAACATGCTTGTGGAACTGGGGGAGACGCGCCCGTCAGCGAGGGAGTAGAGCCCGAGGGGTGTGGTCAAGTTAATGACTTCTTCGAATACCGTCTTTTGGCTCACCCCCATCCTCGTGGCTTGTGCGTAAAGCTCCTCCATCGTCTTGATGGAACCGTCCGCAAGCAGTACTGGCGTGCTGCCGCTCACGCATTTGCCGCTCCCAAACGGTCCCGGAATCGCGCCGGCCCCGCCTTTTGCGATTGGGAAGAACGTGTCCATGATGCGCTTGCCGGTGATGAGGGGAGGCTCGAAGTGCTTCTTTTCCTTGATGTCGCGGGGCAGGCGCACGGGCCACTTCTGCATCATCGTCACGGGCTTGCCGCCGATGTTGGCGATTGGCTGGCTGACGGTGAAGCTTCCGGCCTTGATTTCGCCGATTTTGCCTGAAACGCCTTTGGGCACGAGAATGCGGTGCTCGATGTTGAACTCCCCGACAGTGCCGAGCACGTCGCCATGCGACACCGAATCGCCCTTCTTTGCCTTGGGAACGAACTTCCACTTCTTCTCGCGGTTTAGCGACGGGACTGTCACGCCGCGGACGATGAAGTCGCCGGACTTTTCGCGAACCGCGTCAAGGGGGCGCTGGATGCCGTCGAAAATCCCGCTCAGCAGGCCCGGCCCGAGCTCGACCGAGAGGGGGGCGCCGGTGCCCTCGACGGGCTCGCCGGGACGAAGGCCGCTTGTCTCCTCGTACACCTGGATGCTTGCCTCGTCGGCCTTGACCGAGATGACTTCGCCCAGGAGCTTGAGGTCGCCAACGCGCACTAGCTCGTTGATTTGGATGCCGCGCATGCCGCCAGCGCGGATGACCGGACCAGATACTTTCGTGATTGAACCCATTGCAAACCACCTTTTTGATAAATGCTACTTCAGTTCCACGCCCATGACTTTCTTGATGAGCACCTTGATGCTCTCGCCGCCGGCCTCCGCAGCCTTCTTGCCCGGCACTTCGACCACGGCCGGTTTTGCAATTGACTGCAGGTGCTTTTGCGTTTTTTGCGGGAGCGTTGCCATCACGTCCTGCGTGATTATGAGGATGCCCGAGTCGGTTGCCGCAAGCGCCTGGCTGACTGCAGCCTCGCCGGCCTCGGGAGTCTCGACTACCGCCGCTTCGGTCACGCCGGCAAGCCGGAAGCCGAGCACGGTATCTGCGTCGCCGATGACTATGATTTTGTCCATTTTGTTTCAACCTGCGCTCAGCACGCGCTGGCGGATTTCGTCCTTTACCTCGAACTGCGTTGCGTAAGCGATTTTCCTAAGCGAATGGACTTCCTCGCGCTTGAGGTGGAGGAAGGCAACTGCCACTCCCATTGAGAGAACGCCGCGCGCGAGCGTGCTGCGGGCCTTGCGCAAGAGCGCGCGCTCGAGCTCGACCTCGACAAACGGCAGGCCCTTGTCTTTTAGAAGCCCGACTAATGGCGCGGGGGCCAGGAGCTTCTTGCGGGCGAACGCCTCAAGGCTTCCTTCAATCGAGTCCTCGGCGAGCATCTCGTTCGCCAGGTGGGCGCTGTTGACGGTGTAGCCGCGGAGCTTGTCCTTGGCAACGCCCGACTTTAGCATGCGCAGGATGAGAAAGGCGTTTGCAAAGTCAAGGCGGTCCTGCAGAAAGCCGCGGGTGAAGGCGTCTGGAGCCAGCTTCAGGGCATCGTGCAACTCCACGTAATAGGCCCGGTCGAGTTCTGAGAGGAGAATGCGGAAGTCTTTTGTCTTCTCAAAGTCCTTGTCTGCCGTGCGGACTGCCTTGGAGTATCGCGACGCGCGCAGGATCTCAATGACAACGGCACTGTCCGGCGCGGCCAACAGGCGCGCCAGCAGGCCCACGCTCTCGCGGTCAATGGGAATCAGGTCCTTCATCTCGATGGGCCGGCCGAGTGCCTTGCTCGCGACGATTTTCTTGATGTTGTTAAGCTCCCACTCGCGGACGAGCACGCGGTAAGTCGGCATTGCGTGTTCGGGAAGGAAGTGGCCGATGCGCTCGATTGTCGCAATGAGGTCGTCGTCAAGCGCCCTTTTGACAAGCTCGAGGCCCGAAAACCGCGTGCTTGCGGCGACGAAAGCCGGCTTGTAATCGCTTTCCTCCAGTAGCTCGATGAATTCCGGCAGCGTGCGGACGTCCATCAGCTCGCGCATGCGGTCAGGGTCAAAGAGCTTGCTCTTCATCGCCTTGATCCGGGCGTTTGCGTACGAGAAGGAAAGGTCGGTCACTTGGGTTTACCTCCTGCGCCGAGCCGCCCTTGCCGGCCTGGAAGCCCTTGAAGCGCGGGCTCTTGCACGCTTGGAAGCGTTTGAAGCGCGGGCTTTGGCCTGCTTCTTTCGCGCCGCCTTTGCCGGCCCGGAAGCCCTTGAAGCGCGGGCTCGCGCCGGCTTCTTTCGCGCCGCCTCCGCTTTCTTTGGCGCTGCGCCCCCGCTTGGATTGGGCCTTCGCCTTATGCCAAATATCTCGACGTAGGCAACGCGCTTTAGCTCGACTGAATACTGCTCAAGAAGGCTCTCGAAAGTGTAGCTCGCCCGCACCCTGCCCCCGGCATCCTGGGCAACAAGGCCGCCGCTGCAGTCAAGGGCCCTTGCATGGCCGTACTTGCCTGCCAGCGGCGCGTCCTCCTTTCGGCAGTAAATTACTACATCACCGCCCAGCTCCTCGACAGCGCGCTTGGCCATCTTGGCAAAAAGCTTCTCGTAGAGCTTGGCCTTTTCCCCGGCTTTTGCGGACGCGAGTTCGGACAGCCGTTTTTGCAGCCTGCCCATCGCAGCCTGGATGACGCGCTCGCGCGCTTCTGCCATCACGCGCTTGGCCTTAAGCCGGGCGCTTGAGACCTTGCGCGCCTCGTCAACGGCCAGGGCCTCGCCCTCTTCCCTTGCGGCTGCGACTATCGCGTGCGACTCCTCAACCGCAGACTTGAGGACTTCCCTGGCGGACTCGTGAGCCGCGGCTAGCGCGCGCTTTTCCTCTTCGGCCGCGTTGTGCCGGATTTCCTTTACAAGCTCTTCAAGGCCCACTCAAACCACTCTAACTTACTTTGCGCCGGCGGCTCCCGAGATTATCAGGAAGGCGACGACAAAGCCGAGGATGACGAGCGTTTCGGGAATGGCGAGGAACAGGAGCACCGAGCCTTCCTTGCCGTCCTTTTCCGCCATCAGGCCCATGCCCGCGGAGCCGATAGCCGCCTGCGCGTAGCCCGTGGCAAGTGCGGAAACGCCGAGCGCCAAGCCAGCGCCAATCGCAGCCAAACCGATTCCAAGTCCTTCAACCATGTTATACCCACCCCTAATTTTTACTGACGTAGTTTTGCTATCGTGTTACGCAAGGGCGAAAATGCGGCGCCCCCGCCGTGATAGAATTTTGAGAAAAACTCGACGTACTGGAGACGAAGTGACTGGATGCCGCTCTCGAAGAGCCCGAGGACGAGCGCCATCGTGTGCCCGAGCGTGAAGACCAGCGCGAAGGCGAGGAAAGTCGCAAGCGCAACTGCGAAGGAGGCGGGCTCGAAGGTGCCTGCGAGGTTCTTCGATAGCGCGTCAAGCGCGCTGCCGACCGGAATTTGGTTGATGATTTGCGCCAGGATGACGCCGCTCATGCCGAGTGCCATGAGCCTGAGGTAGGACATGACGTTGGAGAGCAGGCCCGGTATTTCCACGATTGCGGGCACGCCCTCGATGCGGTAGAGCGAGACTACTGCAAGGAGGGCGATTGCGCCGAAGGCGGGTGTAAAGGCCGGGTTGAGCACCCCAACCTGCGTAAGCGCCACGAGCACGAGAGACCACAGGAGCGCGAGCCACGAGATTTTCGCGTAAGAGTGGGGCCGGTGGTGGTTCCAGTTCACATAAATGCCGATGAGGAAGCCGACGGTGAGGTGAATGACGCCTGCAGCGAGGGAAATTACCATGAGCGTGTTGACGCCCCCCGCGTTGCGGTGGATGAGGGGCGAGAGGTGCGTGCCGAAAATCTCCCCGGTGCCGAAGAACTCCCCGTACACTATGCCGAAGAAAACAGTTGAGACGCCGCTTAGGAACATCATGCCGCCAATGTCGCGGAGGAACTCCGCCTTGCTTTTCAGGCGCAGGAAGATGGCGATGAGCACGGCGAGAAAGCCGTAGCCTATGTCGCCCAGTATCATGCCGAAGAAAATAGGGAAGGCCACGCCGATAAAGAGCGTTGGGTCGACTTCGCTTGCCTGCGGAAGCGAGAAAAAGCGGACTAGGAACTCGAAACGGCGCATGAGGGGCGGGTTTGAAAGCAGGGTGGGCGGGGCCTCGCGGACGCCGATGCGCTCGACCATCACCTTTTCGCCGGTCGCGTCAGACATTTCAGCCTGCATCCTGGCGAACACTTTCTCTGGCACCCAGCCCTCGATGATTTCGACGAAAGTCGAGCGGCCGAACTTGTTTGGCAACTCGGCCTTCTTCGCGTGCTCTTCCAATTGGCTGCGCACGCGGGTAATGTCGCTTCCGCGTAGGATTGCGAATTCCGCGAGCAGCTCGGACTGCTCCTTCTGCCCGGCCTTCACCCGGCCAAGCTCGTGCTTTGCAAGCTCGTGCGCCGATGCAAACGAGGCGGCGTCGGTCTTGGGCGCGGCCAGCCTGGCGGCGGATTTCGAGAGTTCGCGCTCGGTCTCGGCGGCCTTTCGCGAGTCAACCGCCACCAGGGCGTAGTCGGCGTTGCCGTGCCTTATGATTGCGGCGTCGGCATGGAGCTTCCTGGCGGCAGCCAGAAAGTCGGCCGCATCTACGGTCTTGTAGAACTGGAGCGTCGCGCGGTTGGCAGGATCAAAAAAGGCCGGGGAGAGGGGCACTGAAGTGAAGGGCTCGAGTTCGCGCAGGCGGCTTGAAAGCGACGACTGCTCTGAGCGAAGGTCGGAGAGCTTCTTCTCCCCCGCCTGGACGCTAACCAATTCCCCTTCAAGGGCGCGCGCTTCCTTTAGCAGCAGGTGCGCGGGCGCAAGCTCGCTTCCGCCCATGCCTTCCTTGAGGCCAAGGGTCTTTTCAGCAGCGCGAAGCGCGATGAGTGACTTGGAGAATTCCTCGAATGAGGGCATCGGAAGGTCGGGAGTGCCCTGGCGCGAGCGCGTAATCTGGATTGCCCCGAACTCGTAGAGCGCGTCAACTGCCTTTTCGGTGCTCGTTCTAGAGCAGACGACGCGCACCTTTACCATTTTCTCTATCATCTGGTTTCCTCCAGCAGGGTTTGGAGCATTTTTCCGCTTGCAGGCTCGACCTTGGCCATCGCGGCCTTGCGCATCCTCTCCGCGTCATCTTGCGCGCGGGCGACTATCTTCTTTGCCTCGACAAGCGTCCTTTCCTCCGCTGCCTTGACTAGCGCGGTCTTTTCGTCAACGGCTTTTTTCCTGGCGGCTGCGATGACGTCCTGGGCTTTTGCCCTCGCCTGGGCGACCAGCTCGGTAGCCTTGGTTTTCGCCGCTTCGATGCGCTCTTGCGCCGCCTTCTCCTCGGCCAGGAGGGCTTCCATTCCCTTGCTAATGCCCTCGACTCCCGCTTGGGCGGAAAGGCCGTGGCTGTCGCTACCCATTTTCAATCACCGTACAAAATCGTATAGAGGGGGGGACCCCCCAAACGGGCCTCGCACTGCGTCGCGTGCAACGAGGTCCTTCAAAAACCCCACCGAACTTCATGATGAAAAAAAGGACAAAGGACTAATTATTACCGCACGTATTTAAGCCATGCGGTGGCCGGGGCTTTGTAGCTAATGCCTCTTGATTAAGCTACTTTTGCTACGCCTCCTATGACTTGCTTGTGCTTTGCGATTTCCATTCCCTTGATTTGCCGTTTGTCCATTTGCTTACACCAATTGTTAATTTGTTTGCGCTGTTAGTATATGTTAGTTACTATATATTAACATCGTGATTGTTAGAACCTGTTAGTAAGTATTATAAACATTGCTAACTATTTAACCTACATGCGATACAATCCGTTTAACCCTCAAATTCCTCCACGACCCGATTATTTCGTAGGAAGAGTAGATGAGCTTAAACAGTTCGAACAGAATCTATTACAAACAATCCATGGTTCGCCAATGAACATGAGCCTTACTGGAAATAGGGGAATGGGAAAAACTTCCCTCCTCGTAAAAATGGAAGAAGTTGCAAAAAGAGAAAAATGCCTCGTATTTAGAATGTCTAATTATGAAAGTTTAGTAGGGGACATAACTGAACTAACAAATTATCTTATTTTGGGATTGAAGAACGAATACTATGCTAGTGCTAGCGTAAAAAAGAAAGTAACGGAATTTGGCGAATGGGCGACAACCCTTAGACCCATAGTTTCCTATGGGGAAGCAAGTCTATCTTTTGAAGAAAAAAAGCTTACTGCGCAAACAATATTGCGAAAGAACTTTTTGTCTTTTTGGAAAAAGGTAGAGGGTGAATACCCTGCGATAGTGCTACTTATTGATGAAGCAGAAGCCCTAGAACGCATCGAGGGGGCATTAAGTTTTCTTAGAGAGGTCTTTCAGAGACTTTCTCATGAAGCAAAATATATGATTGTATTATCGGGAAAACTTAATTTTCCCGAAAGAATGTCGGAATCATTTTCCCCGTTAAACAGATTCTTTCCAGCATTCCCTCTGCTTTCATTTACTGAAGAAGAAGCTATTAGTTTTATGCACAAAACGTCGAGTTCTGTAAAAGTTTCAATTGACCAATCTATAATGAACGCTATCTTCGAGAAAAGCGAAGGACACCCCTATGTTTTGGTAAAAATGTGTAACATATTGTTTAACGAATTGGGGGATGGGGAAGATAAAATTACAGTCAAGCACTTCGAAAAAGCATATCCCCGAATTGTTGTTGATTTGGAAAAAGATTTCTTCAACCCAATGTTTCATCCCGTTACGCCTAAGGCAAAAAGAATTGCATTTGAACTATTGAAAATCGGGAAGCGTAAATTCCTGTTCGGGGAAGTAGTAAAGGTAATGGATTTAGAGCGGGAACAAGTTGCTCCCTATATCCAAGAACTCGTAAGAAAGGGATGTTTGAACAAACCCGAAAGAGCGAACTACGAGTTCTTTCATGGACTGTTTATTGATTTCTTGAAAAAGAGAGTCCACGAGAATTAGAGACTTTTGCTACAGTTTTTCGACTTTAGCTACAAAAAGGACTTCTGCTACAAAGCCGGTGGCCGGCGCCTCACAGGAGGCCTGCTGCCGACTCCACAAAGTGCTTGGTGGCTTCTGCTGCGTCAAAAGCCATCTGGAAGATTTCCATTATCATTAGCCCGTATCACCAATTGACCTAATAAACTGGCAAAAGCATTTATTGGTTGCGCATGTCCGTAGTGTTGGGCCGGGGCGGGGGGAAAGGCACGAAGGCGGCTCCAAGGAACGGCACGGTAGGAAACTAAAATGGAAGCGGCAAAACGGCTTGACGGCATCACTTACGCCATCCGCGACGTCGTGGCGGCAAGCACTGAGCTGGAGAAACAGGGCCGCACCATACTCAAGCTCAACATCGGCGACCCCAATGCGTACGACTTTGACACGCCCGAATACATGAAGAAGGCGCTGCACGAGGCGATTGACGGGAGGCACAACGGGTACGCCGACTCGCAGGGCCTCGTGCGGCTGCGCCAGGCGGTTGTCTCGCAAAACAAGCGCCGCGGGTTTGACTCGGAGGCCGAGGACGTGGTTGTTTCAAGCGGCCTTTCCGAGGCGGTGAACTTCGCTTACGCCAGCCTGCTCAACCCCGGCGACGAGGTCATGGCACCTTCGCCGACCTACCCGCAGTACGAGGCGCTCGCCAAGTTTTACGGCGCGAAAAACGTTTACTACGAGCTTGTCGAGGAAAACGGGTTCCAGCCCGATGTTGAGCAGCTGCGAAAGCTCGTGACGACCAAAACCAGGGCGATAGTGCTGATTAACCCCAACAACCCCACGGGCAGCCTCCTGCCGGAGAAGGAAGTGAGGAAATTCATCGACTTTGCAGCCGAGCACAAGCTCGTGGTGATGGCGGACGAGATTTACAGCGAGATGGTGTTCGACGAGCCGGCAGTCGCAGCAGCGTCGCTCTCGAAGGATGTGCCCATCCTCGCGATGAACGGATTGTCGAAAAACTTTTTGGCGCCAGGATGGCGCATGGGCTGGGTGACTTTCTGCAACTTTCCCGACGACAGCGTCAAGAAGGCGTTCGTACAGCTTTGCCGCCTGAGGTTAAGCGCGTCAAACCCGGTCGAGCACGCGTCTGCAGTTGCCCTTGAGAACACGGCTGAGTACGAGCCTGCGAAAAACGGGATGCTGGCGAAGCTGAAAAAGCGCCGCGACCTGGCCTTCAAGAGGCTCAACGGGATTCCCGGCATCTCGTGCGTCAAGCCCGGCGGCGCGTTCTACGCTTTTCCCCAAATCCACGATGGCAAGGGCGTTTTCGAGAGCGACAAGCAATTCGTTTACGACTTGCTCAACGAGAACGGCGTGCTCACGGTCTTCGGCAGCGGCTTTGCGCAAAAGCCGGGCACCAAGCACTTCCGCATCGTTTTCCTCCCGCCCGAAGAGACTCTCGAACAGGCGTTCGGCGAAATCGAGAAGTTCATGAGAAAGCGCGGGTTCTGATTTTTATAGGCGGGTCCGAGAACGCACGCGCCGGTAAAGAAATGAGCGCTCAAGACAAGCGCTTCAAGTGCTTTACCGCGTCGAAGTGCGAGTCGAAGGAAAGAACTTGCCTGATGCCCCGTTCCTCTGCCACTGCCGTGGTGAGCGCGTCGCAGAAACTAAAGCGAGTGAATTTTTCCATTAACCGCGTTGCTTCACTAACTTGGGATTTAGTGAGAAACTCGAATTCCAGCCGCTCCCAATCAAGCATTGTTTTTGCGGCTCGAACAGCGCGGAAATTGTCTTGCGCCTTTCGTATGAACTCTACTGTTTCCTGGAAAACGGCAGTGGTGCAAAGCAGTTTCTCGTCCGAAAATTGCTTGAGAATTTCCACTGAACGCGCGTGGTGCTCGTCAGAAGAGACGAAGTAGCCGATAAGGACGCCGCTGTCAACGATTCTCAAGGCTTCTCACCATAAAGAACTTCGTCCAAGTCCCTGGTAGCATTAGTGCGCGGGCCGCCCTTGATGAAGCCGGCCATTGACCAGAAATCGATTTTTTTCTCCTTGGCCCTGACGACTCGGTGCCTCTTGGCAATCTCAAGCGCCTCCTCCACCACCTCTGCGTCGGAAACGTTCCTCTCTTCCTCAAGCATCTTTTCCGCCTTAAGCGTGCGAAGCACCTTAAGCGACCTGCGCGAAATCCTTATTGGAACAGAATCAGAGTACATCAAAACCACCTACATTTACTACAAATACTACAAATACTACAATTTAAGCCTTGCGGCAGTAGGTTGCCGGCCAGCTAGAAGGCAAAAAAGTAGGGCGAAAGCAACGCGGTTCCGACGCTTACTATAACTATAGTGCGCTTTTTCGCCAAAAGAATAAATAGCGGACTGCCGTAAGTGTATTCGCTGATTTTTTCGCCGTTGCTTTCGGCTAGCTCTTGCGTTTAGCAAAATCTTGGGGTGGGGTTAAGGATGGTTCTTGAAGCTGCAACTCAAATCGCTTTTGCGGTCGGCATTTTCGTCCTATTATTCGCCACTTACCTCGTGTGGAGCGTGCTGCGGCTGCCGGCAGGCAGCAGCCGCATGCAGGAAATTGCGGCCGCCATCCAGCAGGGCGCAGGCGCTTACCTCAAGCGCCAGTATACCACGCTCATTCCGTTCGTCGTCATCCTAGCCGGCCTCATCTGGTTCTTCGTCGGCAACATGACCGCAATCGCCTTCATTGGAGGCGTGTTCTCCAGCGCGCTCGCCGGCTACATCGGCATGACAGTAAGCGTTCGCGCCAACGTGCGGACCGCGCAGGCGGCCTTTGACGGCATTGGTCCTGCCCTCAGGACCGCAAGCCGCGGCGGTGCAGTCACGGGAATGGCGCTCACGGGCCTGGGGCTCGTCGGCCTTTCAGTGGTTTACGGCTACACGCAGGACTTGAGTGCGCTCATTGGCTTCGGGTTCGGCGCTTCGCTCATCTCGCTCTTTGCTCGCGTTGGCGGCGGCATTTACACCAAGGCGGCCGATGTTGGCGCGGATTTGGTCGGCAAGTTGGAGAAGGGAATTCCCGAGGACGACCCGCGCAACCCGGCGGTAATTGCTGACAACGTGGGCGACAATGTCGGCGACTGCGCCGGCATGGC
>ORJL011128420.1_pt1 | contig 10218 bp, 7 predicted proteins | sample 1779941 | NCBI WGS metagenome assembly ORJL01 (sample SAMEA104232317, study PRJEB22302) | groundwater metagenome | biome: forest; feature: aquifer; material: groundwater | place: USA | collected 2011-08-07 | depth 5.8 m | reverse complement strand
CGTCTTCGAAACCTTGAACGAACCGCAAAAAACACACTTCTTTCCCCTCAAAAAGTTGGCCGCGCAACTGAAAACGTTCTTTCGTCCTTGTGCCATATGGATATTTTACTACCATATGGTTACGAAACGCCCTAATTACCAATCGGAATACCCGACATTTTTGATTTTTGTAAACATCCCTTGTCGAAAAGTTTATTGGGAGCGTATAACACGAGCATATATTTCATCCACCCTGGGCATAGAGGATTTGGAGACTTTTGATCAACAAACAAAGAGAATTAATTTTTCAGAAGAATGCGTAATAGATCAAAATGCAAAAATACTTGAATCATTGTGTAGAAAGCAAGATCGGGATATGCAAGAGGTCAGAGCATCTACACAAGAAGCTGGGGCTAGAAGTGAGCTTGTATCAGGACAAGAACTCATTATTCGTAAAACCAAGGAGCATATAAAAGAAATTACAAAGGAGGTCATCTCGGATCAGAAACAGATAGAGGTTGTCCCAGAGGAAAAGCTAGGGGAAACAGACACCTTTCAAGACATAAAAGATAGATTCATTTCCACGTTGGAAGATATGACCGACAAATTCATGCTTTACTATGCCTTCGTGCACATACTGAAACCGTTTTACTTAGATCAACGGGGAGAGAAAAGGCGGAGAACGCTTCTTAGATTATTACAGATCACTGATTCACAAGAACGATTTCTTATTGAAAGTTTGGTTAACGCAAATCTGTTTGGACGAGTTGGGGATTTAATCTTTATAACACAAAAAGAGGAAGTGCTCCCCGTCATTCATCATTATATCAATGATGGTCAACTTGATTTAATCGAAATAACACAATTGTTTTCTCAAAATGAACATTAAGATAGATAAAAATTTAATAGCGACATATATGTCGCTCGATAACAAAAAGGCCGACGAATACTTGGCTAATTTAGGCAGCCAAATTAAAACCGAGATTACCAATTCTTCTGATAATGATGAGGTTTTCGAATATTTGACTCTGCTTACTGAGTTCGTCTATAAAGTCCCGAAAGAAACCGTAGAGATTGTACGGCACATTATCGAGAGGAAACCTATACCGCCCACAATTCACAAGGCTCCATTCGGCGAATTCGAGGGTAAATCTCACAAGGACCTGATGCTTAAGGGCATAGAGCTTCTAGGCCACATAAGATACATCGTACCGGATGAAGTATTGAAATTAGCGGCGCAGCTTTCTTTATATGAGGATTCCGCGAATAAAGGTAAAGCGTTAGAGGTTGTCAAGAAGCTCTCACAGTATGACTACACCGTTCTTACAAAAAGCAAACTTGGATATGGCGTGCAAAGGAATGTCCTTGATTTCATACTAGCGTGGCCTCGTGGGAAACAACTGCAACACATAGAGTTTGTCGAGACCGTGTTACGGGAATTACTTAATCCGTCATTTGAAGGCACGACATCGGGCTTAAATGACAAAGGCCAATATACTATTACGTTCCATTCTGGAGTTGTGTCTCCGACTGACTTCTTAAAGAAAATGCGTAGGGAAGCGATTGACCTCACTTACGAACTATATAAAGCCGCAGATGACCCTTCATTAAAATTAAAACTTATCGGTGTGTTTGATAAAGCCAGTAGCACTCCGACTGATGACCTAAAGTATATCGTTGACATTTACCGCAAAATTGTCTTTGGAGAAACGGGAGAGGGAATGACAGCCCATCTCGGTATTGTGTCTACCATTGAAGAACGACTTTACTGGATTAACACAAGCGAAAAGAGAAAGGTTGAGGAATCGGAGAAACTACAGCGCGACATTCTACAGGATGAACTCTATTCCCTCTTTCGCTTGCTGGTTTGCGACCCGGTAACCTATCAGATACAAGAAGAAAGGAATACGAACGAGAAAACGCGGGGAGAAAAAATTGATGGGATTATTAATTCTATTAAAAAAGCGAGCATTGAAAAATGGGTTGATACACTTAACAAAATCGCCAGCCAACACACGCTCATTGAAGATTGGAAATTTAATTCCTTCGGAGGATTCCTCCAGAAGTTATCGGAAGCAAAGCCGAAGGTGGCCGACGATATCCTCAAAAGAGCTTTTGAAGCAGATTCCCCTCTCAAGCATTTTACGCGTAGTTTTCTGTATGGTTTTAGGATTGGAGCTCATTTTAATGAGTGGGATAGGTACATAGATGATATCACCCACACAAAAGATGTCGCGTTGGTTACCGCGATGATTTTCTCTCTTAATCTACCGGATAATTCAGATTTGAAAGAACTGGTAAGAGAACGAGATATTAATCTCCTTGAAGATATAACAAAGAGAAGGGGTCTGTTTTCCTTCCTCAAGAAGGAAGCAAATGACCGAACGCTTCAATACGCTCTCTTTAATACATTGGCGCGTAACTTTATGCGCTCTCCCAAAAGAATTGAGCCGCTCATAGTCAAGGTGATAGGGGAACATCCGGAATACCTTACTCTGTTTTTTTCTGAACTTACAACGGCGACATACCGAAAATTGATTGCTGTTAAAGAATTACATCCTAAAACCATTGATTTTCTGGAAGAGAAGATGGTTGAAATACCGGATATTGATTGGCATGTACAGGGCTTACTATTAGAAATCGGTGAAATATACGGCCTTGAGCCGGTCCTGGATGTGTTCATGGGGAGAATTCGCAAAGGCGAGAAGACGAAAGAAAAAGAGGGTCGGCGTATTAAAAATGAAAGATACGAGGTAGTCCCTTATCACTTCAACCCTAAGCTAACAAAGTTTATAGTTGAGCACCCGGAATATATAAAAATCGCCAGTGGTTGGGCCTCTGAAATGACCGTGAAGTGGAGTTTTTACAACTGGCATGTGAGCCACCTTTTTCAAAGGCTCGAAAAAGGGTTTAATGAGATTATCGCCTCACTTATAGAGAAGGGGGGCGACGATAATTTACGGAAAGCCGCTCTCGCACTGCATTCTATTGACGGAACCAGCATTGAACTCTGCATAGAAATTGTTCGAGGAACCGCCAATGAAAAGATTTTGAGTCAAATTGATAGCAACATGTACACCACAGGCGTTGTGTTTGGCGAATATGGTATTGCGGTGGCATATGAACAAAAGGCGAAGATTTTAGAAAAATATAAAGCAGATGAGAGCGATCGGGTCAGGAGATTTGCCGATAGAATGAGTAAAAGCTTTCTGGACAGCGCAAAAAGAGAACGCCAACGCTCTGATGAGGAAAAACAATTAAGAAGAATAGAATTTGAGGGATGATTTTCCCTAAGGACACAGCAAAGATTATATAGTAGTCGTAAACCATGTTCATACCTAAAAAAATCCTATATGCAGTCTGTATTGCGGCGATACTCGCCGTTGGTATTTTTGTCGGCTCCTCGTTCGGAAATGGGAAGGCCGTTCAACCGCCAGAGCAGACCGCGGCGATTAGTAATTCGGTTCAATCGGAGGAAGTAAAAGACACCACCCCCTCTCTTATCTCCCCCTCAACTGATGGGGAGAGGGTAAGAGTTGTTCGCGTGATAGACGGGGACACGATTGATGTGGAGATAGACGGAAAGATAGAACGGGTCCGCTATATCGGCATTGATACACCGGAGACGGTTGACCCACGCAAGCCAGTGCAGTGTTTCGGGGTTGAAGCGTCAAAGAGGAATAAGGAACTGGTGGAGGGTAAAATGGTTCGGCTTGAAAAAGATATTACAGACCGAGACAAATACAATCGGCTTTTGCGTTATGTGTGGCTTGGCGATACTTTAATCAATCAAACTTTGGTAGAGCAGGGGTACGCTAAATCATATTCATACCCGCCGGACATAAAATATCAGGATAAATTCGTGGCGGCTGAAAGGAAAGCACGGGAAGATAAACTTGGTCTCTGGACCGCCTGCACTTCGGCAACCGCTCCTGCAACGGCATTAACACCATCAGCGACCACGCAGGCATCCACCGCAAACCCTTCCTGCACAATCAAGGGCAACATCAGCGCGTCAGGCGAGAAAATCTATCACCTGCAGGGTTGCGGATCGTACTCAAAAACAACGATTGACGAAAAGCGCGGCGAGCACTGGTTTTGCTCCGAACAGGAAGCCCAATCCTCAGGTTGGCGCAAGGCATTAAACTGTCCATGAACCTCCCGCTCCGTTCTCCTTGTTTATGCTAGTATTTTGCAAAACACTAGCATAAAGATATGGTGAGGTGGTATGATAAGGGGATGGCGTTTGAGTACAGAAAAGTGGAGCGGATGGTAAAAGGTTTCGCTAATCACAACCGATTGAAGATATTGGAACTTTTGGATGACGAGCCGGAGCTCTCGGTCGCTGACATTACCGAGCGGCTCAAGATGGGCTATGAAAACGGCTCCGACCATATACGAAAGATTGCCATTGCCGGTCTCGTAATGAAGCGCAACTCTGGTCCGAGTGTACTTCATCGGCTGACGCCGCGCGGAAAAACTATACTAATGTTTTGCAAAAGACTGCAATAGAGAATACGCGAAGAGGCGCTAATTATACTTTATGTTAGTATCCTATCTATGTCATTGTCTATAGGAATTGTCGGCTTGCCGAATGTGGGGAAATCCACGCTGTTTAACGCGCTTACGAAAAAGAGCGTGCCGGCGGAGAATTATCCGTTTTGTACGATAGACCCATCGGTCGGCATTGTCCCAGTGCCGGATGAACGGCTCGGGAAACTCTCGGAATTCAGCTATTCAAAGAAAACTATTCCCGCCGCGGTGGAGTTCGTGGATATCGCGGGACTCGTGAAGGGTGCTTCGGAGGGGCAGGGACTCGGTAACAAATTTCTTTCAAACATTAGAGAAGTGGACGCCATCGCGGAGGTTGTCAGAGTTTTTGAAGACAAGGATATCATTCATGTCGCGGGGAAGGTGGAACCGCTGGATGATATTTCAATCATCAATCTTGAGTTGATACTTGCGGATTTGGAAACCGTCAGCAAGCGAATCATAAGTCTCGGAAAAGAAGTTAAGGCGGGCAGGAAGGAAGCAGTTATTGAAAAAGAGGTGCTGGAACGGTTGCGTAAAGTCTTGGAAGAAGGACGATTGACTCTTGGGGAGCCACTATCGGAGATAGAAGCGCCGTTTGTGAAGCAACTACAACTTCTCACGCGAAAGCCGATTTTGTATGTTCTCAATGTTTCGGCTACCGATGCCGAGACCGCGGATAAACGCGGATACAGGGAGCAGATAGTCGCAGATATAATCGGCGTGAATCAGCGTGAGTATCCGAGTGTATCCGCGTCTTTGGTGGAAATTGACCCGATTTTTGGCACGGGACTCGATTTGCTTATCGTCAAGGCGTACGAGGTGCTCGGTCTTATGACCTATTTTACGACGGGAGAGGACGAGACGCGGGCGTGGACCATCAAGCGGGGATCAACCGCTCCGGTCGCGGGTATGGCGATTCACACGGACTTTCGCGATAAGTTTATTCGCGCGGAAATCATCCCGTGGGATATCTTACTCCGGGTTGGGTCATACGCCTCGGCGCGCGAGCAGGGACTCCTTCGCACGGAAGGGAAGGAATATGTGGTGAAAGACGGTGATGTCGTAGAATTCAAGATTTAATATAGTTTTATGACAATACGAACTACGAACACGATACGAAATTACGAAAACACTCAGTCTACGACTATTCCATTGCGGTGTCGCTCTTAAATCTTTGCAAAAAGTCTCGCCAGTAAGATTTATATAAAAAAAACCGCAACCCTTCGGTCGCGGAAAGAAACGATGACTGTGTGATTACGCGGTAACGGGTGATGGGTTAGCGGGAGTAGCCGTTGGTAGAGCCTGAATTTCCTCATTGAAATATCGCCTGAAATGCGAAACAATTTGAGCTACCACCTCGTCACGGTTGGGAATGACGGTTTTGGCACCACACCAATCCTGCAGATTATTGATAATCCACCAAGCGACAATTTCCGGATTGTCCCGTAAGTTCTTCAGAAAGTTTTGTCTGGCGCGTCCACGCAAAGCCTTGTTGTGGCAGTTTGCTAAATAGTTCAGGAAGATAACGTTCATTTTGATACATTGTGAGAGCTAACCAAAAATCACACTACCAACACAACAGTTGGTTGTCAACTTCCACCGAGGGCGAGGTTGAACCTCGCCCTCTTTCGCTATCAATTTTAGAAAATACTTACGATCGTAAGTATTTTCTAACTATGCGAAAAACATTGTTGAAAGTGGGGTTTATGGTTCTCTCTCTGGACAAAAAACACCGATGCGGTATATTTTCGTAAGAGTCTGAACATCAACCTCCTTTTCATATGATTCTTCTTCCTTTTTTTCTTCTCGCGTTGGGATTGGTGGGGTTTGGTTTCGGATGCCGGCTTTGGGGAGATCGGGATTATTTTCTCTCCCCTTTGATGAGAACTCTCTTTCTTGTCGCCGGCGTTCTTCTCATCGGTGTCGGTATCAGTTGTTTTTCGGACGCGTACGTGAATAAGACCTTTTTCGGTTCGGGAGAGCCGTCGCTCGTCGCACCGCGCCGATAGGCACGGGAGGGTGTTCCGTGAAGCACGATACTACAACGAAGGGACCCCCGCACGCTTGCGCGCTCGGGGCTTTTCTTTTGCGGATTTTTCGCTACAATAGAGGTATTACGAGTAGCTTCAATTCTATGGAATCAACATTTCAACCGTCGTCGTCCTTGAAAACAACGCCGAAGGATTTCTTTCTCCAGCTCGGTGTTATGGTGGCGCTCTATGTCTCGGTTATAAGCTTGGTAAATCTTCTGTTCCAAACGATTAACTACGCGTTTCCCGATAAGCTCGCGTACTACGGCGACCCGTACTCTACCGGCATCCGTCTGGCTATAGCGTCGCTCGTCATCATCTTTCCTCTTTTTCTCGCGCTTTCGTGGATTAACGGTAGGGAGTTCGCCCGTGAGTGCGAAAAGAGAGAACTCCCTATTCGTCGGTGGCTTGTATACCTCACGCTTTTTGTCGCCGGCATCGCGGTTGTTGTGGATCTTATTATGCTTGTGAACACCTTCCTCTCGGGAGAAATTACCACCCGATTCACGCTGAAAGTATTGACGATGCTTCTGGTGGCGGGCGGAGTGTTCGGCTACTTTCTTTATGACCTCCGGCACAAGGAAGCGGTGGGACGCAAGGATAAAATCTTTGCGGTCGGAGCGCTGATAGTGGTACTTGGTTCTATTATTTGGGGATTCGCGATTATGGGTTCACCCGCCACCGCTCGCAATCGGCAATTTGACGACCGACGCGTGAGCGACTTGCAGAACATTCAGTGGCAGATAATCAACTTCTGGCAACAAAAAGAAAAAATTCCCGCCTCACTTTCGGATATGGAAGATTCCATCTCTGGGTGGCGCGCTCCGGTTGACCCCGACACGGACGCGGTCTATGAGTACCGTAGGGCGACCGATTCACTCGCATTTGAGTTGTGTGCCGTATTTTCCCGTAACACGATAGGGGAGCGTGAGCGACTGGAGGGACGGGGTGGATTTGGCGGTTCATACAGTGCCAACTCTATCTCAAAACCAATTTACGACGCGTATGGCACACAGAAGATAGAAAACTGGGAACACGCGAAGGGTCGCGCCTGTTTTTCCCGCACGATTGACCCCGATCTCTATCCGCCGACTCCGCGGAAGCAGTAGGAAAATCGCTAAAAACAGCCGTCAACGTAATCTGTTGACGGCTGTTTTGGAAAAAGAACCGTGATGTTGTATGATTTCATAATGCACGCGTACGATCACCGAAAAATTGAAAAGAAGTGGCAAAAGATTTGGAAACAGACAGGACTGTATAAGACGAAAGAAGCGAAAGGTTCAAAATGCTACATCCTGGATATGTTCCCGTATCCTTCGGGAGATGGGCTCCACGTGGGGCATCCCAAAGGGTATATCGCGACTGATGTGTACTCGCGGATGAAACGGATGCAAGGGTACTCAATTTTACACCCTATGGGCTGGGACGCTTTCGGACTTCCCGCGGAAAATTACGCGATACAGAATAAGATTCATCCGGAAGTAGCGGTCAAGAAGAATATCAAACGCTTCAAGAAACAGCTTGAGCTTATTGGATTTAACTATGATTGGAGCAAGGAAATTAATACGACCGACCCGAACTACTATCGCTGGACCCAGTGGATTTTTCTCCAGATGTTCCACCGCGGGCTCGTGTATCGTTCCAACGAGCCGATAAACTGGTGTCCCTCCTGCAAGACCGGACTTGCCAATGAAGACCTTGAAGACGGGAGGTGTGAGCGGTGCGGTTCGGTGGTGGAGAAAAAACCCATTCCTCAGTGGGTGCTTCGCATTACGGACTACGCCGATCGCTTGCTTGCTGATCTGGATACACTCGATGACTGGCCGAAGTCCATCAAAGAGTCACAGCGAAATTGGATTGGGAGGAGTGAAGGGGCGGAGATTAGCTTTCAGCTTTCAGCTGTTAGCTGTCAGGAAGACGACAAAAAGAATATTCCCCTAAAAGCTAAAAGCCAAAAGCTAGCAGCTATTCAGGTTTTCACGACGAGAGCGGATACGTTGTTTGGGGCAACATACCTGGTGCTGGCGCCTGAGCATCCATTTTTAAAGAATATAGAAGATAGAATATTGAATATTGAAGAAGTGAGAAAATATCAAATCGAGGCGAAACAAAAGACAGAAATGGAACGAACCGCGGAAGGAAAAGAGAAGACCGGCATAGAATTGAAAGGTATAACGGCAATCAATCCGGCAAACGGCGAGGAGATTCCCATTTGGATAGCGGATTATGTATTAGCCGACTATGGCACTGGGGCGATTATGGCGGTTCCTGCGCATGACGAGCGAGATTTTGAGTTTGCAAAGAAATTTAATTTGCCGGTTAGAACTGTTGTTGAACCTTTACTAATAGACAAATCCGAACAATCAAAACCGAGGGAAAATCTTCCCTTTGTAGAAAGGAATGTGGTTGATGTTATTGTTAAGCATTGGAGCGAAAATAAATATCTTTGTTTGCAATGGAAAAAAGTGGATTGGAGGACATTTGTTACGGGGGGTATCGAAGAGGGGCAAACTCCCGAGGAAGCGGCAAGAATGGAGGTTCAAGAGGAGACTGGATATACCGATATAAAGTTTATTAAGGTGTTGGGGAGATATCATAGTAAGTTTTACCATAATCCTAAGAAGGTGAACCGTTTCGGTCATTTTTATGGTATGTATTTTGAGCTTCAAAGTGACGCGCAGGGAGAGATATTGAGAGAAGAAAAAGAAAAACACGATTTACATTGGATTAATCAGGGTGAGGTTGCTAAATATATAAAAGATGAACCTTCCATCCATGTTTGGAGACTATTGAGTGATTCTTTAAAAACATACACTGGAGCGGGTATCTTGGCGAATTCAGGAAAGTTTGACGGACTTGATTCCGTAGAAGCCAAGAAGAAAATTACCGAATTTGTCGGCGGAAAACTGGTGACAAGGTACAAACTTCGCGACTGGGTGTTTTCCCGTCAGCGGTACTGGGGAGAACCGATTCCGCTTGTTTTTTGCGAGGAATGCAAAAAGTCTATTGAACTAAACGCTAAACGCTACACGCTAGACGCTGGCGAAGCAATGAATCCCGGCTGGTTTGCTGTTCCTCCGGACAAACTCCCGGTAAAACTTCCCAAGGTCAAATCCTACGAGCCAACCGGCACCGGTGAATCTCCACTTGCGCAGATTGAAAGTTTTGTAAAAACCACCTGTCCGAAATGTGGAGGACCCGCGACAAGGGAGACCAACACGATGCCTCAGTGGGCGGGTTCCTGCTGGTACTATCTTGCCTATATCACTAAAAAAACTAACCGCTATACGCTAACCGCTAAACGCTCTCTCTCAAAGTGGCTTCCGGTAGATATGTATGTCGGCGGAGCGGAACACGCGACTCGGCACCTTATCTACGCGCGGTTTTGGCACAAGTTCCTCTTTGATATCGGAGTGGTGGATGTCGGTGAACCATTTACCGCTCTCCATAACGTCGGTCTGATTCAGGCGTCCGACGGGCGGAAGATGAGCAAGCGGTACGGCAATGTCATCAATCCGGATGAAATTGTTGAGCGATTTGGCGCCGATTCCCTCCGGGTATACGAAATGTTTATGGGACCGTTCAGTCAACCGATTGCGTGGAACACCGACAATCTTATCGGATCGCGCCGATTTCTTGAGCGGGTGTGGAAATTGAGATTTAAGATTAAAGATTT
>ORJL011213167.1_pt1 | contig 10220 bp, 6 predicted proteins | sample 1779941 | NCBI WGS metagenome assembly ORJL01 (sample SAMEA104232317, study PRJEB22302) | groundwater metagenome | biome: forest; feature: aquifer; material: groundwater | place: USA | collected 2011-08-07 | depth 5.8 m | reverse complement strand
TGCGCGTTGGTTCTGTAGAGGACCGCGATGTCAGTGAGATCATAGTGGCGCATCGCTTCTTGAATCTGCAAAATCACAAAGGCTGTTTCTTCTCGATCACTTTCTGCTTCAAACAGCACGATTTTTTCTACTGATGTTTTATTGGTCCACAGCGCTAACACCGGGTGTGAAGTGTTGTTCGAAATTACTGCCGTTGCGGCGTCCAAAATATTTTGTGTGGAACGATAATTTCGTTCAAGTTTGTACTCCACCATGTGTGGAAAGTCTGTTTTGAGCATGAGCATGTTCTTGTAGTCTGCCCCGCGCCAACCATAAATTGCCTGACTAAAATCTCCCACAACAAACAGATTATTTTCCGGCGCTGCCAGCATCTTCGTCAACAAATACTGTGCCTTATTCACGTCCTGGTACTCGTCCACCAACACATGGTCAAACTGGTGTTGGTATTTTTTTAAGACATCAGGATATTTCTGAAAGAGCTCGACCGTTTTGTTAAGCAGGTTATCAAAGTCCACTGCATGATTTTGTTTCAGTTTTTTCTCATATCGCTCATACACTTTTGCCGTGAGTTCCTGATATTTGCCGCGTGCAAAACCCCAATAGTCGGTTGGTGACAACATCTCGTTTTTTGCATCCGAGATCATCCCATGAATTAACCGTGGATTGATCTCTTTTGCCGAAACACCAAGATCTTTAAAGATTTTTTTGACAAGATCAATCTGATCTTCATCGTCATAGATGGCAAAATCCATGGGAATACCTATGTGATGGCCATCGATACGCAAGATTTTGGCGCACAACTTGTGGAAAGTTCCGGAGAACTGCAGTTTTTTACCCGTAGTTAGGCGGACGCGCTCGGTCATCTCTCCCGCAGCTTTGTTTGTAAAGGTTACCAGCAAGATAGCGCTTGGATCGATATGTTTGTCTGCCATGAGGTATGCCACTCGCGTCGTAAGAACACGCGTTTTACCAGATCCCGCACCAGCCAAAACCATGGCCGGGCCATCGCCATGAAGAGCCGCGAGTTTTTGCTGTTCATTTAGAGAAGAAAGGAGATCCGAAACCATGCGCTTCATGCTATCATACTTTTATGCAAATGAACGTGCAAAAGATGGGTTCCAAGTTGGTGTTGGCAAACTGGAAATCGCACAAAACATTGGATGAGGCTATGCATTGGTTGGCAAAGGTTGGGCCAAAGGCTGGTGTTTCGCCATATACCGTTGTTTTGTGCCCTCCGTTTCCGTTTTTGCCTGCTCTACTGCTAGAAATTCAAGCAAAAAAATATGCGATTACGCTGGGCGTTCAGGATTTGAGTCCATTTCCTGCCGGTTCATATACCGGAGCCGTTTCTGTGAGAAATGTAGAAGGTTTGGGAGTTTCATATGCTTTGCTTGGACATAGTGAGCGACGTCGATATTTCCATGAAACATATCAGGAGGTTTCGAACAAGGTTGATTTGGCGATTGAGGCAAAGATCCAGCCGATTGTTTGCTTGCGAAAAGAGGATATCGCACCGCAGTTTAGTGCTTTGTTTGAGGATGCGGCGAAAAAAGTTACGGTGCTCTATGAAACCGTTGGTCATATTGGAACAGGTGAGGTTGAGAACATTGAAAACGTATTAAAGTCTGTACAAGAAATCCGATCAACATTTGGTTTTCCTGTTCCGGTGATGTATGGCGGAAGTGTGAGTGATGAAACGCGATCAATCTTTTTAAACCATGAGGAGTTGCAGGGAATTGTTGCGGCAACAAATAGTTTGGACGCAGACGAATTTGTGAAGATGATTAAGTAGATTATTTACTATAATCTTCACTTCACTGCATAAATCGTATAGTTTTCGCTTTTATAAAACACTGGATAGCGCTGTTTATAATATGCCTCGTTTCCGTGAAAATCTTCCAACACTTTGTGATCAAACGCTACATATGCAATATCATATTTCTTCAATAGTTCTCTCGCTCCTACATCTCCGCTAAATATTGTGATCTCGTCTTTTTCAATCTGTCCATAGTTCATTCCATACGTCCATAGCCAGGCACGAAAACCCATCAGAGTCTTTCTTCCGGTGAGATTCGGAATAACATTATTGTGCACATCCGAAGTCAAAAAAACATCGTTTGAATTTGTGTGTCCGCGAATATACCTTGCCAACGCCAAGTCATCATACGTATACATACCCCAACTGTGTTTTCGTTTGTCCACTGCATAGAATGCGTCTAAACCTCCAGAAAAAATCATGATGAAAAAGAGAAAAATTGTTAGCGCCCGAATACCCCAATGTTTTTTTGCAAACAACCGGCGAAGCGTATATGCCGCGGATCCCGAGATTCCCAATGAAGCCCACACAAGAAACTTGGTATTGTCCCAAATATATGGTTGAAAAAGAAAGAGATTCAGAAAAACAAACAATACAAAAAATGGCGCAATCATGAGCTTCTTCTTTTTTGGCATAAGAAACCAACCAATAATTCCTAATGGCAAAGTGAGACCCCAGTTTAAAACCCACCACCACATCCAGTTCATTCCAGCGTGATCGCCACTGGGATTCACGAACCACCCCGGAAACCATTTAATAAAACTGCCAGAAGTTGTGGTGACAATTGTGGTGCGATAAAACGTAAGCAGAATTGGAGCAGCGATAATCAAAGCGGCAACACCAAATGCGACCCAGCAAAACAGCGGGTGAAAGAATGATTCTTTTTTGTGTTTTGTGTGAATGAATGTTGCGAAAAACCAACACACTAAAATAATTCCCAACGCTAAAAATGAATGTGTATGAAGAAGTGGGAGTGATCCAAATAAAAATCCCGCTATTAAAAATCGTTTAACCGACCAATCTTTATGAGTTTTCTGTATTTCCTTGTAGATGAGAATTGCCGCACACAAGGCAATGGGAAATCCAAACACGAATGAGCGCTGTGGAATCATCATACTGGTGATGACGCTAATCCATTCAATACCTTTTTCACCAAAATGCGTAAACTCTTGCCGCGAACCAAAAATCGCTGCCAAACTGAGATTGTTTTTTATTTCAATCAGATACCACCAAAAGCCAAAACCGCCATTTAATAAAAATACGCTTGTGGCTAACATTGCAATACTGCGAGATCGAAACACAACTCGATAAAACAGTGCAAGAATAAAAACGAATACGATACTGTAGATATAACTTGGAACAACGAATGCCGAGAAAAACTCCATGCCTCCCCGAATCAATAAACCGCTTATCCAGTTCACTATAAAGGGGTACGAGTACGGCGCTCCAACCAACAAAGGATGCTGGGTGATCCATAACGAACGATATGCAAATCCGCTTCCTTGAGTAAAATGCATTGCCCAATCGCCCCAAACTCCAATCCAACCAATTCTTACACCGTTGCCATCAAATATAATCATGTCTCGCCAAAGAAAATAAAAGTACGCCGTCCAAATCGAAAGAAATGCTGCAAAGGTGAGTTTTTTTATTCTCTCTGTTGAGAGCCGTGTTTTTATTTTTGTTGAAACTGTTGATAGAACTTTTAATGCAGCTAATGAATGTTCGTGCTGTTCAGATTTGATCATGCGTGTATCATTAAACCATGAAATATTTGTTGATCATACTTATTGTTGCGTTTGCGGTCCGAATATATCGCATTAGCGAACCACCAAAGTATTATTTCGATGAAGTGTATCACGCCGTCACCGCAAAACTGTATGCGCGCAACGATCCAGCAGGCTATGAATGGTGGCATCCTGCTCCGGAGCCAGATACAGCAATTGAGTGGTTGCATCCACCAATCGCTAAACTTACACAAGCTCTTGGAATAAAAGTGTTTGGTGAAAATGCGTTTGGATGGCGCATTTCATCAGTCATTTTTTCTTTAGGAGTGATTGCGGCGACATATTATTTAGCACTTCAATTATTCAAAGTGGAACGGATTGCGGTTTTATCGGCATTACTTGCGAGTATTGATGGATTATTGCTTGTTCAAGGCCGCATCGCGATGAACGATATCCATGTGGTGTTCTTTATACTCTTATCACTCATAGCATACGCAAAATTTAGACAAGAAAAAAAAGGTTTTGCACAGAAAAAACTCTTGCTACTCTCCGGATTTCTAGCTGGACTAGCAGTATCAACAAAATGGAGCGGTGTGTTTGTGATTGGAATCTATATGTTGGATCAACTATTATTGGCGATTAGAACATGGAAGATTCCTTCCGCGTTTGAACTCTTTAAGTTTTTCATTGCATGGATATTTGTTCCTATCGTTGTGTATATTCTGTCCTTCGCCCAGTTTTGGATCCAGGGTCATACTATGGCTCAATTCGTTGAGCTTCACAAGCAAATTTGGTACTACCAAGTGCATCTCACCGCAACACATCCTTTTCAATCAACACCTCTGCAGTGGGTATTTGATGTTCGTCCGGTCTGGTTATATGTGGATTATTCGCGTGAGGGAATGGTTGGGAATATTTATAATATTGGCAATCCAATCATTTTTTATGGCGGTTTGATTGCGCTATTGTGGCTGTTTGCAACATGCATTCATCGATATCGATGGGAAATGTGGTTTCTCTTTATGTCGTATCTATCCGTGTGGGTGCTGTGGTTATTTTCCCCAAGAATTATGTTCTTTTACCACTACGCACCAGCCGTTCCGTTTTTATGTATTGGACTGGCGGTGATGTTGCATACGTGGATGGCGAGCAAGAAAAAGATTGTTCGTTCTTGGGCGTACTTACTTCTTGGACTGACAATTGTGTGGTTTGTGGTGTTTTATCCAAACTTAACGGGAATTCCGGTGCCGATTCAATTCGTTGAAAAAGTATATTTTGCGATTCCAAGTTGGAGGTAGTGATACCACGGGTCTCGCGCTACAACAACTTCATTTGCTCTGCGTTCTGTGTTGGAATACCGGTCGGCCAACAGTGCTGTGCAAATTCGCATCGCTTACAAATACTATAGTTTGTGGTCCGTTCAAAATGGAGCGCGCGTATCTCGCTCATCACTTCTTTAATGGTCTTTCGCAAATCATCAACTTCTTCCTTCTTCAACTCAAACTCTTCACGCCGAAGTTTTCCGGTCTGTTTATCTGGCTCAATAAAACTAAACACACCATTCTTTACGACAAGAGTAAAACTTTTATCCAGATCCGCAAGTAGTTTATAGAATAAGAGTTGCCGTTTGTAATCGCCGTTGCTGTTTGCTGTTTTTCCTTCAATCTCGTTTCGTGTTTTTGGCTGACCAGTCTTATAATCCACCACGGAAACAAGATTGTGTTTCTGATCAATCCACTCAACTTTATCGATGCGACCGCCAATGCGTACATCATCAACATACACACGTGACCATCCATATCCTAAGAATTTTTCCAAAAATACTGGCCGGCCAAACTCTTCTTTGTACCGATCGTAATAGGCAGATAGAATTTTTCTGCCTTGATCTAAGCGCTTTTCTTCTTCATCTTTAGTAAGAATCTCTTTTTTTAGAGCAAGTTCAAACTGGTCGATAAGATACTCTTTGTTTGGCGGGAGCTCATGCTCCATAAGTGAACGATAAAACATTTCCAAGCCTTTATGTATCGCGGTACCAAAGGCGAGATAATCCTGTTTTGCTCTCGGTACTTTTATAAGTACGTTCAGTTTAAATTTGTACGCACATTGCAGATAGGTATTGAGTGAGGTGGGAGTAAGAACAAAGTCTTTGAGTAATCCTGTCAACCATTCTTTTTCTTCGATTTTCGGATTGAGATTTTTAGGAATTTGCAGAAGTTTAGACACTAGCGAAGGAACTGCTTTTTCAAATGCGCCAATGTCAGCAGTAAAAATATGTTGTTTCGGCATCTCCTCCAAAAACATGCTCCGCGTTGTGTCTTTCAATCGATCACCAACAATTGTTTTTTCCGCATACGTAATGATGACGTGTTTTTTTGCACGAGTGAGTGCGACATAGAATACGCGGCGTTCATCTTCGTTTTGATCTTTTTCATCCACGTTGGTATTTTTGAGTACTCCTGGCGGCAAAGAAATAAGATCGCGAGTACGAACATTTCCCCATTTTCCATCTAGCGCTCGAGAGATAAACACATACTCCCACTCCAAACCCTTTGCGCTGTGCGCGGTGGTCAGTTTCACAGCATTGGCTTTTGTATACGCCATCTTTTCTTCGCGAATTTTGAGATGGTGTTCCTGCATTGTTGCAATGATTGTTAAAAATTTCTCAAGGTTGAGCGTATGATCTCCGCGCGCAATGCGCTTTACCTCGCTGAAAACCGATTGTATATTATTCACCATCTCAACCGCGTTTGGTTGTTCCAAAATCCACGGAAGCATCATACTTTCGTTGAGCACTGTTTCAACCCATAGTGGAAAAGTTGCTTGGGCATCCAGTTGAGACCAGTGCAGAAGATTCTGAATAAACGCGATGATTTTTTCGCGATCTTGCAGTTCAAGCCCATCAATTTTTTTTGAGGTTAAGATCGCAAATATCGAGGTCTTTTGCTGTGCAGCAGCGCGTGCAATTTTTAATATGTCTAAGGTGTTTAGCATTGACCACGGATAGTTCATGATGGTAAAAAGATCGAGATCTTCCTGCGTTGTGCGCATACCATAGATCACTTGAAACAGGAGGAGAAGCTGTTGAACAATAGGAGTATCGAGAACGTTCGTGCCTGCATCAATTTCATATCGAATACCCCATTTTGCGAGAGCGTCTTCAAAGGCAAAACTGTCCGCGTTGTTGCGATACAACACCGCAATTTCATCTGGGCTAACTCCGGATTTTATAAGCTCTTTGATTTTTTCTACGATATAGAGTGTTTCGGAAATATCGGATGAAAGCGAGGCAAGTTCGATATGCGGTTTTTTGGTTGTTGTTTTTAGTGTTGAAACAAGTGGAGATTGTTTTTCTATTTTTTTGCTGGCGATTTTGAGCACTTCACCGTTTGAAAGTGCGTTGCGGGTAATCAATGAATGGGCAACATCCAAAATATCCTGCGGGGAACGGTAGTTTTGCTGCAAAGTTATGACTTGCGCCTTTTTGTATTTCTTTATAAACGACAAACTATTTTCAATTGAAGCGCCTTGGAAGCGGTACAGACTTTGATCGGCATCTCCAACCACAAATACATTTGCCTCGTCGCCCCAAAACACCGCCAAAAGTTCCAACTCATGATTCCGGGCCGAGCTTGTGTCCTGATATTCAACAACCAAAAAGTAATGGAGACGTTCCTGATATGTTTGAAGGAGGAGCGGATCTTTAGTAAAAGCATCGATCGTCAAAGAGATCATGTCCTCATAGTCATATCGGTTACGTTCGCGCAGACCTTTTTCATACAAAATATAGACCTGCAAAAGTTCACGATTTTTTGCAACGGATTTTTCCAGCGTTTTTTGCTGTGTTGCGCTTAGCTCGCTTTCTCCTTTAGCATCCACTTCAGTTAATTGAACTGCCATCTGGTCAATAAGTTTTCTGTAGTCATTCGGCTCAATGCCTTCGCGTTTGAGATCCTGAATTGCGCTAATACATTCGCGAACATAAAAGGTGGGACTGTTCATTGGTTTAATTGCTTCAAAGGGTTGGTCACGAATGATCGATTCTACTAACTCAAAGCGTTCGATGTCGGAAAGCGGTTCGGCATCGCGAGAGAACGGAAAAAACTCCGGATGCGATTGAATAATCTCGGAACAAAAAGCGTGAAAGGTTGAGATGTTTACGTAATATGCATCCTCTCCAATGATCGAAAGCAAACGGTCGCGCATTGTGTTTGCCGCAGACTCCGTGAACGTTAGGGCTAAAATATTATGTGGCGCGGTGTCTGTTTTGAGCAAAATGTTTGCGATGCGCATGGCGAGAATTTGTGTTTTGCCGGTACCGGGGCCAGCGAGAACCATGACTGGACCTTCAATCGCATCTACAGCAATTTTTTGGGAGGGATTGAGCGTGTTGTATGTTTGAAGAAAACGATTGAGATAGACTTTCTTGGGAGAGGTTTGGTGTGGGGGATTTGTGGTAGGTTTTTTATTGGCAACCGTCATGGCACAGTTGTACCGTAGAAACACACGAAAAACAAGCGAAGATGGGTTTAGAGTACCTGCTTTTTAAAAAATGTTCAAATAACTCAGGTTAGTGCTGATATAATATGGATCGTGAAGCAACAATATTCTATAAACAATGACATTATTTTGGAAATTGTAGCAAAAATAGTTCCTCATATCAGTGATCAGAAAATTCAAATTTTCGATGACGGTTGGGATCATATTGTTATTGTCATAAATAACAAACTAGCTTTCCGTTTTCCAAGAAGAGAAGATTATGCAAAAACACTACATATTGAAGTAAATTTTTTGAAACAATTTGCAAAAAGATCTCCAATAACGATCCCAAAACTAAAATATACGAAAGACAAAGAAACAGGAATATTTTATGTCACATACAACTTTATTCCAGGAATTCAATTTACGAGAGATATTAGTAAAACTTTTTCAAAAGAAGAGTTGCTTGTTGCTGCAAAACAATTAAGTTTATTTCTTACTACAATTCACTCATTTTCAATCGAAAAAGCGAAACAACTTGGAGTTCAACAAATTGATTCCTTCAAGTCTTGGGAGAAGCGTTTTATTAAAATCAAAAAAGAAGTATTTCCGCATATTTCTAAAAAAGAACAGCAATGGGTTATTCATTTGTTTGAAGAGTTTTTAAAAGTTATCAAAAAAGTGCCAATCAATATGGTGCTTACTCATTCAGACATTATGCCAGAACACATTATTGTCGATCCTAAAATTCATAAACTGTCTGGGATTATAGATTTTGGGGATATATCCATAGACGACCCGGCATATGATTTCGCTTTTCTTGCTCATTACGGACAAGTTTTTTTGGATGAAGTTTATAAAAATTATGGTTTGCCGCAAGACACAAAATTTGAGATAAGAAGGCAATTTTATGAGAATATATTTGTTGTCACCAATCTTGAGCATTCTATAAAACTTGCAGACATAGAAAAAATTCCATTGCACAAAAAACAATTATCTGAGTACGTTGAACTCCATCTATAAAATAGATAAAAACAAAAACTCTGTCGGGGTGCCGAGAATCGAACTCGGGCCTCACGACCCCCAGCCGCGAACACTACCATTATGCTACACCCCGAATCACTGAAGATCAGCAATATTCTAGCATGCACGAGTTTCGCCCTTTAGAATTCTCAAGTTCGCATCACAAACGCACCAGTTGCCCTTTTGTAATCGTTCTGTAAGGTTTGAGTGGTATAACAAAAGAAATGAAGCCTATTTCTGCACAAATACTACACATTCTCTTTACAAGAGAATCGTATCTTTACTTATATGATCTCAGTAAACTTACCTATGCAGGGTTTTTTCTCATCAGTATTCTTCAAAAACAGTTTGGGTATGCTATTATTGGTTTGATATCTTTCCTAACACTTTTAATCTTAGGAAAGATTATGGAACAAATATGCTTGAAACATTAAACAATACTATCGATCCTGTTCTTGTTTGGTCTATTGGGTTGGGTCTTTTTGCACTCACTGTCTTGGTTCTTGCAATCATCGAGAATCGAAGATTGGATAAAGAGCGTCAAAAACGCGCTCATTCGTAAGTCACAGAAATCTAAACATTATTTCTGCCCAGAAATAAAGGAGAGTCATGCCAACCGCTACAAAAACAGTTGTTCCACCAAAGACAACGCATCAACCAATTCAACACTCGGACACAGGTGGGGTAAAGGGCGAGAAAATGCAGGCTCTAAGCATCGCCATGCAGCAGATTGATAAAACATACGGCAAGGGTTCAATCATGCGGTTGGGTGAGCGGATGCAAAATCAGGAAGTTATTCCATCGGTTTCTAGCGGATCTATCGCGTTAGATGTGGCACTGGGAATCGGCGGTTTTCCGCGCGGAAGAATTGTTGAGATTTATGGCCCAGAGGCCTCGGGAAAAACTACGGTCTGTCTCCACGTTATTGCGGAGGTTCAGAAAAAAGGTGGTGCGGCCGCCTTTATCGATGCAGAACACGCTTTAGACCCACAGCGCGCCGAGGCTATTGGCGTCAAACTTGATGAATTATTAATCTCCCAACCGGACAACGGCGAGCAAGCGCTCGAGATTACCGAAACGTTAATCCGCTCTGGTGCTGTAGATGTGATTGTTGTCGACTCGGTCGCCGCTCTTGTTCCAAAAGCAGAACTTGAAGGCGACATGGGTGACGCGGTCATGGG
>ORJL011599388.1_pt1 | contig 10221 bp, 19 predicted proteins | sample 1779941 | NCBI WGS metagenome assembly ORJL01 (sample SAMEA104232317, study PRJEB22302) | groundwater metagenome | biome: forest; feature: aquifer; material: groundwater | place: USA | collected 2011-08-07 | depth 5.8 m | reverse complement strand
TTTTATATAAATAGAACCGACTTGGAAAAACAACAAAATAAAACAAAATTAATTTTTATTAACTTTAAGTTCATCTGGTAAAAATCCTAATTTCTTAATTATTAATTTTTCATCAAACTTTATTTCTATTTCTGTTTCTGGATCAACACATTTTCCAATTTGATTATTTCCTGGAACCAAAGTTAATCCATTTAATTTATCAAACTCAATAACATTATTATTTCCATAAGAAAGAAAATTATCTATCTCTAATTTAGTAATACTCCAAGATGAATTTGAATATTCTTTATTAGTTAATTGTTCATTAACTTTCAGATCTAGTTTATAAATTTTGGACATAAATTTTCCATAATCTACAATTTTTATATCATGATAATTTTTTAATTCTTTATATTTTTTATAATTTATTGTTTTAATCATATTTTTTATAAATCAATATCAACCAATACCCAAAAATTGGATTCTGATTTTCTATAATGGTATTTTTTATATAAATTCCAACAATTAAATTCTTTAATATCCCACTTATCTAAAATATCTTGAACACTATCAATCAAATACCTGTCTAATTCTTTAACATAACAATCATCATTAACTCTACTAACATATATTTTCTCAGCAGATTTTCTATCAAATTCTAATACCTTATCAATATTATAAATTGGAAGATTAAATTCTGTATATGGTTCAAACCATTTCTTTTGCATTAGTCTATTGTTTAATTCACTTGCACAAGAATTTAAAATATTTACATTTATATTTATATTTCTCATTTGATTATAAAATTTTAAAAACGATTTTCAATTATCCATTTATCTTCATTATTATCCTGATGAATATATCGGTAAGTGATATAATAATTTCTAAATACAATCTCCTTAACTTTATATTCATTTAATATCTCTTCAACAAGATTTAATAAATAAAGATCCAATTTCCTAATAACATCTCTATTAGACCATTTTTTACTATTTTTATATTTTTTAATAAATTTATCATATATTGTTTTTGCAGTATATCTTTGAAAATGTATTATCTCATTTTTTAAGAAAAATCCCTCAAATTCTTTTTCAAACCATCTCTTACTTTCTATTAGTGTATTGAGTTTACTAATACAATCATTTATTGTGTGTTCATACCAAACACCCACATTCATTGCTTTATAATTCCAAGGTACTGTATTGTTCATAATTGTTCCAGAACTAATAGTACCAATACTTGTTGTTCCAATATTTGCACCACCACTACTTATTGTTCCAGACATAGGAGTATTGGATGTTATATTTAAAGGTATATTTAAAGGTATATTTAAAGGTAGATATGCCATAATTTTATTTTTTAAATTTCACAAACTATCGAATGAAACTGGTTTAAATTCTTCAGATTCTTTTTCTTCTTCTGGTAATTCACTATCAATTTCAACTTCCAATTCTTCATCATCTATTTGATTATTATTTATTAGGTAATCTAATATTAATTTCTTTTGAATTTCTGGGTTGCTGATATTTTCTGAATTATTTTTATCAATATTCATTAATTCATTTGAATCTGTTGATTCAAAAATTACTGTTAAATTAATTGGATTATATTTATTTTGATAATGTTCTTTTATTTCATTTTGTCTTATTGAGCTGTACGAATTTGAAGAATCTTTCCAAATAACCCTGATGTTAGGTTTCTTTGAAATATTTAAGTTTTTTTCTTTGGAGTTATTATTTAAATTATCAAAAGAATTTAATTCTATTGTAAAAAATCCATAATCAGTTTCAATTTTTTTAAATTCATAGGGTATATCATTTTTACTTTTAATTTCCCACAAAACATATCCTTTTTCATTATTCTCCCCAAAATTTTGAACAATGTAAGAACCTGAATAAACTGCTGGAATTATTCTATTATTTTCTTTTAATTCCAATTTTTGATGAAGATGGACATCCCCAAGACAGATCATATCGGATCCGGTAAACTCCTTAATATCAAGGCCATCTGTGAATTGAAATCCAATATCATTTTTGGCACCACTAATTATTCCGTGAAAAAGTGTTATATATGTTTTTTTATTGTCAGGATCATATTTTTCTTTATATTTTTTTAATTGCGGATTTTTTTGTTCTTCAAGACAACTCCAAACAACATAAACAAGATTTTCATCTTCATAGTCCCCAGATTCTTTTAGATACCAAATATTCTCATTACTTAATGATTCAACAATAGGACTAATCGAATCTAATCTATTCTTATTTCCTATTAAAGTATCATGATTCCCAGGAATAATGATAGTTTTAAATCTCTTTGAAATTTCTTTTAAAAAATTAGTGCATACTCTGGTACTTTCATTTGAAATCGTAATTTTCTGATGAAACAAATCTCCGGTAACTATAATTCTTCCTTCTTTAGAATCAATTTTTTTCCTTAACTTATCAAGTTCTTTATAGAATTTAATAAATTGTTCCTGATATTCTTCTTGTCTTTGATATAATCTGATATGAATATCAGAAATTTGTATTAAATATTTAATCATAATTTTATTTGTTTAATTCCTAAAATTATTGGTGTCTTAATAAGATTGTTTGGTTTATCATAATATCTTAATAATTCCAACCATTTATTTTTATCTTTTTCATCTCTAACATATTCAATAGAACTAAAAACATTTTCAAATATTATCTTATCAATATTATATTTCTTTAATTTAATATCAATAACATCAATTAAATATCTATCCAATTGTTTATTATAAGAATTTAAACTTTTCTCAATTTCTTTTCTTGTTTGGTCATCATTTATTTTACCTATAAAGTATTCGGATATATATTTTCTTTCTAATTCCAAATATTTATCTTGACCATATGTTCTATCAAATGTAATAGTTTCATTTTCAAATCTAAAGGGTCCGAATGATTTTGGATCCTCTATTTCGTGATACCAACTTTTTGTTTCAATAAATTTACTTAATTCTTTGATACATTCTATTCTATTTAACATTTTCATATTCATCATTCTTTAATCTCGCCCAATTCTTCCTTTAATATTTGATGAATAGTATTGTTTCCTTGGATGCTCATTTATTTTATAATCCCATTTGTTACATGAACAATATTTACATTTGAATTATTTTTAGACTTTTCTAAAAATTTATTAAACCTTTCATGTCCTCCCAAAATAAAAGGATTCTTATGTTCAATTATTATTTTTGGTTTTATTCCAATATTCCATAAATCTGATAAATCATCAAATATTTTTTCCACTTTTTTATTATTTAACCCATCTAAATCTGATAAATAAATTAAATCTGGTTCAAATCCTCTAATACTTGTGGGATATTCAAATAATTTAGAATCATTAAATAGTAGTTTTAATCTTTTATCTTTATTTATTGATATACTTGGACGAATACGAGTTGTCATATTTTTAATAAAATCTCCTACTATTCTCACTGTTGAATTATAACTATAACCATGTTTATAAAGAACATTACGTCCACCATTTCTAATTAAATATTCACAAATAAAAAGACAAATAGTTATTGTACTTCCAACTATTCTATTTTTCAGTATAATTGATATATGATTATCACAGAAAGATTCAATCATTTTCTTATGATCACTATTTAAAATAATAGGTTTATTATTTAAGTAATAATATTGTTCTATATCTTTTATATAAATATTTGATAATGAACTCATTAGTTTATAAATTATAATTCACTTTACATTTTGTTTTCTGAAAAACGAGAAAGTAGCAATGAAATTTTCGTGAATGCTGTTGATTTCTTTGCCAATCTGCAATTATTCTATTCTTTGCTAACAACACAAATAAATCCTTTGAATAAAATCCTATTTTTTCTGCTTCATTTTGAACAAATGTATGAGAAAAATATTGTTTACCCCCGGAAACTTTATCTTGAATTTTAAATATTAAAATACCTTTATCTTTTAATATTCTATAAAATTCTTTTAAACTATCTACATAAAATTGAAATAATTCTTTTTCTGATGGATAAACACCAAAATGTTTAGTTATTTTATTACTTTCGTCATCTATATTTAATGATTTGCCTGAAGTACTTAGAAAGGGAGGATCCATGATTATGCTATTAATACTTGAATTTTTTAATGGTAGAGATCTACAATCACATTTTATTATACTTGAAATTCGGGGTTTAATATCGTATCTAAATGGTGGAATTTTTACTTTCTCATTCTTATAAAATAAACCTCGCCCAAAAGTAACATCCACATCAATCAAACCAGAAGGGATATGTAAATCAATAATATTGTTTATTATCTCTTGCTGATTAAAGTTGATCGACTTAATTATATTTTTATTATTCATAATTTTCTTTCAACAGTACAAATAGTGTCATTGTGACTACCACCATGAGCAACCAATAGTATTTCTATTATTTCAAACCCTCTCATTTTACCAATACCTGAACTATTCCACCCAAAGGACATACATTTTCCACCGGATTTTATAATTCGTGATATTTCATCAATATGTTTTCTTCTCCAACTACTTTGTGTAGTTTCCATTGTTACTGGAATACCAACATTTTTATAACATTCAGACACTTGCCTTAATGAATATGGGGGGTCATAAAATATAATATCTTTAGAATTGTCATCAAACAATTTCAAAAAATCAACAGCATCCAAATGATAATCCGTATCATATTCTGGATTTAAATCATTTGTTATTTTAGCAATTTTATTTGAATTGGCAAATGGATCAATTGATAATAAATCTTTATTATTATATTTTTCAATAAGTTTTTTTATTGGTTTAATTGTAAAAGTATTAGAATTTGGCATACACCATACTCTATTTATTTTTATATTTTTATCAATCATTTATTTTATTTTTTCTACAAATACATAACAATAATCATTAATAAAACTTTCTTTATTGATTACACAGTGTCCACATCTATATGTTATTTCCATTTCAACATTCCCAGGAATTGGTTTATAATCTTTTTGTCCTGGTAACATATTACATGTTGAATGAAACGAACTTATTTTATATGCTGGCTTTCTATTATAATGTTCACACTTATCTCCATTCATAATTTATTAATAACAAGACATATCTGAAATTAAAATATTAAAGTAAATGATATTCCCATATTCTCATAATTTAATTGAGTTAAACATTACTGTTGCTCCTTGTTCAAAAGCATATTCTAAAAATAATCTGTCTTTCGATTTGAAAGTAGATAAATCAACTCCGTGTTTCAAATGTTTTTTTCTCATTTTTTTATCATCTTATTCTTGTCATCAATTCTGATAAGTATACCATCTTTTTTCATTTCATCACAATAAGATTTTATCCTTTTTTTGTCTGATTCTCTGATCATAATTCTATTACACTTATTACATTGATAAAAATTGTTTTTCATAATTTATTTTTCATTTGATTTAAATTTAGGTGCTCCATATTTATCACATACTTTATGAGCATGTTTTTTGTCATTAACATATTTTTTACCGATAGCAAAATCAAATAGATCAAAATAATCTTGTTTTGAACACCAGTCAATTCTTTCTTCTAAAGTTAATTTTTTATATTTAAATGTTTCATCAAATTTTTCTTTAATCAAATCACAGGCTAATTGAAGGATTTGAAACGTAGTACTTTTAAATTTCATATAATATATGAATAATTGTTTAAAAAACAAAGATAAATAAAACGCAATGATAGGGAGCATATATTATCAAGTCAGACGATTTAGCACTTCGCTTTCCCCATGCGGTGTATTTCTGCCTTCACATTATCAATTACGTTTATTTCATTTTTACAAAGATAGATATAATATTTTAAAAAATCAATAGCTGATAAAAAATAAATATATTTTTCAACTTTCTTTTTCTATTCTTTCTTTTGTTAAATTACAATATTCTTCTGAAATATCAAATCCCAACCATTTTCTGTTTAATTTAATAGCAGATAACAATGATGTCCCACTACCAGCAAAAGGATCCAAAACAATACCATCCAAAGGACAAAAACACTGAATAAAATCAAAAGGTAAATTATCTGGAAAGGTCGCTGGGTGCTTATGTTTTAATTTTGTTCCATCCCCACAAACAGTATAATCCCATAATGTTCCTCTGCATTTCATATCATTAATTTTTATTTTTCTGGATTTTAAAGTTTTGCCAGAAGTTAATCTTGTTGCCCCACCTGTCATTACTTTTCCAGCATGTTTTGAGGGAATTTTAAGAGGTTCTTTATTAAAATATTGTGGTCTTTCACCTTTTAAAAATATTGGAATATATTCATGATCAACTCTAAATCTTTTTACCCACCAAGCGCCTTCCCCACCATGTTTTTTATAAATTACACATTCAAATAATTTAAATCCAATATTATCACACCAATCAACAATTGTTCTAAAACTTGTTAATGATTTACCAAAATTTTTTGTTTGATCTTGAATTACCATTCCTACTATTCCTCCTTCTTTTATTATTCTAAATAACTGTTCTCCTGTTTTATGTAAATCATATTCAAATCCTGTATATTTTCTTATTTGATCATAGGGAGGTGAAAAAATAACACAATCAATTGAATTATCTGGAATCTTTTTCATTCCTTCAACACAATCTGTACAATAAACATTATTTAATTCGTATATTCCTAATTTGTCCATTTTCTATTTTCTATTATATAAAATACCAACCCTTAAAAATTGGATCGTTATATTTTAATTTTTCTTTAAATTCTTTAAGTATTAAATATATTGGTTCATTTCCAGACCCATCTTTATAATTTATAAATGTATATTGTTTAACTTTTTTATTATCAATAATTTTATATTTATTTTCAAAAAAACAAAGAACACTATGAAAAGACGATGCCCATTTAAAATTTATTATTCCACCTTTATTTAATATGGTATGAATATTATCAGTTTTTTTCATTAATAAATTCAAATTATTAAAAAATTCATTTTTTATATTATTTACATAAACTCCTTTAGAACAAATATTTTTCCTTTTTATTAATTTTACTACTCTTTTTAAGGATGGAGGTTTAATTTTTTTATAAACACAAGAATTATAAACAGATATTGAAAAACAATTATTTTTGCTACTGCTTTGACCCTTATATTTCATAATAAAAACAAAGATAAATATAATAATTCAAATTGTCAATATATTAGATATTATATTTCATAAAATCGAATAATTTCAATTGATGATTGGTTTTCAATATCTCTATAATTCCTTCTCTACCAAAATCTCTGCGAATATCTGATAAATCTGAATTATTAGGAAGATCAACAATTCTTATTTTATCTTTTAGTTGGGTTGTAGTGTGCAATTTTTTATAAATTTTATAAGAGTCAATTTTAGCATCACTATCCAATATAATTATGATATTGGCAATACATTTTTTTAAAAGAAAATAATAAAGATAATCGCTCATAATTTTTCCTGCCAAAGGTATCACATTGATTAAAGGATATAGAGCGATTAAGTCAAAAACACCTTCGCATATAAAAATAGTGCCACCATCCCAGTTAATATTTTTTTCATTGATTATAATATCCATTTTTGGTAAGACTGGATTAAGATATTTTATTTTGTGTCCATTAAAACTTCTGGCAACAAAATAGTTCAATTTATTATTAATATCATAACTTGGAATTATAATCCTGTTTTGATATTTTCCTTCTAAACAATATCCCATATTATATTTATAGATTATTTCATCATCTAATCCCCTGTTTATCAGATAGTTATAACTCTCTTTGTAACTTAAATCATTTTTATTTGCATCTTTGAAAAATATTAATTCTTTAGGTAAATAAAGTGGTCCTTGTTTTATAGTTTTTTCTTTAGTGTTATCTGAATCATAATCTACTAAACTATCATATAATTTTAATTGAATTTTATTACCATATTTCTTAACAAGTTTTCTTAAAGAACCACTTTGTTCACATTTCCAACAATGCATCAGATTCTTATTAAGATTTACTTCCAAGTTATATTTTTTATCGTTATCCACTCCTTCTTGAGAACTACAAACTGGGCAATTAAAACCGTATTGCTTATTGGTGTGATTCCTCTTGCCTGGTTCGTCCAGAATACTTATAATGAGATTATATAATGGATTAACTTCTGTCATGTTTTGACAAAGATAAAACAAATAATTTTAAAAATCAACAGTAAAATTAAAAACTATAATTTATTTTAATTTTTCAATTCCATCATTAACCAATCTTTTCAGCATTACCATGTCCTCAAGGTAATTTTCTTTTGTTTTAAGGTTATAATCTAGTTCATCTGTTGAACTAAATGACTTGAAAATTCCATAAGATAATCCCTTTATATCTTTTATTATTTTAAGAAAATCTTCTTTCCAATCAGAATCAAATTCAAAGTTGTTTTCTTTATTGATTATATTTTCAATTAAATTCTTAAATTGTTGTTCTGTTATAGTATATTTTTTCATATTCTTATATAAATATAGCTAAAAATATAAAAAATGTCCTACCTATTGACTTTCTCAAATATTATATCTATCTTTGTATTCTAATTAAAAAATAAAGAACAATAAAATGAAATTTTTATTGCTGTTCTATAACGTTTAAAATTAAATAACTTATGAAAAAATTATTAAATAAAATTGGAATGTTTTTGACCAAAAAACTTCATTTATTGTTTGTTGTGTGTAATTTTAAAAAGAAATCCGAATTATCGGACAAACAAATAGAAATGATATTTGAAAAACTTGTGAAATGTACCGCTGACCTAAAAGAAATAAATGAAAGATTAATCAGGTTAGAAGAAGAAACTAGTAAAGGTGACGAGTGGAAAAATGACTAAAGTATATGAGGAGGATTACCATAAAATACTTTTTTCTCCAAATTATCAAGTCGTTTTTTAATATTTTCAACTTCCTTGATTAATTTTTCAATTTGTTTTACAATATCATCAATATCCATAATTTTAAATTTTTGACAAAATTGATGTTTTTATATCATCAAACACCGACAAGTTTGGGGACAAACATACAATAAAATAATATAAAATGATAACAATTCTTTATATTGGGATAGGTATAATGTTGACACTTTCTACGACAATTATATTTTTAGTTTTGTATATTAACAAGAAATTTATAAATAAAGATTTTTCAATTATAAAACAAATTAAATAAAAATGTCATATCTTTGTGGTATGACATACGAAGATAACCCTAACATTTATTCAGAATTCAAAGGATTTACTTTGGGTGACAAATACAGTGTTACAGAAAGTTACAAAAACAGGATAGATTTATCTGATTTCACTCACATTGACACTGTGGATGAGTACAAAATTTACACATCGGAATATCCAGCATCTTTTTACGTTCTGTCTGACGACTTTTTCGGACTGGCATCTTTGATAGATTTGGACTGACAACAATTAAGGGGTACAGAATTTTTCCACAAACCATTACCAGATTTAAAATCATCTTCAATCATTCTGACTGCGATTTCCATACTTTTCTCAAATTCCTCTTGGGTATATAATTCTGTATCCACTATTGTATTGTGTATGTACTCTTGGTATTTATTGGGACAAACAACTATTTCACCTTTATCATTGACAACTGTTTTAACATACTCTGATTCTGATATTGTTTTAATATATTTTGACATATCTTTACTTTCTTAATAAATATCCCGATTGACAAAAAATTTAATAGAAACTATTGACATTTTGAAAAATTATTCCTATATTTGTTTCCAACCAACCTTGACAATGACGGAGTTATCACGGGACATTAAAACTACACACAACAAAGGGTTTAATGAAATTGGGGGTTTCGTTGTAATATTTATTTTTGTTTGATTAATTGGGGTTTGTTTTAGGGGACAATTTTGTGGGGTTTAAACCCCAACTTCATAAACCCAAAAAACGTTATTTTTTAATTAACAATGGTTTTGTTATTTATTATGTAAGTTGATGTGGGCAAGGCAAACTGCAACACTATCAGATTGATCGAAATTGATTTTATCTAATGTTTGATTTCTTGTATATTTATTCCCAAAAACCATTTTTTTTCATATATCCTAAAACACAAGTGTAAGCATCACTTTGATCATAACATTCTTTTTTAATTATCCCATATTTATTTCTTTGCCAAATAATTAGAGGTTCTAAATTAGATACTTTTTCAAATATTATATGTTTTTTATCTATGGGAAAACCATAATTGCCA
>ORJL011123266.1_pt1 | contig 10221 bp, 7 predicted proteins | sample 1779941 | NCBI WGS metagenome assembly ORJL01 (sample SAMEA104232317, study PRJEB22302) | groundwater metagenome | biome: forest; feature: aquifer; material: groundwater | place: USA | collected 2011-08-07 | depth 5.8 m | reverse complement strand
GCCTGCTATATTGCGGATGATATCTCCGCTGGGCGTGGAATAGATCACCACCTTCCCCTCTTTCTTAGCCGCCTCTACCGTTTTGTTCCATTCTGCCTCCCAGGAATCCTTAGCCTTTTGAGGCGCTTTAACCGCCGCAGCAGGCGCCGAAACAGCTTCGGGCGCGACCAAGGGCTGGAATAGAATGGATAAGCCAAGCAGTGCCAAGATTGATGGCTTGGTCAGTTTTTTCATCTCTACCTCCTTTTGCGTCAATTCGTTTGATATTCATAATCGCTTTCTCCTGCGACAGCGTAAGAGAAAGCAGGTTCTGTGTCAAGATAAAGTCACCCAGCCCCCCCGGCTGGCTCGTTACATATGTGAAATAATGGGGATAAAATATGGCGTGTGCTTGTGGTGATCATGTAAGTGATGGATCGGTGCGGCCAATCTTTCAGTCGCGGTTCGAGGGATCGACTTCGTACCATTGGGGAAACGCTGAGAAACGCATGGAGGAAGCGGCAGTGAGGTCGGTAAAACCGCCCAGGCAGTCCCTCAACCTTGCCTCATTAAAAACTGGACGATTTTATCTGTCGATAACAGAGAAAAGCAGGCCCTTATATAGATCTGATTTCAGGCCTAATTCGAATACCAGATATACGCTAATGGTTAACAGGGCGGCGAAAGTGATAGCGGTACGCCACGGCCGTCCACGCATCTTCAAGTATAGGAGAACGGAAAGAGGGATAGCGGCCAAGAAGCCCAGCACATAAACGGCAAAGAAGAAGCCCATCACCCAGCCCATTATTGCCACGAACCGGCGCGACCGCTCAGAATTCCATAAATCATTCTCTCCTTCATCAGTTGTTTGTTTCCTGTTGTTCAAGATCTCCACAAACAGTCCGCCTGCCGCCAAAAGAATAATAATACCACTGGTGAGTATGGGCAGCAGCTGGGCCTCAAGGCGTTTAAAGCCGAGCGATGTTATCACCACCCACGACATGACCGCGATGAGCGAAACGAGGAAGTAGAAGTTCGCGTTCTTTTTCATGCCTTTCTTCTCACCGCCTTCAGATACGTAAAACCGTACAAAGCAATTATGAGGGCAATCATAATCAGCGAAATAGGTGTCAGAAAAAACAACGGTCCTCTCACCTTCAGGGAGATAGAAAGGTAGTACTCAAACATGCTTCCCAGGATGAATCCCAGGATCAAGGGGGCTCGGGGGTACTCAAGTCTCTTCATGCCATAACCTAGCAGCCCGAACCCGATAGCCGCCAAAACGCTGATAATGCTGTACGTTCCGACAAAGGCGCCGACGAATATCATGACAACGATTGCCGGAGCGAGGAAATCTACATGAACGAAGGCGATTCGACAAAGCTGTTTTGCCCAAATAAGGCAGATCGCCCCGCCAATGATATTGGCGAATGCCACCCCCAGAAGTAGGGTAAAAGCCAAAGGCAATTTAGTCGTCAGCATGTCGGGACCCGGGGTGACACCCAACAAGACAAAAGCGCCGAGAAGTATCGCCATAGATGAGTTACCCGGAATGCCGAAAGCCATCGTGGTCAGCAAGGCCCCTGATTCCTTGGCATTGTCGGCGGCCTCCGGAGCAATGACGCCCTCTATTGCACCCCGGCCAAACTTTTCCGGATGCCCGGAGGTCATCTTGGCGTGGCCGTAGCACACCCAGGCGGCCACCGATCCGCCGATCCCGGGAATTATTCCCACAATATAACCAATTATAGAAGAGTATATGCAGAGTCGCCAATGGCGGATGACATCCTTTATTCCGTCGAGGACACCGGAAACCTCCTCTGCCATCCCCTTAGCTATGTTGGTCTCAGCCTCTACGTACATGTCCAGAATCTCAGCCAAACCAAACACGCCTAAGGCGAGTGCCGTAAGGGGTATTCCCTGGTGAAGGAAAACCGTCCCAAAGGTGAAGCGGGCCGTCCCCGTCTGGTCTTGAAAGCCGACGGCGGCCAGCAGCATCCCGAGCATTCCGGCAATTAATCCTTTGTATACCGAACGACTCGCCAAGGTAGCCAGAAAGGAGAGGCCGACAAGCACCATCACGCATTTCTCCGGTGACTTGAACAGGAGCAGAGCCGGTATCATCACGGGAATCATAGCCATGGCAATAAATACAGGAAAAACACCGCCAACCATGGAACTGAAAACAGCGGCGCCGATAGCCCGACCGCCTTCGCCTTGCTGGGTCAGCGGAAAACTGTCCTGCATAGCTGCGGCACTGGAAGTCTCCCCCGGTACGTTCAGCAGCGCCGCCGTTACGGGACCGGCAGTACTGACTACACTGCCCAGAGCTACCATGAAGCCAAGGGCCACCTCCGGCTTCATTCCGTAAACATAGGGGAGGCACAACGAATAAAGCACCAGCGGACCGACCCCCGGCAATATACCGACCACCAACCCCACGATTATTCCTAAAAACATGCCCGCCAGTACGACGGGCTGCAGCAAGGTGACGGCTCCGGCAACCAATGCTTCCAGCATTCTTCCCCCAAAGGCTGTGGAAAAGTTTATTTGAAATCTAAAGCTACTTCAGATATTTGTCCTGCAAACGCTGATAGATTTGTTTGATTGCCGCTTTCCTGCCGAGCAGGGAACCAAATTGCTTTTCCAACTCGCTGCCGCTCATTACGGATAAGGGAGAATCGCTCACCTTCTCCATTGTCATCTTGAATTCGGGGTCATTTGTTATCTTAGCTGCTACTTCTCTTAGATAGTTTAGCCTGTCCTTTGGTATGCCCGGGGTACCAAATAACGAATTCATGACAAATATGTCCTCCTCCCAGAGCTTCATGAGCGCAGCTTTTTCTTTCGGCAGCGTTATTAATTCTCTGAGAGTGGGAACGTCCGGTATCACGGGTGACCTCTTGGTGGCCAGAACGAAGAGCAGCCGTGATTGTCCCCGCTGGGCACCCTTCAGGGAAGCGCTGGTCGATCCAAAGAAACCCTGCACTTCACCTTGAGCCACAGCCAGTGAACGCTCACCGCTTGACTTGTATATTATCACTTTGGCATCCAGGTCCAACGCTTCTATGAGAGCAAGGCAGGTCAAGGTTGAGTGTCCCACCCCGCCACTGGCGGCGAGGATCAGATTTTTTCCCGCCTTAAGGTCGGCTATCGTCTTGAAGGGTGACTTGGGCGCTACCGAAAAGGTCATATAATCTTCCGTGATGTTGGCGATCCACGATAACTTGGCTGTCTGGTACTCCACCCCGGGCTGTTCCATTATCTCAGCCAACGTCGACCTGACCGTATTGGTTTGTCCCAGCGTGAGACCATCCGGTTTAGCGCGGTAGAGTTCGTTTAGCCCCTGAGCACCGCCGGCCTCCCTGACATTCCGGATAACTGAGGTAGTGCCTGCATACTTATCCAGATATTTAACCACGACCCGGGCTATCAAATCGCTGGTATCTCCCGGAGCGTTAGGAATGATAAAATCAATTCTCTTGCCCCGGTAGAAATCCGCAGGCTTCTGGGCCGCCGCACCCACCTCGGAGCCACCAACAGCGATCGCCCCCGCCATGGTCATTGCCATTATCATAATAAAGGAGAAACCTCTCTTTAACCGCATAATATACCTCCGTTACGTTTTTGTTGTTGCTTATCAGATTTGCCTTTCTGAATTGCCCACTTGCTCTAACTGTCCACGTCTTATCAAGTTTTCTGGGCGGCCTCCCATTCGGGGCAATCTTCTAACTGTTCGAAGCCGGAAGCCATATCCATTCCCAAAATGTCGTACCAGTTTGGTTCACCGCAGGCCAGTTTCGCCGGAATGGTCGAGCTGGTATTGAAGTGCTGAACCACAACGCCACCGGAGATAACGGGCAATAAAAATACATCTTGGGGGGACCATTCATACTTTACGCCGTTGATTATGGAGTATCCTTGTCCCGCCATCACGTAGTGGGCACGTCCTCCCTGCACCTTTTGTTTGCCGGAGCGGCCATGGGGGGGCAGGTCTTGAGTCCAGAAGAGGATTGACTTCATGGCGACATCGTCAAAGGACGGATGAACATACCAACGGTATATCCCCATGCGGTTGGTTTCCAGAAGCTGTTCCTTTTCTTTCACGATCCAGCGCGCTTTGCTCATGGCTTCCCGCCAGCTGTTCCGGCGGAGGAAAAGGTCATCGAGCAGCGTGGTGGGGGGTCCGTCAAACTGTATCGGATAACCTTCCAGAAATGACTGTTCCGGCACGAAGTCCTTGGGACGATACAATTCCTCTTGACTGTCCCCTTTCCAATCCGGGGAATTGGTGATTTGCCGTGTTTCATTGGCGGTGGCTTCCATAAATGGCCAGAACATCATCACCAGTTGGCTGCATGGTTTGCCCTGGTCTAAGTTAAAATGCTGGTGTGTGTTCTCAGTACGGGTGACGGGCAATATCTCGAGGTCTCCTTTTCCCCACTCCAGAGTTACATCGTTGTTGATGGTGCAACCTCTTCCCTCGATACCGAACAAGAGCCTGCCCCCGCCACGGTGCGTATGTTTACCGCGCCGGAAATTCTGCTGCTCTGTGACGGCTATATGCCAGCCGGGGGCGCATATCTCAGCCCAATTGCTCGTATTGCAGTAATACCTGTTATAGCCATGCCTGGTGAGCTGTGCCGGGCAATCCACCGCTCTCAAAAGGACTTTTCCTTCCTTCCTCCGTCGCGTCATTTCTGCCATAAATTTCAAATTGGCATCGTAGCGGTCAAGGCCGGGTTCAGGTTCTCTGGTACGTTCCCTTACTTTTTCCATGTCATGACTCTCCTTCAACTTCTAATTGCTTGATTGGAATTTCCCTTTGTCAGGCGAGGAGTATAGGTTAAACGGTATTGTGTGTCAATGACATAACGTCAAACTGTCAAACCGAAAAGAATGAGTCCCCGCATGGAACAATGTCAAGAACAACAATACCAGAAACAGAGACAAATCTTCATGTTTTACCCCTCCACAAGGGCTACGTAATGCCTGCCTAACTGAACATATCGCCCGCTACCAGCATTTCTTGCGCCGGGATTCTGGTGAGCAATTCGGTGCCCGTGGCCGTTACCAGGACCATCTCTTCGAGCCGGCTGCCGCCGACGAGGTGCTCGCCTTCCCGGCCCTCCACCGCGATCACCATTCCTTCCTCAAAGGTTTCCGGGTGCTCCAAGGACCAGGCACGCGTTATGGTGGGCTGCTCGTAACCGGATAAACCGATTCCGTGGCCGATTTCCTTGCAAAGGATATGTTCCTCTTCAGCATAACCCCACTTGGTGCAGGGGGGAAAATGTTTCACCGCGTCGGCCGTGGTTGCTCCCGGTTTGATTTCCGCAATCACGGCTTGCAGGCGGTCATAAATCTGCTTATGCCAGTCCCTTTCCTTCGCCGTTGGTTGGCGCCCCACCATAAAGGTACGGTAATAGCAGGTAAGGTATCCCATGAAGCTGATCGCGCCGCTGCAAAAGTTGATGAACGCCATATCACCGACCTGAAGTATCCGGTCCGTAGAAGCCCCGGAATAGTCCTCAAAACTGTTCGGTCCCGACCGCATGTTGGGCCAGTGCAGCGACTCACCGCCGGCCCTAACGGCCGCAGACACCGCCTCAGCCAGGACTTCTGTTTCTTTGACTCCCACCCGCATCACCTGATGGGCACGAGAAAAGGCCACCTCGGCCAGGGCAATAGCCATTTTAATGCACAGAATTTCATCTTGCGTCTTTGTGCGCCGGGCCTCATGCAAGGCGATCCCGGCGGAAACGGTGCGGATGCCGACCTCGGCCAGGGCCTCCTTGCCTATTTCATCCAGAGCATCAAATCCCAAGGCCTCTTTTTCCAAACCATTTTCCTTTAGGGCTTCCAAAATGCCCGCAGCAAACTTTTTCCCCGTAGCCCGTGCCACCTCGCGCCCGCCGACCCCTCCCAGCCAAGCATAGGAAAACCGGAGATTTTCCGGTTTCAGCCAGGAGCAATTCACCTTATTGTGCACCAATGAAGGACCGTACTCAAAGAGGATCGGGTCCCGGTCCTGGAAGACTAGCGCATATCTCAGCTGCGGCATGAAGGCCCCGCCCTTGGTTCCCGTTACGTATCTGATCCCGTCATTTTTGGTAACCAGGCAAACCGCGATGCCGTGTTTCTTCAAAGCCTGCTGCGCTTTGCCCAACCTCTCTTTCCGCATCCTTGCCACGTTAACGCGTTCCTGCCAGTCAGTTGCTCCCGGACCAAAAGCGAGTTGTCCCATTTCCCAGCCTCCTTTATTTTTATCTGCCCCACCTATTTTAGTAGGGCGGTGACCTTTAGCAGATGCACCGCCCTTTCTCACAGAGCCCCTACAGGATATTGGTAGGTCAATTACTATTAGCCGAAGGTCCAGGGGGTTATGATCTCGTCACAGGGCACGCGGCAAAGAACCTCGGTGCCGGTCTTGGTGACGACAACCATCTCCTCCGGTCTGGACCCTCCCACAAACGGTTCCCCCTCGCGGCACTCGATGGCGATCACCATGCCCTCTTCAAAAACCTCGGGATAGTCAAGGGACCAGAGACGGTTGATAATCGGGCCCTCGTAGAAAAGCGAAAGCCCAATGGCATGCCCCACTTCCTTGGTGAGTACCTTCCTTTCCGAGGTGTAGCCCCAAGTCTCCACGGGGGGGAAATGGATGGCGGCATCGGCCGTGCTGGCGCCAGGCTTGATGGCGTCGATAACCGCATAAATGCGATCGTAACACTTCTTATGCCATTCGATATGCTTGGCTGAAGGCTTCTTCCCGACGCAATAGTCACGATACAGGCAGGTCAGGTAACCCATGTGATCGATGGCGCCGCAGACATTCATGTAGAGTGAATCTCCCGCCTCGAGAATGCGGTCCGTCGTCACGGCGGCATAAACCTCAAAGCAATTGGGGCCGGAGCGAATCTTCGGCGTGCTCATGGCCGGTTCGCCGCCGGCGTCGATCATCACCTTCATGGCCGTGGAGGCGAGTTCCGTCTCCCTCATGCCGGGGTGCAGGGTCCGGGCCAGGTTGTAGAAGGCCACACTGGCAAAGGAAGCCGCCATTTTATGGCAATTAATCTCGTCGGCAGTCTTAGTGCGGCGGGCCTCCATCATCGCATCTTGGGCGGAAACCAGGGTCAGCCCCAGTTCTTTCAATGCTTGACGGCCGAGTTCGTCGAGAGTGTCCACGCCGATTTTCTCCTGCGTAAGTCCCTTGGCTTTAAGATCCTCAAAAATGGACGTGGCAAACAGCTTGGCCTCGGCTAAGGAAGCCACCGGGCCGGGAGCCCCCCCCATCCACGAATAGGCGTCGCGCCAGTTTTCTTCTCCAATCCAGGTGCAATGCACCATGGCATGTTCCTTGAGCGGGCCATGCTCATAAATGATGGGCTTATGATCGGCAAAGACGAGGGCGTAGCGCATCTGTCCGGCAAAAGGCACTCCTTTGGTGGACGTGGTATAGCGGAGGTTGTCTGGACGCACCAGTAAACAGGCCGCCAGGCCGTGCTTCTTCATTGCCGCCTGAGACTTGGCGAGCCTTTCTCTTCTCATCCGCTCCACATTGATGCGTTCCTGCCAATCTACCTGCGCCGGTCCCCATGCTAATTCGCCCATTTTCTCTTCCTCCAGGAATTATTAATTAGATTACTAACTTACTATGTCACCAATGGTGCTATGCGCCGTCTACTTGCCGACAAAGGGCCCAAAAATATCCTTAGCCAGATGCACGGTCTTCGCACCATCAAGGTAAAAAGCCTCGTCCGTCTCATACGTTATCTCTTCGCCGGGACGTACCACGGCAAACTGGTCGTTGCTCTCGAAAGGAACGCCCAGCCGTCGGGGCGGATAATTTATGCCCTTGGCAATGATCCGTTGCCCTTCATCGGTGAGCGCCCAATTGAGGAAAAGCGTGGCCGCGTTGGGATGGGGCGCATTCTTGACAATGGAAAGACAACTGGCGGAAACTGCAACTCCGGCACCCTTTTTGGGTCGCACGCGTGCCAGTGGTGAACCGGCGGCGATAAAATCATTGATGACGGCCGGTCGGGCTGCGATACCGATGGGGTATTTGCCCTTCGCCACCCATTCCACATGCAGGCGGGCATCCCGCGTAAAAGCGAGGTCCTGTTTTGCCAGTTCCCGGAGGTATTTAGCTCCCGCCTCGCTGCCCATAATTCTCGGGATGACGTAGTTGACAAATGTCCGGCTGGGAGATCCTCCGGAAGTTGTGGGATCGAACATCACCATCTTGCCCTTGTATTGAGGTTTGAGCAGATCTTCATAACCATGGATTTCGTTTTCTGCTATGAGCTGTGTGTTGATCATTATGTAAGCGGAATAACCGGCCAGCAGGGCTACTGCGGTACCGTCTTTATCAAACATTGGGAACTTGCTTCCCACCCAGTTTTTCACTTCTTTCGCCTCGGGGAGGATAATGAGTTGAGTCAGCGGGACCAGGTATCCCTTCGGTTTAAGGTACATATGATCCTCCGGGGAACCGATGTACAGGTCGGCGCTGGGCACGTTGGCCTGGTGTTCCATGATCAGTTTCTGCATCAGCTCGCCTGAGGCGCCGCTCACCAGTTCCAGGTTAACCCCGAATTTTTCTTTGAGCGTGGCTAAGAGTTCCGCCCGGACGCTGGCTCCGATCAGGCCATATAGCCTCACGGTTCCCTCTTTTCTAGCGCCGGCAAGGACTGTTTGCCATTTCTGCTCTGACTCTGCCCGCGCAGCGGATGCCTTAGAGGAAGGAGCGGGGCGTGAGGGGACTGCCGCACCGCCTGATGCCGCATAAGTCGCCTGGGCAATGAGAAAAACTGCCGCAACCAAGTATAACTGGACAAACTTCTTTAGCTTCATAACTGCCTCCAAATTCAATTAAATGGCAACGACCGAAGATGATAGCAAGCTGGATTTTGCGACTTCATCAAGAATTACATCGTCGTGATAGTGTGTCACACTGTGTGTTTATAACATTGGCATTCTATTTTCAACAAAAAAAAGGCCTAATAACCCTCACCGCTGGAATTAAGAATCAGGAATAATAACGACTATCTGGTATGTCAATGGAATAATGGACAGAAAATATGGTGTGTGCTTGCAGTATCATATAGGACTATGTCAATGAATAATTAAGTTTGGTGTCACCCGAATTTCGAATTTGCATAGTCGAAACGTCTGGTATGGTTCAACAACTGGCGCAGGGTGTGATCTACGCGCTTGGGGATCAGGCCGGGATATCCGATCTCATTGTGTTGCCGTCAATGTGAAGCTTGCGGCTGCATCGGGAGTCGGAGACACAGCCAGGTACCAGTCTCCGGCCGGCAGCGATGCCACCTCTATCCTTCCGTCGCCTTCCGCTTTCAGCGCTAATAGTGAGTTGTCAAAGAGTCTCAGCCTGTAGTTTTGACCGCCCGGGGCAATGTTGAAAATCACCTTCTGCCCCGGGACGGCCACGTTGAAGCGATACCATTTCGTTTTATAGAGGGTCGCGTTGCTGGTGACACTATCGCCTATGGCAACAGGCGCCACGTTTGAGATATCAAAGCACTGCATTCCGCCCAGCAGGAGCTTCTCCATACCGCCATCGTTAATCACGCGCACACCGCTGTCGGCGCGGTTGTTCAAACCAGCCGTAAAGGCCAGATTATCATTTTCTATAGAAATCATCTGCTGCCCATTAATGCTCAGGATCATGAGAATGCCGTCCTTTTCAACAAGTCCGCATATAGGTACATTCCAGACGAAAGCGTCATTCCAGGGTAGATTCTCGACAATGAATATTTTGTCCGTTCGCGCTCTCCAAGCGGGTGTGACTGCGGGGCTGGTCAGTTTTTCTCCTAAGATGTCGACAACAGTGCCTCCGTACATATGCGTATCTTTCTCTGACCCGCTGCTGCCGTACTGAAGCATGAGAAAGTGATCTTTGCCCTTCCATGTCCTGTTCAAGAAAATTATCCCCTCGGACCGACCATCCATTTTGTAGGCCTGCCCGTCGTATGCCAGCTTGCGTTGCTCCGGTGTATCACCATAGGCGCCGACGGTCCACGTCAAGGTCCCGTCCGCATTCTTGGCGATCCTGTCGTATCCGTCTTTGCGCACATAAATGCCGGCGATCTGGTCGGGGTCCTGGATTGACGCATATTGGGGCAGTTGAGGCGAAGTGGGGGTCAAACCGAATTTCTCTTTCACAGCATTTTGCAGGGCTTCCCGGGCGAGGGCGTAGACGAAGAAATTTGCCGT
>ORJL011940416.1_pt1 | contig 10222 bp, 1 predicted proteins | sample 1779941 | NCBI WGS metagenome assembly ORJL01 (sample SAMEA104232317, study PRJEB22302) | groundwater metagenome | biome: forest; feature: aquifer; material: groundwater | place: USA | collected 2011-08-07 | depth 5.8 m | reverse complement strand
TGGCTATCACGCCCCATCGTTTCGGGCCTTGGGAGGTTCTTATGGCACGTCTAATCCCTCTCGGCGAACCAGTGACACGTGGTGAGCAGATCATGCTCGAATATCTACAAAAGCACCTGCCTAATGACTGGGTCATTTTTGGCAATGCTTTGGTTGCCACAGGTAGAATGTCGCGCGAATTGGATGCCATAGTTGTCGGAGACCGTTGCGTTTGGGTGATAGACGAGAAGGGATTCGGGGGGCGTATCACTGGCGACGAATATACGTGGATACTTGCCGATGGTTCTGCGCGCGATCGCGTGCTAGATAATATCTTGCACGCGGCGAAAATTGTCAAAGGAAAACTTGAGGCCGCTGATTCACGTTTGTCAAACGCTTGGGTTGAAGGAATCGTACTTCTTTCTGCTACTGATGTAGAGATTCAGGTTAGGGATGAGCGAGTTACAAGTAGCGTCCATCGGCTGGGTGCCTGCGAAGATTACTTCCTCGCTGCCAACATTCCTAGAGCGCGTCGCTTTCTGCCGGCAGAGAAGGCCACGATTGAGCGTGCCATTTCTGGGGCGTTTGTTGTAGACAGGCTGCATAAACGCTTCAGCAGGATTGGCCCGTACACCGTGATTGAGCTGGGGCAATCGGGCGACGGCGTCCAGTCATTCCGTGCTGAACGAAACAAGACAAGAGAACTGGTTGAACTGAAAGTCTACGATCTCTCGGCTCTTCCTGATCAAGAAACTAGAGCTGAAACGCGACGACGAGCAGAGCGGGAATTTGAGGCACTCCGAAAACTTCGGGACACCCAGGGTGTGATCAGGGTCGCTGACAGCTTTCAGCCGGTGCCTGGCTACGGTGCCGATCTGTATTACTTCGCGCTCGACTTGCCTTCGGGGCCATGTTTGGCGTCGAGGCTGGCAGAGTTATCATGGGTGTTGGAATCGCGTTTTGCAGCCGGGAAACGTTTGAGCGAGATAGTTCGCTCCGTACATGAATCTGGAGTTATTCACAGCAATCTCACCCCAGCTTGCATCTATGATTCCAACTCTGACTGCGATTTCCAGCTCACAGGGTTCGAATTCTCTCGACTACCGATCTCGACGGTTCATATTCCGGCTAACGAATTCCAAATGGGTCCTTACACTGCACCTGAGGTGAGGGACTCGACGCACAACGCAACCAAGGCCTCTGATGTCTTCTCGCTTGGTGTTATTCTCTTTGAGATGCTATCAGGGCACAAACCCTTTGGCAACCGTACGCGTGAACTTGCGGATCCTTCACCCACGCTCAACTTGGCACAGAACCTATTGCCTGCCAACAAGCAAGGTGACCTCGAAGCCCTTTTGCAGCTAATGTTGTCGTATGATCCCAAAGGTCGTCCTCAGGATATTTCCGACGTGCTCGATGTGCTCGAAGATCTTGCTAGGTCAACCGGCAGCACGCTAGAGTCGTGTGCAGCCAGTGTTCATCCTGTTCCTCCTGGCGCCCAGCTTGGCGAGTTTACCGTCTTATCTTATCTCGGGGCAGGTGGCTGTTTTTACGCCTATAAAGTCGCGAACCGAGTTGACGACTCTCAAGAGTACGTGGCGAAGGTGGTGCGCTATCCGGAATTGCTCGACATAGCCCGTCGCGAATTCAATGCCCTGAGCACCCTTGATCACCCTAACATTGTTCGAGTATACGATGTCAGAGCACGAATTGATGCCCCCTACCAGCTTCTTGAACTGTATGCTCCAGGCCAGACTGCTCGGGACCTGATGCTGGGCAGCAACTTATCTCCTCAACAAGTGGCCAAGTGGGCCAGTTCGCTAACAGATGCACTAGTCTATATGGAGGCGCACACTCCCTCCATCTACCACGGTGACGTTAGTCCTCGCAACATAATACTTGACGGTAACAATGTCCCGCGTCTCATTGATTTCGGGCTTGCACATCTGAACGGCAAAGGTGTGGGAAACGGTGTAGTAGGTACAGCGCCTTATCGCCCCCCAGAACGCGACGTTGCCGGTGCTGATTGGCCCACAAGTGGTGATGTTTATTCTCTAGGCGTTGTGATTTGCGAAATGCTGTTCGGTGAGTTACCTTACGATTGCGAGTGTGGACAGTTGAACAAGCAGCACCTGCACAAAGACCTTTTTGAATCTACTTCATATGCCAGCGCTGACTTCTTGAGCGTCCTACGTCGAGCAGTAGATCCAAGTGCTTCAAAACGCTTCGCCAACGCCACCGAGTTCCAACGAGCCCTTGCGATAGTTCCTGAGCTGAAAGGAATGGAGGAATCTCCTCGACAAGAGCGCAGCGTCAATCCTTACCTAAACCAGGTTCTCAAAGTCTATAGCCATGGTGAGTGTAATGCAGAGAACCGCGGCATGGACAGTGCCTTTGCCCGAGCGACGTATGTACCAACGGAGTTAGATCGTGAACTCCTTCCCAGCATTCGTGACCGCAAGTACGCTCTCGTTGTGTTGGCAGGAAATCCAGGTGATGGCAAAACAGCTTTCCTGCAGCAGGTTGCGCTTCATCTGGGTTTTCAGGGAGATAGTCTTCCCTTGAATCACTGGGAGATTGTGTCAGACGGATGGACCTATGAGTGTGTACTTGATGGATCAGCAGCTGATAGCGATCGAGAAATGAGTAGCGATGATGTCTTGGATGCACTTTTCGCTCCGATCGAGGATCAGGGCGATATGCGAGATATCGCTGAATCGCTGCAGCGCACGCAGATGCTCGCCATCAATGACGGGCGACTGATCGAGTATCTGTACGATCGATTGGATGAAGGCAGTTCGTTAGTTCATCAGCTACTTAGGTGTCTAGGTGAGGAGAATGGTGACATTCATCCTCAAATTGTGCTTGTTGATCTGAATCATCGATCGCTTGCCATTGGAGGCGAAGATGATGCATTTGGTACGGTGTTGTCTGCGCTACTCCTAGGTGGAAGAGAAGAAGACCGTCAGATCAATAATCCTTGGGAGATGTGCCGACATTGTCGCGCGTCAAGTTCTTGCCACGTCAGATTCAACGTTGAGACTCTTCTTCACCCTATGTTAGGCGAACAGGTGCGCAGTCGGCTGCGCACCCTACTTATGCTCATTCATGGTCGGGGACGTCTCCACGTAACTATGCGCGAACTCCGGTCAACGCTCTCCCTTTTGATCTTTGGAAACCAGACTTGCGAACAGATCCATAACGAGTTGGAGATGTGTACGCAAGAAGACGAGATTGATGGGAGGGACAAACTAGCCAAGATTCGTCGTCTTCAGCGTAAGAGGCTCTACTTCAACCGGCTTTTTGAGTCAGGTGAAGCCAGCGGTCGGCTTTTCGAGCAACTAAGTGATTTTGATCCTGCCCGGGTGAATAATCCCAGATTCGACCGCATGGTAGCTTCTGCATTACGGTCAACAGATAGAATCCAACCTCTTCTCACGTTTGCTGAAGCCAGGCTCCCTCACGCTGCGCTAGCTTTTGACGGTGAGAATATGAAACAGTGGACCGAGGAGGCTCACGAAACATTACGGCGTATGTTGTTCTTTGAAGGACAGAGCGAGAATTGGCGAATCGCTGCTGAGAAAGATTTCTGGGTAGAAATGATGCCGTTCCGAAGCGCCAAGCGATGGGTGGAAAGCTTAAACAGCTTTCGCCAGGGGAAAGGCAACCTGCCTGATGAGCTGTGCCACCTTATTTGCTTGGCCATCTCACGTACGGAAAACGTGCCGGACGAACTCTTGGATCGATTCCTTGCCGTGCGCACGGCTTCTAGCTTGAAGACAGACTTAGTCGTGGTGAGGCTTTTTGATCTGGTAGATTTCAAGCTTCGGTGGGAGCGCCCACAACAACGCTCCATGGTTCTTGGTGAGCTGCCAATGGTCATGCTACTCGAATACGGAGCAGGTCGCGATCCATGTCTTGAAATCTCAGCAGACCTATTTGAGCTGCTCGAACGATTCGCTGAAGGCTATCGCTTAGGGTCCGAGGAGTTGGAGGGAGTAGCCGCACATCTCCAACTTTTCAAGAATCGACTACTCGCAATGCCTGCTAGAGAGGTATCTCTGTTGCACCCATCACTTGGAAGATTTCAGGCTCGGCAGGATTTGGCTTTAGGCAGACGCCGTATTGTCCTGGAGGAACTCTCATGAGCAAACTCGAAATCCCAGATGAACTGAAATACCTCAAGGGGCTGCGCTACGAACCAGCAATGCAAATAGATTACCAGCACTTCAATCTTGAGGATGTCCTTCCAGGGCTTTTCTACGTGACTCGTTTGGCACGCCGTCGTGGAAAGGGTTCGTGGAATGAACGTAGCGCATTTGATGTGGCGAAGCTGCTGTCGCAAACGGAAGATAAGTTTGTCGGATTTGACGGAGATACAGAAAGGCGTGTGCTGGAAGAGTGGCTTAAAGTAAGTGTTCTTAGATTACGGGAGCGAGGCGAATCCGACAAAGTAATGAGCATTCGTCCACTTCATTTCATGACCTATAGAATAGACCTCCCTTCCCATTGGACTCATCTTAGATCCGTTCCGGAATTCGTAGCCGCGGTTCTCCATCGTGATCCATCTAAGGAGCCACTGGGATCGATGACCGGTGAGCCATTTGCCATTCAGTCGTGCGATAACCTGTTCTGGAAGACCTTTGGCGCCGGAATCGCTAACAGCGGTTCGCATTTTGGCCAAGCTGATTTGGACAAGTACGATGACAATTGCGAACTGGATATTGAATCTTTGCTGACGGTCAGAATTGCCGAAACGCTGCGAACACCGCCGGAGGTAACGACAAGAACAGGAATGAGAGGGGGAATTCCCGGTTTTGAGCCACTTTGTCCCCTTCAGGCACGAGTTTTCCGCGAGGACTTCTCCATGTTCTTGCGTGCCTACCCACCCCCAACAGTACCTGTTCGAGTGTTAGGCGACTACGTTCTTTGCCTTCTGGCGCTGAATCTGACGACATATTCGCTTTGCCATTTTGCTGCCTCAAACCACCTCTATGAAACGGGCGTATGGACTGATGACCGACATAGTAGTAATGGACGTGTTTGGCAACTAGGCATCTACCCAGACCTGACCGACGGGAGGGTGAGAAAGAGTCGTGAGTTGGCGCGTCAATCCTATGCCCGTCACCATGAATGGATGATGCTACAGTTGAGAACAATGATCGGCTTTCGCCTGCTCGAGTACTATTTGCGAAATAGAAACGAAATCAGAGAACTCTCCAATCTGCGGAGTCTGAAGGGCATAGAGTTCTTGAAGACTCTCGCGCTTGGCCGACAACAGTCTCATCGAGAAGCGTTCGATGCCGTGCAGGCGAGCGCTAGTACAGTACTAAGTATTCTGGAACGATGCCAGCCCGGTGAGAAATGGCCGGACGATGTCGCGAACATCGCGGCCGATACCTCCTTGCCACCGTTTGATAGGATGGTAGAATTGCTGGCAACAACCCAGGATAAGGCACGTGACAAAACTGTCGAGTTCTTCACAAGTTGCTCTCGACGCAACCTGGACTCCGGATTAGTGCGAGGGACGCCGGCTAAACGTGCAGACAACTACTACACCTTCGGAATTAAGATGCTGGAGACGCTTGTACAACTGCAGGTCTTGAAACCAGACGGTACACCGAGGTCAAGATTTCTTGATATTTATGAATTTGTTGATCGTCTAAAAGAACGGTACGGCATATGGATCGATGAGCCACCTCCCTGGCTGGATCAAAGTTACGAGGCTCGGCAAGCGGCGCAAGCGAATTTTACAGCGTTAAAAGAGAAACTGCGACAACTGGGCTTCTTCCGTGCCGTGACCGACGCACGTCGAATGCAACGTCTCAGGCCGCGGTACGTTCCTGCGGGCGACAGCAAGTACACAAATGGGAGTCGTGAAGATGAAGCGTTGGCTGGAGTTGCTCGCGGAACGAATTAGCAATTCGTATTCCATAACGAGTGTTGGGCACGTTGCCAGAGTCAATGGCTTGGACCTTGAGGAAGGTAGAGATCTGTGTGGGCTGTTGCGAGAACACCTCGGCTTCCCTTGGGATGTTGCCGTGGTTGCTGATCAACCCGAAGAAGCATATGACATCGCCCTAGACGTGGCCGTCGAACGTCGCAACGATAAGAGCATGAGCAGGCTATTTATTGTTCCTGCGAATTTGGTTTCTGAAGCAGCTGCGTCTCTTGTTGATACCGAAGCACACGACGTAACTGAATTCTTGCGACCGATAGCCGATACGCTTTCGAGAAGGTTGCCCCGTGAGGTGCGCGCTCTAGTCGATGAGGCGATGAAACACACCTCATCGAGTTCGCGCCTAAACTTCCTCTGCGGCTTGCCAGTTAACCCAACTGCCGCTGATTGTGGGCGCCAGTTTTGGCGCCTCGGCTTGATTCCCGGCTTCTCTCCCTCCATCGATCGACTTGCGACAAATCGGGACTGCGTTGCAAAGCTGACTGATCTCAGAAAGACGATTGGATCGATTCACCAAAGGGTGGAAGCGACCGGATTAGGCGATCCTAATTCGAGGGAACGCCTGCTAAAACTCCTACGTGAAACATCAGATGTGGAGGAAGGTAGTTGGCTCAAACGAATTGCTGATGAGCTAGAACTCGGCCTAAGCTTTGACCAGTGGAAATTCCCTCAAAAAGAACAGGTCAACCTGCGCGCTATCGAAGTGCATTCTTTTGTCGACTCCAGGAAAGACAGACCGTACGCCTGGAGTGGGTTGAGTTTGAGCGAGCAGACTCTAAGAGTCTCTGCGACAGATAAGAAAGCAAAAGTAACGGTTCGATGGAGTACAGAGCCAGAATCACCTACCGGTGAGCCAATTTACGAGGTGGCTCTTGAAACATCCGAACCACAACCGGTCTCTTTGTTAGATGACCACCAGAAGCACAAGACTAGTAAGACACAGTCGTGGAGCTTCCGACCTCAGGAAATCGAGAGCGTCGAAGGTGGCTCTCTGAGGGTCAGGGTGGTCGTTCGATACCTTGAAGGGCTAGAAGAGGCTATCGCGGGTGAGAGCGACGAGTTTTTGCTCGTAAGTGAATCTGTTGAGGCTGCGGGAGTCACTGTTTTTCCGCCGGCCCGTTCTATCCCTGACTGCTTACTCGAACGCGCCATTTCAAGTAAAGCCCCTCCCTTAATTACCAGATGCACAGTTGAACAAGGTTCAGCGGTTAAGGTAGAACTGGACGAACGCCAATACCGGCGCATTGTACTTAACTCTGTGCTTCACGCAGCAGAACGGCGAATGTTAGAGGATCCGACCAAATCGTGCGCATTGCGTTTGGAACTTGAGCCGGAAGTTCGCTGGACCGCAGATCAGTTGAATGCGGTTCCCATAAGCAATGAATTCGAAAACGTCTTTGATTCGAAATGGTGGGCTATCAGAAGCCGTCTCTTCTCGAACATCGCAGAGGGTCGCGAAGGGCGTGGCATAGTGGAGGCGTGTGAACTCGCTGAATTTACCGAGGACATTGTGTCTTACTGCCGGGGATATGCTGATGCACTGGAGAGAGTTCTCAATTCAAAAGGTAGCGATGATAAAACGCTCCCTCTGCTAGAGGTTCTAGTTCAACTTGATTCCATCCAGATTAGGTGGTCAGAGGCAAAGTCCTCGCAGAAGGACATGAAGGTTATGGGCCTACTCGTGTCACCTCTTCATCCCATCCGGTTAATGTGGCACCTTGCCCACGAATCTCTAATTCGGGAATGGATTAATCGAGCATCTGATCGTTCTGACAGAGTTGCTTTGCCAAAAATGCAGACTGCAGCTTGCTTGGATGGGGCAAATTATCCCGCCTTCCTTGGGAACCTTCATTCAGCGATGTACCATGCCGACTCGCCCATCTTTCACTGGCCTTTGTTCCTCGCTTCTGAGCTAGATGATCCTCATCGTTTCACCTCTCTCGTCCGTTGGGGTCTCGGACTCGGGACGTTAGACACACTGGCCATCGGACAGGAAATAGCTGCAGAGGCATTAGCAGAACGATTGAGAACTTACGCTGAACTGCATCCGTATGTCCATACCCTACAGGTAAATGCTGTGAACATAGGAGATGGGCAGTTGCTGGTGAAAGCACTAAGTTCGCTTGACGAGAAACTGAACCACAAATCGAATGATTCAGACGACAGCGATTCGCCTCGTCCGAATCTTGACTATCAAGTGCGTCTATATGGACCTTCTCCAGTATACAGGATCGGTGCGTTCCTGGACGAGTGCGCGAACTGGCGTCGTCACGGACAGGGATTGCCCCAGAAGTTGGATCGACTATTCCGTCCAGCCGAAAGTTTCCTTCATCCGCACCTCTTTTGGGCCAAGCGTGAACTCAGACAAATCGAGGAAAGTGAAGGCAATCCCCTGGAGGAGGCGCACATTTCCTTTGTTACTGAATACTTCCGTCCTCAGACTGCAATTGTCAAGGAAGATGCTGGGAATGTTGGAAACTGTGTCTCAACCTACGGCTTACAAACCGATCTCGCGAATGACTTTACATCGGATGATGGCGCCTTATCTTGGATACGGACTGTCCGTTTCCCAAGCGGTTCAGTTGTTCCAGAGCATTCTTCTGACGGACGATTCACTTCGGAGATTCTTCGACTTCACAGACTCTTGTTGAAAGCCGTGGCAAGGATTTGCGGTGGCAGAGAGAACGACTGGCCCGCTACTCGCGTTCCGATTAGTGCCCATCAGTTCCAACTGTTCGAGAAGCTTCACGAGTCTAGCGATTGGGTTCTCACTGTGGATCGTAATCTCGGCATTGAACTCTTCGATAGCCCATTAGCCATTCACGGTGATTTGGTAGACAATGCAAAACGCTATTTGGTGGACTATTTCCCCGAACGTCTTGGTGGCGGCAGTCAACAACTTATGATCTCTACTTCGTGGGTGGAAGAGGTGAGTGGCCTTTTGCGTGAGACTCTGAGGGAGATGCTAATCTCACCGACTGATCTCGCTTGCGAGGAAGTGCTTCAGTTACTTAAGTCGATATCCGGTAGACTTGTTATGCGAGTGGCTCGTTATCCAGAGGTGGCAAAGGAAGCTGTAAGCCTGGCGGTGGTTCGAGAAGTGTTGCGTGGCAATGGAGAGCTGGATAATGCTTTCCTGGTTCCCGTAGATGAACATATTCCTGTATTTGCTACCGCCTCACGCGGAAATGTTTCGGTCGAAACGCATCGTCCGGATCTGCTACTGGTACGTCCCTCTCTGGACGACAGTAGCACATTAGAAATAGACATCATCGAGGTGAAGTATAGGCGGCATCGTTCACTGGCCTATGATCGAGGCCTATGGCTTGAAATGCTGCAGAAAACACAGGCGGCAGAGGGTAACATTTCGGCAACGTACTTTCCCTCTGTCCCCGCATCGCAACTGGATCTGCCCATTCAACGACACCTACTGAAGGGTATACTTGCTTTCTATGCTCGTCGAGCCCTGCGCTACGGACTTCTCGATTCTGAGGATGGATCTCAAATCATTCACTGGTTTGATAACTTGGAACGTGAGGATGTGGTGTTGCGGGTTAAACAGCGTGGCTTCGTCTACTGTCCAGAGCTTAACTTTGAAACTGAGGATCAGACTCAGGATGATATGAGAATCACTCTGATAGGTCGGGAAGCGTTACCTAGATATACATCCTTTCACGTCGCTGAGCCTTCACCTGCCGATTTACTGCTAAGCGATGAGAATCTGATGGAGTTTTCCGGGCCATCGAACAACGGAAACGACGGATCAGTCGAACCAGAAGTCGTCATAGCTTCCGAGCCATTGTCCAGTAACACGGGGGATGCTAGGAAAAAGAGTCTTTCGGCAACGGTGGATGTCCGAGGAAGCGTGGATGATGAGTTGGAGATACTGCTCGGCCGCCGGCAATCAGATGAAAAGAAGATCTACTTTCGTCCCAGTCTCCGAGGAAACCCGCATGCGCTAATCGTCGGCATACCGGGCATGGGAAAAACCACAGCTGTGCTCAACGTCTGCCGAGCGTTAGCACAAGGCAAAGTGAATCCCTTTGTGATTGATTTCCACGGAGACATCGCCAGGGAGTTGCAATCGAGTAGCAGCGGGGACCAGTGCTATGTCTTGAACGCATCGAAAGGGCTGCCCTTTAATCCTTTAGAGGTTGACAAGATCCGAAGAGAGCAGGACCGTGGCTGGAAGATCCACTATTATGAGGTGGCCGAGATATTGGCCAGCATCTATCCTAGCTTTGGTGAACTGCCGGTCGGGGTCTTGAGAGATGCTCTCCGTCA
>ORJL011677533.1_pt1 | contig 10224 bp, 5 predicted proteins | sample 1779941 | NCBI WGS metagenome assembly ORJL01 (sample SAMEA104232317, study PRJEB22302) | groundwater metagenome | biome: forest; feature: aquifer; material: groundwater | place: USA | collected 2011-08-07 | depth 5.8 m | reverse complement strand
GATAATCGTTCAGGTAACATCGGTATTACTGAATCTGCAAGATACACGCTTGTTCCACGTGTGAATGCCTCTTTATCGAGAGCGGTATTCTCACGTACAAAATGCGTTACATCTGCAATATGAACGCCTAAGCTGTAATTCCCGTCAGGCAATACTTCTAACGAAACCGCATCATCAAAATCTTTTGCATCTACAGGATCAATGGTGAAACAATCAAGCTTTCGTAAATCGAGTCGCTGATGTAAATCTTTTTTAGCAATTGCATTTGAATAGGATTCCGCTTCTGCGTTAACAGACTTCGGAAAGGAGAGGGGTAATTTATACCGTCTCGCGACAGAAGCCATCTCAGCTTTTACCTGTCCCGAACTGCCTAATACTTCAACAACATGTCCTTCAGGGTTCAATAGTTCGGATGACCATTCATCAATGATGGCGACAACTTTTTGTCCGGGTTTCGCTCCGTGCGTATTTCCTTTTGCAATGTAAATATCGCGATGTATTCGTTTATCATCAGGAAGTACAAAGAAGAAGTTTTTACTCTTCTCAAATGTACCCACAATCTGTTGGTTTGCCCGTACGACTACTTCAACAATTTCGCCTTCTGTTGTATCCGCCGGGTGTTGTTTTAAGGTTTTTGAAGTGGGTCTGGCGTAAATTTCGATTGCTACACGGTCGCCATGTAAAGCAGTGCCAAGATTTTGCTGTTGAACAAGTATTTTTATCGAATCAGGCGAGTCTGTTTCAACAATGCCGTGCCCTTGTTTGGTAAGTTGTAACACTCCAACCGTTTTGTTGGAAACCTGTACCCGCGCAAATGAATATCGCTTTCTGCGTTGCCGTTCAACAAGGCTTTCCTGTACCAATTGGTTGAGGGCTTCAAGAAAAAGAGGGTATTCCTTTTGATGTTTGAGTGAGATACGTCGTGATAGCTCTTGTGCTTTAAAATCTCCGCTTCGGTTCTTCTCGAGGAAGTTGAGTATCCGGTCTTTTAAATCTTGTAGTTGTTCAGTCATAATTAAAATGAAATTCGGTAGTATAAACGCGCCGTGTTCGTCGCTGGATTTAATTGTTGGTCGGAAAACTCACTACCTTCGACCTTACGTTCAAGTTCAAAGAATAGGTTGCGAATTGACGGAACCTGAAAGGCATTTCCTAAACTAACTTGGTAATTTACATTGGCATTTCCAAGTCCGCTGAATATTTGTCCGCCGAATGTAATATAGGAGTTCAAAAGCTCAAAACTTAGCCGTAAATTCGTCTTTTGAATATCACCCCCGCCGTATGTCACTTCTGCGTTTCGGATAAATGGAAACTCAGTTTTCAAATAGTCGGACACCATTCCCGAGAAGAATGATGAGGTCACTAACGCTCCGGTAGATGTGGAGAGAATAGAACTTCGATCCGATGAAGTCAACTCGTCTTTGAATTTACCGCTTAAGATAAATGAAATAGCATCGGATTGTACATCGCCCCCTTTAGCCTGCGTTGACCAATCATATTCTTCTAACGTTATAGGGTCTTGAATTTTCATTGATAGGGAAGGGCGCGGTTCATAGCGCGTTCCCGTGATATCAATCTGGACAAGTACCTTCTGTTGTTGTAGTTGACTTGTTTCTGAAGAGGTTGCCTGTGCATCGGTCGATGTGTGATACGATGAATAAATTGCTTTTACATATAATTCGGGATTATCCCAGGGACCGAAAAAGCGTAATGTTCCTGTGGCATCAAATTTCTTGGAGAGAAATCCATAGTACGAGCGTTCTGTCATAGAAATTTCCCCGTACACATTTGCAACGCCTTTTTCATTGACAGCTCGAACGGAACCTTCTAATTCAGTATAAAGTTCTTCCTTCGTTGCAGGGGTAAAAATCATCTTTGTTCGTGTAGGACCGCGTGCTTCAATATGCAAATCATATCTCAGTAAATCTAAAAAACCTTGTCTGTATTCTTCTTTCTTCGAATCGCTATCTGCCATTGCATAGTACGCAGAGGAGGCATCGGTATTCAACCGTGAAGAATCACGCCCCGTGTAGTTTTGCTTTATGGTATCATTCACAACAACATAATTTAATGTATAGGCAGATGCATCGTTGTTCGATTCCTTGGTAGGGGGGAAGACTAAATTCGCGTCTGCAACAAACAAATTCCCCGATAAATACGGCCTGTCGGTTGTTCCCTTCATACGCACGCCGGCGGAGTCTGTCTCTGCCAATAATGGACCATACATAGTCGTTACAACCTTCCTCGTTGAGTCACTCATTAAGAGTATACTCCCCACAGTATTGACATTAAAATCTGTTAACGCAAAAGACTTTAATGTTATATACCCGTTTGCAATTGCGCTTCCTGCATACCGCGAATCGGTCAAATTTTTGATGACAATATCTTTGAAGATAAGTTGTTCCGCCTTAGGCACAATCGAACCGGCGAGTTCATAACGAAGATTGTTCGGTGAAAACGTAAAGCGTGTGTTGGCAAATGTCAGGTTCCCGCTGTACATCGGTCGTTCCGGTGTACCACGCATCAAAATATCCCCTTCAAAAGTACCGGTCAGATTCTTCATCTGAGGTACAACCTGCTCTAAAATTCCTAAGCTGAATCCGTGCGAGACGACATGGAAATTTTGCTCTTTATCAAGCAAACGTTTCCCAACGTTTTTGAAGGCAAGGTTAATCGGTAAAAATCCCGTTACTGTTAAGGTGGGAATTGTATCTTTACCCGGTGTTGAGACATTTGCAACAATAGTAGCAATATTCTTTTCATAATCAAACGTTGCAAGAACATCACCAATCTGTGTCTTTCTGAAACGAATATTATCCGATTTTGTCTTGAGCGCAATAATAGGGGAATCCGTAGTCCCGCTGAGATGGATCTCTGTATTCAGTATTCCTTGCAATCCTGTATTGGGTGTTTGATTTGAACTATTCAATAGCCAGCGGCTTAACCTCGAAATGTCGAGATTACGTATGGTCGAATTCATATCGAACGTTCCAATGGAATTCAGTTCACCGACAAGATAGATTGATTCTGTTTCATGGCGGAGCAGTGCATGTAACACACGAACGCCTTCCTTATTTAATCGTATTTGAACGTCGTTATCATTCTTCCATTCATAATTTCGTAATGCAACGGAGAGATCATCCAAATCGAATACGTATGTTTCGGGTTGCATCGAAACTGAACCATTCAGATGTAATTTGGTTAACGAATCTATCGTGCCGTAACAATGGAATTTTCCTTTGTTATCATCATATCGTAAAACAAGCCCACTGCTATCAAGATTTGTTCCATCAATAGAACCATAACCTAAATTTACGTCCATATTGATTGACGCTGTTTCAAGTGAGCTACGGCTTGATAAATCCTTTACATCAATCGATAGATTCGCTTCTCTGAGCAATACATCCTTTGCGTTTTCACCAAGACTAAACTCAGAAACGTTTCCATTCGTTATAAGTGACAATCGTTCTCCGGTGGATGACATTGAACCTGTCAATGCCGCTGTGGCATTAAATGGTGTTTTGCCGATAATCTTTGAAACCGGATCAAGGTCGAATACATCAACACTATACCAAAAATTCATCGTCGAGTCGGTACGTGTATGTTTCATATCAGGAGAAATGGGTGATCTTCCCTGTAAATTCCCGGTTGCTGTCGTTGAGGTATGTTCAAGTATCCGATCAACAAATGTTGAAATAGTTTGAGGTATCATTTTTGAAAGAAGGTCTACATCGAAAGTCCCATCTATTGTTACATTAGCTACCGAAGATTCTACCGCAAAGTGTTTCTTCTGTGGCGTATGTTGATCGAGGTTGATTGTTATTTTTTCTTCAGATGTTGAATACGATTGAAGCTTCGACTGAGAAAGGATGATAGAGGATGAAAGATTTAAATCATCGATTGATTTTCCTGATGCTTCAATATTCGCCGTAGCATTAATTCTTGATTCAAAATTTGCCCCGGGGAAAAATTTGTTTATATCTAATGAAGTTACGGCAAGTTGTGTTGCAAGTTCCGGTCGTTCTAATCCTACATTGCTGAGTTTGCCATTGATATTTACCGTAGCTCCATTCATATTCAAAAAAGAAATACTTTCCAGAGTATGAGGTGTTGCATTCACCGTCGCTTTTGAGTGGTCAATAGCGAAGGTTTGTATGTGTACCGTGTCAATGTCTACGTTCAACTGACTCTGCAAATCGGATAGTGTTGTTCCTTCTCCGACAAGTTCGCCTTTCGTCGTAATGTATGAAGTTAAAGCTGTATCGTTAAGTATTCTGGCAAGATTTAATCCCTTCGTCTCAAACTTGAGATTGTACCGTGGAGTCCCATCGGGGATATTCATTGAACCTGATATATCAAGTGAGCCAAAACTTCCTTTCATCGTTATCCCGGGACGAAAGTTTGAGGGATATCCGATAAACTGTGCCGATAGGGATGTTACACCGATCTTATCAAATTCAGGGAGTCCGAACGAGGGCATTAGCTTGTTGGCATCTGCCGGGTCAAGTTTCGAGTCGGGACTGATGTAAGCAGTAATATGCAGGCTATCCGGGTGGTCTAAATTCTTTACTGCTCCGCCTATTCTAAACGATGTAGAGTACGTATCAAGATTGAGATGACGTACATTTAATGCTCCGAATTGTCCTGCCACATCAAGATCTAACGTTGTCTTCCCGTTAAGAAAGTATAACTCCGGTAAGAACTGTTTAAGTTCTGCAAAATCTATCACATCGGCGTTTAACGTAACAAATGTCACCTTATGCTTGAGTTCCGGCAGACGCAATCCTGTAAATATGTTATGTTGCCTTAATACTGCCTGCAAATTCAATCTGGAATTTTCAGTCTGGATTGTAACATTCTTCGCCGCAACCTCTTTTGGGTTTGCATAAAATTCACCTCTGAAGTTCTGCATCACAAATCTTGGTGCAACAGAGATGAATCGAATTGAAGTAATTTTTGTACTGATATCCTGATCCTTAATCGTAGCAGTAAGGAACATATCAAGGTTGGTGACATCAAAATTATGGTAATCGAGTCTGTGAAAACCGTAATGGGTGGTATCACAATCATGATACATGGTAGAATCGTGCAGACTAACTGTACCTCTCAGCATAGAAAACGATTTGAGTACGATAGTTTTATCAAATGTGCCTGTTGATGTATCGGTTGATGGTTTCAATAACATCCCGATATTCCAATTACCGTCATTTAATCTCGTAAAGGAGACTCGCGGATTTTCAAGTTTTAAGCTGTCAATAACAATAACAGATTTAAAAAAAGTGATTGGTTGGTATGATACAGATATTTTTGCGGATGAAAAGACAGGTGTATTCCCATAAAATAAGGAAAGTGAATCTATCTGAATATCATTGAGAAAATTACCTGAGATTTTCCCGATGTGAATAGTTCCATTGAACTGTTTCCCGAGTTGTGCAATGACAATCGGGCGCAGTTTATCTTTGAAATATTCTGTCTGTGAAAAAAATGCAAACAAAACGATGAGGAGCAGTATCGTTGTTACAGTGTAGCCAACGATTCTTACGATATATTTTAATACTGTCCGCATCAATGGATTGGTTATTTATACCTTTTTATTATTTCGTCTATAACATTCGTAGTCGAACGGCTGGGAACAAATTCAATTGTTCTCACAACTCCGCCGGCGCCTTCAACAATATCTTTACCCACGATATCTTCCACTTTCCAATCAGCGCCTTTAACAAGTACATCGGGGACGAGCGCGCTAATAATATCGAAGGGGGTATCTTCACCGAACAAGCAGGCATAATCTACTGCCGCAAGACTTGCGATAATGAATGCACGATCTTCTTCCTGAACGATGGGGCGGTGTTCGCCTTTCAGTCGTCTTACGGATGCATCTGCATTGACTGCAACAATGAGTATGTCTCCTAACGCTTTCGCCCGCGTCAAATATTCAACATGTCCGCGGTGGAGGATATCATAACACCCGTTTGTAAATACAACTTTCTTGTGTTGCTCTCGTAATGTTGCCCGTACGGCTACGAGCGCATCAAGACTCATTACTTGTCCCATTTATTTCCCTTTACCTGAACTATCTTCTGAATCTGTGATAACTGCATTGAACAATTCGTCTTTTTGGATAGGTGCAATACCAACATATCCCACAACAATACCGCCCGCATGATTGGCAAGACTTGCAGCTTCAGAAACAGTCGCTCCTGCCGTAAGCGATAACGTTAATGTGGCTATCACAGTATCACCCGCCCCTGATACATCCGAAACACTTCGGGCTTTCGTCGGGATATGTGTTACCTCACCCGTTGATTGGAATAATGTCATCCCCTGTGGCCCACGGGTTAATAACACATTTTCCGCTTGAAGTTTCTCTAACAATTGCTTTCCTGCGCCTAATACATCTTCATCTGTTTTTAATGATAAGCCGAGCGCTTCTTCTACTTCTTTTTTGTTCGGCTTAAATACTGTAACGTTTTTATACTCAAAAAAGTTGTGATATTTAGGGTCAATGGTAATTATTTTTCCGTGCTCCCGGGCAAGCTCAATAACCTGCTTTATTAACGATTTGACGATAACCCCTTTGTTATAATCTTCGATGATAATTCCGTCAATCTTTGTAATGTTTTGAAGGAGCGTATCAATAATCTGATTCTGAATGGTAAAGGATATATCTGCACGCGATTCTCTGTCAATACGGGCTATATGCTGGTCATTTGCAATAAGACGTGTCTTTACTGTCGTCGGGCGAGAATGATCGGAAAGAATGCCGTCGTGAGGGAAACCACTTTCTCGCACAATATCAATAAGCTGTTTGCCGCTGTTATCATTTCCCACAATACCGATAAGGAAGGGAGTACCCCCCAAAGATTTTATGTTCTTTGCCACATTAGCCGCTCCGCCAAGCCTTCCTTGCTCGGATTCGACATCTACGACGGGCACGGGAGCTTCGGGCGATATACGTGAAACTGAGCCCCAAAAATACCTATCCAGCATCAAGTCTCCGATGACGGCTATTGTCTTATTATTAAAGTTCTCAAAAAGTGAGATTACTCGTTCTTCTGATAGTGGTTTATTCACGTCTTATCCTTTGTTTTTAAACAATTACGATACTTTTTTTACTAAGCAATTTTCTTTCCCCTGAAACAGAAAGCGTCTTCGCTCTCAAATTGCCTATTATAAGCAATATACCCAGAACTATGCACAGATTCAAATACTTTCTATTTAGACGCTGATTTTCTATATTCGTTTACACAGTATGAGTATACAGCGAATTTCAAAGCAAAAACTGCATTCTTTCAAGAAACTCAATCTTAAGAAGTTTCGGGAAGAAGAAGGCACGTTCCTTATTGAGGGTTCTCTCGGTGTCCTTGAGGCGTTACAGTCAGATTGGCAAATTCTTTCACTTTTTGTAACGAACGATTTCCTTACAAAACCGACCTCCAAACTCTTTCTTGATTTGGCTCATAAAAGAAATCTTGAGCTGTTCGAGGTGTTAGATGTTGAATTAGAAACATTGACTGATGTTGTTACATCACAAGGAATTGCGGCGATTGCTTCACAAAGGATTCACCTTGTTGATCAATTCTTTACTACAGAGAAAAGCCTCATTCTCGCCCTTGATAGAATTAACGATCCCGGAAATTTAGGGACGATAATTAGAACATCCGATTGGTTTGGCGTTGACGGCATCTTAACATCAGAAAATTCTGTCGATTTATACAGCCCGAAAGTAGTCCGTGCCTCGATGGGTTCCATGTTCCATTTACCAATTGTGAACGATGTAAATTTAGTGATCGAGCTACCTAAACTGAAACAACAAGGTTTCACCATCTTATCCGCATCGGTAGGTGCAAAAACTACCCTAAGCCAAATCAAGGCAGGTGCAAAAACCGTTATAGTGTTGGGAAGCGAATCTCACGGCATCTCAGAAGAGATATTAAGTTTAAGCGATACACAATTTTCTATCCCTAAGTACGGTAAAGCGGAATCTCTCAATGTAGCTATTGCTTGCGGTGTTGTTTTGGGAACATTGAGGGGGTAACCTCAAAGCATAACGCTTTTCTTATATATCACCTTTCCGCGCACGATTCATCGGGATGCGGATATGGCTGTACGGGCGACCCTTCCTGTCCGCTGTGGCGGAGCGGTCGCCCCTCGCTGTCCCTCCACTCATCCCTCTGTGACAACGTCGGTTGTTCACTAAATACTGCAATACTATTTTTTAAAAAATCCAAGATGCAAGCCCCGTTTATAGTTGAGAATCTGAAATATTATTCCTACATTTTTTCCATTGTAAAAAACCACTATGATTAATGCTGAAACTCCTTTGCCAATTCAATTCTCATTTATCTCGTAACAAAGTAAGCATATTGGGTGGTCCTAAAAACCCATTATGCTCGGTTCTGCTTCCTCGCAGAACCACGAAATCAAATAGGAGAGAGCGCTCTGTGAGGACGCAGAGTGAAGCCATTGTAGTTTTGAGAACCACCCTTTAGAACGTTATAATTTTTTCCATGATGAATACCATAAACCGCAATAAAAGAAATTTTACTATTACAACTGATATTAACTTTCAGGACGAAAAATTTGGAATTACACCTGCATTGCATACTCAATTCAATAGTATTTTTAGAGAGTGTCAGGACAAGAAAGACAAGAGAATAATCGGGAAGCTGACTAAATTAATTCTTCAATATCCGAAAACTCCACAATTAAAAAACTATTTAAGTGTTGCCTACAGCATCCGGCATAACAATGAGAAAGCGTTTGAAGTTAATCGATGGTTAGTCACTGAACATCCTGATTATTTATTTGGAAAACTCAATTTGGCTAATCAATATTTAGAGGAAAAACAATTCGCTAAAGTAGTAGAGGTACTGGGTGAGGAGATGGAAATACAATCGTTATATCCCGAACGAGATGTTTTTCATCTAAACGAATTAATAAATTTTTACAAGACAACGATACGCTATTTTATTGCCATAGATGATTTAGAAAAAGCGGAAGACAGACTTGAATTTCTCAATCTAATAGCTCCTGATGATCCCCATACCCAACAGGCGCAATTCTCGGTTATGGCAATGCAAATGAAAAAGGGTGCAGAGCGATTGCAAAAGGAAGCTGATGCGAGAATTTCCACCAAAGTCACAAAAACCATCCCAGCAACAAATTCTTCCAACCGTCCTGAGTTTCATCATTCTGAGATACGTCAGTTGTACAATTACGATCTAAAAATACCGAGAGAAATGTTGGATGCAATATTGGTTCTTCCTCGTGAAACGGTGATTGATGATTTAGAAAATGTGTTACAAGATGCAATTAAGAGGTATACCTATTTTCAAAACAGAGAATATAATGAAGGTCAAAATGGTTTTCCGCTTCATGCATTGTTTTTAATAGCTGAATTGCAATCGGAGAAAAGTCTCCCATGTATTTTGGATTTCTTATCATACGATAGCAATTTTATTGATTATTGGTTAGCTGACCATGTGACAGAGACACTTTGGCTGGTATTTTATAAGTTGGGGCAAAATAGTTTTGAGGTACTTGAACAATTTTTGTTACAACCCGGTATCAGTACTCATGCCAAAACAGCGGTTTCAACAGCGCTTCAACAAATGGTGTTATACCATCCTGAAAAAAGAAATGAAGTTGCCGATCTTTACGAACGTGTATTTTCATTTTTCAACAATGCAAGTTATGAGGACAATCTTATTGATAGTGATTTTTTAGGGTTTGCCATTGGAGATGCATTGGACTGTGGCTTCTCGGAATTGCTCCCAATCATAAAAAGCCTTTATGAGCAAGGCTATGTGTCTGAAGGAATTAATGGACCCTATGAAGATGTTGTAAAAATATCAGAAGAACTACTATTAAACAATCCACGAAAAAACATATTCAGCATACAAGCTATGTATGCTCATATTCTTGCTACATGGTGGGGTTATAACGAAAACAAGAATATCAATCCTAAGAAAGTTGAAGTTCAACCTCAACTCCAACCTGCTAAGGTAGTTAATGTCGGAAGAAATGAATTATGTCCCTGTGGTAGTGGTAAAAAATTTAAGAAGTGTTGTTTGAATTGATAGGGCTATAATCAGTGCCACCAAAGGTTTTTTAGAATCCACTGTGAAAGGGCACCCCTTGTTCCCAATGCTGTCAGGTTAAAGATTAATCCCGCATGACCATAAATGGTCACGCTATTACAAACAAAGCCCGATAAATCGG
>ORJL011049168.1_pt1 | contig 10224 bp, 13 predicted proteins | sample 1779941 | NCBI WGS metagenome assembly ORJL01 (sample SAMEA104232317, study PRJEB22302) | groundwater metagenome | biome: forest; feature: aquifer; material: groundwater | place: USA | collected 2011-08-07 | depth 5.8 m | reverse complement strand
GCCCCTTCGGCTTTGCTCAGGGCAGGCTCCGGGGCTTCGCCCCTCTGGACTCCCCAGGAACATTGATGGGGTGTCTAGGTATTTGCGCGACCAGGTACTAGTATACAAGGAGATACGTGGGGCCGTCAGTAGATAGTGGCTTGCGGCGGTTCCTCTCCGAGGCTACACTACTGAACAAGGAGACTCTATGGGCACTTTCCTTGAACGGTTGGATGTCGCCTGCAATGCCAGGCAGAGCCTGGTGTGCGTTGGCCTGGACCCTGACCCGGCCCTGATGCCCGTTGAGGACGTTTTCTCCTTCAACAAGGCCATAGTAGACGCGACCCACGACCTGGTTTGCGCCTACAAACCCAACCTGGCGTTCTACGAGGCGCTGGGGCTGGACGGACTACGGGCACTGGAGCAGACCATCCAGCACATCCGGCGGGCGTCGCCAGCGGCCATCCTCATAGCAGACGCCAAACGCGGCGACATTGGCAACACCGCCGCTGCTTACGCCAAGGCCCTGTTCGAGGTCTGGGGCTTCGATGCCGCCACGGTAAACCCGTACCTGGGCGGAGACGCCGTGGAGCCGTTTCTGGCGCACTCGGACCGGGGAGCGTTTATCCTATGCCGCACCTCCAATCCAGGCGCGCAAGATTTCCAGGACATGATGGTGGCCAGCCCTGGGGACACCCCCCGTCCCCTCTACCAGGAGGTTGCGCTCAGGGCCAAGGAGTGGAACCGTCGCGGCAATGTGGGCCTTGTAGTGGGAGCCACATACCCACGAGAGCTTGAGCAGGTCCGGCTTCTGTGTCCCGACACGCCATTCCTCATCCCAGGCATCGGCTCCCAGGCCGGCGACCTGGAGCAGTCGGTACACCTGGGGGTGGACGCCCGGGGCCGTCGGGCTATCATCAACTCCTCTCGGGGCATCATATACGCCTCCCGTGGACGGGACTTTGCAGAGGCGGCGCGCAACGCCACCATCAAGCTGCGGGATGCCATCAACGCTACCCTGGCCTTGGAGGGCCACGGATGGTGAGAGAGTTCCATCTCCAAGAGGTGGTACGCCTCAGAAAGGTGCACCCGTGCGGCAGCTATCAGTGGCAGGTGGTACGCGTGGGGGCAGACATCGGCCTGCGCTGCCTGGGTTGCGGGCGTCGCATCCTCATGCCGCGGAGCGTTCTGGAACAGAGGCTGGAAGAGCACCAGGTGGTACCGGCTCCTGTCAACGAACCTATTCGTTGACAGCCACAATCGCTCGGACTATGATGATTTGGCCGTCGGATTCTCTGGTTGTGAAGGAGGAATCATGCCGGAGATGGTGATTGACAGCATCCGCGTAAGCCTGATGAACTACCAGCGGGTAGTCATACTCAAAGAGAAAGGCTCCGATAGGTACCTGCCTATTTGGATAGGCCCCGCAGAGGCAGACGCCATCGCTGTAAAGCTCCAGGACGTTTCCGTCCCCCGGCCTCTGACCCATGACTTGCTGGGGTCTGTCATCAAGTCCCTGGGCGCAGGACTGATTCGTATTACTGTCTGTGATTTGCAGAACGACACCTTCTACGCCAAGCTGAGCCTGCAACTGGACGGCAAGGTGGTGGAGGTGGACTCCCGCCCCAGCGACGCCATTGCTCTGGCGGTTCGCGCTGGCGTACCCATCTACGTGGCAGACAGTGTGCTGGACAAGGCAGGCATCCTTCTTGACGAGTCGGGTAAGCCGGTACTCCCAGGAGAGAAGTCGGGCGGAGCCAAACCTGCCGAGTTGAGAGAGGAGGACCTGCGCCGCATGTCCGCCTTCACCGAGTTCATCAAGACCCTGGACCTGGAAGACCTGGACAAGGGCAGATAGCCGGCCATAGACTGGTCACTCACCACGGAATCGGGGTCACGAAAACAGTCCGGCTCAGAGCCTGTGAAGAAATCCCGGACTCGGCAAACGAGGGGACCCCGCCCCAGATTGCCACGGGCGGGTACGCCCTCGCAATGACAATTCCCTCCCACTCTCTCAGAGCAGTCGGACTGGTTTTTTGTGGGAAAGTCACGTTGGGCCGCGTTGACCCTCCTGAGGGCATGTGATAAAATGCGCAAAGTTTGGCGGCGGCCATGAGCAGGCGGGGGGTAGCCCTGGCCCTCAGGCTTATGGGGCTGGGATGGTACATAGCCATAAGCATCATCCTTGGCATTGTAGGCGGATGGTGGCTTGACCGCTGGCTGGGGACGAAACCCCTTTTCACTATCCTGGGAGTGTTAGCGGGTAGCGGTGTGGCCTTCTACGGTGTGTATCGCATGATCTTGCCGCTGATGGGCGACAACGCAGACAAGGAATAGTGAACTCATTTCAGGACCCAAAAACAGTCATGGTTCGACCCTTCGGCCTTGCTCAGGACAGGCGTGCTCACCACGAACGGGGTCTTTAGAACCCCCGACTTAGGTCGGGGGTTTGGATACATAACCGTTCGTCCTGAGCTTGTCGAAGGACAACGTCAAGGACTGTTGAAATGAGTTCAGTGAACAGGAGCAGTTGCCTTTGAGCGCCGGTGGTAAAAGGATAGTCCAGTTGCTAGCCGCCGGCGTGGTGGCGCTGTTCGTCTTCGGCTTCGTGGTGGGAGCCATAGGCAGCGCCTTCTTCGGAGATGGTGAAAAGGGCGGTTTCCTGCCCAAGCCTGAGGTGCACTTACCACCGCAGCCGGTGCTGGCCAGTGACGCCGAAGCAGCAGAGGCTGAACACAAGCTCCCAGTGCGTTTTCTCATCACCAATACCCTCCTCTCCTCCTGGATCACCACGGCGGTCCTCATCGTCCTGTTCTTCTTCGCTACGCGGAATAAGGACGCCGGCAAAGCGCCCAGGGGATTGCAAAACCTGGTGGAGGCTGTGATCGGCATCATGTACGACTTCGTGGAGAGCGTTGCAGGCAAAGACCTAACGCGCCGCCTCTTCCCTCTGATCGCCACCATCTTCCTGTTCGTAGTCGCCAACGCCTGGATGGGGCTGCTGCCCATATATCCAAGCCTGGGGTTCAAGAATGAGCACGGCGAGATCGTGCGACACTTATTGCGCCCCGCTGGGACCGACCTGAACATGCCAATGGCCCTGGCGCTGGTCTCCTTCGTGTTCGTAGAGTACTGGGGAATCCGCACCCTGGGCTGGGGCTACTTCGGCAAGTTCTTCCGCTTTGGGGCGTTGCTGCGTGCCCGCGGGCTGGGGGGCCTCTTCCAGGGGCTGATAGACATATTTGTGGGCATGTTGGAGCTGCTGAGTGAGTTTGTGCGTATCGTGAGCTTCACCTTCCGGCTTTTTGGCAACATGACGGCGGGAGAGATACTCCTGCTGGTAACAGCCTTCCTTATTCCCTTCGTGTTCTCCCTGCCCTTCTATGGGCTGGAACTTCTGGTAGGATTCATCCAGGCACTCATATTTGCAGGGCTGACACTGGTGTTTGTGACCATAGCGGTGATGCCGCACGAGGGTCATGAGGCTGAGGAGCACGGCTAGGAGGCTGCCGAAAATGGGAGTCCAGAGGGGCGAAGCCCCATTGGTGGGGGTCTGGGGGTATCCCCCAGATTCACCTTTCACCCCCCTTTCCTTCGGCATACTCAGGACAGGCTCTGGCCAGGAAGGGGGCCAGTGGGATGGTCGAAGGAGTTCTTCTTCACCCTGCTAGGATCATGCCGAGGAGGCGCACACCATGGACATTTTGGCGTTTATCATAGGCATAATTGCCCTGGCGATAGCAGCAGCAAGCCTGGGTGTTGCTATGTATACCTTGTCCACCCGCCAGGAATAATAGGCGCTTCGCCGGGCCAGGTTTTATTCAACCGTAAGGAATATTGAGGAGGTAACACGATGGATGCAGAAGCCGCTAAACTATTGGGAGCCGGCCTTGCCGCAGGGCTGGGTATGTTGGGGCCTGGAATCGGCATCGGCATTCTGGGCGCGGGAGCGCTGAACGCCATCGGCAGAAACCCAGAGGCGCGAGGCCCGATTCTGACAAACATGATCCTGGCCATCGCCTTCGCAGAGGCCCTGGGCATCTACGCTCTCATCGTGGCCGTCATCCTGGCCCTGGTGGTGTAAAGGCTGCTGCGGGCGACCCAGGGACAGAAACCTTTCCTTGGATTAGCAGGCTGCGGGAAAGGGGTGTCCAGAGGGGCGCAGCCCATTTGGTGGGGGTCTGGGGGTATCCCCCAGATACAATTCTCACCCCCTTCCTGGCCAGGAAGGGGGACAGGGGGATGGTCGGAAGGGTTTTTTAGCACCCTGTTAGAGAGGTCGTATGGACAAGTTAGGCTTTCACTGGCCCAGCCTGGTGGTATACCTGGTGAACTTCACCATCCTGCTAGGCATACTGTACGCAGTGGGATACAAACCCATTCTGCGAATGCTAGACCAGCGCTCCCAGCGCATCCGCGAGAGCCTGGAGATGGCGGAGCGTATACAGAAGGAGTCGGCGGAGCGCCAGGCGACGATGCAGCTCCAGCTTCAGGAGGCCCGCCGGGAGGGCCAGGCCCTAATCGAGCAGGCCAGGCAGGCCGCCGAGCAGTACCGCGAAGAAGAGCGAGAAAAGGCACGCCAACAGGCCACCGCCTTTGTGGAGCGCGCCCGCGCGGACATTCAGCGGGAGCGGGACAACGCCATAGAAGAGGTACGGGGCCAGTTCGCCGACCTGGCCATCACGGCTGCGGAACGGGTGATCCGGCGCTCCCTGGACAGGGACGCCCACAAAGAGCTCATTGACCAGGTGCTGGAAGAGAGCGGCCAGTTCAGGAAGGACTCGTAGAGAATGCCTAGACGCCCGACGGCGAAGAGGTATGCGCTGGCTGCTTTTCAGATTGCCCGGGAGTCAGGGCAACTGGAGAGTTGGGCACGGGACATTGAGACGGCCCAGCAAGCCATCCAGGACCCGAGCCTGCGGGCGTACCTGGAGCTACCCAAGGTCACTATTGAGCGCAAGACGGACAGCCTGCGAACGGCCCTGCCGGGTGCGAACCCGCTGCTGCTGAATCTCATGGCTCTCCTGACGTCGCGCCGCTCCCTGGGACTTCTACCCCGCATAGTGAGCGAGTATCAGCGGCTGATGGACGCGCACCTCAACCGTGAGAGGGCTGAGGTAGCCACAGCCATTCCGCTGGAGCGTGAGCAGAGTGACCGGCTAGCCCAGCAGCTTCGCCAGTTGCTTGGCAAAGAGGTGATCCTCACCAGCCGCGTTGACCCGGAAGTCCTGGGAGGGCTGGTGGCCCGGGTGGGCGACAGGATGATTGACGGAAGCGCGCGAGGAAGGCTGATGGCACTGCGCAAGAGCCTGGCAGAGGTTAGGTGATAGCGCGAATGAACATGTCATTCTGAGGAGTCCTTTCCAGGAAGGACGACGAAGAATCTTATGCGCCGTCAGCAACAGTCCAAAACAGCAAGAGGCATACGTGAACCAAAACGAACAAGATTCTTCGGTCGCGCCGCCTTCAGCGGCGCTCCCTCAGAATGACAGAGGACTAAAAGATACGTCCGACACCAGGTACGAGGTAAAAGTATGACAACGCGCGGCCAGGACATCGCATCAGTGATAAAGCGCCAGATAGAGGAGTTTGGCGGCGGCATCAGCATGGTGGACGTGGGGACTGTGACAGAGGTGGGCGACGGGATTGCCAGAATCCACGGCCTGGGCGGTGTCCAGTACACGGAGCTTCTACAGTTCCCCAGCGACATAACCGGCATGGCGATGAACCTGGAGGAGGACAGCGTTGGCGCGGTGCTCCTGGGTGACGACGCCAAGATCAAAGAGGGAGACGAGGTCCGGGCCACCGGGCGCATCGCAGAAGTGCCGGTGGGCCAAGCTCTGATTGGAAGAGTGGTGGATGCCCTGGGCAGGCCGGTGGACGGCAAAGGCCCCATCCGCACGGAAAAGACACGCCCAGTGGAGCGCGTGGCTCCCAACGTCGTCACTCGGCGGTCCGTCAACGTGCCGGTGCAAACGGGCATCAAGGCCATAGACGGCATGATACCAATAGGACGCGGACAGCGCGAGTTGATAATCGGCGACCGCTCCACGGGCAAGAGCGCCATCGCCCTGGACGCCATAATCAACCAGCGCGGCGGAAACCTCACCTGTATCTACGTGGCCATCGGCCAGCGGGTAGGAAAAGTGGCCCAGACGGTGGCGATCCTGGAGCAGAACGGGGCCATGGAGCACACCATTGTGGTCGCCGCCAACGCATCGGACCCAGTGGCCCTGCAATACCTGGCACCATACACTGGCTGCGCCATGGGCGAGGAGTTCATGGAGCAGGGCAAAGACGCCCTGATAATCTACGACGACCTGTCCAAGCATGCATGGGCCTATCGCCAACTCTCCCTGCTGCTGCGCCGGCCCCCTGGCCGAGAGGCCTATCCGGGCGACGTTTTTTACCTGCACAGCCGGCTCCTGGAGCGGGCCGCCCGCATGGACGATGCGCACGGCGGCGGCTCCCTGACGGCGCTGCCCATCATTGAGACCCAGGCCGGAGACGTTTCGGCGTACATTCCTACCAACGTAATCTCCATTACCGACGGCCAGATCTCTCTGGACACCGCCCTGTTCAACGCCGCCACCGGGCCCGCCGTGAACGTGGGCCTTTCGGTGTCGCGGGTTGGCGGCTCGGCACAGCGCCGTGCCATGCGCCGTGTGGCGGGTCGGCTGCGCCTGGACCTTGCCCAGTACCGGGAGCTGGTGACATTCGCCCAGTTCGGCACCTCCGACCTGGACGTGGCCACCCGGTCGCAGCTTGAGCGCGGCCAGCGCATAAGCGAGGTGCTGAAGCAACCGCAGTACGATCCCCTTTCTCTGGAGAAGCAGGTCACAATCATGTACGCTGTCATCAACGGCCACCTGGACGACGTGCCAATCAACAAAGTGTCTGGCTGGGAGGCCGCCTTCCACCGGTACATGGAGACCAACCACCCGCCGATCCTGGAGAAGATTGCAACCACCTTTGACATGGACGAGGCAGCCGAGAAGGCCTTGGTGGACGCCATCAAGGGGTTCAAACAGACGGTCAAGCTGGATTAATGCGCAGGAATATCCCCGCTCACTTCCTTCGACAAGCTCAGGATGAGCGGGGCAAGAGAGCAAGCAAGAAGGAGAAAGCCAGTGTCCTTAGTAGATGAAGCGATCAAGCACCTTAAGGGAAAGCAGGTGATAGTGATCACCAGCTTGGAGAGCGAAGACTACCTCCAAGAGGTTTCGGGAATACTGGTGGACGGGGCCGACGGCTGCCTGGTGGTGCAGCAAGAAGATGCGGCCTCTCCCACAATCATCAACGCGGACTTCGTCGCCTGGATATACGAAGACACGGGCGAGGAAGACGAGGAGGAAGAGGAAGAGAATCCCTAAACCAGTGACTTAAGTCACTGGTTTAGCTGGGGCGCTCCAACGCAGGAACTGAACGCCAAATGGCCAACATACGAATCATAAGACGCCGCATCCGCAGTGTACAGAACAGCGCCAAGATCACCAAGGCGATGCAGATGATAGCCGCATCAAAGATGCGGCGCGCCCAGCAGATGACTATTGCAGGCAGGCCATACTCCGAGAAGATTCGCGCCGTTCTGGCAGACCTGGCGGCGCAGCCCGCGGAGGCGGAAGAGGTCCATCCCCTGCTGCGTCAGCGCGAGGTGAAGCGAATAGAGGTAATCCACATAACGCCCGACCGCGGCCTGTGCGGGGGCCTCAACTCCAACCTGAACCGCACCACGGGGCGGTTCATCCTGGAGCAGAACGTGCCTGTCAGCGTGGTGACCGTTGGCCGCAAGGGGCGGGACTTCATGGTGCGGTTTGGCCGGGAGGTACGCGCCGTGTTCACAAACCTGGGCGACCGGCCCACCGTGGCGGATATTCTGCCCATAGCCCGCCTGGCCATAGAGGACTACACCAGCGGCTACGCGGACCAGGTGCTTGTTACATACGCGGATTTCGTCACCACAGCCGTTCAACGGCCGGTGATGCAAAAGCTGCTTCCGGTGGAGCCTGCTTCGCTGCCGCCAGGGCAGGCCGTAGGCTATATCTACGAACCGAACAGCCTGGAGGTGCTGGGCGCCCTCCTGCCACGGTTCGTGGAGATGCAACTGTATCACGCCCTGCTGGAAAATATAGCCAGCGAACACTCTGCGCGCATGGTGGCCATGCGCGCCGCCACGGACAACGCCCTGGATATGATTGATAGCCTGACGCTTATGTTGAACAAGGCACGGCAGGGGAGCATCACCAGGGAGCTGCTGGACATCGTTGGCGGAGCGGCGGCGTTGGAGGGGTGACGAAGATGAAACGGAGATCACTGCAACGGGTTCATGTTAAGAACTACAAAAGCCTGGCTTCAAGCGTGGTTGAGCTTGAGGACTTCACCGTTTTGATTGGTCCAAATGGAGCTGGCAAGAGTAATTTTGTGGATGCACTCCGTTTCGTAAGTGAGTGTCTTCTCACCTCCGTCACTCTGGCTTTACAGAACCGTGGTGGTATCAATGCAGTTCGCCGTCACTCAAGAGGGCACCCGACCAATTTTGGTTTCCGGCTTATCATTGAATGGGAAGAAGGGAATTGGGGAGAATACTCCTTCGAAATCGCTGCTGAACCACTAGGACGTTTCAGTGTGAAACACGAGAGATGCGTCGTACGCTTGGGAGTTCTCGGAGAATATCGCTACGAAGTAGAGGATGGTCAATTCATCCGCCCGGTGCCGGAGATTCGACCTCGGATTGAACGGGACCGTCTGGCGCTCACAATCATTTCGGCCATTGAGGAGTTTAGGCCAATTTACGATTTCCTCACGAATATGCGATTTTACTCTCTAGCCCCAGAGCGAATACGCCAACTTCAGGAGCCGGATGCTGGGATGGTCTTGAAACAAGACGGAGCGAACGCTGCGGCGGTGTTACGCGAGGTGCAAAGGCAAGGCGGAGATACATATGAACGCGTGTGCAGGCTGCTGTCAAAAATCGTGCCTGGCACCAGCAAGGCAGAATACCATTCAGTTGGCCAGAAGGAGACGATAACCTTTAAACAGGATGTGGGTGATATAGCTCCGTGGAATTTCAATGCACTTAATATGTCGGATGGAACGTTACGGGTACTAGGAATCCTTCTAGCGGTTTATCAAGTCACGCCGCCATCACTGATCGTTATTGAGGAGCCAGAAGCCACAATCCATCCTGCAGCTTTGGACGTGCTTGTAGACATCATCATAGACGGGGCCACTCGTTCACAGATGCTGGTGACAACTCATAGCCCAGACATCCTAGACAACAAGAAGATCGTTGCCAGTCAATTACGTTTGGTCCGCGCACAGAAAGGGCAAACCCAGATTGGTCCCATTGCCGAATCTTCAAGACATCTTATTAGGCAACACCTCTATTCAGTCGGTGAATTGCTTAGAATGGGTGAACTGCATCCAGATGAACCAACAATCGGAGAACAAGCAAAGCAGCTAAGCTTGTTTGGCACACCAACTAAGGCAGGCGCTAGTGATAATACCAATAGTTGAGGGACACTCAGAGGTTGAATCAATCCCAGTGCTCATGCGCCGGTTGCTGGAAGAAGCTGGCGTCCACGGAATTGATATTGGGAAACCAATTAGGGTTCCCCGACACCAAGTTGTGAGGCAAGGTCAACTAGAGAAGCACGTCGAGAATGTTGGAGCCTTGCGGCCTGGTACTAGGGCAGTGATGTTGATTATTGACGCAGACGATGACTGCCCAAAGGACTTAGGGCCACAGCTCTTGGAAAGAGCACAACGGGCTGCAGGCGGTCGCCTGGTATGCTCTGTGGTCCTTCCAATGCGGGAACTGGAAAGCTGGTTCCTGGCGACAGTTGAATCCCTGAAAGGCAGACATGCAATCCGGGAAGACGTAGTTCCACCCGCCGATCCAGAAAACATAAGAGATGCCAAAGGGTGGTTAACTTCAGTGATGGAGGGACGCAGTTATGTAGAGGTGGATGACCAGCCAGCCTTTGCGGCTATGTTCGACTTACAGAGGGCTCACGAGCAATGCCGCTCATTCCGAAAATTCTCCAAAGACTTCCATGAAATCATCACGACGCTCAGACCAAATTGACAGCCTGACTCTTATGTTGAACAAGGCACGGCAGGAGAGCATCACCAGGGAGCTGCTGGACATCGTTGGCGGAGCGGCGGCGTTGGAGGGATAGCTAACATGCCGAAGGCCAAAGCCAAACAGTGGGTTGGTTCCCGCCAAGCTGCCATAGCGGTGCT
>ORJL010665329.1_pt1 | contig 10224 bp, 10 predicted proteins | sample 1779941 | NCBI WGS metagenome assembly ORJL01 (sample SAMEA104232317, study PRJEB22302) | groundwater metagenome | biome: forest; feature: aquifer; material: groundwater | place: USA | collected 2011-08-07 | depth 5.8 m | reverse complement strand
GGTACTGGTAGCGTTTGAAAGTGCGCAGCCGGTTCCGGTCTGACCGCCCGCATGATACAATGCTTGCATGGCTAAGCATCCGCCAAAGAAAACGCGCAAGGACGTGCTCGAAATCGCCCGCGAGGTCGTCGAGAAGGCGATCGGCGAGAAGCTCAACGGCGAACCGCTGGAACAACCCGTCGAGAAGCCGGACACCCGGAACCCGCACGCCGTCGCCATGAGCAAGCTCGGAGCGAGTAAGGGCGGGAAGGCGCGGGCCGCGAAGTTATCGCCGAAGCGACGCAAGGCGATTGCAAAGAAAGCCGCAGAAAAACGTTGGGGACGCTAGCCGCGTTGTTCGTCGCTATCCTCCTCGTCTGGGTAGACCGTCGGGTGCGACAATTCCTCAATGTCGGGATCAAAGTTGAAGCTCATTTCGATGCTTCCCCCGTACGGGTTGTTATCATTCCACGATGAAATGTCCGTATGGAGTTGAGACACATCGCCGAGAGCCATCCTGCGGCGCGCCTGCGCCGACTTGTGCATCTGTTCTCTGGTTGCCTTCTCGATGTCGACCCATAGCCATTTGTGTTGCCCATCTGGACCGATCACCGTGAAGCAATGCTTCTTGCGTACATCTCGGCCTTGCGGGTCTTCGTAGAATTCCTCGCGCGCAGCCCGAGACAGCTCTCTGGCGGCGAGCCTCACGGGGCTGTACATCGGTGGCTTCCATTTTTCGTTGTCGATTGCCCATTTGGCAACGGCAAGCATGTCGATGATTTCACTCCCAGTTTCCGCCATCCATTCCGTGATAAGCTCCTGCCAAAAACCTGACCGCTTGGACGTTCTGTGTTTCATCTCTATCCCTATTCGGAATTGTGTCCCCAGCCGTCTACGACCGCCACAGCCGTGACGCGCTGGCGAACCTTTATCAGCATTTCTCGATTTGAACGGTACTTCATCTCGCCAAGGTGCTGGAGTTGCCCAACGATGATCCCCGGATGAACGCGAATGCGGTGGGCAAACTGAACGATCCGCTCCTTGGAATACATAGGCGCAACGCGATGTATGAAGGACTTGAGCGTTTCCGTTGGTATGAGCGACTGTGCCGACTCTTCGTCTGCGCGACGCTCGAAATCTGGTTTCATTCCGGGAAACTCGGCGTCTTCGCCAACGAGACATGAGTCGATCGAGAGCCCGTCACGATGGCGAATGTGAGACAACTCGTGGAATAGGGTAAACCAAAATGAGTCGATTCGGTCCATTCGGATCGATACGGCGATCACTGGCTTTTCGTCGTCGATCCACATCGCCGCACCGTCTATTTTTGAGCCAGCGAGATGTTCGACGATTACAAATCGAATCCCATGATCCGTCAAGACACGCGGGACTCGTTGTGCTTCTGGTGCAAAAGCCAAAAGCTTCCGCAATTCAGTGCAGCACCCCTCGACTCGCGATTGGTCAAAGGGTGGAACGATTAGGTCCGCGGCTAGGTTGTAGGCGCGCCTACACCAAGCAAGTTGCGAAGCAGATGGCGGTTCGCATGGTTCCGATCGGCGAGTCGCAACAGTCAAAGGTGGAAGCTGATCCAGTGAGTCGGCGTGGAAGAATCGTTTTAGCTCACGCTCCAGGTCTTCTAGGTCGTTTGTGGTCGGCTGAATCCATCCGCGCCGCACCATTTCGCGTATGGGGGCAAGACCGTACAGTCGCGACCGCGATCTTGCCTCTTCGATGGTTTCTTCGGCAACGCGTCCCTCCGCGTCGAGGGTCAGCCAGAATTCGGCAGTCGTGCCAAAGGCTGCTGCAAGCAGCATCGCCATTTCACTGCTAATCGCACGCTTGCCCTGGATTATCTCGTTCACGGCAGCGGTCGTCTTGCCGATGACCTGAGCCAAGTCGGCCTGCCCCCACGACTTCTGTTTGAGGTGGTCGCGGAGCACGTCGCCAGCCGTGAGGTTGCCATCGTTTCCCATAATCGCCGAATCCTAGCTTGCGGACTGGGCAGTGTCAAGTTATCGTTTTACGGAATTCGATAAAATCGATTGACAAAGCCTTATCGAGCAAGTATATTGTAGCGTATGAACCGGCTAACGAAAGAGAAGCAGCGGGCGGTGGTTGCGGCGATCGTCGACGGGGCGAGCATCAACGCAATCGTGCGTATGACCGGCGTCGCCAAGACGACGATTCTCCGGCTGACGCGGGCGTTCGGTGTCGCATGCGCCGCCTACCACGATGAGCACGTTCGCGGCTTGAAACCGGAGCAAGTCCAGACGGACGAGATTTGGGCCTTCGTCGGTGCGAAGGCGAAGAACGTCAGCCCGGAACGCGAAATCGAGGGCTGGGGCGACGCATGGACGTGGACCGCGATCACCGACCAAAAGCTCATTATCGCGTATCACGTTGGGCTGCGGACCCAAGCGGATGCCGATGAATTCATGCTGGACCTCGCGGGCCGGATCACAAACCGGACGCAGCTAACGAGCGATGGACACACGACGTACCTGAACGCCGTCGAGAACGCCTTCGGGCACGATGTTGATTACGCGCAGCTTGTGAAGTCCTACGGCCCGGAATCGGGCGTGAGCGGTCCCGAGCGCAAGTACAGCCCCGGCAAGGTGAACGGATCGAAGAAAGTCCCGCAAATCGGCCTACCGGCGCGGGAACACATTTCGACCAGCCACGTCGAACGCCACAACCTGACGATCCGCATGTCGATGCGACGCTTCACGCGGTTGACCAACGGCCATTCCAAGAAACTGTCCTACCACGTGGCCGCTGTTGCGATGTTCTTCCACTACTACAATTTCTGCCGAACCCATGCGGCCCTGAAAACCAGCCCGGCGGTCGCGTCCGGATTGGCGGATCACGTGTGGACGATCGAAGAAATGATCGGGCTACTGGATTGAAACGCTACCAGTACCTGATTTTCGCCCCCCGCCTCCTACGATGATGAGAGGCCGATGATCCTCTACCCTGCCCCGGTCGAGGGGGGATCGAGAGGGTCTCGCGGAATTCAGAAGTCGGAACCCTCTGAAAGGTTCTTCACGGTGAACAAGACGCACCTGCTCGCCATCCCGGTGTTCAACGAGGAGCGGTACGTCGACGGCGTCCTGCGCGAGGTTCTGCCCTATGGTTGCGACACGCTGGTGGTCGACGACGGTTCGACCGATGGAACGGCCTGTCTCCTCCGCCGACATCCGTGGATCAGCGTCCTCACCCACCTGGAAAACCGGGGATACGGAAAGAGCTTGGCCGACGCCTTCGACTTCGCCCGGCGACATCGCTATGACTGGCTCATCACCATGGATTGCGACGAGCAGCACGAACCCGCGTACATCCCGCAGTTCATCGAGGCCACACTCAAGGGCGACGCAGACATCATCAGCGGAACGCGGTATCCGCGCGGATTCGACGCCGACAGCGGCGCGCCGCCCGATCGGCGTGAGATCAATCGGACGCTGACGGCGCTTCTCAATGCCCGACTGGGACTTCGCTTGACCGATGCGTTTTGTGGATTCAAGGCGTACCGGGTCGCAACGCTGGAGCACCTGTGCATCACCGTTCCCGGATACGCCATGCCGATGCAATTCTGGGTCCAAGCCGCTCGCGCCCGACTTCGCATCACCGAGCTGCCGATCAAGTTGATCTACAAGGATCCGACGCGACACTTCGGAGGCATCCTGGACGATCCGGAAGCGCGACTTCAGCACTATCGCGCGGTCCTCGACCGAGCAATGCAAGCCGCTCCTCCCGTCCCAACGCCCATGCCCTTGGATTGCTGTGGGTGTCGGTGAAAGTGCGCGTTGATCGACGGCGTGGGTGCCCCATCCTCGCTTCTAGGAAAGCCCGGTCGAAGTCAAGAGCGTTATTCTGAGGATGGTTGACCCGTTTCGTCCCAATCTTCTATCCGAGCATCTCCCGCCCATGCGGGATAGCCCCTGTGGGTGCTTTCGAGACCGCGGTGACTGCCCCATCTACCGACGAGCCGATGACGGTCCGGCCCCAGCGAGGCACGAGCTCGTCACCACGAGCCGCAGGACATCGGGTCTTCCTTCCGCAAAACGCCGCTCGGTCAGCGGGACATCTCCCTTTCAGCGCGTCGCCTCACTTCGCAGTCCCATTTCACGTTCGTCGCCGCGTCTCTTCGCCGTTATGTCTCCCGTTCGCCGCCGCTCCTCTTCAACGAGGATCGATCCAACACCAGCCGGTATCCTACCGGCAGGCGCTACGGGCTTTCATCCCCATCTACCGCGAGGGTGGGGGGCACAGGGGGCACATCGGTGTCACTCACTGACACGCCGCGAAGGATCAAGCACGTACAAATCCCCCTCGCGCCGCCAGTTCCGATCCGCCGGCGAAACGAGCGCCGGTGCGTTGACATCCTGCGGAACCAGCACTACGGGCCGCCGATCTGTGATCGCCGCCTCGATCCGGTCTCGGTGCGATGGACGTACAACCTCCACACGCCCGGCGCCGTTCCTCGCCAACCGGTACCGAACCGGCGCCTCCGCCATCGGATCCTCGACCACGATCAGTCCGTCATCCCCCGCCAGCGCCGCCGCATGTCGACTCATCCGCTCGGCGGAGTCGTCGCCGACGGACCAAGGCGCGAACAAGTTCACGTAGTCATCGCGATACGGCTTGTGTCGCTCGACCCCCCGCAACACGTTCGCGCGACGCGCTGCGGCGGGCACGAACGCGTACAGCACGGGCGTAAGCAGCAGAAGCGCCCACGCGATCACCGGCCACCGACTCCTGCGACGATCGGACGTCGGATCGGAAAGACTCGCGATGCCCACGCCGCCGAACACGGTCAGCAACAAATAGGTCGCGGTGAAGAACGTGTGTTGATCGACCACGGGATACCGAACCGCGAACAGGAAATGCAAGAGCAGCGATGCCGTCAACCCGCGCCGGACAAGGGCCGGGATATGACATTGTCTCGCCATCCAGATGCCCCGACCCGCGAGCGGCAGAAGCAAGCTCGGGAAATTCAACGCGAAGAACGCCACGGCGATCAGCAGTTGTCGCTTCCCCGGCGCGATCGCGAGCACCTGCTCCGCGAACGCGTTCCCGAAGAGCGCCGATCGAAGCGTCGACGCGATCTCGCCGGTGCGGATCATCTCCCGCGCAACAAGCCCCGTGAAAGGAAGCGAACCGAGGATCCAAGCGCCCAGCGCGATCGCCGCGATCCGCCCCCGGCCATGTCGCTCCCGCGTCCAGACGTAGATCACGCCGGCAACGACCGGCGTGGTGAGGAGCGCGAGGTCGTGATTGGCGAGTCCCAGCCCGTTGAAGAGCGCCAGCGCAACGATCGCCGCCCCGCGTCGCGAACGCCCCGCTTCCGCCAAACACCAGCATTCCGCGGAGAGCAGCGCCGTCGAGACCGTGTAAGCCTCGGTGATCGTGGACATTTTCCAGAACGTGTGCGCGAGGCCTAGCGAGACCGCCGCGAACACGCCCGCCGCTGTCGAGCGCGTAAGCGAGCGCACGCACCCGAACACGTTGGCCGCCGTGATGGCGCCGAACAACGAACTCACCAGCGTGATCGCGAACGACGGCTCGATGAGTCCCGGTCCGATCGCCGCGCGACCGAGCCAATAGTGCAAGGGATGCGAAAGCGCCAGCCCGCGCGGATTGACCAACTCCCCGCTGATGACTCGCAAGATGTGGGTGCCGGAATCCTGCCACTGAACGCCGCGATTGGCAGTCGGCGCGTACAACGAAAGGAAGACTACGAACAGCCCGAACCAAACAGGCCAAGGCGACGTCGAACGATCCGATCTCTCAGCTCGCATTCATCCGCCTACCCCCAGTGCTCCAGTCGGGTGGCATAGCCAAGCGAAGCGCCGCCATGCTGTTGCCGGTGCGAGAATCCCTTCTCGCACGCGCCCCTCCGTCCGGTAGGGTCCGCCGCGCGGACCTTTCTTCTTGCTTCGCTGCTGCGAAAACAAACGATCGGGTGCCCCATCCTCGCTACTGCGAGGGTGGGGGACGGATCGCTGTTGCGCTTGCTGGTGCGAGAATCCCTTTTCGCACCTCCGCGCCAATCCCCTCACCCTTTCGCCTTCGTCGTCAACAACCCGCGCACTTGCTGAATCAACGCGTGTCGATCGATCGGCTTGGAGAGATAATCGTCCGTCCCGCATTCCGCCCCGCGTTCCACGTCACTCGGTTCGTTCAGCGCCGTCACCATGATGACGGTGATGTCCCGCGTCTTCGGATCGCTCTTCAACCGCTTGCACACTTCGAACCCGGACATCTTCGGCATCAGGATGTCCAACAACACGAGATCGGGCATCTCCTCCGCGACCTTGTTCAGCGCCTCCAAGCCGTTCGTAGCCGTAATCACACGCACCTCCGGAACGTCCTCCATGTACGCTTCCAGGAGTTCCAGATTCTGCTCGTTGTCGTCCACCAAGAGAACCGTGGGTCTCTTGCCCCTTTTCTGACCTTCGATCGCCATATCAATCCTCATCGAATCCAATTCTTCGAATCACGGTCCGCAATTCCGCCTCTCGGACATCCGTCCCCCACCCTCGCAGGAGCGAGGATGGGGCACCCAAGGTCTAGCTCCGACATTGTATCGACGAAACCGAAACCGCCACAGCAAGCCGCGGTGTCGCGATTCGGCCTCGCGTCGGCGACCGCGGTTCGCCAAAAAATAAATCGGGCCCGAGGGAACCTCGGACCCGATTTCGGATTCTTCGTTGTGTCGGCAACAGGGTCGAAGCGGAGCATTTCCGTCGTTCGACCGCGTATACCGTCTTCGTTCGATCTGACTCGGGGTCAGATCTTTGCGGCCTTGTCGACCCGAATCGGTCGGGCCTTTTTGTCGCGATCAGCGATCGCCGCGCGCCTCGATCGTTGGGGCGTTAAACTCAACGAGAGGCCCCATCGGCGATCGAAACTCGCAAACTACGCCAAGCGGCGACGGATCAAACCGAGCGCGCCGAGGGCCAGCAGACCCAGCGTCGCCGGCTCCGGCACAACGTGGACCGTACCCACGCCATTGAGTGCATCGTCGCCGTTCAGGAAGCTGAACTGGTCGAAAGTGTTATCGACCTTGAACGTGTAGTCGCCCGGTGCGAGACCGGCCGGAACGCCCACTCGCAACACACCCAGCGTGTACGTCGGACCCGCCGGGCGGCCCGTGGCCCGCTGCGCACCACCGAAATACAGGTCGTTCGGATAGGCGGCGAACGGCACCGGCGGCGTCGGTGGAAGCAAAGCGCCGTCAATAAAACTCTGCGAGTACGCAAAACTGTTGATGGTCAACGGACCATCCGAGCCGACCACCACGTCGAGCGACGACACGCCGCCGAGGGCGCCGTTGACCGCCGGAATACTGCCGACGATCAGTTCAAAATCAATCGTCGTCGGAAGCGACGCCGCGTTCACCGTGTCCGAACCACCGGGATTCGGAGCAAAGGTTACCGTCGCCCCAAGGACGCTCGTCGCCGAAAGTCCCACCGCTGTTAGTAATGCCGCAAACTTCCTCATCTTTCGCTCTCCTTCTCTCTAACGCCCCCCTGACGCAACCTTGTATCAGGTAGCTAGGTTCGCTGTCCCCATTCTAACCGTTCCACACCCTTCGAGTCTAGTCCCACGAAACTGCGATTTTGCAATCCGATAACCGCTACGGGCACGTCGTATGCCCAGTCGGCTTCGCCACTGGTCCCGACGGAATCTGCGCGTTCGCCGCCGTCAAGTCCGCCGCCGCGATACCGCCGGCCCCGTTAATGTCGTCCGTGAAGTTGGCGTCCAACGCCGCGTTGGCGGGGTTGGTCGGAATCTTCGCGTTGATGCAAGTCAAGTCCGCAGCCGCGACCGCGCCGCTTCCGTCGCAGTCACCGGCCTGAACCACAAACTGCAAGCAGAACGCGCCCACGGTGGGCCACGTGCCCGTTGACTCAACCTGATACCATTTCCGGTGAACCAAGTTCGAGGCGTTGTCTTTCAGGATCAAACGTGCTGTATCGACACCCGGCGTCGCCGCGTCTCCCAATGTCTGCGTGAAGTTCGCGGCAATATCCCCACCGAAGGCACCGGCCGCCAGCATTTCACGGATTCGCACGCCGCCCGCGACAGGAGCCGGCAGATTAGCGTTGAAGTCCAACCGAGCCTCGTTCCGCGTCGTCCGCGACATCACGCGGATCGTTGCGCCTGTCGCGGTCGGGGCGGGCAAGGCGGTCACGAAGATGGGCCCGATATCGGTGACGACAAAGTCGTTCGAGATTCCGCCCAACAGACCCGCCGCCGCGCGAAGCTTGATGAGTTCCGTGTCGCCCGTGATGCCGAAGCCCCAACGAAGCTCGCCGCCCGCGTCCACGCCACCCGCGGCGTTCACTACGTCAAGTTTGCCGTAGTTACCGATCGCGCCGGGCATGGTCAACCTCAGCGTCGCGATCTTGACCGCCGTATTGTTGGGCAGTTCGATCTGCTTGTTCGCGTCCGCCGCGAGTAACGTGTATGCGATCGCCAAGATGTTCGGACGAAGAAGTAGATCGTCTTCGATGTAGTGTCCGGTCCCGCACGTCGCGCTGGTCGCGGGCGAGCAGTTCGGCGCACCGACCGAGTTGAAATCGAAACCCTTGATCGTCGCACCGGAGTGCGTCGTCGGAAGGCTCACAGCCGCCTTGAGCGTCGCGTTCGGCGTCGCGGAATAGTCAAGCTGCGCATACCGCAGAGACTTTGTGGCGCCGTTGCCTTGCGTGACAAGAACGTCGACGTTCACGACCGCGTTCGGTGCGAACGATCCGCCGTTCGGTGAAAACGAAATCGTGGCCGTCTGCGCCCTGGCGAAGGAAGCCAAGCCCAGTACGAGACAAAGTGCTAACCCCCGTCTGAACATCATCCAATTCCTCCTCAGGAAAAAATCCGGCCTGGGTGTCTTAGGGAAAGCGATACCGATCCGAAAAAGAAACAACTCCCCCCTCAACCGAAGCTTCTTGCATCCTCACCGAGTCAACAGCAGCGAGCGAATCCCCCTCATGCGCGGAACCCCTTCACCCCATCACAACCGAGCCCGTCTGGACCCGGTTCCGGCGCCGCGCGTCACGTGTCGCTAATTTAATGGGGTTCGCCTCTGCGAGTCAAGCCGCCGTTTGCACATTTGCGCACATTTTTTCGCCGCAGCCACGGTTGCTCTCGGACGGCGAACCCGCGGAAAGGCCGCTTCGAATCCTGGGTCCGCAACGAAACGCCGCGCCGGACCACAAGTTCCGACGCTCCGTCCCCCACCCTCGCAGTAACGGGGATGGGGCATCCACGCGTCACCGGAGGCGGCAGACCACCGGTGAGCAAGCCACCGGTGGCACTGGTCGGCGGCCTCCCCCCTCGTCCGGCGATCAACGTCCGAATAACCCAGCCGGTCGGCGACCCATGCCCCGCGCAGACACTCTGAAAAGGGCGTCGAGGCTGGACGGGGTCACGTCGCGGAGCAAAAGTTGCCGAAAGGGCGTACGCGGCACGCGACGTGCTTGGCCGTGGTTCGGTTGTTTTTTCGGGCGTGGTTGAGTTCCGGAGGATCGGTGATGCCGGAGAGTTCTCGCTTCCTATCGCGTGCTTGCTTCGCTTGCTACGTATTGCCGTTGGCGATCGGATTCGGCGTGGCTACGGCTCAGCAGCCCAAGCCCGAGGAGCCGCGTCCGGGGGCGACCGCACCGGCGACGTCGCCCGTTGCGAAAGCGGACGCACCGGCTGCGGGCGAACCCGCAACGTCCGCGAAATCGACGACGCCGCCATCGGACCCCGCAGCGACGTCGGGCACCTCCGCGGTGCCTCCGCCCGCAAAGGCGGACGAGAAACCGGCGCCGAAACCCGGTCCGAAGTTTCTCAATCTTCGATACGACGAGGACTTCTCCTACCTCGACGGCGAACCGGATTCGTACACGGCGGACTTCTTCGATCCCATCAAGAACATCCACCTTGGTCCGGATTGGCGATTGTCGCTGGGCGGCGAGATGCGGGGGCGGATGGAGTCGGAGGACAACAAGACTTTCGGAGCGGCGCGCATCACCACGGACACCTGGTTCCTGCACCGCTATCTCATGCACGCGGACGTGAAACACGGCAAGGGGTTTCGCATCTTTTCGCAGTTCATCGCGGCGTTCGACGACAACCGTGACCTGCCGCCGCGCGCCGGCGACGAAAACCGGATGGACCTGAACCAGTTGTTCTTCGCCGTGCGGTTCCTCGGCGAGGACGTGCCTTGGACGCTGCGCATCGGTCGCCAAGAACTTC
>ORJL011334778.1_pt1 | contig 10225 bp, 10 predicted proteins | sample 1779941 | NCBI WGS metagenome assembly ORJL01 (sample SAMEA104232317, study PRJEB22302) | groundwater metagenome | biome: forest; feature: aquifer; material: groundwater | place: USA | collected 2011-08-07 | depth 5.8 m | reverse complement strand
ATCGCCATACGAGCTACTACCGCCACCAAATTCTCTATTACGTTGCATATGTTATGTCACTCCTTTCAATATAGTTATCCTCCATCTGGAGTCTAACAAGCACTTTTAGCTAGTTGCGCTTTTAAAGCTTGCGGTATTCAGCGACGGATGTTCGCAACTCCGAAGCTTTAATCAAACGCTAACCACCTCCAGATAAAAACATAGAACCAGACTTAACTATACTTTAATAGATTTTGGCATACAAAAACATTGCTGGCTTTACATGCTATCTTAGGTCGCGTTCTCTTAATCGTGATTTTCCACTGATTCTGTCTGATAATTTGGCTTTGATATTCAGCCAAAAATTGAATGGAAAACCAAGATTTTAAAAACTCAATCTCTACAGCTTAGCACATGAACAACAAGGCAATGCTGATGGCTCTTGATGAGCTAGTCAGAGCAATACCTGTTATGATGGCAATTGGCGCATTATTGTATTTTGTAGTGCCACACATTACAGATTTTACTAATTCACCTGAAAAAACAGATATTATCACCCTTGCAAATACATTTGACAGCCTTGCTCCAAAAGACACGCGTACACTGCCTCAAGCAAGCTTTGAAACAGCATGTAGAAAATCACCCTGCGAGTCTCCAACAATAAAATTATACACCATAGGAACTGCGCCAAGTAAGTGTGGCAATAATGCATGTATCTGCATAATCACAGCCAAAGAACAACAATGCACACCACTAAATGCACGAACCTGCATTCCAACAATAGCAGGTTGCAGCAGAACTTCGTGCATAGAAAAACCACAAGAAGCAATACTCTTGCCAGGACAAGCAATTGTGCTGGCTCGCGCGTGCACAGGACAGCTTAGCATAAAAACAATACCTGTTGTGTCATAATGAAAGCATCAGTAGAACCAATAATGTATGCACTCTTTGTTATAGCACTTACTGCAATGATTATTATTCTTGGCATGACGCGCGCAGAAAGTTATCTTAGTTCTCCAGCGCAAGAACAGCACTATCTTGCAAACAGACAAGCAGCACTCATTAGCACACTAAGCTTACTGCCATCAGATGTTTCAGCAGTTATCACAGACCAGCCAAAGCTCAACGCACAATCTTTCACAGAACAAACAAAAGAAGCATACACTACAGAAATCACGCAGTCACATGTTCAGCTCAGTGGCAAATCAGCACCAGTAACTATGCCTATTATCACTTCGCCACCAATTAGCATCAAAACAACAAGCTTTCAAACACAAGATATCACGTACACAAAAACACCAACTGAAATAAAAATACAAACAACAACTCAAGAATCAAATAGTTTGGCATCAAAATCAAATAATCCAGTTTTGCTCTATTGTCCTGCATTTACAGCACGACTTGAAACCATAGGCATAGACCCGGGAAAAGGATACAGCTCAGCAAGCACAGGAAGCCAAGAAAAAGAAATAAATGCTAACACAAAAGCACACATTACAAGATCAATTGCAGCAGCATTAATTACAACAATACAAACAAAATTCGGGTGGAAAGCAACAAGAGAACTAAGCACATACACACCAGGAGCTATTTTTCAATTAACAGATCCAGAATTACGCCAAACAACACAAGAACGCAAACACGCACTACAAGGACAAGACGCACTCATTAGCATTCACACAGGAACAATGGCTAATACAGTAGTTGCATCTGTTCCAAAAAATTCACCACAAAGCACAGCACTTGCATGCAACACACTTAACATATTTGCATCACAACCTGAAATATCATCTAAAATAAAATCAATAGTTCTTGTGCCTATAGATTTAGAACTTATTGATCCAGAAGATCCTAAACATATTCTAGGCTCAAACCCAATTAGCATATTATTTGAAATAAGCACACTCGGTGACGCACTTACTGCGCAATCAGAGCTCATAGGCAACACACTAGGAAAAGCATTAGTTGAGGCAACATATGCAAAGTAAAGCATCATTTAACACTACAATATTGTATGCACTATTTGTAATGCCTCTTATTATTGCAATATTGTATACCCTATTCTACATACCTGCATTGTATTCTACAACACTCAGCACTATACCAGAACTTCACGCAAACCTGTTAGTCTGGGCAATACCTCATTTACTTAATACATGCAATACAGAACTCCAACACTGTAATTCAAGCATGACATCACAACAATTCACTGCACAATTACCGCACTTGATTGGCTCACCTGAAAAACAAATAGGCATACAGTTTAGTGTGCAAGGTATGCCGACCTGCCAGAACACACCATTATCTTGCCAGTACAATAGTGATCAAACAAAAAACCCAAGCTGCGCAACAGCACGCAAAGGAGGTTGGTGCTCATACCAACAACTCACAACAAATTCAGTTAACAAAAAAATACAATACCTTACACCAGAAAATGTGCTCATTACAGCAGACATACGAACACAAACATAACGCAAAAGAAATAAATTAAACCAAAAAACCATGAACAAAAAAGCAATAGCAGACACGATTGAACTCATAGCATGGATATTTGTTATCATACTTTCAGTAGCAGTAATTATATTGTTAACAACTGCGCAACAATCCTTTGCACCACAAAAAAACATGCTCACAAATGCAGCATATGCTAATGTTTTACCTCAACTCATACAAACAAAAACAGTTAGTGGAAAAACACTTGGAGAACTCATTGCAAACAATGCATTAACAGCATCTAATGAAATCAACAATTTCTTGCAAACAACACTGCCAGAACACAAATATGCAGTATATATTGAAAATGAGAAAGAACAATCACTAACACTTATTGCAGGAAAACCAGTAAGTACTGATTCAGTTATTCTTCAAGGAATTATTGCAATGCCAGACACAAACGCAAAAACAATTATCATACAACTAAGCACCAAACAATCACAAACAGAGCAGGTGAGCTAATGAATCAACGAGGCATTAGTTTTGCAGTATTTTTTGGATTTGCGCTTTTGTTACTTGCAGGATTTATTTATCTTAGCATTTTTCAAGCCAGCAAAGCATTTCTCAACCAAGAACCAGAAAGACCAGCATTTGAAATCATACGTGCAAACACACAAATACAAACAACACGAGCATATCTCCGGCAAGCAGCACAATATTCTTTATCACATGCACTTATAACATTCGCAAAAGAAAACATGCCAGCATGTGCAGTTATTGTAAACAATCAAGAAGGAAAAAATCAAGAAAAACAATATTCAGTACTAAATAAAACCTGCTTTACACTGCCCCTGGTTGCAGAACAACTAAAACAAGAATTTGGCAAAGAATTTGGCAAACACATTGCAAGCCATAATGAACGCACAAAAAAACAAGGATTATATACTCCAGAAAAGCATATTTACACAATTTTCAATAACGAAAAAACACTCGCAGCAAATGCAATAGCAATTGATGATGCGCGTGTTCCAGTAATTAGTCCAGCACAAGACAATCATCCAGAAAGCATATACTACCAAGGATACAACATACCCTTTCCAGCAACAAACCTTATTCCAGCATACATTGATTATACAATAGAAACAGAATCATCATACAAACGCATAGGCTATCTGTATTATAAGCCAAGCGCAGCAGCAGAAATACAATTTTCACTTAATAAGTTCATTAATGCGTATAATCAGGCAGAGCAATTGATTGCACAATGCGCACCTGATAAAATAAAAAAAGAAGAGCTAAAACTCAAGGAATTAACACCTGCTGATGCACAGGCAATTGATACTGTACACTGCCTTGAAACAAACAAACCACAAGACTGGCAGATAACACTAACTCCAACTCCAACACATGCATTATTCACAGCACCACTTGGAGAGATTGACGGTAAGCTGATTGAGTTTAGGTTTGGGATAGAATTGGATTATGTTTTGTAGAATTTGAAGGAAAAAAACAGGATTAAGCATGCAGGAACTTGAAAACAAAGTCCGGCAAAAATCAGAACAATTATCAAGCCTGGTAAGCAAAGCCATTAAGAGCCAAAGTTTACGTGTTCAGATGCTACTCTTGGCATTTTCTTTTAATGTAGGATATATTTTTTGTGTAAACGCAATTACTTTTTCTGCGTACTCTTTGTCTAACATTGCACCATAATAGAGCATTCCGTTCCTGAAATATCGTATCTGATCAGCAAACTGGACAGTCTTTTCATCAAAACCCAATACTCGCATATATGAAACTTCAGCTTCATGTGCTCCAAAACCAGATGCGTTATATCCCCGCAATAGCATATTTGCCCTGATAATCTCCATGATAATGTCATGGCAGGACTTTACGAAATCATTGGCGTTTTTGTCGGTTAATAATATTTTCTTTATTTTTTCCAATAAAAATTCATAACTATTATCTGATTCTTGCAGCAAGAATCTTGCTCTGGACTTGTCAACACTTTGTTTTTTGGCGATTCTTTCTTGCACAAATTCCTCAAAATTTTTGATTGGTTTCACAGCTCAACTCCGCCAGCAATCATGATGCCATTGCATAGGTTTTCTTTCAGGCGTGTATGAATTTTTCTATATGACTCGTAGAAATTTATAGTGATCTTTCTTTCAAGACATTGTTCAAAGGCAGTCTTATTTGTTTCCTTGTCTTTCCTGCCTATAATTGCAATGTCTATGTCTGAGTTTATGATATCCTCGCCTCGCGAATAGCTTCCGAATAGTATGATTGATGCTCCGGCAAATTCTTTTTCCAAGAATGATGCAAATCCTGATTCATAAATTTGCTTGAGATTGTCTGCTCTTTTAAGCTGCATGACTTTCTGACTTTCTCGGTTCAATTCTATTGACCACCTTTTTGATTCTTTGTCTTGCGCTACCTTGGCAAGTCCTGCGGATTCTAATTTTTTAATTGCTTTCATGACTCCGGGAGGGGTGACGTCCAGCAACTTTGCCACCTGCCGTTGATTAAGTTTCATTCCTGCTTTCACAAACAAAAGTCTAAGAATCTCCTGTTGAAGTAATGTGAGCTGTAGTTTATATCTATTTATCATAGTTAATACCTGTTTACTCTAGTTTATATATAAACCTTGCGGTTCTTTGGGCTTCGGTGAAAATCTCAACTGTTGTTTCGTCGCCACTGCGCCAAATCCACACTCTATTTTCATTTGCTGGAGTCGCTAGAGCTTATTAGTCCTCGCTCCTGTGCATAAAAAACAAATAGGTGTGGATTTTAACAGGCGGCAGTGGCGTACATTTTCACCGAAGCCGGTTCTTTGTAATCATTCAGTTGTTTGTGATGGTTGCGCGAAAACCGCATGCTACGAAACCGCAGTTGAACATGGATGAACAGGGGCGAGGGACGGTTACAATCTTGGCGTTCAGCAAGTTGCAAACACCGAAATCGCAGTTGAGGTTGATTGATAGCGAACCACATTCAGTCTGAAGATGCAATATCCCGCGCGTTGTCACTATTTAATATCTTTTTGTACTCCTTAAAATTCTGCGTTCCAATACGAAAAGAACGTCAATATCACTTGGTTTCTTCTTAGTCGTAATCTATTAACCAAATAACACACTTGATTTGTTTCATACTCCGCCGCTTGGTTGCAACACGTTTGCAATCTACGAACGCAGTGAGTTTGCGGCGACTGAGTGTTTTTTTAAAGTACTGCAAAATTTTGCGGAGTATGAAACATTGAAGTGTCGGAAATCAACATTTTCTTTGTAATAGTGTTGATTTCCGAGCATGCTCTGAAACTCAGAGAAGTTATCATTATAAAATCTGAGTTTCCGACAAAGACAACCGCTTAGTATGAAGATACCCCGCTCCGAACCTAAAGGTGAGGCTCTCAACAGTGGTTGGATCCTCTTGGTGCAAGGCACCTGCAAGGAGTTGCGCACAACCCCTTGGGGCGCCAGCGAGTGAAACGAGTGGCGCAAGAACGTAGTGATTGCGGTTGGTTGCAATCTTGAAAGAACAAGTTGCAACCTTAGAAACTGCAGTTGATATTGGGTTCTTCATTTGGTGACTGCTTCTTTTTCAGCTTCAGAGTCTCAGTCTCTCTTTTAGCTCCTTTTCAAAGCAATCTTTTTATACACCTCTCACTAACGCCATCATATGATTCGTATTCCATACACAAACATCCTTGAGAAAATCCAAGAAAAAATAGGATTAAGCATTCAAGAAATTGAAAACAAAGTACAGCAAAAACTCCAGCAATTATCTGGCTTAGTAAGCAAAGAAGGTGCAGCAAACATAGTTGCCTCAGAATTAGGAGTTAAACTTATGGAATCAACAGGCAAAATCAAAGACATTTATCCAGGCATGCGCGCAGTAGAAGCAGAAGCACGCGTGGTAGAAGTCTATGAATCACGAACATTTAATCGCGCAGATGGCACAGCATCAGCAGTAGGAAGTGCGATTATAGGTGATGAAACAGGTGTGATACGCTTAGTTCTCTGGGGAGGGCAAACAGAACAACTAAAACAACTTACTCCTGGAACAATACTCAAAATTTCAAATGCATACTGCAGAGAAAACAATGGAAGAAAAGAGCTGCACTGCGGAGAGCAATCAAAAATCTTGATCAATCCAGAAGGAGTAATTGTTGGTCCAGTAAAGCCAAAAGAGCAAGCAATACGCAAATCACTTAAGGAGTTAACAGAGCAAGATGAAAACGTGGAAATCATGGGCACAGTAGTGCAGGTATTTGACCTCAAATTCTTTCAAGTATGCCCACAATGCAGCAAACGCGTGCAAGAAAACGATGGCCAATTTATTTGCGCACAACACTCAAGTGTAGTGCCAGAACACGCAACAGTACTTAACCTAATAGTTGATGATGGCACAGAAACAATACGCACAGTATTCTTTAGAAACCAAACCATCAAATTGCTCAATAGCACAGAAGAAAAAATCCAAGAATATCGCATTAACCAAGCGCTATTTGAAGATGTTAAAACAGCACTACTCGGAGAACAGCTCAAATTAGTTGGACGCGTCAAGAAAAACGAGTTTTTCCAGCGCATAGAATTCATAGTAAACACGTCACAATTAGCTGATCCTAAAGAAGAATTAGAACTGCTAGAAAAAAGAAAAGCAACAGACGGACAAAACAAATCTTCAGAACCAAGCGAAGAAGTGATATGATATTATTCCCACTGTGTTGTGACCATTCTGGTTATTCCTCACCAAATAATTGGTTAAAAATAACCAGAACATTTTTGACAAAGAAAACAGAACTTTCTACAACCAAAAAAAGGCACACTGTTATCATAAATAATCTCACAAAGAGTATATTTATTTATACACCTCTGTTATTTTTCAATCATGCTCGCACACACACATGTAGTAATAGGTTTGGCAATTGGGCTTTATGCCAGAGAATTCACTCAAACACTCTGGTCAGGAAGCGCACTTATTTATTATTCGGTCCTCATTCTTGCAAGTATTTTGCCAGACATAGACCACAAAGGAAGTATGCTAAACAAAACCCTCACAGTCACCAAAATAATTCCATGGTTTTTCAAACACAGAGGAATATTTCACAGCACGTGGCCATTGTTGATAGGTAGTATTATGTTGTTTGCATGGATTCCAGTTGTTGGAATAGCATACTTTATTGGCTATGCAAGCCACTTGTTCACAGACAGCCTGACAAAAGCAGGAGTTAATTGGTTTTATCCAAGCAGATTTAAAATACATGGACCACTGCACACAGGAGGTATTGGAGAAGCAGTGATATTTCTGTTATTTGTTTTAATTACGATAGTTAAGATTTTTTTGTGAAATGCCAGGGGTTTTTTCCAATGCATGCAGGAATTAGTCCTTCAACAAAATCTTTGGTTGCAGGTTTCACACTTTTCACTGCCTCAAACAACCAATCAGCAAGAAGAGGAGCAAACGCAAACTTAGTAGGATATACAACAAAAACATTTTTTCCAATCTGTCTGACAACAGGATTTGTTATGCGTGATTTATCAGGAGTCCACATCTCAGCACGATCAATCTTAAAACTACCAAAACGCGCACTATCAAACACAGACCTTAAGTCAGGAAATGAAGTATTGAGAATTTTACGCATGTTTTCTTCAAGTTCGCTTGCAGACTGATTCACACCTTGTTCTGCTGGTTTGCCGCCAATATTCCATGCACGAACACCATTTCTCAGGTGTGTTGTGATCGTAATTTGAGGACCTTCTTTTCCAGTTGTGTCTCCTGCAATTTGATGACCATACAGCAAAGGAAGCTTATTGCTTACCAGATATGCTTGATGCAATGGCAAACGTTTTAGCACAGGATTTTGCACACCAACAGCACGCGCAAGATATTCATTACCTTCGCCAGCAGCAAAAACAATCAGTTGAGGTTTAATACATATTTTTTCATCAAGAACTGCTCGTGTTACACTAACTTGTCCTGAAGAAGTATCATTAATAAATTCAGTTTTTGTACAAGTGCCTATTTTGTGTTGATGTTCATTTGCAATCACCTCAAGCAAAGACAAACAATCAACAACAGTTTCATTAATTGCATAAACTCGTCTTGCATGTTTTAACACTTCAGGAATAGAATCTCCTTTAAGAAGCTCTGTTAATGAATTCAAACCTGCTGTTGCAATAAGAGCTTTTGCATCAGCAAGCATGCCACCTTGATTAAGAGTCCAGAACAAACAGTTTTGAGAGTAGACTTTTGCTGAAGAAAGGTCTGGTTTTCTCTTTCCTGATAACATCTCGTGCCATTGTGCAGGCATTTCACGCAAGTGCTTAGAAAACCCAGCAGCAGTACCAGCAAGATATGCGGTCACATACTTCATACCACCATGAATAATTCCCTGAGAACACACAGTCTGACCATTGCCAAGCGCAGACTTTTCAATAAGATATGCATTATAGCAATCACGCACAAGCTTATCTAAACAAAACAGACCTGCAATACCTCCTCCAAAAATCAATACATCAACATTGTATTCTCGCATGAGCTGTGGCCAATACAAGGCACTTTTTAAAGGTCTTTTTTCTATTGCAACCTACGAACATAGTGAGTATGCTGAGGCATTTTTATTCATTTGACACAGCAGTAAATGTAATTGTTGTAGAACGCTGACCAATAAGCAAATTGCGTGGAATTAGCAAGTTTACAAATGCAGCAATAGTATCCGTGGCGTCTGTTGAAAGCAAACCTTGGCTAAGAGTTCCTGAAGTACATACTGCTTGAGATGTTGCATTTAATTGTTGTGTATAATTTCCAGGAATAGTACCAGAACAACTACCTGCTTCTAAATCAATGAATTTAATTCTTGCATCACCACCAGTACCACCAAGCCAAGAAGCTACGCTTTGATTCACAGAGAAAGTAAGATTTATTGTGGTACTGCCGTCATTCACAATAGTTAGATTAGTTGAGTTTACTTGATACATTGCTGTAGTATTAATCCAGCCAGTTGAAGCATCAAACAACTTGTCAGTACTAATATTTGCAGAATCAAATGAACTATTAACATAACCAGAGCCAATATCAATGTTGCCACTGACTATGAGTGATGTTGCATCTGCAGCAGTAATATTCAGAGTACGCGTGGCTGTATAGTTGAATGTTGGTGCGTTGGTGCATTCTACATACCATACGTAGCTTCCAATTGATAGTGATGTGTTTGCTGTGATGTTTGTTTGAGTGAAGTTGAGTGTTGTTGCGTTTTCACCATATAGTGTGTCGTTAATGAACAAACGACAGTGATAGGTTGTGTTTGCCCCTGTTACATTGTATATGAATTCAGGTTGAGTTGTACTTGTTGCAGTATTGTTTGCTGGAGAGCTTGCGTTAACACTAAAGCTTGTTGCAGGCAAGTAAGTAATGTTATGTAATCCAGTTGAGTTTACATTAGGATAGTTTGATGTGTCTGCAATGCTTGCACCATAAGGTTTAGAAGTACTTAAGTCAGTTTCGTTTGCAGTAAAGAGCCATCTTGCTGGATCAATTTTCTTAAGATTATACCTGTACGCTTGAGACACTTCAGAAGCGTTCATGCTTCGATTGTAGATTCGTACTTCATCAATGCTACCATTAAAGCTTCCGAGATTGGAGTTGCACCAGCCTCCACCGAGACGATTGTTAGTACATCCTAAGTCTAAGCTTCCAGTGCTGGACTGATTTTTTCGTATTCCATCAATGTAGAACTTCAGAGTTCCAGAATCATTGGTGACAAGAATGTGATGCCAGTTACTGTCATTAAGTCCTGAACCAATATATCGGTACT
>ORJL011068930.1_pt1 | contig 10225 bp, 11 predicted proteins | sample 1779941 | NCBI WGS metagenome assembly ORJL01 (sample SAMEA104232317, study PRJEB22302) | groundwater metagenome | biome: forest; feature: aquifer; material: groundwater | place: USA | collected 2011-08-07 | depth 5.8 m | reverse complement strand
ACCAAACTTTTTAATAAATATCCTGGTAACCCGACCCAATTCCTTCGAACCACGAACAATTACCTGGTCCGCATAATTTTCCTCAACCACTCCAATAAAAGAAACACTACCGCCGCCGGGCGCACCAGCCTCGCCAGATACTGGTCTTGGCGGGTCAAAAAAATTGGTGGTATACGATGAAGCAGTCTCAAAAGCTGTTTTTTGGCCGGTTATCGTTTTTCCAACCGCAGTACCCTGGCTTGTCGCATTCGCCCAATTACCGACAATATGTTGTCTCTCAAAAATTAAGTCACGGAATTCGGCGCAATCCCCGGCCGCATAAATATCATCAATATTAGTCTCTAAGAATTCGTTAGTTAGGATACCCCTGTTAATCTTTATTCCGGACCCTTCCAGCCACTTCAAGTCAGGCTTAATTCCTATACCAACCCCAATTACATCAGCTTCCAGTCTTCGCCCGTCTTTCGTAACAATCGTGCTCCCTTCAAAGTGGTCAACGGCAGTCTTTGTATTAATTTTTACACCGTTTTTAACGAGCACATCGGCAATTACTCCAGCACTTTCACTATCTATCTTACCCTGCCAAAAATAATCCTCGATTACTAAAATTGTTATGTCTTCAATGCCAAGTTTTTTAAAACAACTCGCAAATTCAAGACCGATAAAGCCCCCGCCGATGATTACCGCCTTACGACTTCCACTCACCGCTTTGACTATTTTGTCCGCATCATCAATGGTGCGCAAATACAAAATATTGGCACCCTCTGCCCCCGGAACATTAAATGGGATCACATATCCCCCAACCGCAATTAAAAGCTTTTCGTATTGGATCCCACTGCCATCCGATAATCCAACAACCTTTAGGTCACTCTCAAGCTTTACTGCCTTTATGCCCTTCAACAACTCGATCCTCTTTTCCTCATACCACTCAGGTTTTTTTAAAAAAACCTGGTCTCTTTGCACCTTGCCACGGACATAATGCGGAACCAAAACCCTCGAATAAAACTCATAAGGCTCGTCGGAAATAATAGTAATCGACGCATCCGGCTGCAGCGCACGGATCGTATCCGCGGCGGTCGTCCCAGCCGCCGATCCACCTACAATCAAAAAATCAACTTTTTTCATCATAACAATCTATAAACCTCATCTTATTATTCCATCCACAATATTTCCGATTATATAGGCACCCAAAGCGGCAGAAGATCCAATTAAAAGAACTTCCAGTCCGCCGCGCACCCAAGAAACGGTTGTTATCGTAGACCTTAGGGCACCCGCCAAAAACAAAGTCATGCCGCTAAACACAGCAGAAAGTGCAAACCTGTTTGCATCAAATGGCAATAAATATGGAATTAATGGGCAAAAACCCGCAACCACAAATGCCGCAAATGTAGCCGCACCATGTTTCTTTGGATCATCTCGCTCTTCCTCAATTATCCCCAACTCATCCTTCATCATCATATCCACCCAGACTTTTCTGTCCGAAGTCACTATCTCAACCGCCCTTGCAAGGTCACGGCCCCGAAAACCTTTTTTATCAAAAATCTCGCGAACCTCCGCCACCTCAATTTCGCGCAAATGGTCTATTTCCCATTCTTCCTTTTTCCTCTGCGCCCGCGCATAATCCCTTTCCGATTGTTTACCCAAATAATTACTTGCACCCATCGAAAATCCGTCCGCAACCAAGTTTGCAAGCCCTAAAATAATAACCACAACCGCAGAAAGCGAGGCCCCCGCCGCACCGGCAACAACCGCAAAAGTCGTAATAATCCCGTCATTTGCACCATAAATAAGGTCACCGACATATTTGCCCGCAGTATGTCTGTGAAACAAATTCTCAAATTTTCTGTATTCCTTGTGCTCGGACAAATACTTCTCTTTTCGCGAAAGTACTTCTTTCAGGTAATCATCCAAATTTTCTTTTGGGGCATCGCCTTCCGTCATGATGTTAGAGTAACAATATTAGAAACTCAAAGCAATCATTTATAATAAATATATGCCAGAGGACGTACCAGAACTTTTCACAAAAAAACCAGAGGACCTCAGGGGTGCATATCTAGGCAGTCTCATCAAATTGGCAAGACTTAAAAAGGACGGCGAACGCAGTGGGCTCTTAAACGAAGCCGGAATCAAATTAATCAATGATATGATTGACAGTTTTGCTGTCGACTGTGCAAGTAGTGGTGTCACTGATAGTGAAATCCACAATATACTAACTGGCAAATTACCCGAGGAATTAAGAGAAACTACCCAAGGCAAACTTTATATCCGCGTTTTCGAAAAAGGTGAAACTCTCATGGAGCACTGAAAACCTAAGGGTATTCCTGCTCCCCAGTCACTGCATCCGTTAAAACAATAGCTTTTGTCGGACAAGACTCTGCCGCCAGCCTTATTGCCTCCGGCGGATCCCCATCGCCTTCCAAAACAGTTGCCTTGTTTTCCTCGTCCAGCGCGAAAGTCTTCATCGCCAGCGCCACGCAACTTGCCGCGCCTATACATAGGTTCCTATCGATTTTGATGCGATATTTTTTGTCAGCCATTCAATATATTTTACTTTGCTAATCGTCCAAAGTCTAACGACCAACGCCAATTTTTGCTTTAGTCTTTAGTCCTTCGTCATTAGTCACAATTCTCCTCACTGCTTCAAGTGCCAAAAATGCACACTTAAGCCTCGCGGGGGCAACAGTCCCGCCAATCCATTTCAACACGTCCTCACCTGTCATTTTCGAAAGCACCGAAACATTCTTGCCCTTAATATTTTCCGACAAAATGGAAGCCGCGGCAATAGAAATAGCACAACCGGAACCTGTGAAACTAACTTCAAGAATTTTCGAATTTCGAATTTCGAATTTCGAATTTTTCTTCTTCAAGAACTTAAAGAAGAACGTCACTTCATCTCCACAAAGCGGATTAATTTGCTCAACAACCAGATCCGCACCCTTCATTCCCCCGAAATTTAAAGGGTTTTTCCAATGTTCCAAAATTTCTTCACGATATGTATCCATAATTTTCAAAATTCGTTATTATCCATTGTTAAAAAAGTTTGAAAATTTTAAACATTATAGTTTTCGTCATTGTTTCGGATTTCGTGCTCCGGATTTCGGATTTAGAGAAAATATCTCCTTCACCTTCTCAATCCCTTCCACCAACCTATCCACATCCTCCTTTGTGTTATAGATATGAAAACTGGCGCGCGCACAAGAAGAAATACCCAAAAAATCCATCAAAGGTTGTGCGCAATGATGACCAGAACGTATCGCAATCCCCTCACTATCTAAAATAGACGCCACGTCATGCGCATGAATAAGGGAAACTTCTCGATTTCGCCTCGCTCCACTCGAAGAATAATTTATTGTTCGAGCCTGTCGAGAACTACCTACATTAAAACTGATCACTCCACCGCGTCTCTTTGCATCTTTTGGGCCATATATGGTAACACCATTGATTTTAGATAACCTATCCATAGCATATTTTGTAAGTCTAGCTTCATGTTCCCTAACCTTTTCCATTCCAATTTTGGTCAAATAATCAACAGCCGCACCTAGCCCAACCGCACCTTCAACATTTGGTGTTCCTGCCTCAAATTTCCAGGGCAATTCGTTCCAACTGGATTTGCTAAGGGAAACCTTCGAAATCATGTCCCCGCCAAAATTAAACGGCGGCATTTCTTCCAGAATTTCCCGCCTCGCCCATAAAACACCAATTCCGGTCGGCCCTAACATTTTATGACCCGTAAATACATAAAAATCACAGCCGATTTTGCCGATATCAACCGGCATATGCGGAACGGCTTGCGCACCGTCGGTCAGAATTTTCGCGTTCGGAGCTTCCCGATGAACAATCGACGATAAACGATTAACATCATTTATTGTCCCCAAAACATTACTCACATGGAAAAAGGAAACCAGTTTTGTCTTTTTTGTAATGGCTTTTATGAAGGCCATCTCGTCCAGTTTTCCATTCTCGTCTACCGGGATCATTTTTAAATTCGCTCCGTTTTCCAGTGCCAGTTGCTGCCAAGGAACAAAATTGCTGTGGTGTTCCGCAATAGTCAGAACAATCTCATCTCCCTTACCAATATTGACCCTGCCCCACGCATATGCAACCAAATTAACGGCCTCCGTCGCGCTTCGGGTAAAAATAATCTCGGCCACATCCTTTACTCCGACAAAATCCGCAACTTTCTTCCTCGCCCCTTCATACGCCTCCGTCGCTTCCAAAGACAATGTGTGGATTCCCCTGTGCACATTTGCATTGTGCGATTGATAATAGTCAGATATCGCCGCTAAAACCTGCTTAGGCTTCTGGCTCGTCGCAGCACTGTCCAGATAAACCAATGGCCTATTGTTTATTTTTCTTGAAAGAATTGGAAAGTCAGATCGAAGATTTTTAAAATTCATTGTTCACTTTTACCATCCAAAATTTCCTTTATGGGATTAATAAAGCCCTCAATTAACAACTTTTCTGCCTGAACCCTGCTCACTCCCCTGCTCATCAAGTAAAACAACATCGCTTCATCTACTTTCCCCACCGTTGCTGCATGCCCTGCCTTTACATCCCGCTCCAAAATCTCCAGAGCCGGCGTATCGTCACCCATCCTGGCGTCATCAAACAGAAGCGCGTCAGATCTCAAATACGCATCCGCACCCCTCGCTCCATTTTCGATCTTTACATTACCGCGAAAATCAAATTTGGATTTTCCCTTCAATACACTTTTCACCATGACTCTTGACTTAGTTTTTGGAGCCGCATGGGTTATATAAACCTCTAGCGCCGTTTGGCTTTCGCCCTTTGCCATCAGCAAACCCCAAACTTCGACTTCTGATCTTTCTCCTGCCAAAACGACATCTAAACGACAATTATCCTGAGCGAGCATAGCGAGTCGAAGGACTCTCTTTTCGTCTTTTTCCAAAATAATCTGCTTCATCGCCTACTCTTTCTGACATCATTGATGAAATAACAATAACCATCATCATCAAGGTAAGTTGTAATCCTCAACGGTCTAACTCTTGTTAAAGTATCAAAATGCCCAAATCTATCTTTACCACCGCCTTCAATAAACGATTCAGTCAAATGAAGCAAAGATTCTTTAAGATAACGTGCATGAAAAGCAATCGCTTTATCAAAATCGCCTTTTCTCATTCTTTCCCTGAAGATAGAATCATCCTGTATATAATCTGGATCCTCATAGAATGATAAAAGAAAAAGAGAGTCTAACTCCCTGTAAGAAAAATTTAGCTCTAATTGACCGTCAATATTTAAATTTTGCCTTGCTGCTGTAAATTTTTCTGCAATGAGTTTATGCACATCTTCAATACCAACTTGCGTGCGCCCATTTTCTGTAAGTATATTTTGCTTTTCGAAATTGCGACCCAATAACCATGGCGTAATATTTATCCAATCATCTGGAGAAATTACAACTCTATACTCTCTGTTATCCTCGGCAAAACGTAACACTTGTTCAGCATTAGCAACAGCAGGTACTAACTCATTCATCCAACCGATCCTTCCATACTTAAATTTATGAGTCGGTTCAGCTCCACCGCATATTCAAGCGGCAATTCTTTAACAATCGGTTCTATAAAACCATTGACGATGAGAGACGTTGCTTCGACTTCTGTCATTCCCCGGCTCATCAAGTAAAACAATTGCTCCTCACCAATTCTGGAAACGCTTGCTTCGTGCCCGATATTGACGTTTTCCTCATCCACTTGCATCGTCGGGTAAGTGTCGCTCCTGCTCTTCTTGTCGATAATCAAAGCGTCGCATCGCACATTACACTTGACCCTTTCGGCATTTTTAATAACTTTTACCAGCCCCCTGTAACTCGTCCGCCCGGATCCAACAGATACACTTTTTGAAATGATCTCACCAGATGTATCCGGTGCCAAAAACATAAGTTTTCCCCCTGCATCCTGGTGCTGTCCGCTCCCAGCTAGTGCCAGTGATAGAATTTCTCCTCGCGCCCCGCGCCCAACCAGATAACAGCTTGGGTATTTCATCGTAATTTTACTTCCCAAATTCCCGTCTACCCACTCCATCACCCCTTCCTCTTCCACAAACGCCCGCTTGGTAACCAGGTTGTAAACGTTATTGCTCCAGTTTTGGATAGTCGTGTAACGGCACCGGCCACCTTTTTTAACAAAGATTTCGACTACTGCCGCATGCAGGGAGTCCGTAGAATAAACGGGTGCAGTACAGTTATGTGATATTACTCCCTCCGCAACGTATGATTCATCTTCTGTTACGCTAAAGTTATAGACAGGATCTACTTCCTCTTGAACATCAATTGACTTAATCGGCAGGTATAAATACTTATCGTCCATATAAAAAGGGCTTCCCTCATAACGTCCATTTACAGCACTCTTACCCACCAATAATGCAAATTTTGAATTGCAAGTACGCGAAATGATTACATTATTCATCACCTGCTTTGGCTTTTCTCTCTGTTGTGAATTTATAGAAGCAATAACTCCAAGTTTTATAAGAATATCCCTGAAACCAATCACCAATTGTCGTGTAACAGAAGAATACCTGAATAAATTTAGCTTTTTATCAAAACTTCCATCACCATTCCACATCCCTTTTATAAGCTCCGCAAGATGTTCTGGTGGACTTTCAAAAACCCAATGCGGAATACGCTTATTCTTATTTGTCGCCCCAAATTCTCTTGCAAAGAAACGCGCAGCGAGTGTTGAGCATAATGTTATAGTTTGTCCATTATTTCTAACTTTACCCTTTATTACGTCTTTACCAAAATAGAGTTGTAAAAGCCCTTCAACATCTATTAAGTATTCCTGCTCCTTAATATGAAACGTAAAAGTAAGATAATGTTCACTGTCAACATGTCCTTCAGATAAAAAATACCCTACTAGGCGATAGAAGTCAGGCTCTAAAGATAACTTCAATAACTTCTGGCTTACGGGATGACGTCCATATCCGAAAGGAATTGAGAGATTTACTTGGGGCTTGTAGTTGTAGACAAAAGGATGTTGCAAATCAACTGAATTCGTTTCTTCGGTCTCAATTGTTCCCGCTTCTGTTCCCGTATTTAATAGTGGATAAACCAAATAGTCTCCTTTTTTCACTTCGCTTGCCGGAATCCATTCTGGTTCAAATTGACTATTTCTATATTCCTGTTTTTTTCGTCTGCATACAAAAAGAGGGTGTTCAGCAGTAACTCTTAAGACAGCTGACGAGTCACCAAAGTATTTAATCGTATAAATTTTCCCTTCATATTCCCTCTTCATCAAATGGTAAACGCTTCGAAAGCGGCCCTTATGTGTTAACACTTTGTCTCCAACTTCAATATCTTCAATTTTTTTCTCGCCTTTTTCGGTTCTAACGAGAGCACCCGCTAAAAAACAGCCTTCCACATAATGCACATAAGCCCCTTCATCCACAATAATAAGAGTCCTCTCAAACTGCCCCATATTGGCAGCGTTAATCCTAAAATACGCCTGCAGCGGAATATCCACTTTTATCCCCGGAGGCACATAAATAAAGGAGCCGCCCGACCAAACTGCAGAGTTGAGAGCCGCAAATTTATTGTCAGCAGCAGGAATCGATCTGCCAAAATAACTTTTTACAATATCCGGGTACTTTTTTAGCGCCGTATCCATATCGCAAAAAATAACTCCCATATCCTCCCATTTCTTCTGGAAAGAATGATAAACCGCCTCAGATTCATACTGGGCCGTTACCCCCGCCAGCAAATTGCGCTCCGCCTCCGGAATCCCAATGGCATCATATGTATCTTTAATTTCCTTGGGCAAATCCCGCCAGTCGCTCTTTTGGTTATCAGTCGGCTTTATATAGTAGTAAATATTGTCAAAGTTGATGCCGGATAAATCCGCACCCCAACTCGGCATCTTTTTCTTTTCAAAAATCCCAAGCGCTTTTATACGCAAATCCCGCATCCACACGGGTTCACCCTTCATCGACGAGATTTCTTCCACAACACCAACATCCAAACCTTTCTTAGATTTGAAAACATAGTTTTCAGGTTTAGAAAATCCGTATTTATAGTCAGGCGCAACTACATTAGTCACGATTTACCCCTCTTCCCACGTTTTGCTCAAACAAATCCATAGCTTCATTTAATTGGGCTAAATCTTTCATCGATGCTTTCCTTTTTAAATCTTCTTGTGGGGAACCCACCCAGTCACCTTTTTTCCTATCAATATCCATATGAGTGTCCCAAACAACACAATCAGAGCCTCTATAAACAAAGGTTCTAAAGAAAGCGTCATAACCAAACTCGAGAGCAACGTGATCCACAAAATCCACGTTCCCACGTAATTCAACGCTATAACCTAAACCATCTGCATATCCAATAACTCGATCACGTAAAACCACTACACTTCCTTCACCTCCTAATGATTTTCTATTAGTTTTTGTTTCAAGTAACATTCTTAATCTCGTTTTACTCTGGTGTTGGCATTCTAGTCGAGCTTTATATTCTTTTGCGTCAGTAATAATCGATGGTTCTTTTTCTTTTCCCATTTATGCCTCCTTTCTAGACAGGTTATTATTCGTAAATTGTTCATCGTTCATAGTGTATTGTTCATAGGGAGAACAGCCCCATTAACGATCTACAATTAACAATTAACGTTAATTCCGGTTTAGAGAATCCGTATTTGTAATCGGTATCTGCAATATCTTGCACTTAAACCATACTCTCTTCTGGTTCTTTGCTCGCTACTGTTTTTCTGACCATATGCAGTAAGGAATAAAAATCGCGCAACTCAGCTAAACTTGCGTGACTCCCAGAAACTTCATTAGGAAACATGACTGAGTCAATTTTTCCCTCTCTCATAACTGGTTTCCCACCTTCAGGTATCAATAAATGCCTATCCAGAGAAGGAGATTCGAAACCCAATGCAAGATACGATGTACCCCTAAAACTCGTCGTGCGTGCACCTAACCTAATTGAAAATCTATTACCATCAACGCGAAATGCACAACCCAAATCATTGTTATCTGGCGCAAAATTTCTTAATAATCTCTTTATATCCTTGCGCATACTCCGCACAATGCTTTTACCTATTGCTGCACCATTTTGTTGATCAATAGATTCAACAATTATTGCTGGCGGCCTTAAAATTTCTCCCATTTATGCCTCCTTTCTGGCAGAAAAAATAGTTCAAAATTCAAAATGCAAAGTTAAAATTTTACACTTTAAACTGCAACTTTTACCTTTGAACTTTGACCTTTAAATTCTGCTCTAAAATTCCCGTATCCTCTATTTTCAATCTCCGATGCGAGACTCGCTTTCCCTGATTTAATAATCCTCCCGTCCACCATCACATGCACAAAATCAGCTTTTATGTATTTTAGGATGCGCGCATAGTGCGTAATGATGACTAACGACGAACGACGATTGACTAACGCAAATTTTTTTATTGCTCCAGCCACCAACTTCAGTCCATCCACATCCAAACCACTATCAATCTCATCCAAAATCACCAGCTTAGGCGAGAGTGCCAACATCTGCAAAATCTCGTTTCTCTTTTTCTCCCCCCCGCTGAACCCATCATTAAAAGCCCGACCTAAATGGTCAGGGGAAAGTTTAAGGGAAGAAGCATACTCCAGAAGCTGTTGGCGAAAATTAGACAAGTTATAAGTGCTATGTGATAAATTATTAGTTTTTGTTCTTTTCTTTTTGCCATTTATAACTTGTGACTTATAATTTATAACTTGTTTTGCTTTCCTCAAAACATTAAAAACACTTACTCCCGGAATCTCAACAGGATTTTGAAAACCCAAAAATATCCCCATCTTTGCCCGCTTATCCGGAGAAAGTTTTTTTAAATTGTGACCTTCAAAAGTCATCTGCCCACTATGAACTATGAACTGTGGACTACCAGCTAGCACATGTGCTAGCGTACTCTTCCCGCTCCCATTTGGCCCCATCACTACATGCACCTCAGCACGCCTAATCTCAAGGTCGACACCTTTTAATATTTGATTTTCACCAACTCTTACTTTAAGTTTTTTGATCTTCAGCATTTTTTTGATAAATAACGACCGGATAACCGTCAGCGGAAGTTGCAATAGATTTACCTTTAATACGACGAGGTTTAGTTATTTCTTCATATATACCGTCTTTAAAACCCTTACCTCTTTCGCTAACATCACCTGCATACAGTTTCGTGCAATAAGCAGGCAATACTGCTAAACGCTCTTCACTCTCATCCCTGATTATTGAAACATCCCTTCTTGCTTT
>ORJL010211078.1_pt1 | contig 10227 bp, 7 predicted proteins | sample 1779941 | NCBI WGS metagenome assembly ORJL01 (sample SAMEA104232317, study PRJEB22302) | groundwater metagenome | biome: forest; feature: aquifer; material: groundwater | place: USA | collected 2011-08-07 | depth 5.8 m | reverse complement strand
CTGCCTGAGCCAGCGGCCCGACCTGTTCGGCGCCGCCTTGCCAGCAGTGGGGGTCATGGACATGCTCCGTTTCCACAAGTTCACCATCGGTTGGGCGTGGACCTCGGATTATGGCTCCTCGGGGAATGCCGACGAGTTCAAGGCGCTTTATGCCTACTCCCCGTTGCACCACCTCAAGCACGGAACCAAGTATCCGGCAACCATGATCACGACGGCGGACCACGACGACCGGGTTGTCCCCGCTCACAGCTTCAAGTTCGCCGCCACCTTACAGGCGGCGCAGGCGGGCAAGGCCCCCGTGCTCATCCGAATCGAGACCAAAGCGGGCCACGGTGCTGGCAAGCCAACCACCAAGATCATTGAAGAGGCGGCGGACAAATGGGCCTTCCTGGTGCGCGTCCTGCGGATGAAACCCGCTGACGTATAGTCGTTTGTGGCATCATGAAAGGAAACGCGCCTTCGCGAAGGATGTTCCTGAGATCGCTTGCCGCCGGCACCGGGGCAGCGAGTCTGGGTCTTGTGACTGGCTGCGTGACGGGGCGGCCCGACCCTGGGCAGAGCAAATTTGCCCCTGCGCAGCCTGACTTGGTTCAGAGGGAGAACTCCCAGGCTGGCACGCTGGATTGGATGCTGACGAACACTCGCATCGACCCAGCGAGCAAATATCGCTGCCCGTGGATTGAGGGCTATTGCTCGCAGACCAGCGTCCGCGCGGGCCGCGACCGCATCCGGTTCTTTGTGAGCACCAATCCTCCCTCGCCTTTCACGCTCGAGATCTACCGCACGGGCTACTATGGCGGCGCAGGCGGACGGCATGTGCTCACTCTCGGCCCGTTCCAAGGCGTGGCGCAACCGGACCCGCCGGTTGGCCCCAGGCGGGTGCGTGACTGCCGGTGGGAACCGTGTGCGGAATTCGCCATCCCAGCCGATTGGGTGAGCGGGGTCTATGTTGGCAAACTCACCGCAAAGCGCGATGGCATCCAGAGCTACGTTATCTTCATCGTGCGTGATCAACGCTGCGCCGACTACATCTTCCAGTGCTCGGACACCACCTGGCAGGCCTACAACCGCTGGCCTAGCCAGTTCGCGCTTTATGACGACGGCCAGACGATCTGGTACTGGGGGCCGGACGTGGCCGTGAGCTTCAACCGGCCATACGGCAAGTACTGCCAGATTCTCGACGCGCCGTTGTCCACCGGTACGGGCGAATGGTTCCTGTGGGAGTTTCCCTTCGCCTACTGGCTGGAGTCGCAGGGCTACGACGTGACCTACGCCTCAAACCTGGATACCCACGCTTCGACGGAGGATCTGCTGCGTGCGCGAGGTTTTCTCTCGGTTGGCCACGACGAATACTACAGCCTCGAGATGTTCAACCATCTTCAGGCCGCCATTGCACGGGGCCTGAACGTGGGGTTCTTCTCGGGTGATACCTGCTGCGGGCGCATCCTGTTTTCGTCCGGGACAGGCGGGCAAGAGAACCGCGTGTTCGAGCGCGTCGGCGTCTTTGGCCGCCGCGGCGGCATGAACCTGATTGCCGGCATGGACCGCCTGGCCCACGGGCGTCCCTACGGTAACGAACTGATCGGTGCCCACAGTACAGGCCCGGTCAGTGGCGGTGCGGACTGGATTTGCACGGCGCCTGACCATTGGATCTTCGCGGGTACCGGCATGAAGAAGGGCGAAGGCATTCCAGGATTGGTGGGATGGGAGTGGCATGGGGATCCGGCGCCCATCCCAGGCCTCGAGATTCTCGCGACCGGCCCGACGCAATCCGCCCCCGGCAAGCTCAACGGCGGCATCTACACCGCCACAGTGTATCCCGGTCCCAGGGGCAATTTTGTCTTCAACGCCTCAACGTGCTGGTGGGCGGACGGCCTGGCGGCGCCGCCGGGCTACGTGCGCCCGTCGGTTTACACCACGCCCGTCGGTCCCGACAGACGCGCCCAGCAAATCACCCGCAATGTTCTTGCCCGAATGGTTGCGACGTGACAGACGGTCGGATATAAGAGGGGAATCTGATTTATGGCCATAACGAACTTCAACACGTCAAACCAGACGTTCCGGAAGCTCATGGGCAACGGGCTGGTGTATCGTGTGCCTATGTTCCAGCGCGACTACTCCTGGACGGAACAGGAGTGGGACGATCTCTGGCAGGACATCGTCGGCATGTTGGAACCAGGCGGCGAGCAGGGGCACTACCTGGGCTACCTGGTCTTGCAGTCTAATGACGAACGGAATTACGACATCATCGACGGTCAGCAGCGCGTGACCACACTAAGCCTCCTTGTCCTGGCGATTCTCGGCAATCTTCGTCGGTTGGTGGATCTTGGCGTTGAAGCCGATGACAATCGCCGCCGCATTGATGAACTACGCAAAACCTATATCGGGTTTCTTGATCCGGTCACGCTCATCGCCAGCTCGAAGCTGACGCTTAACCGCCACAACGACCTGTACTACCAGAACTACCTGGTGCCGCTTGAGCGGCCGCCGAGGCGAAATCTCAAGGCGTCGGAACACCTCCTGCGCGAGAGTTACGAGTGGTTTGACGAGAAGGTGCTCCAAAGGTTCGGCGCGGTTCGAAGCGGCGCGGAGCTGGCACGGTTTGTGGATACGGTGGCCGACCGCTTGTTTTTCACCGTCATCTCGGTTGCCGATGAATTGAATGCCTTCAAGGTCTTTGAGACGTTGAATGCGCGCGGGGTGCGTCTTTCATCGACGGATCTCCTGAAGAACTATCTGTTCTCCGTCGTACACCGTGCCGGTGGCCATGATCACGAAATGCGCACTCTGGAGGAACGGTGGGAGGCGATTATCGGAAAGCTCGGCAGCGAGAGCGTGCCCGACTTCCTCCGTGTGTATTGGAACAGTCTGAATCGGCTGACTCGCCACTCCGATCTCTTCAAAGCGATTCGTGGAAGCGTTAACGACAAGGCAGGTGTCTTTGACCTCCTGCGGAACATGGATCGTGACGCAGACATCTACGCTGCTCTTGGGGATCCGGAAGATGCGTTGTGGACGGGGGAACAGAGGAAGCACATTGGCGAATTGGCGATGTTCAACGTGCGGCAGCCGTACGCGTTGCTGCTCGCGGCCCGCCGGGCCTTGGCTGATGCGGAGTTCACGCGGGTGCTGCGGGCATGCGCGATCATATCGTTCCGATACAACGTGATTGGCAATCTCGCCACGAATGAGCAGGAACGAGTCTATAACGCTGTGGCCGAGAAGATTGCGAGGAAGGAGCTCGCCGCAACAAGTGAGATTCTGCGGGCGTTGCGGCCGGTGTATCCGTCGGACGAGCAATTTCGTTCGGCCTTTGGCGAGAAGCAAATCCGCACAACCACCGCGCGTAATCGTCAGGTCGTGCGCTACATCTTGTTCGAAATCGAGCGTCAAGTATCTGCCCGCGCCTTCGATCACGCGAGCGACAGGTATAACATTGAGCATGTCCTGCCCGAACATCCGACGGACAGTTGGGGCTCCTTTACAGACGACCAACTCGACCGCTGCGTTTTCCGTGTCGGGAATTTGACCCCGCTGGCTGCAGGGCCGAACCGTGACCCCGGAAATCAGCCGTACGCCGAAAAGCGACTATTTTACGCACAGTGTGAGTTTGAAATCACCCGCCGCATTGCGGCGGAGAATGAAGAATGGACCCCGGAACGGATTGCCGCCCGCCAACGTTGGCTCGCGACCCAAGCGACTGCCATCTGGCGGATAGCCGAGATGGAATAAATGAAACCGATAGTTGGCATTATTGATTGGGCGGTGTCGCTCCTGGGCGACCCGCAGTCGGATATAGAACAGGCTGTCATTGGCGATGCCGCCGAGGTGCGTTGCTACGTGTGCGGCAGCGATGACGACTTCACCGGGGAGATGTGCGCCGCCCGCGCCCTGATCGTGTGGCACAACACCCCAATCACGAGCCGCGCCATTTCGCGGTTACGTGGCTGCCGCGCCCTCATCCGCAACGGCGTGGGCGTGGACTCTGTGGACATCGAGGCGGCGCGCCAGTGCGGCGTGGCGGTCTGCAACGTGCCTGACTACGGGACCGAGGAGGTCGCCGACCACGCGATCGCGCTGGCGATGGCGATGTGTCGGCAACTCTTTCCGCTCGATCATGAAGCCAAGCAGTTGGGCTGGATGCTGCGCGTGGAGCCGAAGCTGCGGCGGCTGCGCGAGCTTACGTTTGGAATCGTCGGTCTGGGACGTATTGGCACGGCCGCCGCACTGCGGGCCAAGGCGCTGGGATTCAAGGTCATTTTTTACGATCCCTATGTCCCCAATGGGGTGGACAAGGCGGTCGGGGTGGGCCGCGAACGACGGTTGGACGACCTGTTGCGGAAGGCGGACGTGTTATCGCTTCACTGTCCGCTGACCGCGGAGACACGCCACTTGATTGCCGAACGGGAGCTGGCGTTGATGAAGCCCTCCGCCTTCGTCGTGAACACCGCGCGCGGGGCGGTTATCAAAAAGACGGCGATCCTGGCGGCGCTGCGCGAAGGCCGGTTGGCGGGCGCCGGACTTGACGTCGTCGAGGACGAGCCGCTCAAGACGCCGGAGGAGGCCGCGACGCCGAATTTGATTGTGACATGTCACGCGGCGTTTTGCAGCGTTGAGGCCAAACGAGAGATGCGGGCGACTTCCGCCCGCATTGCCCGAGGAGCGGTGTTGGGAGAACCGCTGGAGAACGTGGTCAACGGGGTGGAGAGCCCGCTGAAAGCGGCGGAATCCTGAGGGCCGCCAGGACACCCGCCAAGACAAGCGCGAGCGCCAGGAAGATCCCTGAGCTGCCCAGCCCAGCTTTTGCGCCGGCGAAAACGAACGCCGCTCCCGTACTCATCCCGAGGTAATCGACGAAGTTCTGGCAGGCGATTGTCTTGCCCAACTTGTCTGGATCGGACTCCCCCTGGAGTGCGGCGTTGAGCGGGATGAGGAACAGCCCGGCCATCATGCCAGTGGCGATCAGGATCGCAAACACCACCAAGTGACCCGTCGCTGTGGAGAATAATGGGACGAATTGGACCGCTGCGAGGAGCGCAACGCCGACGGCCATGCAGGCGCCGTTCCTGCGGACGGCCGTCAGATTACCCACTTTGTAAAGTTGTCCGGCCAGTACACTCCCTACCATGATGCCGAGAGTCAGCCAAAGGAGAAGCAGAGCAATCTGAGTGTTGGTGGTCAGGTGCAACACGGTGAGGCCCCACGGCTGGAAGTTCGTTCGCAGCACGGCGCCCGCAAACCAGAACAAACCGGTGCCCACGAGGACGCGCGCCAGCCTGGGCGAAACGAAAAGCGCACGGAGGTTCACCAGGAACTCACGGATGCTCGGGCCCAGCCGAACCTCGGCGTGAGCGGGGGTGATGCTCATCGCGAGGTTGAGACTCAACGAACAGATGTAGATACCCAGGACGATTCCGTAGCAGACCGGCACCGGCAGGCGGTCAATCAAAGAGGCGCCGCCCAGTTTGCCTGTGAGGATTGCCACCAAGGTGAGCAGTTCCACCGTGCCGTTGGCTTTGACGAGGCGTTCATGTGGGATGATCTCGGGCAGTATGCCGTATTTGGCCGGAGAATAGATGCACGCCCCAATACCAACAACGGCATAGCCGACCTGCTGCCAGCCTTCTCCAAACCAGATGGCGGACGCCGCAAGGAGCGTCCCGGAGAGCTTGATCAGGTTACCCCCGAGCAGCCAGCGCGTCTTGGCGTAGCGGTCGTTCAGATAGCCTGCTAACGGTCCCAGAACGACGGAAGGAACAAAGAAAACGAAGTTATAAACCGCGTTCTGGATGTTGTTCTGGGCATCCGTGATGAGGCCCTTTTGTTGAAGGATCGTCAACTGCCCGATGATTACCGCCAGAATCACGTTGTCTCCGAACGCGCTCAGGAACTGACTTCCCAACAGCAGTGGGTAGTTGCGCTTCATACGTCGATAAGTTGACTGCAATTCCGGATTACAATGAGATCCCGAACTGACGGGTGATCCCGGGCAGGGTATCTGGCGGGGGAGTGGGTTCAAGCGAAAAACAAACGAAAGCCGCACATAAGCGGTTCTTCTCCGCAGATTACGCTGATTCGCTTCTCTCCCTTGGGGGCCAGCCCCGTTAGGGGCGACATGTCTGTAGAATCCACGTCCCACAAGAACATCCAGCCCCGCTAGGGGCGGCATGCGCCGCCGCGGCCGTTCGCGACCGCAACCGTTAACCATGACGCCCCTAGCGGGGCTAGTCCAGGAACGGCTCTGGCATGTCGTTGAAACTGCTCCCCGAGGTTTCCTCCTCGACCACTCCCGTCAACCGGTTGCGTAGCGCCCTTAGCCGATCCACTTCGCCGCTCTGAACCCGCCGCACCGCCTGTGTCACCCGAGAGCTGTGACCCATGTGCAGGCGCTCGCCAATCCAGGCGCGCGAGACCGTTGTCTGCCGCCGCAGCCACCAGGCCAGGGCTTGCTTTTCCGGTTGGCCCTTGGGCAATTGGGCGAGGTCCGTTCCTGATAGTCCCAGTGCCCGGAGGCCATCGACGACCATCGCTTCGGCCGCGGCTTCCTCGTGGGCGAGGCGGGCATCCCCGCCGTAGGACTCCCGCCGCCCGCCCGCCATCGCGGTGCCCAAGTGCCCCATCAGACTCTCGCGGAACGCGTCTCCACCCAGATACCATCCCTGACGGATCTTCTGCCACTCCGCCTCGATCTCAGGGCGGTTTTGATGCATCTGAAGTTCCAGCGCGCGGCCTTCCAGGTAGGTCTGGTAGCCTTGCCGTCCGGCCGAGGTGTCTGGCGACAGGTTGAGGCTTCCCAGCACGCGGTCGGTTCTCAGCCAGTGCGGCCGATCGCCGGCGGCGGTCAGATAAAGGGGATAGCTGCTCCATCGATAGTTCCTGAGTTTCTCTTCACCCACCTTCACCAACCCGGCCCGGGCAGGGTTGAGGTGGATGTAGGTGCTCAGTGTGGCAAAATGCCCGGGTGCGCTCCCATCGACGATGAGGGCTTTGTAGCGCCCTTGGAAGAGATGACCCGACACCTTGTGCCGGAGATTGAACCGCCGGGTGTAGGTGCCCTGCAACCATTTCATTCCGGTCACGAGGTTCGGCTCGGGCGTCTCGACCAGGATGTGGAAGTGGTTGTCCAGCAGGACGAAGGAATGGATTTGCCAGCCCGTTTTCTCACACGTGTCCGCCATCGTGTCGAGCCACGTCTGGCGGTCGGCATCATCGGCGAAGACGGAGTGCCCCTGGTTGCCGCGAGCCATGATGTGGTAGAGGGCGCCCGGGTATTGAACGCGGAGTTTGCGAGCCATGGGAAGGGAGGATGGAGGGGTGGGGAGGGGATGTCAATTGCTATATTCCTGGACTGACCCCGCTCGGATAAGGCTTGACCCTGAGCGGAGGCAGGACCACGATAGCTCGCTGAGATTATTCCATGTTTGGCCGCCTAACATCCTGGCTTCACGGCAAGAAAAAGGCAGAACACTTCGCAGAAGCGTTCGCGTTCAAGCCCGAGCTACCCCCTGTCGAAAAAACACCTCCCGCGCCCGAGCCTCCAGTGGTCGGCACTCGGCATAGGATGCCGGCCGACTCGGCGGAAAGCCTAGAAAGACCTCGCGCGCAGGTGCCTGCTCCCGTGGCTCGCGCTCACTCGGCGCCCGCCCCCGGGCAAGTCGCCCTCGCATCGGCGCCTTCCACAGTCCATCAGCCTGTGGAGACGCTGGCTGTACCGTGGGGGGCGCTCGTCGAGAAGTGGCCGGAGCCCGTTAAACAGGTCCTGTTAGCCCACAGTGGCGCGGAGCGGGTGGATTTTCCGCTGACGGTGTTGGCGCCGGCGCTTAAGCGCGGCAAACTGGTGCTGCCTTGGCGTCAAGTGTCGCAATGGGTGGTTCCGGGGTCGCCGGGTTTGAGCCGCGCGATCGTTGGAGACACCCTGTTGGACATCCCCTTCTCGGTGGTGGCGCCTTTGTTCCTGGCGGCTCGCGCGCCTGTGGCACAGCAGCGTCAACTGCCTGTCTCGGAGCAGGTTCCCGACTTGTTCGCGTCCGCTCCGACAATTGCGGCGGCGGCGCCGGTTCCTCCGCAGCCGGTGCCGGTTTCGTTCACGCCCGCCGCAGCGCCTCCCACAATCGTTCCGGGCGATGTCCTTGCCGTGCCATGGGCCGCCTTGGTGGACAGATGGCCGGACGCCGTTAAGCAAGTGTTGGCCGGAAGGAGCGCCGAAGCGGTCCACATCCCTCTATCAGTCGTCGAGCCCGCTCTTAAGCGGGGCAGACTGGAGGTGTCGTGGAAGGAAATCAGCCAGTGGACGGTACGGGGATCTTCCACACTGGCCGCGGCCATGCCCGCCGACACTCAGTTGAACGTCCCGATGCCGCTGGTGGCTCCGCTATTCTTCGCTCAAGGCAAGGCCCGGCCTGTTCAGCGTCGGGCGGCTGTGTCGGCGGAGGTGCCGGACCTCTTTGCCTCGGTGCTGCCCCCCAAGGCGCAGCCCGCACTGGCACCGATCCCGGCTGTGACGGCTCCCGCTACTTTGCCCCTACCCGACGCGTCGCCCGCGCGAGTGGTGCCCGCTCCCGCTCCGCCGCCGGCACCGATTGAGCCGCCGTCAATCCGGTCCCGCCCGGACGAGGCTGGGCCTGCGGTTCAGCCGGGCGCACCTGACGCCCCCCCGGACTGGGAGCGCCGGCATCCTGCCGGCGGGGCTCTTCCCGAAGTTCAGCCGGGCACACCCGATGCGCTTTCTCTGCCCATGGCAATGTTGGTTGCCACAGTCGCTCCGACGGGAGTGCTCCCTCATGACACTGTGGCCGGCACCTTCAGCGAGCTCGCCTTGGATTGTCCTGCCGCAGCCAGCCATGCGATTGCCGCTCTGGGCGCCACCCACTGGATCGAACTGCCTCTGTCATCGCTGGAATCCGCGTTGCGCAGCGGCAGAATGGTAGTGACCTGGCGCCAACTCTGCGATTGGGTGGTGCCTCCCGTTCCCGCCTTGGCGGACGCAGCAGCTTCGGAAACACCGATCGAGATCCCGCTTCGGGCGGTCACTAGCGCCTATCTCAGACTCCGTGCGCAAGCCAGTCCGGGTTCCCAGAGTGCGGAACCGCGACCCGGCGCGTTGACCCCGGCATCCAGGGCCATCTTGCTCGCTTCCGATGTTGAGGAGGCTGTGGTCACATACAAGCCGGGCATACTGCTGGGTCGAGTTTGTGCGCTGCCGGGGATCCAGGGGGCTCTGCTGGCGAGCGACGATGGCTTGGTGTTGGCCGCCCGTCTGAATGAGGGGTTGGATGCCGATACCGTGGCGGCCTTCTTGCCCAAGCTGATGGCGCCGGCTTTGGAAAGTGCGAAGGCACTCCAAATCGGCGAGCCCGAGAGCGTTGTTTACGTCTTTGCGGGCGCGACGATTATCGCGCTGAGGGTTGACGGCCTCTTGCTGGCCGCCGTCGGGCAATCACAAGAGGCGATGCCCATCGAGCGATTGCGGGCGATCGCTCGCCATGCGAGATTGGGCTGATGAATCGGACGTATGACAAGGTGATCGGGCGGGGCTCTGGCACCCGGATGCCGGCGTTCCGAAGCAAGCAATAGACGAGTTCCTATGCCAATCATACTGCACGCGACGAAAGAGATTCAGATCAAGGTGGTCTATTACGGCCCGGCCAAGAGCGGCAAGACCACAAACCTGCAGCAGGTTCATACGCATGCGCAGGTCCCCCCAGGGGAGACCAAGAGCAAGCTCACCACGCTGGCCACCGGGTCGGACCGCACGCTCTTCTTTGACTTCCTGCCCATCCAGGCGCCTACGATCGCCGGCTATAAGACCAAGTTTCAGCTTTATACCGTGCCGGGCCAGGTGATCTACGCAACCACCCGCCAGTTGGTTTTGCGGGGGGCCGACGGGATCGTCTTCGTGGCTGACTCTCAGTACGAGATGATGCCGGAGAACCTGGAAAGCTTTGCGGATATGGAGACGAATCTCAAAGCCCATAGGATGAGCCTGGCGAACGTCCCCTACGTCCTTCAGTACAATAAACAGGACCTGCCCAACGCCGCGCCCCAAGAGTACCTCGACTACGTCCTCAACGACCGCGAGGTGCGCGCGCCCTCGTTCACCGCTGTGGCCTCGCAGAGCACGGGTGTCTTCGAGACCCTCAACATGATCGCCAGGCTTCTGATCACCAAGTACGTGATGGAACTCGACAAGAAGCCATCGTGATATGCTTCAATTTCCCAATCTTGTCG
>ORJL010347701.1_pt1 | contig 10228 bp, 8 predicted proteins | sample 1779941 | NCBI WGS metagenome assembly ORJL01 (sample SAMEA104232317, study PRJEB22302) | groundwater metagenome | biome: forest; feature: aquifer; material: groundwater | place: USA | collected 2011-08-07 | depth 5.8 m | reverse complement strand
TTCGCCCAGCCCCAGCAGCAAGAGCAGAAGCGGGACGAGCAGCTGAAGGAGCTCATGGCCAACGCCGCCCAGGACTTCAGCGATGTGGACATCCCGCCCTTCCTGCGCCGCACCAACGGCGGCAAGCCCAAGGCACGCACTGGGAAATTCTAGGCCGGCCCTCGCCGCCTTGCCCCTTCAATGTCAGGAGGCAGCCATGGATAGGGAGCAGTTGCAGGCCAGCGTCGCCTGGCGCTACGCTACTCGTCTGCAGCGCGAACGCCTCACCCAGGCGCTGCGCCGCCGGCACCCTAGCGAACTACCTGCCACGGCCCGGGAGGGCGGCCACCCCGCCGGGCTGGCTCCGGGAACGATGCTGCCAAGAGGCCGTTAGCCTCTCCCACCCATAAGGAGGCCGCTCAGGGATGGCACGGGCACCATCCCTGAGCGTCTTTTTCAGGGCAGCCCCTTCTCCTGGTCAGCAAGTGATTCGGTAGCAGATAGCGCCTCCTGAATGATATACTGCGGTTCCGATTTCGGCGCTCCTAAAGCTGGGAGGGGGCATGCTGAGGGGCCTGGCGCTGGCTTTGAGCCTGGCGGTCCTTATGCTGGGGTGCCTGCCGGGCAGCCCCTTCGTCCGGCGCACGCCCACCCCGATCCCTACGCCCACCCCCACGGTCACGCCTACCCGCCCGCCGACGCCCACGCGTGCCGCGCCGCCCACTCTGGCCCCCACCCGGACGTCCGCCCGCCCTCCCACTGCGCCCACCGCCACGCCGGCGCGTACGCCCGCGCCCGCTCAGACCTCCACGCCGGGCCCCACCCCGCCGGGCCCGGCACAAAGCCAGTGGGCCCGGGATCGCATCGCCACCTTCAGCACCCTCTACCGGATCACTCCAGCAGGCCAGGATAAGCTGAGGCAGGTCCGGGTAGCGCAGATAAAGGGTCGGCCGGGCTGGTTCTCCAGCGAGGGCTATCGCGGGGACACCGGGCTAGGGGAGGCGCAGCCCTCGTATGTGGCCCACGAGCTGGGCCACGCCTACTGGGGCCTCTTCCCCGTCACGGGCCTCCCCGGCCTCGCCTGGGACGACGCCCGCAGCATCGGCGACAGCTCGGCCATGCGCCGTCTCCGCGCCGACCTGGCGGCCTTCATGCGGCAGCCCCCAGACCCCTATGAGCCCCTCCGCGAGCGTTTCCGGCGCCTCCCCGATCTTGCCCCGCGCCCAGACTCCGACCTCTTCCACTTCGGGGAGTCGGAGTTGGTGAGCATGACCGGGGGCGACCTGAACCTGCTGCCTCCCCTCCTGCGCAAGTACTTCGACCAGTACCTACAGCCCGGGGCCTACGGCACCTGGGAGCGGGCGCTGCGCTGGTACCAGGACCTGCCGCCAGAGGACGCACCTCTGATCGACGCCTACTTCACGGTGGTCCACTTCGGGATGAGATCTTACGCGGAGCTGCGCGCCAGCGGCCTGCCTCCCTTCCCCGAGGAGGTGCGGGGCGTCGTCGCCCGCGAGGAGCGGCAGCGCCTCCTCGACTTCGTGGAGCAGTTCGACCTGCTGGTCCAGGATGACAAGACCCTGCGAGACTCCCTGGACGTGGACCTGGGCTTCGGCTTTTGGCGGGGCTATTTAAACGACAAGCTCAGCCTTTACCGTGTCCACAGCGCCATCCTGCAGGACTCCCGCCTCCCGCGCGCCCAGGCCGTGGCCGGGGTCTTGGACCTGTTCTTGTCGCTGCAAGGCGCCGTGCCTGAGGAGCGAGTGCGGAGGGTGGTGGAACGGGCGAAGCTTGACCCCAACGCCCTCCACTTCCTGCCCCTGCTGAGCAATCGCGAGCTGATGGCGGCCATCGCGGCCCTGGGCGCTTCTCCCCCGGTCGAGGTGACCCGCAAGGGGACGGGCGTCTTCGTCCGCCGTCTGCAGGAGCTCGTGCCGCAGGTGGACCGTATCCTCGCCCTGGGGCGGGAGGAGGCCAGCCAGGGGAGCCTGGCGTTGCAGCAATATGTTAGCAGCCTGAAGGGCCGCAAGGATGACCAGGAGCTCTTCTTCGAGCTCCTGGCGGACGCCGACTTCGCGGCTACTCAGGCGATGGTCGACCGGTCCACCGACGCCTTCCTGCGCGAGCTGCTGGCGGAGCTGCCCGCCCGGACGCGCTTCGTCGCCACGCCACCGCGCTTGCTGCGAGCCCTGAGCGTGGACGGCGTGGCCCCCAACCAGGCCCTCATCCAGGGGCTTGGCACTCTGGTCAAGACCAGCTCCGGCAACTCCGAGATCGACGAGCCCTTCCTGGACGAGGCCTACGCCGTCCTGGCCGCCCGGGCCGAGCGCAACCCCAGGGCGGTGCTCCAGGCCTTGAGCGAGGCTCGTCCGCCCTTGCCCCGCTTCTTTCGCCGGCACCCGCTGGAGGCGGGGGCTCTGCTGGCCAGCGACCCCGATGCGGCGCTGAGCTTGCTAGCCACCGCCGACCCCGACCGCTATCCCCTGGAGCGGCAGCTTTACGAGCTGGTGCACGCCGACCAGGTGGCGGCCTCCCGCCTGCTCACCAGGCTCACCGAGCAGAACCGGCACGAGGTGGCGGAGGACGTGCTCCTCGCCATCGCCTACGACCAGGCGCGCACCCAGGCCAACCCGGGGTTGCCCATCTCGGTGGCGCGAGATGGCCTCTTCCTGCGGGAGCTGCTGCTCTTCCCCGGCGGCCGCTGGCTGGAGGCCCACTTGCCGACGGCCCTGGAGCGCGCCTCTGCCCGCGCCGCCCGGGGCGAGCTGTCGCCGGACATCCTGGAGGCCCTGCGGCGCACAGTGAAGGCGGCGGCCAACAGCGGTCTGGAGCCCCGGGAACGGGACCAGATCCTGCGCCTCTTTAGCGCCGCCTACGAGGCGCGCGGCCTCCCCTTCTAGAGCTTATTTCAAAACCTGCCAGCTAGGGCGAAGGCGAGTCCCCATACTCCTTCTCCCCTGGAGGGAGAAGGTTGGGATGAGGGGGAAGACCTTACCCTCACCCTGCCCTCTCCCTTCAAGGGAGAGGGTTTTGAAATGATCTCTAGTGGCGGCGCCTCCACCTTCCCTTGCGCTCGACCTCAAAATGGCCCCTAAACCCCTTGACCCGCACTACAGGTTGTGGTACTTTGGTATCCGTGCCCCATATGTAGGGGGCGAGGTTAGTCGTGAAGTGCCCTTACTGCGGACACCCCGATTCCAAGGTCATCGACTCCCGTGAGGCCGACGAGTCCGTTCGACGCCGCCGTGAGTGTCTGGCCTGCTCCTCTCGCTTCACCACCTACGAGCGCATTGAGGCCCAGGCCCTCTACATCATCAAGAAGGACCAGCGGCGCGAGGAGTTCAGCCGCGAGAAGCTGCTTACCGGCCTGCACAAGGCCCTGGAGAAGCGCCCCCTGCCCGCCGGGGGCGTCGAGAAGCTGGCCGACGAGATCGAGGCGGAGCTGCGGGGCCTGGGCCGGGAGGAGGTCCCCAGCCGGACGGTGGGCGAGCTGGTGATGGAGCGGCTGCGGCGCCTGGACCGCATCGCCTACATCCGCTTCGCCAGCGTCTACCGCGACTTCAAGGATGTGGAGGACCTGGAGCGGGAGGTGGAGGCGCTGAAGCGCGACGTGGCGCGCCCGCCCCGCGCCCAGCTCCCGCTCATCTCCGGCCCCGAGCTGGACAAGCCGGCCAGCCCACGGGGACGGAGGCGCAGGAAAATGGTGCGGGCAGCCCTCACCCCTCCCTCTCCCACTGGGAGAGGGCTAGGGTGAGGGGCCGGAGCGGTAGCTAAAGAGGTTGTCATTCTGAGCGCAACGAAGAATCCGCGGCCCAGGCTCGTGGTTCGACGGGCTCACCACGAGCGGAGAAGAGTCCAGCGGGATTGGATAACAGGGCGTGCCGCGGGTTGAAACCCGCGGCATAGAACTCGGATGCCGAGGGATTCAGCCCGCGGTATGAGATACCCCCGCTTATGGGGGCGAGAAAGCGGAACGCAACGATGTCACCCAACACGCATAACAACAACGGCCACGGCACTGCCTCCTCCGTTCGTGGTGAGCCTGTCGAACCACGAGCGGCCATGCCCCTCGACATCACGCCCATCGCGGCGGCGGTGCTGGAGAAGCGCTACCTGAAGCGCGACCGCCAGGGCCAGGTCGTGGAGAGCATCGAGGAGATGTTCTGGCGCGTCGCCCGCAACATCGCCCAGGGCGACCTGGCCTACGGCGCTACGCCGGAGCAGGTCGAGGCCACGGCGCGGGGGTTCCATGATCTGATGGCCGGGCTGGAGTTCGAGCCCAACTCGCCCACCCTGATGAACGCCGGCAAGGAGCTGCAGCAGCTCTCGGCCTGCTTCGTCCTGCCCGTGGGCGACTCCATGGAGGAGATCTTCGACGCCGTCAAGTACACCGCCCTTATCCACAAGAGCGGCGGCGGCACCGGCTTCTCCTTCAGCCGCCTGCGCCCCGAGAGCGACATCGTGGGCTCCACCGGCGGCGTGGCCTCGGGGCCTGTCTCCTTCATCCGCGCCTTCGACACCGCCACCGAGGTCACCAAGCAGGGAGGCACCCGCCGGGGCGCCAACATGGGCATCCTGAACGTGGAGCACCCCGACGTCATGCGGTTCATCACCTCCAAGGAGAAGGGCGACATCCTCCAGAACTTCAACATCTCTGTCGCCGTCACCGAGCGCTTCATGGAGGCGGTGGAGCGCGGCGAGGACTACGACCTCATCAGCCCTCGCACTCAGCAGCTCGCGGGCAGGCTCAACGCTCAGCAAGTCTTCGACAAGATGGTGGAGCTGGCCTGGAAGACGGGCGACCCGGGCATTATCCTCATCGACCGCATGAACGAGCCCCACTCCAACCCCGTCCCCAAACGCGGCCCCATCGAGAGCACCAACCCCTGCGGGGAGCAACCACTATACCCCTACGACTCCTGTAACCTGGGCTCCATCAACCTGGCCCGGATGATCCGCACCCACCCCTCTCCCACGGGGAGCCCTCACCCTAGCCCTCTCCCACTGGGAGAGGGAGGGGTGCGGGCCGTGGACTACGAGCGCCTGGGGAGGGTTATAGACCAATCTGTTCACTTCCTGGACAACGTCATCGATATGAACCGTTACCCGCTCCCCCAGATCAAGGAGGTGTCGCTGGCCATCCGGCGCATCGGCCTGGGGGTGATGGGCTGGGCCGATCTCCTCATCGAGCTGGGCATCCCCTACGACTCCGAAGAGGCGCTGCGGCTGGGCGAGGAGGTCATGGCCTTCTTCCAGCAGCGGGCCGACGCCGCCTCCGAGGCGCTGGCGCAGGTGCGGGGCAACTTCCCCGACTGGGCAGACTCGGTCTATGGCCCCAGCGGGCCCTTCGGGCCCCGGCCCATGCGCAACTCCACCCGCACCACCATCGCCCCCACGGGGACCATCAGCATCATCGCCGCCTGCTCCAGCGGCGTCGAGCCCCTCTTCGCCCTCGCCTTCGTCAGGAAGCAGGCCGACATGGAGATGCTGGACACCAACCCCATGTTTGAGCAGGCGGCCAGGGAGCAGGGGTTCTATAGCGAGGCTCTGATGCGGGAGGTCGCCCGCCGGGGCTCCTGCCGCAGCGTCCCGGGCGTTCCCGAGGCGGCGCAGCGGGTCTTCGCCGCCAGCCACGACATCGCCCCGGAGTGGCACGTGCGGATGCAGGCGGCCTTCCAGCGCCACACCGACAACGCCGTCTCCAAGACCATCAACTTCTCCCACGAGGCCACCATCGAGGACGTGCGGAGGGCCTACTGGCTGGCCTACAAGGAGGGGTGCAAGGGCATCACCATCTACCGCGACCGCTCCAAGGAGGAGCAGGTCCTGAACCTGGTCTCCGCCCCTTCCCGAGAGGTCGAGGCTGCGCCGGACTCCGCGCAGGGGGCGATTATCAGTCCCCGCAAGCGTCCCTCCGTGGTCAAGGGCGTGACGGAGCGCGTCCACACCGGCCACGGCACCCTCTACGTCACCATCAACTTCGATGAGCAGGGCCGCCCCTTCGAGCTCTTCTCGACCCTGGGCAAAGCTGGGGGCTGCGACTCGGCCCAGCTCGAGGCCATCAGCCGTCTCATCTCGCTGGCGCTGCGCTCGGGCATCGGCGCCGAGCAGGTGGTGGACCAGCTCCGGGGGATCACCTGCTGTCCCATCTGGTCCGAAGGGGTGCAGGTGCGCTCGGCGGTGGACGCCGTCTCCATCGTGCTGGCCCGCCATGTCCCCGGGGGCATGCCGACTGGTGGACTACAAAAGGCGGCGGAGCCCCAGGGCGCGCAGCTAGGCTTCGCCCTGGCGTCGGGGAAGGTGCAGGGGCGGCCTACCAGCGCGCCTGTCCGCTGTCCCGAATGCAGCGGCGACCTGGCGTATCAGGAGGGCTGCCTGACCTGCCACTCCTGCGGCTACACCAAGTGCGGATAGGAGGTGATGTCATGGCAAAGGCGCGAAAGATTGGGCGTAACGCTAAGACCGGCAGGTTCATCTCCGTCAAGACCGCCCAGAAGCGGAAGGGTACGACGGTCGTGGAGACGCTGCGCACCAAGCGCAGGCGCTAAGTAGCTCCGGTTGGCCAACAAGTAGCAAGCGGCGACCTGGCGTACCAGGAGGGCTGCCTGACCTGCCACTCCTGCGGCTACACCAAGTGCGGATGAGAGGGCAAGAGATGGCCTACCCGAGACCGCCCTAACTTAGATTTTCACGGCCCCCGTTTGCTGGTTCCCCTGCAGTGAAGCGCCTTCGCACCCCCGAGGCGCTTCACTGATTTAGTATCACTTCAGCATCCTCAAGATGAGCGGTCTTGCCCTGCGGGTTGAAACCCGCAGCACGAGCAAGAAAACGCGATGCCGCGGGATTCATCCCGCGGTGACTTCCAGGTGTCCGCCTGAGCGCAGCCGAAGGGAACCACGGGCCCGCGACGTTGCAACGTTAAGCGGCGACACCTTATACTTGAAGAATCCTGAGCGCTCGAAACTTATGACAACACCCACTGCCACCTCCGAAGAACTGCTGGCCAAGGCCCGGGAGTATCTGCCCCCGGACAAGCTTCCACTGGTGGAGAAAGCCCATCGCTTCGCCATGGAGGCCCATGCGGGCCAGCTCCGGCTCAGCGGCGAGCCCTTCCTGGAGCATCCCCTCAAAACGGCCCTCGTCCTGGCCGACATGCACCTGGATGCCGCCACCCTGGCTGCCGCCCTCCTCCACGATGTGGTCGAGGACTGCGGCGTCTCGCCAGCGGATGTGCGGAAGCGTTTCGGCGTCGAGGTGGCGAGCCTGGTGGACGGGGTCACCAAGCTGGGAAAGATCAGCTATGCCGGCCCCCGCGAGGGCGAGCCGGCCGACGACGGGGGCCAGGCGGAGAGCCTGCGCAAGATGCTGGTGGCGATGGCCCAGGATGTGCGGGTCATCCTCATCAAGCTGGCCGACCGGCTCCACAACATGATGACCGTGGACGCCCTGCCTCCCGACCGGCGGCACGCTATGGCGCTGGAGACCATGGAGCTGTACGCGCCCCTGGCCCATCGCCTGGGTATGTGGGAGCTGCGCTGGCAGTTGGAGGACCTGGCCTTCCGGGTGCTGGACGCTGACAGCTACGAGCGGGTGGCCAAGCTGTTGGCTACCAAACGCCAGGCCCGGGAGCAGTACGTCTCCCAGGTGGCGCAGCGGGTCAAGGATGAGCTGGCCAAGGCCGGTGTCCAGGCCGATGTGGTGGGGCGGCCCAAGCACCTCTATAGCATCCAGCAAAAAATAGAGAAATATGCTGCCCTGGGCAGGGAGTTCAGCGAGATCTACGACCTGCTGGCGGTGCGGGTCATCGTGAACACCGTGCCTGAGTGTTACCAGGCGCTGGGCCTCATCCACAGCCTCTGGCGCCCCGTGCCCGGTCAGTTCGACGACTACATCGCCAACGCCAAGGAAAACATGTACCAGTCCCTCCACACCACTGTCATGCTGGGAGGGGTCCCCCTGGAGATACAGATCAGGACCTGGGACATGCACAGGGTGGCGGAGTACGGCATCGCCGCTCACTGGCGCTACAAAGAGGGCGCTGACAAGGACCTTCAATTCGACGGCCGGATGGCCTGGCTCCGGGAGATCATGGAGTCCCATCAGCAGGCCGGGGCCACGGCCGAATTCCTGGAGTCCATCAAGACCGATATCCTGCCCGACCAGGTGTTTGTCTTCACTCCTAAGGGGGAGGTCAAGGAGCTGCCCGCGGGGGCCACCCCGGTCGACTTCGCCTACCGCATCCACACCGAGCTGGGCCAGCGGTGCATCGGGGCCAAGGTGAACGGCCGCCTGGTGTCCCTGGACTATGAGCTGAAGAATGGCGACACCGTCGAGATCGTCGCAGCCAAGAAGGAACGTGGGCCCAGCCTGGACTGGCTGAACCCCCACCTGGGCTACGTCAAGACCTCCAGCGCTCGCCAGAAGATTCGCCAGTGGTTCAAGAAGCAGGAGCGCGCCGAGAGCCTGCAGCGAGGGCGGGAGCTCTGGGAGAAGGAACTGCGCCGGCTGGGAGTGGCCGCGCCGCCCCTGGCGGACATCGCCAAGCTGTTCCACCTCCCGGAAATTGACGACTTCCTGGTGGCTTTGGGTTCTGGCTCCATCGGTGTAGCTCAGCTGGCGGCCAAGCTGTCGGCCGCGCCCTCCCCGCCTCTTTTCCCGGAGTCCGTCCCCCTGGGTAAGGCCCCCAGCGGCGGCCTGCGGGTCCTGGGGGTGGGCGACCTCTTGACCAACCTGGCCCCTTGCTGCAACCCGGTGCCAGGGGACGACATCGTGGGCTTCGTCACCCGCAGTAAAGGGGTCACCGTGCACGTGGCCAGCTGCCCCAACGTCCATCACACCGACGAGAAGGAGCGGCTGGTGAAAGTGGACTGGGGCCAGACCCATGAGCTTTTCCCCGTGGCCCTGCGCGTGGTGGCCTGGGACCGGGTGGGGCTGCTTAGAGACGTCACCACGGTAGTCTCCCAGGAGAAAGTCAACATCTCAGCTGTAACCATGGAGGAGCATGCGGACGCCACCGTCTCCATCTTTATCACCCTCCAGACTACCGGCATCGACCAGCTCAGTCGTTTATACGCTAAACTGGAGGGTGTGCGGGGTGTAACCAGCGTGGGTCGCGATCCCGAGGCGGGGCGCCGCGCTGTGAACCGCCCCGAGGCTTCCGGGACAAATAGGAGGTGAGTTGTGGTCCAACAGCCAGCGGCCGCGGGGGCGCGGCCGACGCCAGAAGCGGCCCCTAAGAAAAAGGTATCCAGCGGCCTGAAGCGCCTGCGTCAAAGCGTCCGCCGGCGGGCCATGAACGTGCCGCGCCGCACCGTGGCCAAACACGCCGTCGCCCGGGCCGTCGAGCTGATCGAGGGGGACGACTTGGCGGCGGCGGAGGCCGCCGTCAACAAGGCCATCATCGCCATCGACAGGGCCGAGGCTAAGGGCGTCCTACCGCGCAACAACGCCGCCCGTCGCAAGTCCCGCCTCATGCATCGGCTGCATCAGGCTGCGGGGCAAAAGAAGTAAGGGCACACGCTCGCTGCAGCCTGCTGGCCCGCGGCAGGTGCGCTCCACCATGGAAGCCGGCCTAGCGGGGAGGGTGGAAGAGGGGCAGCAGCCTTGTAAACGTCTGGTCCAGGCTCTCCGGGATCAGGCGGGTGTCGCCCAAGGTGGCCATGAAGTTCACATCCCCGGCCCAACGGGGCACCACGTGGATGTGGACGTGGTCAGGCACCCCCGCCCCCGCCGCGCGGCCCAGGTTGAGGCCGATGTTGAAGCCCGCAGGGTCAGAGCCCTTCTTGAGGACGGTCACGCTGCACTGGGTTAGGCGCATCATCTCCCCGGCGGTCTCGGGGTCAAGCTCCTCCAGCTCGCCCACGTGCTCGTAGGGGGCGATGAGCAGATGGCCGTTGGTGTAGGGGTATAGGTTCAAGAGGACATAGGCCCGCTGGCCGCGGAGCAGGACCAGGTTCGCCGGGTCTTGCTTCTGGGGGCTGCGGGCCTTTTCGCACAGGAAGCAGCCGGGCATGTGTGGCCCCGCGATAAACTCCATGCGCCAGGGGGTCCACATCACGTCGTGGGGCACCGCATCCTCCTGGCGAACTGGCGATGCCCCATTCTAGCACGGGCTGGCGCGGGCTAATCCAGGGGTCCGGCTTGGCACAAGAATGCGCAGGAGACAGCCCCACCCCTGTCACCCTGAGCCCTTCGGTTTTCTCAGCAACTGTTTTGGCTGTCAAGAGGTCTAGGCATGATTGGGCTCCCA
>ORJL011463041.1_pt1 | contig 10230 bp, 10 predicted proteins | sample 1779941 | NCBI WGS metagenome assembly ORJL01 (sample SAMEA104232317, study PRJEB22302) | groundwater metagenome | biome: forest; feature: aquifer; material: groundwater | place: USA | collected 2011-08-07 | depth 5.8 m | reverse complement strand
GGTTGTCCCGGGCTGGGTTGCTATTTTCCGGGCGGCGGCCCCCCTCGCCGCCATAAGCGTCCTGGCGACGGCCGTGGGCCTGCCGCTGGCGCTCATCGGGATGGGCTTCTGGGGAATGACGCTGTATCTGAGCCAGTTGCCCTCCGGACTCATCATCGGCCGGTCCATTTTCAGACAGGTGGGCAAGCGAAAGACCAAGACCCTCCTGTTCGCCGCCCTGGCTTCAGGGCTCCTCATCCTGGAGATACTCAAAGCTATTCCGGTCCTGGGCTTCATTGTCACGCTGGCAGCGATACTTTTCGGCATGGGCGCCATAGTCATCTCGGCCCGAAGGCAAGCCGTAACGCTGGCGGCGCCTCCCTCGGCAACTGCGGTGCAGCCGCCTCCGCCGCCAGCGGCCTGAATGATAGCTTTCCACGAAACTTGAGGAAATCCCCCTGTATCCCCCTTGATAAGGGGGACAAGAAGGGGATCAGAGGTCTATCATGTCTGAATCTTATGACGTCGTAGTAATCGGCGCAGGAATCGGCGGCCTCTCCGCCGGGCTTCACCTCATGGACAGGGGCTACAAGACCCTCATCGTCGAAGACCAGCCGGCGCCCGGCGGCCTCTGCACCTCTTTCGAACGGCGCGGATTCACCTTCGATACCTGTATTCACTGGCTAATGGGCTGCAACGAGGGCGGAATGGTGCGGCGCCCCCTGGAAAAGTTCGGTTTGCTGGACCAGGTCAAACTGAAGCGGCTGGACCGGTATTGCACCGTCCGCACGGCGGATAACCAGGTTACCATAGGCGACGACCTCGCCGAATTCGAGCGTTTCCTCTGCCGCCTGGCCCCCGCCGACGAAAAGCGCATCATGAAGTTCTTCAAAGATGCCAGGTCTCTTCCAAGGATGGACATCCCCTCCGGCGACGGGCCAAAGAATCCTCTCAAGGCAATAAGAGCGCTACTGAGTGCCTGGCCCATGATAAGTCTGATGATGAAATACGGCAAACAGGACTATGAGGTCTTTCTCGACAAGTTCGCTGAAAAGGAAAAGATCAGGCCCTACCTGGAGGTCTTCGGCGACGACTGTTCAGTCCTGATGAACTTCGTTGTCTTCTCGTGGGTCCACCAAGGCGACCTGTACGCTCCGGCAATAAGCTCACTGGACTTTGCCAGGGCTTTTGAACAGAAGTTCGCCTCGATGGGCGGCAAGATACGCTACCGGTCCAGGGCGGCCAAAATAATGGTTAAAGAAGGCAAAGCGACCGGCGTGAAGCTCGAAAGCGGTGAGGAGATAACGGCGCGGGCGGTCGTCTCCAACGCCGACGGCTGCCAGACACTGTTCGAACTCCTGGGCCGGGAATTTGTGCCGCCGAAGCTTGGGGAAGTCTACGATTCAGCCCAGTTGTTCGGTTCATTCCTGCTGGTCTCCCTGGGGGTAGGCGTGCCGTTCACCGAAAAGGACACCCCGGCCCGCATGATAACGGAATTCCCCGGTCCCGGCGTCTGGACAGGCAGGCTGGGCGACCTGGAGAGGGGTCCCCTGGCCTACAAGATCGAGTCGCTATACAACCCGGCAGCAGCGCCTCCGGGCAAAGGAGTAGTGCTCATCGAGGCCCCTGCCGACTACGCCGAATGGCGCCAGTTGCGGGAGAGCCCTGCCAAATATAAAGAGGCCAAACACTGGGCGGAGGAAACAGCCATCCGCCGGGCGGAGAACGCCTTTCCGCAGATAAGAGGCAAAGTGGAAGTCGTTGACGTGGCCACGCCGGTGACGTTCGAACGCTACACCGGCAACCGCGAAGGCTCCATACAGGGTTGGAAGCCCACCCCGATGATGATACGGCGGATGAACCTGCCGTACAAACCCTCGGCCCTGCCGAACTTCTTCATGGTCGGCCAGTGGGTATCCATCGGAGGAGGCATTCCCCCTTCCATCACCGGCGGCGCGACGGTGGCCGGCCTTGTGGCCAAATACCTGAAGTGATAAGCTAGAGACTTGAAATGATCTGTCGCCAAGGGTCATGCCAGGAAATCAATTGCATATGGGAGAGAGTGCCATGGAAAAGGAGCTAATATTCCTCGTGGAGGAGTCACCAGAAGGGGGATATCAGGCAACGGCACTGGGACACGGCATATTTACTGAAGCCGATACCTTTGAATCACTGAAAACGATGGTACACGACGCAGTCCAGTGCCATTTCGATGACGCCCAGAGACCTTCGGTAGTTCGACTGCATTTCGTCAAAGACGAGGTACTAACGGTTTGAAGTTGCCCCGCGACTTAGGAAGTGAGCAACTCGCCAAAGCGCTGAAAAAGTACGGCTACCGCGTCACCCGTCAAACGGGCAGCCACATACGGCTCACCTCTACTTTCAAAGGTCGCGAGCACCACATCACTATCGTCAGCGCCAGCCTGCTCAAGGTCGGCACCACGGACGGCGTTTTGAGAGATGTAGCATCATATCTTGAAATTGACAAGCAGAGGTTACTTGAAATCCTGTTTAGTTGACCCGAAACTCGCCGACGAACGAAAGCTGTTCATATGAACTCACACGCCGATGAAATACGAACAAGACTGAAACAGCACTACCCCAAGGCCAAAATAGCGCTGAACTACTCCAACCCTATGGAACTGCTGGTGGCGACGATACTCTCGGCCCAGTCCACCGACGTCATGGTCAATAAGGTCACCGCCAGCCTTTTTAAGAAATACCCGACGGTGAAGTCCTTCGCCAACGCCAACCTCCAGGAGTTCGAGCAGGACGTCAAGTCCACCGGCTTTTACCACAACAAAGCTAAGAATATCGTCAACTCGGCCAAGCTGATAACGGAACAATTCGGCGGCAAAGTTCCCTCGACCATGGAAGAACTGGTCACCTTGCCGGGCGTGGCCCGCAAGACCGCCAACATCGTGCTCTACAACGCCTACGGAGTGATTGACGGGATCGCGGTGGACACCCATGTGAGGCGGCTGTCCCAGCGGCTGGGCCTGACCAAGAACGAAGACCCCGAAAAGATCGAACAGGACCTGATGAAGCTGGTCCCGAAGTCCGAATGGGGCCACTTTTCGTATTTGCTGATAGACCACGGAAGAGCGATTTGCACCGCGAAGAAGGCGAATTGCGCCGGGTGCTTCCTCAATGATATCTGTCCGTCCGCGTTCAAAGTATGAACGCCGAAAGTACCAAGTGCCAATTATCAAGTGGCAAGTACCAAGTACCAAGTTCCGAACAAGCTCCAATGTCAACGTTGAACCCATGGCAGGTACAACAGGCCTCCGTGCCTGTTAACGTCCGGCGGACCACCAACGGACGGGAGGCATGACCCGACTTCATCGTGAGTCCGGTAGCTCACAGTGGCTCGGCAGGGCCCGCGCAGGCCCGGAGGCCTGCGGTCCCGGACCCCGGCGACCCCTGCCGTCTTTCCCGCGAAGGCGGGAATCCACGGGGCGGGGCAATTCATAGAACGGCATGACCTATGACCACCGAAGACTACAACAAAAAACGCGACTTCAAGAAGACTCCCGAACCACCGGGCGTGGCAGGACAGCCCGCGGGCGAATCTCTTCACTTCGTCGTCCATAAGCACGAGGCCAGCCACCTCCACTGGGACCTGCGCCTTGAGATGGACGGCGTTCTGAAAAGCTGGGCGGTGCCCAAAGAGCCGCCCCTGGAGCCGGGCATCAGGCGTCTGGCGGTGCAGGTGGAAGACCACCCGCTGGACTACGGTAGCTTTGAAGGCGCCATCCCAGAGGGCGAATACGGGGCGGGAACGGTGGAAATCTGGGACAACGGCCGGTACGAGCTACAGAAACGCCAAACGGACAAGATAGAATTCTCGCTGGTCGGCAAGGCGATGAACGGCCCCTACGTCCTGGTCCACACCCGCGGCAAGAACTGGATATTATTGAAGCGTAAAACCTCTTAGCAAGGGTGTGTCAAGCCATGGCCACGACGGCTCAGTACCATATGCTATAATTACGGCGATGATTGGCATAAGACAAAAGAGACCGAAGGCGACGCGATTTGTTCTTACGGAATACGTGGCCCGGGCTATGGCCCGAGGAGTCTACGACAAGCTTGAGGACGGGAGCTACTGTGGGCGGATTCCTCCCTGCAAAGGGGTTATCGCCTTCGGGACGAGCTTGAAGGAATGTGAGGACGAATTGCGTTCCACGCTAGAAGATTGGATACTCGTTGCTTTCAAATTAGGTCATCCCCTACCGGTCATCGCCGGAATAGACCTCAATCAGGAACCAACTCGTGAGCCGGTTAAAGCCGTGTAAACGCCGCGATTTTATCCGAAGGCTCGGCAAACTTGGTTTCGGTGGCCCTTACTCGGGCGCGCATCATGAGTTCATGACCTTCGGGAATCATCGCCTGGCGATCCCTTCGAACTCCGAATACTCCGTACCCAAACTCGATATGATGTTGAAAGAGTGTGTAGGGAATCATTAGCCGGCAGATTTCAGTGGAGGAGTGGGACCATCTGAAAAAGTAGAGTTCGCCCCACCTTGGTCATCACAAAGGGGGCTCTGAAAGGCGTGACTTGATTCTCGTGGCTGCCATCGGGTTCATTATTCTTGCGATCATTCTTGCGATCATCCTCGCCTTATTCCTTTTAGCTGTTAGACTGCCCAGAATTCTGGCCCAGTATATAAAACGATACGATGCCACTCCGTTTTGGCGAATATTCCTCGGGCAAGCGGCGGCGGACAATCAGATCGCTCAAATCAGATCAATGAGGTCAAGGTGGGCCACCTCCGCGACAGCGAAATTCTCGATATGGCTAATTCGGACGTTCCTCTTGTTTATCGCGTCGTTCTTCTTCCTCCTTGCACTCCTGGCCTATGGGACAATCTTTCACAACGGTGTGGTCTTGAAGGTCTTCGATTTCTACGGAGGGAAGATGATACCAGTCATCATGGGTATCTGTGTCGTGTTCATGCTTCTGACGATGGTCTCGCAATCCAGTTTGCTGTCCAGCAGCGACATACCCCTGATAAGAGTCCGCAATATGACCGGCAGAAAGCTCTCCATATACCTCAGTGGCGTACTGCTTGGTGAAATCGATCCAGGACTGGAAACAGAGAATCGAACGGTGTCCGCCTACCACCCGACATACCCTGTCGAAGCTAAGGACGCCTCAGGTGCACAGGTTTACCTCGCAGAGTTCACCCTCGAGGAATTGGAGGAACGGGATTGGACGGTAGTGGTCAAAGAGTAGTGAAGTCCGGCCGACAGTCCCGAACATCCCTCGAACGCATCCTCAGGCGATTCCGTTTGACGGCAATAGATGTACCGTTGTAGCATCTCCCCACTGCGTTCAGAAAGTGTGATACATGTCTCTAGTTGAAGAATTCAGACCCCTCTTCTATCCGAAGTCGGTGGCACTGGTTGGGGCGTCTTCCAATCCGGCCAAGATCGGATTCCTGGCCCTTCAGAACATCATCGAGTGGGGCTTCAAGGGCCAGGTTTACCCTATAAATCCGGACGGGAAGGATATCCTCGGACTCACCTCTTATCCCACCCTAGCCGCCGTGCCTGCCTCCAGGATCGATCTGGCCATGATCGCGCGGCCGGGGGCTGAATTGCCCTCCATACTGGCCGAATGCCTGAAGAAGGGCATCAAAGGCGCCGTCATCGTCACCGGCGGCATGAAAGAGATGGGTACCGCGGAGGGGAAGAGGCTGGAAGATGAGATGGCCTGTGTGGCCAATCCCGCCGGCATGAAGATAATCGGCCCCAACACCATCGGTATGGTCAACCGCACCGTCGGTATCAACGTCAGCTTCCAGAACACCCTGGGGGCGCTGAAGCCGGGCAATATTTCGCTGGTTACCCAGAGCGGCGGCACCTGCATGTATATGGTCCACGAATTGATGAACCAGGGCGCCGGAGTCTCCAAGGCATTGAGCCTGGGAAACCGCTGCAACGTAGGCTTCCCGGAACTGCTGGAGTACCTGGCCGAAGACAACGACACCCGCGTGGTCATCCTGCATATCGAAGGGATGGACGACGCCCCCAGGTTCATCCAGGCGGGACGCAAATTGTCCGCGAGAAAACCCGTGCTGAGCTATAAAGTCGGCAACTTCAACAATCTATCCGGGGCAGTCTGTTCCCACACCGGGGCGCTGGCCGGCAAGCCGGAGTTCCAGCAGGCCGCCTTGAGGCAGGCCGGATTCATTCCCCTGACCACCACCACCGACCTGGTAGACGCGGCCAAAGCCCTCAGTTATCAGCCTCCTGCCAGAGGGAACAGGTTTGCCGTGCTTTCCCCGCAGGCTGGACCAGCCATCATCATTTCAGACACCTGCCAGCGGCTCGGCATGTGCCTGGCGGAATTCACCCCGGCCAGCCAGGAGAAGCTGGACAAGCTGGTCGATCCAACTACCTACAAGAGCAATCCCATCGACATGGCAGTGACCGCCACCAGGTTCGAGGAAAGTCTCAAGACGCTGGAAATCGTGGCTGCTGACGACAACGTTGATGTCATCATCTGCGCGACACTCTTCCACGCGACCTACATTCACCTGATGCGGGCGCTGATCCACCTGGCCGGGAAGCTACCCAAACCGGTGGTCGTCTGCTGCGACTCCCCCATCGGCGTACCCAACCCCGAAGTGCCCGAACTGGAAAGGCTCAAGATTCCGACCTATTCGCTGCCCGAACGGGCCGCGCTGGCGGCCTGGGCCCTGACCAAAGCCCCGCGGACGATTGACCAGTCTTGAGGTCGGCAGTCAGCAGTCGGCAGTCTTCCCCCACCCCATGGATTCCCGCCTTCGCGGGAAAGACGGATGTTTGCCTTCGACGGCTGTCACCCTGAGCGACGGCGAAGGGTCTTTCGCGGGTGAAGGCAACCACTCCCTGAACCCACCTACGCCCGTGGGCACGGCATGCCGTGCCCCTACGAAAACCGCGCTATAATTTGACGGTTCAATTTGCCTTGTGTTAGAATAGCCCAGCTTCAAACAAGCATAGTCTTAATCTAAATAGAACGTCTTTTTCCACGACCCGGTTTCTAAATGAATTCTGCCAGAAATTCAGCCGATTTCCATATCGCTCATGACGGCCTCCAAACGCAAGACAGCCCGGGGAGGCTTTTTTTTGACGCACATTTACCCTATCTGGTGTCCTTTACAGGAAAGGAGCGCACATGGCCAAAATAGTGGCTAAACTATTCCGTGACCCCCGCAACGCTACCCATGCCTTATCAGAACTCAAGAAGAAGGGCTTCAAGGAAGAGGAAATCAGCTTCCTTGCCCGGCCCGACGGCCACAAGGGACACAAGGTCTCTTTCCCCGGCACCGGCGACGTAGTCGTCCACGGGCACATCCAGGCTTCTCTCGTCGAGGCTGAAGCCAAGCCCGAAAAGCCAGCCCTGGCAACGACCCTCGGCCTTATCCTGGGGTTGCCAGAAGACGCGGCGGGCTACTTCGCCTTCGGCGTTTCCATGGGAGCCGTGCTGGTTACAGTTAATGCCGCCGACGCCAAGGCCGAGACTGCGGCGCAGGACATCCTGCGTGCTTCCAGCCCCTCGACCCATGTCGTGATGGAATCCGTCGACCACAGCCCCGGCTTTAAGACCGCCGGAAGAATGAACGCCACCGACCCGGTTGACGCGCCTATGTCGGGCGACTTCCGGAAGTACTAGAATCTTAACCGGCAGGGGCCTGAATTCCCCTGTCGAGCAGTTTTACCAGCGGAGGGCTTGACCCTCTCTGACAGCAGGAGGTTAACCAACAATGTCAAGATATATCGCAACCTCGGCCATCGGCGGCGCTCATGGAGTAGTGGCACAGGCCGAAAAACTCTACAAAGAAGCCCTGGCCACCCTGGGCCCCGACAAGCCGGTTGCTTTCCCGAATACGACCTATTTCCTGCCGGTCATCTATACCTTCACCGGCCATAAGGTACAGAAGATATCCGACTTGCAGAAGCCCCTGGAACTGGCCAGGAGCCTTCTGGCCCCCATCCCCGACCAGCACCTCTGGCTGCCATACCTGGGTGAAACCCTTGACGCCGGCGCCGCGACTCTGTTCGCCGAAGAAATCATCGAGGGCATCCGCTTCGCCAAGGGCGAGCAACCCGAAGTGAGCCCCAAAGGCTTCAAGTACAACGGCCCCATCGACGACGTGCAGATGAGGTCCTGGGGCATTCAGATGGTGGACGGACGCATGCCCGGGTTCGCCGCCGTCATCGGCGCCGCCAAGAGCAACGAAGTGGCCGTCAAGATCGTCCGCGAACTTCAGTCCAGAGGCCAACTGGTCTTCCTCTCCAGCAATTCCAACGGCCGCTCCATCGTCGACCAGTTGCTGGAATCCGGGGTCGACCTGGGATATGACACCTTCACCGTTCCCTTTGGATCGGATACGATTTCCACGGTATACGGACTGGGCTACGCCTCCCGCGCCGCCATCAGTTTCGGCAACGTTACCCCCGGCGACGTCCGCAAGATTCTTCTCTACAACAAATTCCGGTGTTTCGCCTTCGCCCTGGCCCTGGGCCCCATGGACGACCTTAAGTGGGCCACCGGCGCCGGCGCCATCAACTACGGGTTCCCGGCGGTCTGCGACACCGTGGTGCCCAACGTTCTGCCCACCGGAATCACCAAGTACGAGCACGTCGTCAGTATGCCTTTCGACGACATCCCCGGCAGGGACGACATGGAAAAGGCCGAGCGCCTGGTGCAGCGGTGCATCGAAGTCCGCGGCATCAAGGTCAAGGGCGCCAAGGTTGCCATACCGGTGGCCTTCGGCCCCGCCTTCGAAGGCGAAGTAGTCCGTAAGGACAATCTCCGATTCGAATCCGGCGGCAAAGGCGGCATGTGCTTCGAACTGTTGCGCATGAAGGATGCCGACCAGGTTGAAGACAACAAGATCACCGTTATCGGCAAAGACATGGACGCCTTCCCGGCGGGCACCAAGGCCCCGCTGGCCATCCTGGTGGATGTCGCCGGCCGCAAGATGCAGAAGGACTTCGAGCCGGTCCTGGAGAGGCAGTTCCACCACTTCCTGAACAACGCCGAGGGCGTTCAGCACCAGGGGCAGAGAGACATCGCCTGGATTCGAATGCACAAGAACGCCATCGAGAAGGGCTTCAGACTAAAGCACCTGGGCGAGATTCTCCGCACGTGCCTTATGAACGACTTCGGGTCCATCGTGGACAAGGTCCAGGTGACTCTAATCACCGAACCCGAGCAGGTCAAGAAGCTCATCGAAGAAGCCCGCGGCATATATAACGAACGAAACATCCGCATCGCCGGCCTGACCGACGAAGCCGTGGATACCTTCTATAGCTGCAGCCTGTGCCAGTCCTTCGCCCCGAACCACATCTGCGTCATCAACCCCGAACGCGTAGGACTCTGCGGCGCCTACAACTGGCTGGACTGCCGCGCCTCTTTCGAAATCAAACCGTCCGGCCCCAACCAGCCCGTCGCCAAGGGCGCCATCGTTGACGCCAGCAAGGGCGAATGGGAAGGCGTCAACAAGTTCGTCTACGAGCATTCCAACATGGCCATCAACCGGTTCACCCTCTATTCCATCATGGACGCTCCCATGACCACCTGCGGATGCTGCGAATGTATCATGGTCGTCATACCTGAAGCCAACGGCTTCATGATCGTCTCCCGCGACGACTACGGCATGACCCCCTCCGGCATGGCTTTCACCTCCATGATGAGCACCGCCGGCGGCGGCCAGCAGACCCCCGGCATGATGGGACTCGGCAAGTACTTCCTCCTCAGCAAGAGATTCGTATCCGCCGAAGGCGGCATCAAGAGGCTCGTCTGGCTGTCCAAGAACCTGAAAGAGGAACTGGGCGAAGAACTCAAAGAAGTATGCAACCGCGCCGGCGACCCCGACCTGATGAGCAAGATAGCCGACGGCTCAACGGTGACCACCACCGAGCAACTGTTGGCCTTCATGCAGGAAAAGGGACACCCGGCCTTGACCATGGATCCAGTAATGTAAGAAGGGGAATCCAGAATCCAGTAGTCAGTAGCCAGAATGGCGGTTGCCGTGGCTCAACTTCTGGATTCTGAATTCTGAATTCTGAATTCTTTTCAAAAAGGAGTAGTTATGGCGCCAGTTGAACTGCCCGTTGAAAAATGGAATGGAAAAGTCAGAGAGGTCAAGCTGGGAGGGACCGGCGGACGCAAGGGCATCACCCTGGGTGGAGACTCCACCCTGCCTTTCCTGACCTTTGAAGGCACCCGCGCCCACAAGCCGGCCATCGCCGTTG
>ORJL011618072.1_pt1 | contig 10232 bp, 9 predicted proteins | sample 1779941 | NCBI WGS metagenome assembly ORJL01 (sample SAMEA104232317, study PRJEB22302) | groundwater metagenome | biome: forest; feature: aquifer; material: groundwater | place: USA | collected 2011-08-07 | depth 5.8 m | reverse complement strand
GGCCGCCTCACCTCGGGCCTCGACGTCCTGCAGAAGCTCGGCGCCGTTCCTGTGGCCCGCGGCCCCTCCGGCGAGACCTCCTCCCCCACCCAGCCCGTCACCCTCGAGAGCGTCACCATCACCGAGGGCCCAGCCTGCTAGATTAGGCTCCGCTCAGTCGGCCGGCCGAGCCGGCGTCAAGCGGGCCCGATTGCTCCCGCGAACCTGCTCCTGAACTCCTCGGGCGTCAGCTTGGCGGCCTGCGCCAGCGCGGCGCACCGCCCGGTGTCCGCAAGATCGGACCGCTCGAGCCGGATCATGTACTCGCGGGCCACCCGGTAGTGGGCACATGCGACGTCCACCAGCCTGATCCGCGAACGGCCGGTGATCGGGTCGCGCAGCGCATCGAAGGAGAGGATGTGCTGCTCCCCGCCATCCAAGCAGACGAGGCCGCCGCGGCGTAGCGCGTCGTCCTCCGGCTCCGACAACAGGAACTGCACGGCGCCATAGCCCAGCGTTCGGGTGTAGCCGATGTCGAAGGGGATGGGTGCCGCCGAACGCAGCTCATAGCCCATGGTGATGTCCACCAGCCCGAGCTGCTCCCCCCGCGCCGCGAACCGCCGCTGCACCTCGCGTCGCACGATGGTCGCCAGGGGGATCTCGCCCAGCCGGACGTGCCCATAGGCGTCGTGCTCGACCTCCACGCCCGGGATCCGAGCCAGCTCCTCCGGGTCCAGCTTCTCCGCGACGCCTTCGGCGATGACCACCACCCCATGGCTGCGCCCCATCACCCGCCGCTTGAGGATGGCCCCCTCCACGATGGTGCACACCTGGTCGAGCCCAACGCGCTCGGCCGGGAACTCCTCGGGGATGACGGTCAGCGTGGCGCCGGCTGCCATGCCGATGCCCAGGGCCAGATGCCCGGCCTTGCGTCCCATGGCGGCGACCAGGTACCAACGGCTGGTGCTGCGCGAGTCCTCCATGAGGTTGAGCAGGAGCCCCGTTCCGACATGACGCGCCGTCTCGAAGCCGAAGGTCGGCATCCCGCCCGGCAGGGGCAGGTCGTTGTCGATCGTCTTGGGCACGTGGGCCACGCGCACTGTTCCGTCGGCGGCCTCGGCTACCCTCGAGGCCGCGAAGGCCGTGTCGTCGCCGCCGATCGTCACCAGGTAGCGCACGTTCAGGTCGCGCAGCGCCTGCATCGCGCGCTGCAAGTCATCCTCAATGCGGGTGGGGTTAGCGCGCGAGGTGCGCAGGATGGAGCCGCCCTGGAAGTGGATGCGCGACACATCGGCGATGGCCAGCGGACGGACCTGGTCCGTGCGGCCCTCGACCAGGTGCTGGAAACCATCGTAGATGCCCAGGACCTCCAGCCCTTCGTTCACCGCCTGGATCGCTGCGGCGCTGATCGCGCTGTTGATCCCTGGCGCCGGGCCACCGCCCACCAGAATTCCCAGCCGTCCTCGCCCACTCGTCATCGCGTCACCTCCACCGGTTGCCGATCAGGCGAAACTGCCACCGTGGGGGGGCGGTCCCTACCGCTGGCCGGACGTCTCGAACGCGGCCACGGCCCCCAGGTACATGGCCCGCAGGCTCGGCTCCAGGGCCCGCGTGCGCTGAGTCTCCTCATCCACCAGAGGATCCAGCTCCCGCCGCAGCGCCTCCACCTCCTGGGTCAGCGCCGCCTCGTCCACCAGCGTGGACCTTCCCGCCTCGACGACGACGCGGCCATCCACCAGGACCGTGTCCACGGAGCTGCCGTTCTCGCAGTACACCAGCTGGCCGTAGACGTCGTTCAGGGGCGTGAAGGCCGGGGTGCCACGCCGCAACAGCACCACGTCCGCCCGCTTGCCCGCCTCCAGGGAGCCGCATCGCGCTGCCATCTGGCACGCGCGAGCGCCGCCCATCGTCGCCATCCTCAGCACCTGCTGCGGCGTGAGCCAGCGCTCGTAGTCGGGCTCGCCGGGATTGTGGATCAGGGCAGCCAGGCGCACCGCGTCGAACATGTTCTGTGTATCGTTGCTGGGGGCTCCGTCCGTGCCCAGCGCTACGGCCAGGCCCTGGCGCAGCATCGCGGGCACCTTCGCCAGCCCGCTGCCCAGGCGCAGGTTGCTGGCCGGGTTGTGCACCGGCACAACGCCGTGCTCCGCCAGCAGCGGCAGGTCCTCTTCCCCAACCCACACCGAGTGGGGAGTGGACAGGCGCGGATTCAGGAAGCCGATGGCGGCCAGGTGCTGCACGGCGCTCGTCCCGTACAGCCGCTGGCATTGCACGGCCTGGGTCCTGGTCTCCAGCAGGTGCATGTGCAGGCCAACCTCGTACCGTTCCGCCAGGTCGCGGCAGGCCAGCAGCAGCGGGTCGGAGCAGCGTTGGGGGGCCGACGGGCCGATCATGGGACTGAGCAGGGACGAGGCATCCCGATAGGCCTCCAGGAAGCGCTGGCAGTCCTCCAGCCCCTCGCGGTTCTCGAAGGCCGAGATGCGCTCGGCTTCCCGGCGAGCGGCGTAGTCGAGGGTCGTCGCGTCCAGGGGGACGGTATCCTCGTAGGCTCGGTCGGCAATCGTCAACGCCATCGCGGAGCGCATGCCGCTGTCGCGGAGAGCCCCCGCGATGCTCTCCGCTCCCATGAACGGGGCATCGAGGCCGCTGTAATGGTGGTCGAGCACTGTGGTCGTGCCATTGCGCAGCATCTCGAGACACCCCATCAGCGCCCCGGCATACAGGTGCCGGTCGCCGGGAGTCCGTCGGGCGGCTCGGCCGTACTGGCGCCAGATCTCCAGCGGGCGGTCGTAGTGCGTGCCCTTGAAGAGGTAAGAAGCCAGGTGACAATGGGCGTTGACCAGCCCGGGAAGGGCGATGAATCCCCGGCCCTCGATGACCCGATCGACCCGCGCCACCGCGGGATCGACCCGCTGCCCCACGGAGACGATCTCGCCGTCGCGCACGAGCAGGTCTCCCTGCACCACCTCGTCGTGCTCATTGACGGTGACGAGGAGGGTGTCCCGCACCAGGAGATTCATCCGAGAATCCCCTCTCCCTCTGTCCACCGACGATTCATCGCTGGCCGGCCTCCATCCGGTCGACGCTGAGCACGCTGTTGGCCAGCACCCGCACCCCGTCAGCGATGTCGTCCACGCTGGTCCATTCCTCGGGACAGTGGCTCGCCCCGTCGTGGCTAGGAACGAAGATGAGCGCGGCGGGGATCACTCGGGAGAGGATGGCCGAGTCGTGGCCCGCTCCGCTGGAGATCACGCGGTGGGCCAGCCCCAGCCGGCGGGCGACCTCTGTGGTCAGCTCCCGGAGCCACACGGGCATGACTGCGGGCGAGGTGTCCGACAGCACGTCGTAGACCAGCTCCACGCCGCGCCGCGCGGCCACCTGCTGGGCGGTGGACAGGATATCCTGAGCCGTGGCCCGCTGCCGGTCGCTGTCCACGTCGCGCACGTCCAGGTAGGCGACGACGCTGCCGGGCACTGTCGTGATGCTATTGGGATACACATCGAGGCGGCCCACCGTCGCCACCGTCGCCCGGCGGCGCGGCTCATTGGCGATGGCTTCAGCGGCCATCACCACCTCAGCCGCTGCAGCGAGGGCATCCTTGCGGTAGTGCATGGGCGTCCCGCCCGAGTGGTCGGCGCGGCCGTGGAACTCGAGACGCACCCGGGTATTGCCCGCCACGGCGTCCACCAGGCCGATCTTCTTCTGCTCCAGCTCCAGCACCCGAGCCTGCTCGATGTGCAGCTCCAGGAAGGCCGCCAACTGCCCGCGCCCCCAGCGTGCAGCGACGAGGCCCGCCGGATCGATTCCGAGCTGCCGCATCGCCTCGCTCAGGGTCACGCCAGAGGCGTCGCGTAGCCGCTCCAGGTCACGGGGCTCCAGGCCGCCCGACACGGCCTTGCTCCCCAGGCAGGCCTCGCCGAACCGCGCCCCCTCTTCGGCGGCGAAACACACCACCCAGAGCGGACGCTCGGTGATCACCCCGGCCTCGTTCAGCATGCGCACCGCTTCCAGGGCGCTCACCGAACCGACGGTGCCATCGAAGCGGCCACCGTGATACACGGAATCCAGGTGCGAGCCGAGCCCAATCGCCGGCAGGTCCGGCTGCCGCCCCGCCCGCACGCCGATGGTGTTGCCGAAGGGATCCACGTGCACCTGGAGGCCGGCCGCCCCCATCCAACGCCCCATGAGCTGGTGCGCCCTGCGCTCCTCGGGTGTGAAGGGCGGGCGCGTCACACCGTCGTTGCCCTCGGCGCCTATCTCCGCCAAACGCTGGAGGTCAGACGCGAGACGCGTCAGGTTCGGTTGCAGGGCCGGGGAATCCGCCGCCGCCGTCTCTCCACCGACCTCGAGGGCCTCGGCTGGGGGCTCGCGCTGCGCCGTTGACGTGCTGCTGGCCATGGTCATGGGCTCCTCCCTCCGCGCCTAGCCGGTGGAGCGGGCCAGCGTGGGCAGGCCCGACGGGTGATCGAAGGGGACGTTGACCTGGCACAGGGGGCAGACGTCCCGCTGGAACCGATGGCCGCCCAGGGCCACGACGGCAACGAGCTCGCCCGCCCGACCGTCATCCACGACGGCGCCCGCGCCCGAGAGCACGGCCCCCCGGCTCTCCACGAAGGCCCGAGCCAGCCGGGCCTGGCGCTCGTTGAGCAGGTCCCCGACCAGCACGACCCGCTGCCCCGGCTGCAGCTCGCGCGAGGCCCTGACCACGCCTTCATCGTCCGCCAGGCGCACGACGGGCCGCCCAACAGCCACCCCGACGAGAAAGCCAAGCAACATCCCGGCCATCTCATCCCAAACCAGGATGAGGTCGGGGCTCGGCGACGGGAGCAGCGCCGCGAGCGCCCCGGCCAGACTCTGGGCCGCCGCCGGCCCATCCAGGGGATGGATGCCACCCACGGTCAGATCGGCGTGAAAGTCACCCTCATCGAAGTGCCCCCACCGCACCGCCCCCAGGCGCTCCAGTAGCTCCCAGGCAGTCTTCTCCTCCATGTATCGCGTCCTTCTCTTGCTTCTAGAGTCCGAGGTCACTGCGCCGGAAGAGGGCCCGCAGGTGATACCCCTTGGCCGCCAGGTTCTCGGCCGCCCCCTCCTCGCGGTCGATCACGACCAGCACATCCGTCACGTGCACTCCCATGCGCCGCAGGATGGCAGCCGATTCGATCGCCTGGCTGCCCGTGGTGACCACGTCCTCCACCAGCACGACCCGCTCGTCGGGGTAGAGCTCTCCTTCAACCTGTCGCGCCGTGGCATAGCCCTTGCCGGCCTTCTTGACGATCACGAACGGCAAGCCGATGTCCAGTGATATGGCCGTGACCAGCGGCACAGCGCCCAGCTCGGGGCCTGCGATCCGATCGGTGCCCGAGGGCACCATGTCGGCCAGGAAGCTGCCCAGCCGGCGCAGAATGCTGGGCCTCGTCTCGAAGAGGTACTTGTCGAAGTAGTAGTTGCTCGTCTGCCCGGATCGCAGAACAAAGCTGCCTCGGAGGTACGCAGCATGGACCAGATCCTGGCCCAGCTCCGCGAGTCGGCGCTCACGCGGCAGGGCCAGGCTCTTGGCAGCGGTGGCGATCATCCTCTTCCCCCTTTGCGATCTCGCCCAGCCGGTTCGACAGTCAGCGCAGCCGCCCGCAGTCCGGGCAGGCCTGCGCCCGCCGCTCGTTTAGCATACAATGTACCCGTGAATCCTTGGCTCGAATACGGCCTGCCCGTCCTCTCGATAGTTGTGTCTGCCGCCGCTCTCGGCGTCGCCCTCGTGACTGGGCTGCGCCGCCAGGACGCCCGGTGAGACCGCCGGTCGTCCTGGCCCATCGGGGACTGCTGCAAAGCCGGCTGCCCCATCAGCGTGACCAACGGTTCACCGCCGAAGCGGCCGCCGCCCTGAACGGCGAGCTCACACCCGTCTACCGGCATGCCTACGAGATGGGAGTCGTCACGGCCATCCGGGTGAGCGTCCAGGATGACGCCTGCCCAGCCTGCGGCTCCGTCGTGGGAGAGCACTCCTGGTGGCAGCGTCCGCCCCTGCCCAACGCCAAGTGCTCGTCTCTCCACGGGTGCCGCTGTCTCTATGAGGCGGTGCCCCGTTAGCCGGAGCAGCCTTCGCTCCCGATCAGACCGCACGCCTCCCAGCATCTAGAGCGATCATAGCATGATAGGCGCAGGAGTCCGCCTCGGCGCCATCTTTGGCATCCCCATTCGGGCCAGCTATAGCTGGTTCGCCATAGTCGCGCTCCTCACCTGGGCCATGGCCAGTGGCTATTACCCGGAATACTCCCGGGGGGCCTCCGCCCTCCCCTGGATCCTGGGGCTCGTCACCAGCCTCTTCTTCTTCGCTTCGGTCCTCGCCCACGAGCTGGCCCACAGTCTGGTCTCACGCCGCCTGGGCGTCCCGGTGCACGGCATCACCCTGTTCATCTTTGGCGGTGTCTCCCAGACCGTGCGCGAGATGACCTCTCCCCGAGTAGAGCTGCTGGTGGCCATCGTGGGGCCCCTCTGCAGCATGGTCATCGCCCTCCTCTTCGGTCTCGCCTGGCTGGCGGTCGCCCCTTTCTACCGACCCCTCGCCGCGCTGGCCGAGTGGCTCGCGTGGAGCAACCTGATGCTGGGCCTGTTCAATCTCCTGCCTGGCCTCCCCCTCGACGGCGGCCGCGTGCTGCGGGCCCTCGTCTGGGGCTGGACGGGCAGCATGCCGACGGCGACGCACGTGGCGGCCCGGGCCGGCCAAGCGATCGGGTACTTGCTGATCCTCGGTGGACTTCTCTGGGCGCTGCGCGGAGACCTGATGAACGGGCTCTGGCTCGTGTTCGTGGGCTGGTTTCTGGAGAATGCCGCCACCCGTAGCTACCGGCAGGCGGGACTCGGCCACTCGCTGCGCGGGCTCACCGCCGGAGACCTCCTCTCCCAACAGTACCCTTCCCTCCCCCGCGCTCTCTTTCTCGACACCACGGTGGAAGAGCACGTGCTGCCCTCCCATCGCGCCTGGTTTCTGGTGACGGACCAGGACAGACTGGTCGGCCTGCTCACGCTCCCCCGGATCAAGGCCGTCCGTCGCTCCCGCTGGCCGACCACGACGGTGCAAGAGGCCATGATACCCATCGACGGCGTGGCGCTCGCCCGTCCGGCGGACGAGGCCCTGGGTCTTCTGGAACGCATGGAACAGACGGGTGTCATGGCCATGCCGGTGGTGGACGACGGGCGCGTCATCGGCGTGGTCGAGCGGGCGCACATCCTGGCAGCCCTCCACATCCGCCACGAGTTGGGAGGCTAGCGCCGAGCCTCGGTGTCCGAGATCGCACCATCCACCATCCTGATCCCCGTCACGTCCGACGCGGACGCGATCAGCCTAGCGAACTTTGCTGCTGCCCTCTGTTCAACGAGGGGAGGCATCGTCACGGCCGTGGCCGTCGTCCCGGTGAGCGAAGGCCGGAGCTTCGCCGAGGGCGCCGAAGCGGCGCGCCAGCGCCGCCAGAGCCTCTACCGCGCCTTGGAGGACGTCCGGCGCCACCATCCCGAGACAGAGATCGAGGTGGCCGTGCGGATCGCCCAAGAGGTCTGGCAGGGGATCGAAGAGCTGGTGGCCGAGCAAGAGGCAGATCTGGTGCTCTTCGGCTGGAAAGCCAAGGAGCACCTGGGCCAGCGGCTCTTTGGCCGCACGATGGCCAAGATCCTGGCCAGCCCGCCGGCCGACGTCGGTGTCGTCCGGCTGACCCCGCCAGCGGATCCGGCCCTCGCCGGGGCGCCGGCTGGGGCCCCCGTGCGCATTCTCCTACCGGCGCGGGGCGGCCCCGCCGCCGATCTGGCCCTCGACCTCGTCCATTCCCTGCGCGAACGATGGGGCTCCGAGATGACCCTGCTCCGCGTGGAGCGTCCCGGCGCTGCCCTAGTCGATCGCATGGTGGAGCGTGATCGCTTCGACGATCTCTGCCGCCGTGCTCAGGCTTCGGGGCCCATCCGCCGTCTGAACATCTTCTCGGACCAGGTGGAGGAGGCCATCGGCCGAGAAGCGACCCACCACGACCTGGTCGTGCTCGGCGCCGCCGTCGAGCCTGAGCCCGGCACCCTCTTGGGACGGCTGCCCGAGGCCATCCTGTCCACCCTGCCCTGCTCGGTGATGGTGGTCAAGGGCCGCGAACCCGTCGATCCAGCCCTCTTCGCTCGCCCCTCCGACGTCGCCGGGGAAATGGTGGACAAGTGGTTCGGGGAGAACACCTTTCATGGCCGCGAGTTCAGCCGCATCGACGAGCTGGTCGATCTCAAGCGGCAACGCGGCCTCACCATATCCGTCGGTCTCCCGGCCCTCAACGAGGAGGCCACCGTCGGCAACGTCATCCGCATTCTCAAAGAGGCCCTCATCGAGCGCCACCCCCTCATCGACGAGCTGGTCCTCATCGACGGTGGGTCATCGGACCGTACCCGGGAGATCGCTGCCAGCCACGGGATACCTGTCTATGTGCAGGGCGACATCCTGCCGCAGTACGGTGACTACCAGGGCAAGGGCGAGGGACTCTGGAAAAGCCTCTACGCCCTCCACGGGGACATCGTGGCCTGGATGGACACCGACATCAAGAATGTCCATCCGAAATTCATCTACGGGGTCATCGGCCCCCTCCTCCGAGAGCGGCGCCTGCGCTACGTCGTTGGCTACTATCGCCGCACCATCCGCATCGGCGGCAGCTACTACGAGACAGGCGGCGACGCCGTGAACGAGCTATCGGCCCGCCCTCTGGTGAACATGTTCTATCCCCAGCTCTCGGGGCTCATCCAGCCCGCCAGCCGCGAGGTCGCCAGCTACCGCGAGGTGCTGGAGAACATCCCCTTCTTCACCGGTTACGGCGTGGAGATGGGCCACCTCATCGACATCCTCGACTACTATGGCCTCAGCGCCATCGGCCAGTCCGACCTGGAGGAGCGGATCCACCGCGAATCATCCCTCATTTCCCTGGGAGAGCGGGCCTACGCATTGCAAAAGGTCGTCATGCGGCGCATCGAGCGCGACCACAGCGTCCGCCTGCTGGACGAGTTGAACACGAGCATGAAGCTGATCCAACAGCGTGAGGGCCGGTTCGTCATCAAACTGCAGCAGGTAGGCGACGTCGAGCGCCCGCCCATGCTCTCGATCCCCGAATACCGGGAGCTTCGGGCCCAGAGACGGGCAACGCCGTAGCAAGGAACGCCACTCTCCGAAAAGCCCTCTCCCGCCAGCACCATCGAGGGTCCTTTGACTTTGGCGTGCCGGCCTGGCTATCATAGTGATGTCCCGCGGGGTGGAGCAGTGGCAGCTCGTCGGGCTCATAACCCGAAGGTCGTTGGTTCGAATCCAACCCCCGCTACCAAGAGCATGAGGCGTGAGGCGGTCGCTGCGGCAGGCAGCGGCCGCCTCCTTTGCTAGTTTGCCTCATCGCCCAGCGGCAGCACTGTGACCCGCCGGCGGGCTCGGCGGCGGCGTGGCTCCGGCGGCGTCGGACGCTGGGCTGTCGCGGTGACCGTCGCGCTGGCGGTCGCTGCGACCGGCGCACTGGTCCTGGTCGGCAATCAGACCACTCCTCCCGTTCCCCCGCTGACCGTTGCCGCCCAGGGCAACACCCTGGGGCCTGTAGCGGCGCCAGTCCTGGTAGAGGAGTGGGGCGACTTCCAATGACCGGCCTGCCGGCAGTTCGCCCTCGGGCCAGGGCGCCAGCTCAAAGAACAGGAGATCCAGCGCGGTGCCGTGCGCCTGACCTGGCGCCACTACGCCTTCCTGGGACATGAGTCGGTCCGGGCCGCGGAGGCAGCCGAGTGCGCAGGGGAGCAGGGGCAGTTCTGGGCCTATCATGACCTCCTCTTCGCCCGGCAGGCGGGGGAGAACCGGGGAGCCTACAGCGACAGTAACCTCAAGCGATTCGCCGGGGACATTGGACTCGAACGGGGCGCCTTCGACGCCTGTCTCGACTCGCAGCGCTACGCGGAGCGCGTGCAGGCCGAGACCGCAGCGGGAGCCCGCAAGGGCGTCCGGGCCACACCCACGCTCTTCATTGGCAGCGAGAAGATCGAGGGTTCGCCCTCCTACGAGCGCCTGCGGTCCAGCATCCAGCGGGAGCTCGCCTCCTCCCCCCCACCCCCGACCCGATCCGGTGAGTGATCGCCGGCTTAGAGGCAGCCCAGTCCTGGCGCCGCAGTCCGCCGGCCCCTGGGGTAAGCTCATGACCCCAGATGGGTCGGACAACACCGCCACCCGGCTCCGCTGCTCTCTGGTCGCCCTCGGCGTCCTCGGCGTGGCC
>ORJL011573973.1_pt1 | contig 10232 bp, 4 predicted proteins | sample 1779941 | NCBI WGS metagenome assembly ORJL01 (sample SAMEA104232317, study PRJEB22302) | groundwater metagenome | biome: forest; feature: aquifer; material: groundwater | place: USA | collected 2011-08-07 | depth 5.8 m | reverse complement strand
TGGCCGGCTCCGACAGGAGCACATCGCCGATGGAGTCCAAACGCACCACCAGGATCTTCCGGGGGGACAGAGGCAGGTCACGGCCCAGGTTCAGGGAGGCGAGCCGGTAGGCCCCGAAGAGAACCCTCAAGAAGGGCTCGCTGAGCCCGATCAGCGCCCTCTTTTGCCCGCGGGTCAGTGGCATAGGCGAAGTATGTTCCTCAATCAGCGGTTATTATATCACTTTCACGAGGGGGAGTGGCTGAACGTCAGACCGGGCGGTTGGTGCGAAACCTTGATAGGCACGGCCGATCGATGAGTTCCTGCTGTCCCGCATAATGATTGGCTCAAGGCTGCGCCCGACAGGGACACAGACTCCGCATCTATCGTGTCATTCTCGCCCGGGAGCGGGAATCCAGACCGCGAGCGGCGACGTAGCCAATTCCCAACGGATAGCGGATGTGGAAACGGATAACGGATGGATGTACGACTATCGTTACCCAAAGCGACCACAAGGAGAGGCTATTCCGGTGTGCGAAGGGGGCATGAAGCTGAGGCAGGCCCGCCCCTGGGCTAAAGCCATGAACTACATCAGCGAAGCCCACTGAAGGGGCTGACAGCGATCCAAGTGTTCCTTCTCCCCGAGGGAGAAGGTTAGGATGAGGGGTCCCCTCCGCCGGGGGTAGTAGCCTTTCACTCCCTTTGTGACACTCCGTTGTGTCATTGCCAAGGCGGTCCAATTGGGCGCCTCAGTCCATGCGATAGGCGAAACCGAGGACCATGTCCATTGGCCGTCTCGGTGCCACCGAGCGTGGCGCTGTCCGAATTCATCGGGCGGGTGAACGGCAGCAGCGCCCATCTTATGAACCACGAGCTGGCATCGCCTGTCACCTTGCCCTGGTAGACTGAGTACGGCCTCCTATCCTTCGATCGGAAGCAACACGCCGGTGTGGCACAATACGTGAGAGTGCAGGTCCGGCACCGCTCCGGCCAGACCACGAACCCGGCCCTGAAGTGGCAAGGGAAGAAGGTTGAAAAGGTGAGTTCGCGCGCCATGTGGAAACCCGGCCCAGCCGCTTCAGCTTTGTTATTGTAGCCCATGGCTTTCGCCCGGGGCGGGACCGCTTCCCATCCCAATTCCGGGTTTCTACCGAACCTCGTGGTGGCCGGGCTGACATATCCCCCGCGAGCCAGTGGGTATGACCATTCCTTCGTGTCGACCTGCAATTCCTCCCATTGCCAATCCCCTGCGCTCCCTCGCCCACCGCTGTTTCAGGTTGACCTTTGCCCGCCGCACGGGTATACTCCGGCCAGTTGGTATTATCCGGCCCTTAGGCTCCCATAAATCTCCGTATTTCGGAGGGCTCTATGTTAGCGTGGCGGTCAGCATGATTCTGGTTTACGCTGGCGGTGACGTTGTCGACCCCAGTCGAATCGTCTCAAACACCGGCTGGCTCCCGCCGGGAATACCGGAACCAGGAGGGCGTGCCCTCGGTTTTCGTCGAGCCATCCTGCTGCGACTCCTGACCAGGGAGGAGCTGAACTCTAATGCCTCAGGCCTCACACCTTCCGCGTCTTCGTCAGCTCCACCTTCGAGGACCTGAAGGAAGGAGCGCAACGCCCTCCAGAAGTGCGTCTGCTCGCGCCTGCTAGAGCTGTGAGTGACGCACGGCACCCGCTTCCAGGCTGTCGACCTGCGCAGGGGCGTGAGCGAGGTGGCCAGCTTGGACCTTCGGCCTTCTACCTCCATACACCGCGGAATTCGCCGATAATGTCAGGCAATCGGGCATCAGCACGCTCATTTCCAGATGAGCAATATGAAATCGCCTTTGCCACTCCAGAAGGGCCAGCTTTGATGTACCGATTGTCGCGTCGCAAGGTATTCGTTAGCTATCACCATGGAGGGGACCTCGAATACTACGAGTCCTTCGTGGGGATATCCTCGAACTTCTACTCTCTTGTTCAGGACCATTCTGTGGGACGCTTTATTGGCAGTGCAGACCCGGACTACGTCATCCGCCGTATTCGAGAAGACCACTTGAGGGGCGTCAGCGTCACCGTCGTACTATGCGGACGGAACACCTTAGGCCGCAAATACGTCGACTGGGAGATACTGGCCTCCTTGAACCAGGAGATGGGCCTGATCGGGCTGAACCTTCCGGCCAATGTGCGGGAGCCCAATGGCAAGTATGTCGTACCGTGCCGTCTGCACGACAACATCGGGAGTACATGCGCCTCGTTTCTCTTTTGGGATTCGCTTATGGAGAATCCGTCCTTGCTCATTTCCGGCATGGAAGAGGCGCTCAGCCGGTCAAAGACCATTATCGCCAATTGGCGGCCCAGGCAACTCGGGAATGCGCATCTGCGATAGGGAGGGGCGGCCGGATCGCAGTTATGCCCAGGACTGAGGCCTTTGGGTGATCCGTATACCCGAGTACGCGGCAGGGGATCGGGCCGGCTCCTTATCGACGACAGGTTTGCTGGGTGTCCGTCAATCTCGGCCCTTCACCTTCGAGTGGGACTGGGATCAGAATCTGAGGCGTTGGGGAGAAGGTGTATAATGCAGGCTAAACGCGGGCCACGTGCCGGAACGCCGTGCGTTAGGAGGCCGATATGACAAAAGCCCCGAGATCATCTAAGGCGATAGTGGTCACCGGAGACGTTACCATCGACTGGAACCTTGCCAGGGCTCCGCGGCAGCGGCGGTATGAGGCGGCCTGGAACGCGGACGACCGCACCCGGGCCTGCTGGCAGCCCGGTGGGGCGGCGATGCTGGCGGAAGTCATCGAGGAAATGACGAAAGGTACGGGGGTCCAGGTCCTCCGTCCTACGCTGCCCGATGGGGATATCCATCCCGCTGATCCCCGCTTCCATCATTCCTACGCCATATGGAATGCTTTTCCGTCCAGTAGCAGAGACAATCAAAGGAAGGTCTGGCGAGTGAAGGAGTTCCTGGGCTTGGACAAGGCAAGGGCCGGGTCGGCGAACGGCGCCGGCAGCATGGACTGGATGAAGGAGACGGGCGACCCGGACCGAGCGGACGTGGTGGTACTGGACGACGCTGCCCTGGGGTTTCGGAGGCAGCCTGAGCTGTGGCCCGACGCTGCTACGAATGAAGCGAGTCCGGGATGGGTCCTGATGAAGATGGCCAGTCCGGTCGCCGAAGGAGCCCTATGGGAACGCCTGGCGAACAAGTGCGCTCACCGGCTGGTGGTAATCGTTACCGTTAACGACCTGAGACGCAGCGAGGTCCAGATCAGCCGCGAGCTGTCCTGGGAAAGGACCGCCCAGGACATCTTCTGGGAGTTGGCGAACAATCCGAAAGTCAAGGGTCTGTCTCGTTGCGCCCACGTGATCGTATCCTTTGGCGCCTCAGGAGCGCTGCACCTCTCCAATCACATGAGGCCTGAGAGCGAGGGAACTGTCCCGGCGTGGGACTGCAAGCTATTCTTCGATCCCCTGGTTGCTGAGAGCACGTGGGGCCGGGAATACACCGGCGATATGATCGGCTTTACGACCTGCCTGACCTCCGCCATCGCGCAACAGCTGGTCCTCGCCCCGGATAGCCCGGCCATTGACAGGGGTATACAGTCCGGCGTGGCGGCGATGAGAATGCTGCAGCAGATCGGCTATGGAGCCGCAGACGCCAGCCTGTCGAGTCCGCCGCGGTTCCCGACCGCCGAGGTAGTGCGGGCGATGGAGGATCCGTCAGATTGCCTGGTGGCAGCAGACGTGCAGGACCCGGTCCGATACCTCAGTGACGAGCCGGGCGGTGGACGCCGGACGGCGAGGCCGGAGTCCTGGAGCATCCTGGACGATCAGTGCGCGCCGCCGAAAGACGGCCGAGGACAACCTTTCGGCGCACTGGAGGATATGGCCCGGCGCATCGTGAAGGAGGGGCAGGAGAGGGTTCTCAATCGGGCGCCCATGTCCCAATTCGGAAGGTTGGTCACGGCCGACCGGCGTGAGATCGAGGGATACCGGAGCATACACTCCCTCTTTTCCGAATACTGCCGGCAGTCGCAGCAGAAGCCCCTATCGGTGGCCGTCTTCGGCCCTCCCGGCTCTGGGAAGTCTTTCGGTGTGAAGGAGGTAGCCGGCTCCATAGACGACGGCGAGGTCGAGCCAGCGGACTTCAACCTGTCGCAGTTCTATAGTACGGGTGAACTCACTGCGGCCTTTCACCAAGTCAGGGATATCGGCCTCTCGGGGAAGACCCCCCTGGTGTTCTGGGACGAGTTCGACACCTCGTTGGGTAACACCGAGCTCGGCTGGCTCCGCTACTTCCTCGCGCCCATGCAGGACGGCACCTTCCAGGACGGGCAGATTACCTACCATATCGGCCGTGCCATCTTCGTCTTCGCCGGTGGCACGAAGCCTCGAATGGAAGCATTTGCGCATCCTTCCAAGGAGAATAGGTCCAAGTTCGTCGGCGCCAAGGGACCGGACTTCGTCAGCCGTCTCAGGGGCTATGTGAACGTGATGGGCCCTAACCCAGGGGACGTGAGATATCCGGCCGGCGACCCGCATTATGTCATCCGGCGAGCGGTGCTTCTCCGCGGCCTGCTACTGGGCAAGGCGCCCAGCCTGTTCCTGGGACCGGATGGCAAAGGAGACCTGGATATCGATTCAGGCGTTCTGCGGGCTTTTCTGAAGATCAGCGAGTATAAGCACGGGGCCAGGTCGATGGAATCAATCATCGCCATGAGCATGCTCTTCGGCAAGAGCCACTTCGAGCGGTCTTGCCTACCCTCTGAGACGCAACTCAATCTACACGTGGACGGGATGGAGTTTCTGGCCCTGGTGCAGCAGCCCGAACTCAAGGGAGAGGTACTGGAAGTCATGGCGTCTGCCAATCACGAGGCCTACCGGGAAAGCCAGAAGGATATTGAGGACGCCCCCGAGACGACCAGGCATGCCTATAGCGAACTCGCCGAGGAATACAAGGAGCAAAACCGCGAATTCGTTCGAGGTATCCCGAACAAGCTATCGGCTATCTCTCACGTCATGATCCCGGCCCGCGGCAACCAGCCCCCGTTCGGCTTTCCTGGGAAAGATCTCGATAGGCTCTCCGAGATGGAGCACGAGCGCTGGCTGCGGGCCAAGGTCCGCGACGGATGGCGGTACGCCTCCGGAGTCATAGATGAAGCAAACAGGACCAACCCGGCCGTCCTGCCCTGGAGGAAGCTATCCAACGAGGAATGGGCCCAGCTCGATCCCGACCTCGCCGAAGCCATGACGAACGAGGACCTGCCCGAAGAGCAGAAAGACAAGGACCGAGCTTTGATCGGGAGCATCCCCTACACCCTGGCCAAGGCCGGGTACGCGGTGGTCAAGCTTCGGATCAGCGATCGAGCCAACCCATGAGATGGACCATACGGGAATGATTCCCCACAATTCGCCGGATACCGCCGGAATTAGGGGAATGTGACCTTTCTTGAGGCGTTGTGATGGAAGAATATCCACGGCATCCCAAAGGCTTCACAGAGAATCAGCAAGCTGCCGTCCATGCTGTGGTGCACCTGGGCGCCACCGGTTCCCCTGACACCGCAAGTACCGGGTCGGCAAGCGCAGCGGTCCATGAGGTGCTTCGCAAGCTCGATGGGGTCCTGCTTAATACGCCCCACAAGTTCGTGGCGCTCACCTGGGCCGGGGAGGGCGCCGGCAGGCTGGTGGCGGACGCAGTGCGGGACTGGCCGGCAAGCGACGGGGTCGAGAAGGGCAAGGCTCTGGAACGGGGCAACGGAGGCGAATCCGGCATTCACGTAGCTGACCACTGCGACGTCATGATCGTTTTCGGGGACCGCTCCCGGCTGAAAGGACCGGACCCCCTGGCCAATGTGATCGACTACGCCCGCCGCGCAGGACGGCCCATTTTCTGGATCAGTCCCGGCAATAGCAGAATGGCGGAGGACGATCACCAGGAGCGCCTGGATGAGGGCCTGGGGTACTTGGACTGCTATAACAGCGAGCAACTGGGGGACCTCGATGAGCGTTTCAAGAAGGAATCCAATCGCCTGAGGGCACACGCTAGACAGGCGCAGTCCGCGAACGCGGACTCCGGTCCGGATTTCCTGACTGCTGTCAGCGACAACCTGCTGAGGCAGTTCGTTCGGGCCGATGCGCTGGCGGTGCGCTACCAAAGCCGACATATGTGGTCCGGCGCCGCCGTCTACGGCCTGGCGGCTGTTGCCGTGGCCATCGCTGCTATCCAACCGCTGGTCTTCCCCCAGTTCCCCCAAATCCTCTGGGCAGAGGTCGCATCCATCATCAGTGTCATTTGCATCCTGGTGGCCTCGTCCCGATGTGGCTGGCACCGCAAATGGATCGATTACCGGTTCCTGGCGGAGCGGCTGCGGGCGGCGATCTTCCTGCGAGTGGGAAGCGCCCATTGTCACCCCCTCGAGCCGCTTGCTCAGCCGTACCTGGCCCACCGCCCCAACGGATGGATGGTTGTCGCCTTCAGCTGGCTCTGGGGATCTCTCGGCGAGACGGGATGCAACGAGGCCGGCGAGGACCTGCCGGCGGTGGTGCAGGCCGGCCTAAAGGAATTCATATTGGACGAATGGATCGAGCGCCAGCGGATCTGGTTCGAAGACGAGAGCACGAAGCAGCGACGTCAGCACCGCAGGATGGAATATCTGGGGCTGGGGCTGTTCGGACTGACATTCGTCGCGGCCGGGTTTCACGCAACGGGGATACTGGATGTTCTTCTGAGCAACGTGATTCATCTTCCATCGATCCTGGCATTGCTGGCCATCGTCCTTCCCGCCATCGGCGCCGCACTCGCGGGTTTCCGGATACACAAGGAGTACGCGCGCAATGCCGACCGTTACGCGGAGATGGTGAGAGCCTTGACGCCGATCGAGGAGAAGGTCCGCAACGCACCTGACCCGGGCACGCTGGCCGAGGCTCTGCGTGAGGCCAACGACATCATGCTTCGCGAAAACCAGAACTGGCGTATCGACTTCCGCTTCCAGAACTTGAGAATACCGTGGGGCCCCTCCGGAGTCTAGCCGTGCGCCACCGGGCTGTATCAGACCCGTGAAATGCCAATCATTGGCATAACCGGCCACCGTTTCCTGGCCGAATCAGGCAAGCTCGAACGCGCCGTCGACCGGGCCCTGAACCGCATCCTGCGGTTCTATCCGGATAGCCGCCCAGTAGCCTTGTCCCCCCTGGCCGAAGGGGCCGACCGGCTGGCAGTCCACCGCGTTTTGGCGCGTGATGGCGCCGGACTGGTGGCAGCGCTACCCTTGCCGGAGGAAGATTATCTGACCGACTTTGAATCGGCGGAGTCCGTTGCGGAGTTTCTCAACTTTCTGGCCTTGGCCGATGACGTGATCGAACTCCCTCTCGCCGCCACCCGCCGCGAGGCCTACGAGGCCGTCGGACGGTACGTCCTGGACCGCTGCGACGTTCTGATCGCTATCTGGGACGGGCAGGGCGACCAGGGCCATGGCGGCACAGGCAGCACCGTCGGGGAGGCACGTCGTCGGGGGCTGCCCTTGGCTTGGGTCCACGCAGGGAACCGCGTGCCGGGGACGCTTGAGGCAACGTCGCTGGGCGACGAGCAGGGGAAGGTGACGTACGAGCGGTTCCCGAGGGCCCATTTGCGAAGGGTCTGACGATGTCCTTGTCCGATCCCTCGTCCTCGTCGCGATCCTTTGCCGCGATCCCAGCCGCGATCCCTTCGCCTTGACTTCTACGCCCCCTCACATGATAATCGTATACACAAAGGCTGTGATGGAGACGAGTAGGGAGAGACCGGCGCCCAGCGAATCTGGTACGGTGGGAGCAGATGCGCCGAGCCTTCCGAAGATCCCTCCGGAGCTGCGGGCTGAAAGAAGTCCAATCGATTAAGCCTCGCCGGCCGTCCACCGTTAGAGGGACAGGGGTCTGAGCGCCCCGAGTTGAGAGGCCCGCCCCTATTGGCGGGCAAAGAGGGTGGTACCACGGGAGCCGTCCCGTCCCTTAGTGGGACGGGATTTCTTTTTTAGTGGGTGACGCATGAGTGTATTCGAGCCGGTTTCCAGCAGGGTGAGCTTCCCCAAGGCCGAGGAGGAGGTCCTTCGTTTCTGGAAGAAGCAGGAGATCTTCCGGAAGAGCCTGGAGAACAGGGAGGGACAACCACTCTTCTCTTTCTACGAGGGACCGCCCACCGCTAACGGCAGTCCCGGCATCCACCACGTCCTGGCGCGGGTTTTCAAGGACGTGATCCCCCGCTACAAGACCATGAAGGGCTTGTATGTGCCCCGAAAGGGCGGATGGGACACCCACGGCCTGCCCGTGGAGATCGAGGTCGAGAAGGAGCTGGGCTTCTCCGGCAAGCCGGATATCGAGGGCTACGGGGTGGACCGGTTCAACGCCCGCTGCCGCGAGAGCGTCTTCCGTTATGTCAAGGAATGGGAGTCCCTCACCGACCGAATCGGGTTCTGGGTGGACCTGGAGCACGCCTACGTCACCTACGAGAACTCCTATATCGAGTCGGGTTGGTGGATCATCCGCCGGCTCTGGGACCAGGGGCTGGTCTACCAGGACTATAAGGTGACGCCCCACTGCCCGCGCTGCGGGACCAGCTTATCCTCTCATGAGGTGGCCATGGGCTACAAGGACGACACGGACGACCCGTCGGTATACGTCAAATTCCAAATCAAGGACACAGGGTCAGGGGTCAAGGGTCAAGGGTCAGGGCGTGAGATGGCAGCGACCCTGGGTGATCGCCCCGGGCAGCGCGAGGGCTCGCCCCTCGACCCTCGACTCTCGACTCTCGGCGCGGAGGGCCCGCTCTATCTCCTGGCCTGGACCACCACGCCCTGGACGCTCCCGGGCAACACGGCGCTGGCGGTGCTCGAATCCGCGGACTATGCGATCGTCGACGTCGAGCGCGACGGCTCGCGGTTCCGCGTGGTGCTCGCCGACGCGCGACGCGCGGCAATGGTCGGCGACGAGGCCCCGGTGCTCGGGACACTCACCGGTGCCGAACTGGTGGGCGCGCGCTACGAGGCGCTCTATCGCCCGGAGCGATGGGGAGTCGAGCCGATGGTCTTCGAGGGCGGCCGGCTGGTGCGGCTTCCGGCCGACGACGCGCGGGTCGGCGAGCGGCGCGTGATCGGCGCGCCGTTCGTCTCGCTGGACGACGGCTCCGGGATCGTGCACACGGCCCCGGCGTTCGGCACCGAGGACTTCGAGATCGGCAAGGAGATCGGCGCGCTCTTCCTCCAGCCGGTCGACCTGCGCGGGCTCCTCCCGGAGGGCTCGCCGTTCGGGGCCACGTTCGTGAAGGATGCCGACCCGCAGGTGATCGAAGACCTGCGTTCGCGCGGGCTGCTCTGGAGCGCCGGGACGATCCGGCACACCTACCCGTTCTGCTGGCGCTGCGGCACGCCGCTGCTCTACTACGCGAAGCCCTCGTGGTACATCCGCACGACGGCAGTGAAAGAGGCGCTGGTCGCCAACAACGAACGGGTCAACTGGTACCCCGAGCACGTCAAGCAGGGGCGGTTCGGCGACTGGCTGCGCAACAACATCGACTGGGCCCTCTCGCGCGAACGGTACTGGGGTACACCGCTGCCGATCTGGCGTTGCAACGCCTGCGGCCACGACGACTGTATCGGATCGTTCGCCGGCCTGGCGGAGCGCGCCGTCGACCCGGCGCAGGCCGCGCGCATCGCCGAAGACCCGCACCGCCCGTACGTCGACGACGTCGCAGTACGCTGCTCGTCCTGCGGCGGCGAATCCCGGCGGGTGCCGGACGTCGCCGACGCCTGGTTCGACTCGGGCGCGATGCCCTACGCCCAGTGGCACTACCCCTTCGAGAACCAGGAGATCTTCGCCGAACGGTTCCCGGCCGACTTCATCTGCGAGGCGGTCGACCAGACCCGCGGCTGGTTCTACACCCTGCACGCGGAGGCGACGCTGCTGCACGCCGCCGGCAAGGTCCCCGAGGGGATCTGCTTCCGCAACGTCATCTGTCTCGGCCACGTCCTCGACGGCAGGGGCGAGAAGATGAGCAAGTCAAAGGGGAACGTCGTCCAGCCGATCCCCGTGCTGGACGAGCACGGCGCCGACGCCCTGCGCTGGTATTTCTTCACATCCTCGCCGCCGGGCAACCCCCGCCGTTTCAGCGAGGAGATGGTGGCGGAAGTATCGCGTAAATTTCTGTCTACCCTCTGGAATACCTATTCCTTCTTCATCCTCTACGCTAACATAGATAACTTCGTCCCTGATGAGAAAGCCCTTCGACAAGCTCA
>ORJL010542756.1_pt1 | contig 10232 bp, 5 predicted proteins | sample 1779941 | NCBI WGS metagenome assembly ORJL01 (sample SAMEA104232317, study PRJEB22302) | groundwater metagenome | biome: forest; feature: aquifer; material: groundwater | place: USA | collected 2011-08-07 | depth 5.8 m | reverse complement strand
TAATTCTCATCACTCCAACGAAAGTTGGAGTCCAGTAAGTAATTGAATATTCTGGATTCCATCTTTCGATGGAATGATGAGTCCGGGTCGTTTTGCCATTCTCGGACAGACTCCTGCGCGGGAATGACGCGCCTGCGGCGCGCTTGTGTCAAGTTGATTAGTGAACTACCATATGTCGGCACCACTGTATTATCAGTCCGCATATGGTTATACGCAACAACAGGGTGAAATCTATCGACTGAAGCGGCATAATTTTACCTCAGCAAAAGAAGCTTTGCCTTGAGGCTTCGTGTCGGGGTGCTGACTTTTGCGAAATAGACCCCGCTCGGCAACAGCGACGCATTCACGGCGATAGTATGCGAACCTTCAGCAATGTCGGCCTGCATAACGTCCTTGACCAGTCTTCCACACTGGTCGAACAAAGCGATGGCAACGAAAGACGCCGCAGGAAGTTGGAAACTGATGTTGGTCGAATTGTTGAACGGGTTCGGGTAAATGGCTGTCAGGGTCAAATCGGTCGGCAAAGAAGCAATTGCCGCATAGCCGATCACGAGCCCATTTTGCTCATAAATTCCTTTCCCGATAGTCACTTCCATCGCAGCTTCGGTCTCGTCCGACCCATCCCATAAGCGGAGACTTAAGCGGTCGCCGTTAAGCGCTCCATCTCTGCCGAGCGTTGCCGGGTCGTCGCCCCTGACCGCGATGCCGCAAACACCGTTCCGAATAACTCCCGACCCGACGAGCAGGTCTGCCGAATAGACGCCGATCTCACCCTCCGGTAATGCGCATTCGATCAACATGCTCATATCGCTGCCGGTAGGTTCGAGCACGGGGAAATGTTCGGGCATCAAGCCATTATGGCTGGCAAATGCAACAGCTTGCCCCTGGAGTTGGTAGACCAGCTCGATATCTTCATCGACACGCATCTGATAGCCCCGCCCTTCCCGCATGTCTCCCATGTTATTGAAATTGTAGGCAGGCAGGTAGAAATTGCCAAAACCATCCTTGGCAACGATCAGATGATCTCTGATGGCGGCTAAGGCGATGATTGCGTTGACAGGCAGGCGTGGATAATAGGATACCATCTGCCAGCCGCGGCGGAGTTGGATGGGATCGTCGGCCATGACCGAAACGCCGGAAACCTCAAAACCGCACGCTTGCGTAACTTTGAACTGGTAGCCCTGCGCAACGTCCCAGTCAGGAATGTTGTTGAAGTTGTTTGCCGGGCGGTAAAAATGACCGACCCCGTCTTTCATCATGACCAATAACCCGTTATCGACCAACGCCTGCGTCACCGCCCGCACGTTAGGGTTGTTGGGCTGGACATTGATTGAGGCGAGATTCCATCCCTGACTCAACTGAATTTGGCGAACCGCTTGTGCCGGCCCGAAGGCGACATGAAGAGTGAGTGGAAGCGCCACGCTGCCGCCGCGACCATTATGAGTGAAGAGGATTTCTCCTTCAAAGTCAGCTTCCGGTAACCCGGTCGCGTCCAGCGCAAGCGTGAATTCCTGCTCGCTGTCTGCTTCGACTACGCCCTCGACAGGATCAATGCTCATCCAATCCTTACGGGCGTCAAGCTGGACGACCGCAAGCTGATCTCCGCCACCGTTTGGCGGGCGGTTGAGATTTGTCAGTATCACCCAGGAATAGATGTCGTATTGATTGGAAATTTCGAGCGATTCGGCGAGCGGTTCGCCGCCCGGAACCAACTGACGCACTCTCACCGTATCGCCGTTAGCCGGATTCATCTTGTGAATCCACGATCCGAGCTCGGCCGAAGGATTGTTAAGGATATAGATGGTGTATCCGTCCGGATCTTCCGGGAATATAGCCAGCCCGTAGATGCGAAGGCCTCGGCGATTGAGAGCCTGCCCCACGAGGTTGCCCTCACGGTCAAGCGCCTGGATGTTGGTGGTCGCGCCGCAGCACCAGAGCACCCCGCGATCCTCGTCCCAGGCGATGTTATTAGTGGGATTGAAAGGTCCGCGGAACCGGCTACGCAGTTCACCATCCAGATCGTAGCCGAAGATATCGGTATCGCCCGAACCCCAGATGAGTTCGCCGTCGTAGGCAAGGTCTTTCAGACCGTAGCGCGCCTCGCCAGCCTGATCGAACTGATCGACCAGTTCTCCGTCGCGGTTGAGGATATAGACCTGATTGGTGGCGTCGCCTGCTGCGCCGGCGACGTAGAAGTGGTCATCGGCAAACGCAACTCCCTGCAGGCGGTCGTCATCGAGTGTCTGCCCGGCGTCGAAGGCACGGCGAAGGTCCCACGGCTCGGCATTGGCGTCGCCCACCAGCCGGCGTTCGGCAGTGAATGTGACGGGAGCGTTGCCTTCGTTAGCTGCAGTTATGGCGACGTCGACATTTTCATCAGCGCCAAGCTGCTCATCGACCGCCTGCCGGTCGATGACAAAAAGCCCGTGAAGAAGTTCGACAGCGACTTCGGTTACCTCGCCGTCGGCAACGGCCACGTCTTGTTCGTCGTATTGGTTGAAGTTTTCGGTCGTCACCGTTATATTCCACGATCCGACCGGGATATCTTCAAAGGAAAACGCGCCATTGCCATCGGTGAAGATGGTGTAGTCGATTTCATTCAGGTTGACTTTGGCGCCGGCAATGACCTCGTCGTTGGAGGCGTCGGTGACCGTGCCGGAAAGTGAACCGACCGGCGAAGCATAAGACAAGACGACCGGAATTTCGACGTCGGGATTGTCGTCGGAGAAATCGAGCGCCAGACGAGCGTAATAATACCCGGCGTCGAGATTCTCAGGGGAAATCGTGATAAATACGTCGGTATTTTGTTCGGCCTCAACAGTTCCGGCCATTGGCTCGACCTGCAGCCAGCTCACCCAAGCTGACGGCGGCCCAAAGGCAACGGCAAGCTCAGCTTCGAGATAATTACGGTCATCGATAGAGACGGTGAAGCCTAAATCTCGATCCTCGTTCTGCAGACCGATCATGACGTCCGGAACATTGTCGTACACTCCCAAATCGTGATATTGAAATTTTATTAAGCCGTCGGCATTTAGGATAAGTTGGAAAGTCCACGGATCTTGATTATCGTTATCGACAAAATGTGGAACTTCATTCCAAGTGATCACCGCCATATAATCGTCGTGCCAGTAGAGGATATCTCCACCAACCGCAGGATTTAAATCTTGGTAGTTGCACGAAATCATGGTGGGCGGAGGTGTGTTTGCCGGGTCACCGGGGTTCGCGTTGGGAAGACGCTCCCATTGAGGATAGAAAAAGCCGATCTCCGCTGCCGAAACGAAGGTGGCGAAACCATTGGAATGAATTCCAAACTCATCATAAACTTCGCCGTAGTAAGGCATCTCAAAGCCAAGTTCGAACATTCCATAGAATCCATCGTCAACGGCATTCTGAACGGCATCGACGCCCTCGAACTGATCTTCGTCGGTCAGGTCGATCCAGTCGTAGGTCGGCCCGTCGTCTTCATGGGAGTCGCGCCACTCGTATTCCATCTCGTCGGGGCCTCCGCGATCGTCGCGGCGAATTTCGCCGGAAAGATCTCCGGGCATGATCCGGAAACGAAATTCGACGGCTTGATCGCCATCATTGGCGATGTTCATTTGGAATTCAGCTGCTTCGTCGCCTTCTTCGAGATGAAGGATAATCGCGTCCAGATCGACGACAATCTGGGTATGACCGGCAGAGGCGGCGATCAGCAACAGGACTGCGATGCTTAAGATACCGTCATAATGACGACTCATGAGTTCCTCCTGGCAAGAATTTTTCAAAGGCGTATCTTCGGTATTTGCAATAATAGTACTAAATCGCATTCAAAAGGGTATTTATTAACATGAATGGATTCACAGCGGATTAAGGGGATTAAGCGGATTAGACAGCCAACACGGGGGATCTATCCGCTCCATCCGCTTTATCCGTTGTGAATTATTTCTCACATGTTTTAGTATCCCTTAGAAGGCAACTTGAGTCTGTTGAAAAAGTGCAGAACCGGCGGCATTTCGACCCGAATCTCATCATTCCAGCGCAAGCTGGAATCCAGTCCGCGCTTGCTTTCTGGGTTCCAGCTTTCGCTGGAACGATGAAAGAGTAGTTTCTCAACAGTCTCAACTTGGTCTAAATATTCAGCGAAGAGAGGTTATTACAGGCTCCAATGTGAAGACGTCTTTTGGAGCAGTCAGGTCATCGATAATTCAACTAATAAAAATAAACACATATCAACCCGTTTGTCAAGAATTTTGGGGTCATCAGTGCATTATATTTTGGGGTATTGAAACGGAGCGCTGAAGTTTGCTTCAGCGATTTGGGAGCGCAAGCAAGCTTGCGCACTCCGATATGTCTGGGTAATATAGGCTGATATCTGCTTAAACGTATATTTCAAACTCGCAATCTTACCCTGCTCTGGCTCGGCCAAATGGCTTCCCAGAGCGGCGACTCGATCTATCAGATCGGGCTGCTCTGGATTACGCTTGAGTTGACCGGCTCAGAGACGGCAACCGGGCTGGTAGCGATGGCGTCATACCTGCCGGCAGTGATCTTCAGCCTGCTGGCCGGGGTCGTCGCCGATCGTCACAACCGGCTGCGGGTGATGATCTCTGCTGATGTTGTGCGATTGGCGCTGGTGTTGGCGGTTCCACTCCTGGCGCTGACAGGAGGCATAACCCCGCTCTTTCTCGCTCTGAACGCCTTCGCCATCGCCATTGCCGCGACGTTCTTCAACCCGGCGCGGGACGCGATAGTGCCTCAGATCGTCCCCGAGCAGGGACTTGTTCGCGCTAATTCGCTGATCCAGACCTCTTGGCAGTTTTCGATGCTTCTTGGGCCGGGCATCGCCGGGTGGGTGCTCCACTATTTTGGCAAAATCCCGCTTTTCTGGGCAGCGGCGGCAACCTATGCCTTCTCTTTGGCGACTATACTGGCGATGAGGGTTGTCCGTGCAAGCCGTCAACCCGCTGCAAAACCCCACGGCCGGCCCGCCGCGGCTGACAGTGAAACCCCGGACTGTCAGCCACGGCGGGCTGACAGTGGTTCTCGCATCACCTGGTCAGACATCCTTCACGGACTTCGCTTTGCGTTTCGACACAAAGTTATCGGCCCTCTGCTGCTCATCACCATCGCTGACAACATCTTCATCATGGGTCCGGCAATAGTTGGGACGCCGGTCTTCATCATGCACAATCTGGGGCTGGGGGCCGATTCATTTGCTCTGATCCAAGGCTGCTACGCGATAGGAATGTTGATCGGAACGGGGTTGCTGCTCTGGCTGGGGAGAAATCTGCCTAAGGGGAAGGTTTTGTTGATCGGAATGACGCTGGACGGGATCACCTTTGTGCCGATCTACTGGGTAGATTCGCTGCTTGCGCTCGAGATAACCATCGTCATTCACTCGATTGCCATCCCGATGCTGACGGTCAGCCGCGCGTCGCTGATCCAGGCGCTTGTGCCGCGCGAGATGACCGGGCAGATCTTCGCGCTGGTCAACATCGCCGTGGTCGGTATGTCGGCGATTTCGTCGGGGTTGGCGGGAGTTGCGCTCGAGATGTTTGGAGCGCCGGCACTCTTTTTCAGTATTGGGATCGGAGGCGGTTTGTGCGGGGGGATCGGCTGGGTCTGGGCGAAGGAATTGAGATTGGCACGTTGAGCCCGCAGCCCGCCACTAGTGGACGGTCACATTAGAAGATGGACGTCTTGAGATTGCTTCGCCGACCGCCGTCTTTGCGACCCCGGCGAAAGCCGGGGGAAGCAATCTCTTAAAAGGGCGGTCGGCTCGCAAAGACGAACATTTAACGTTACAGTCCACTAACCGCCAACCACCAGCCGCCATGACAGAAGTTTAGCAGCCCCTACTTCACCCGCAGCAGTTCATTGGCTGGATTGTAAGCTAACCCGGTCGATGAACGAGGCAGGGCGATAATATGCCGCCCCGCTACCCACTCTGCATTCGAGCCAAGCTATAAAAATTGGCTACGGCTGGCGCCACTCAAATTCAGCCTCTTCCAATACCTTCACCACATCTCCGGAGCCCTGATTGAGAGGGGGGAGACCGTTGTGGTTTCGGGCGGGATGATAGAAATTGCCGAACCCGTCCTTAGCTATAACTAAATTGCCTCCCAAATTTTCAAATGCTTCGGGGGCTTCCTGCGCTTCAGTTGGGAGATAGGCGATCATGTTCCACCCGGCGGTCAGAGGGATTGTAAAATCTGGAGGGGTTGGACGCCCTTCGGCAACGACTTCGCAGCCCTGACTTACTTTCACCAAATATCCTTCCAGAGAATTCCAAGGAGGCAGATTACTAAATTCCTCTTCTGGCCAATAGAACCGCCCTCGCCCGTCCTTGACAAAAATGAGAATTCCCGTGTCGTCAATTATTCTGAAAACATCAGGGATCGCAGGCTCATGAGGACTTAGTGGTAGCGAGATTAGGTTCCAGCCTCGCCTCAGCCCCAGTGTAAACCTCCCGGTGACAAAAGCGGCGACGCTTAGTTCCGAGAAAACAGGGCCGTCTTCATCGAGCCGCAACTCAACCCCTGCTTCATACTGTCCGGGGTCGGCGTCTTCGGGAATGGATAGCTCGAGTCGGACGCTCATCGTGTCTCCCAGTTCCAAATGTTCCTCGCCGGGTCTGACATGCAGCCACCAATCTGCTGGATTGGGTTGCAAAAGAACCAGGATTTCCTGATCAATTCCGTTAAGGTAAGCAATTTGGATACTTCGTCTTGCGATTTCACCACGACCGATGGTCCCGAAATCGACCGGCTCATCAGGAATCCAGCGTATATCATAAGGGGGTGGGAAGAATTTGCCCATATCGGCGCGGGTTTCGTCGGGGTCGGGTGGTGAGTCAGGATCCCCGGTATCTCGACACGGCGAACCAAACTCCAGCCCAAAATCTCCGCCCTCCGAGTTTATGAAAAGTGGATTCTCTCGGATGACTCCTTGCCCAATCTCTGCGCCTTCTGCTCGATCGACGTCAGAAAAACTAAGGCTCGCCGATCCACTCGAGAGGGCTACATCTGCATTGTCATTTCCCCAAAAAATGCAATTGACCGCATTCATGTTTCCACCATTGACCATGAACACCCCACTATGTCCGGTGTTCAGGGCGACTGTATTTTGTTCAAAAGAAGCTGGATCAGCGTCATAGCCGATAAATACGCCACCGCCGTTATTCTGAACTACGAGATTGTTTCTGACGATAGAAGTGGAATTGTGGACAAAGTATAACGAGCCACCCCAAGTCATTGTGGTCGAATTATTGTGGCGGAAGAGATTGTATTCGACCGGAGGGCTGCTTGCTTCCAGAATTAATCCAGCGCCATAATCTCCTTCATTGGAAATAAATGAATTGTAACGGCATGGGATTTCGGAATTCTGAAGCCAGACAATTTCGGTGAAACCGTAATTTTCGATAACGCTATTTCGATTAAATTCTCCTTCGGAATGGTAAAAACAGGCCGCCCCGCCTTGCCCGGAGGCTCGATTGAATTGAAAGAGGCAATCTTCCACAATGACATTGGATCGCTCTGCATACAGAGCGCCGCCCCGAGAATCAACTTGCGGATAATTATCTGTCTGCTGGCTATGAAAAAATTGGCAAAATCGGAAGATATTTTCATTTTGGGATTGCAGCACCCTTATGCCGCGCCACATGGTTTCATCCTCGTTGCGCGTGAAAACAATTGGGGCGCCGGCCTCACCTTCCGCAACGATTACTCCGTTCACGACTAACCGACGCGCTTCATTGAATCGGACAGCGACACCCGATTCGATAGTAAGTTGTTGTCCTTCAGGAACGTGTATATCCCCGATGACGACGTAGGGCGAGTCTTCGACAGTCCAATCTCCAGCGACGTCACCCTCTACTTCGACGGCTGAGGCCACTCGTGACGCAAGGCAAATCGCCAAGGATAAAGCAGCGACGCGATTCTTCGAAAAATAGCACATTTCTTCCCCTTTGGTCATAAATTATTGAGCAGCCAGCTAAAATTTCGAGATGAATTTTAGTTATCTTATTATTTTCATTGAATAATCGATTTCATAAAAACCGCCAACCCATCGGCACCAGATTCGCTCGCACAGAAAAGGGTTTGCATTGGCGAGTCTATTGATCAGCCAGTTCAATGTATTAAGTATGAATCGTTTGCCAGCGCTTTTCCGCGCGATAATCTGCGGAGGCCACCAGCGAAGCTCCGCCCTGACCACCTTGATATTGATCTCAGGCAGGTAATTCGGATAACCGGTCAGGGCATGCATGTCATGGTCAAAATGTTCGAAACTTCTGGTACTGTAAAGCCGCTGGTGAGTCAAATCGTCGAAAAACGCCGGGTTGGAAAAATGCGGCAATATTAATCTGACCGTTGCGCCGGCTTTGCAAACGCGATAGATTTCCTTAATGACCGCTAATTGATCATCTATGTGTTCAAGGCAGTAACTGGAATATATCTCGTCTATCGAGGAAGTCTTCAGAGGCATGCATCGGGCGTCGCCGACGACGTCGACCCCCGATGAACGCAGCATATCAAGACCGACAAAATCTATCGCTTTGTAGTAGGACGGACCAATATCCAGTTTTTTTAGTTTTAGATTACTAAAGGAACTTTCTCCTTTACCGGTTCGAGCACAAAAGTAACCTCATAAAATCCCCCAACCCAGTAACACCAGAACCGTTCGCAGAGGAAAGGACTCAAATTGGCGAGTCCGCTGAACAATCCGTTCAATACCCTAAGCGCTGCCCGTTTCAGTGGACTCTTACGAATGAATATCCTTTCCGGCCAGTAGGTCAGGCTCACCAGCCGGGTCTTCAGGTTGACATTTGGCAAATAAATTGGAAAACCAGCTCGTCTGGCGTGTTTGAGATCGTAATACTCAAACGCTCGTACTCCAAACGGGCGCAGGTGCGTTACATCGGACCAATAGGCGTTGTTCGAATAATGAGGAACTATGACGGTGATTTTGCCGCCGCTCTTAACCACGCGATACATTTCAGCGATACACTGGAGAGGCTCCCTGACATGCTCCAATGTATGTCTTGTATGGATCTCATCGATGGAGGAGTCCTTGAACGGCAGGGCGTGCAAATCGCCCAAAATGTCTGTAGCGGAGCTTCGTTCGATATCGACGCCGAGCCATCCCGGAATTTTATGAAAGGAGCAGCCTATATCGAGCCGAGCCGGCGATGGGATAGTAATTTTCGTTCCGTGTGATTATATTGGATAAATTTCCAAGTCAGATAAAGATACTTAAATGGGACGCCCTCTGTCAAGTAAAACGCTTGAACGGAGCTGGCAATGTTTGCGTTGCGACGCTGCAGAAATTCCTGTTGGCAATGCGATCAAAATATTGGAAGCATTTTTGCGCTTGTTCTTATCGACAGATCCGATCCCTTCATCTAGAGTTCATAACAAGGCCGCCCTTTGAACTTATACATAAAGAAATCGTTGCATCCCAACTACAACAATCGTCATATTATACAGAGCGTCATTGGACGCCCAATATCTGATCGCGGAACCATCATGCATAATTTGCGCTCGCTCGTCGTCTGCTTCACCGCCCTATGTTGTCTGGCTGCCGTTACTCCTCTCCAAGCCGGCAATATCACCGATCTCACCGTCGCCGATCGGGTTCTACAAATTTCCGAATCGACGTCTCAATATTTTCGCGTCACCGCTCAAATTCCCGACGAGGCGTTCGACTTCTCCGCATCGCCCGAAGAAGCCGCCGCTATTCCTGGATTTTCGACCATCACCCAGCCGGGCAAACCGGAAATCCCGTTCATTTCGCGAAACCTGCTTATCCCTCCGACCGGCGGCGTTCGTCTGGCAGAGATTCAAACCGATAGCAGAATCGAGCGGTCGCTTCGCTCAACTTCCGAGAACTTCTCAGAAAATATACGAGTTCAGACGAGCCTCGAGGCTGATGAAGAAGGCTTCTGGCCAGCCTCCAGCATCATCCTCGGCGAGCCGGCGATCCTGCGCGGCTATCGGATCGTCACGGTCACGATGTTTCCCGAGCAGGTGAATCTGCTGACCGGCGAAGTCCGTCGCAACGACAATTTTGACTTCCGGCTCGAATTCGCCGGACCGGAAATCAACCCGGTTATGCACCCCGAACGACCCCGCCCCTCGATTTATGCGCAGAGAATTCTCAATTCGCTGGTCGAAAATCCGCCTCCAGCACGCGATAACGAACTCTCCGGCAGTTATCTCTATATTATTCCTGATCATGCCGAGGCGATCGCC
>ORJL010671971.1_pt1 | contig 10234 bp, 11 predicted proteins | sample 1779941 | NCBI WGS metagenome assembly ORJL01 (sample SAMEA104232317, study PRJEB22302) | groundwater metagenome | biome: forest; feature: aquifer; material: groundwater | place: USA | collected 2011-08-07 | depth 5.8 m | reverse complement strand
TCCCGCATCATGAAAGACAGTCAGGGCAAGATTTCCGTGCGGACGGAGAAGGATAAATTCTGCGAATTTACGCTGGAGTTTCCGGACAAGACCTGACAAGAAATGAACCCGTGAGCCACCATGGAAGCGCAATACGACCATAAACAGTTTGCCATCCTTTACGTGGACGACGAGGAATTGTCGCTGAAGAATTTTGCGCGCGCTTTCGGTGACGAGTTCCGCATCTACACGGCCACCAACGCCAAGGATGGTCTTAAGCTGATCGAGGAGAAGAAAGGGGAGATCGGTATCCTGATGACCGACCAGAAGATGCCGGGCGAAAAAGGTACCTGGCTGCTGGAACGCGCCCGGCAGATCGAGCCCCACATCATTCGCATGTTGGTCACGGCCCACGCGGAATTTCAGGACGCCATCGAGGCCATCAACACCGGCGCGATTTACCGTTACATCAACAAACCCTGGGAGCCGGAACAGTTGGAAGTGACGCTCAAGCACGCGATGGAATTTTTCCTCGTGCAACGCGAACGCGACCAGTTGCTGGAGGAGAAGATGGAAGCGTTGCGTCAATTGATGGTGGCCGACCGGCTCGTGAGCCTGGGCATGTTGACCGCCGGCCTGAGCCACCACATCCGCAACGCGCTCGTGACGGTGAAAACGTTCATGGATTTGGCACCGGCCAAAATGCGGGAGGAAAAGACCGACGCCTCCGCCGTTCGCAATCCCGAGTTCTGGTCGGACTATCACCAGAGCGTGCTATGCCAGATTGACCGGATCAACAACCTGCTCAAGGAACTGTGGGGCGCTTCCGAAAAATCCTCCGGCCCGTTTGCGGATCCGGTGAAACTGCACGCCGTGGTCGCGGAGACGGTCGAAAGCATGAAGGCCGCGCTGGCGGCCAAAAATCTCCAGATCGAAAACCAACTCGACCCCGATCTGCCCACGCTCCCGGTCGAGAAAATCAGGTTCCATCGGTTGTTTGAACTTTTACTGAAGGAGGAATTGGCAAGCCTGCCGGCGGGCAGTCGGGTCACGTTCAGCGCCCGAGTGGTGGGGGGCGATGCCAAGACCGAGATCCAGTTGCAAATCGGTGACAACGGCCCCGGCCTGTCGCCGGAAACGGTGCAACATCTTTTCGATCCCTTCATGGTGCGCAGCGACACGCCCTCCGAACACGGTATTTACCTGATGGCCTGCTTTTTCATCGTGCATCAGCACGGCGGCCGGATCGAAGCCGCCAGCCAGCCGGGGCAGGGCACGACCTTCACCCTGCATTTCCCGGTCAATCCCGACCGCTCCGGGCGTGAACTCAGTCAGGGCCTGCTCCAGAAATCAAGACTCGGCGAGCAACTTTGGGGCGGAATGCGGTGACGCAATCATCCGCCGCCCACGTTCGCCGAATTGATTGTTTCCCGGTGTGCCGTTGGCGGGTTTCGGAATTCCCCTGTTCTTTGATCCGGGTGTTCCCTTGGTTGAGGATTGCGTTGTTCTGCGATACCCTTTTCTTGGAAAGTAAACAAGAATTGATTGACCCACGGGCGAAGCTATGGCTTATCTAGGGGCGGTGATGTTTCCAGGCACAGTTTTTTTCGGGTCGGGCACAAGTCGAACGACTGCCAGATGCCGTGTAACCGAGTTTTCCTTCAGTCCCGCTTGCCGCTTGCCGCTCTGTCGGGATCAAGCCATACCACCCACCGGAAATTGCGCGCGATGAAAACCCTCTTAATCCTTTCCCCGCATCCCGAAATCGCGGAGACCATTCGTGCGGGCGTCAATCCTGGTCAGTATCGCGTGGTCCACCGCGTCGGTGCCGAAGAAGCCGAACCGTTGCTTGCGCATGGCCGGGTCCAGGCCTGTGTCTTGGACGTGGAACTCACTGGCGTGCAGGGGATTTGGCAGGTCGAAAAACTGCGCCGCTGCGATCCCAAATGTCCGATCATCGTTTATACCGGCGCGAAACAATCCGAGTGGGAAGAGGAAGCCTACTTGCGCGGGGTCACGCATGTGTTGTCCAAGCCGGTCCGCCCGCGCGCTCTCAATGCGCTGCTCGACCGTCTGTTCGCCGCGCCTTCCGTGTCCGCCGGGCCGGTGCCGATGGCAAGACCCATGGAAGCGTCAACCGCCTACTCGTTCCCTGCCGCCCCGTTGACCAGCGCGTCCCAACCGCTCAACATCCTCCGTAACTTTTCGTCCCTGCTTACGCACTCACTCAACGCCGAAGCGATGCTGCGCCAGTTTCTGCTGCAACTCCGCGAGATCGTGAGCTTGAATCGCGCGGCCATTTTTCTGCGTCCGCCCGCTTCCGCCGCGGCCCCGCTGGAGGAGGGTCGGCGGTTGCGGTTGGCCGGTGCCCTGGGTTTGGCCCCCGGCCTGTTGGAACATTTTGACTTGTCCTTCGACACGGGTCTCGGCGGACAACTCTTCCGCCTCGGTCGCATCCTGCGCCGCCACAGCGACGAAGTCCGCGCTGACGTGGAGGCGCAAAAGGAATTTGAACTCCTTGGCGGCCAAGTCGCCGTGCCGATCTTTGACCGCGAATCCCTCCTCGGGGTGGCCGTGTTCGATGGCCGCATCACCGGCGAGCCGTTCACCAACGCCGAACTCGAACTCATTTTCCATCTGCTCGAACAGGTCGGCCTCGCCCTGCGCAACATCTGGTTGCACGATCAACTCGCGGGCAACAACGACATGATGGCCGGCGTGCTGCGCGAATTGAACAGCGCCTGCGTGGTCGTCAGCCGCGACCTGAAAATTCTGCACGCCAACAAAATGGCGCGAAAGTATTTTGGCCAGTCGGCCCGCCCGACGGGAGAAATGGAGTTCACCGACCTGCCGTCGGCGCTTGGCGCGAAAGTCTATCAAGTGTTGCGCACCGGCGCTGGCCTGGCCCCGTTCAAATACGAACCCGAAGGCTCACCGGGGTCGATCTTCAACGTCACGGTCACCCCCTTCCAGCGCCAGGACGCTGCGCTCCCTGGGTCCGTCCTCCTCGTGATGGACGATCTGACGCAGAGCGAGCAACTGCGCCGGCTCGAAATCGAAGCCGCCAATCTACGCATGGTCAAGACCATGGCTGACCGGCTCGCCCACGAAATTGGCAACGCCATGGTGCCGCTCTCCACGCATCAGCAATTGCTCGCCGAAAAATATCGCGACCCCGAATTTCGCGCCTCGCTCGACCACGCCCTGGCCGAAGGCGTCAAGCGGGTCAACCGCTTGCTCAATCAGATGCGCTTCCTCGCGCGCGACTCCCTCGTCACCCACGAGCCGATCCCGCTGTCGTCGCTCATCGAAGAGGCGTATCAGGAAGCGCGCAAATATCAGCCCGCCAAAGCGGGACCGCTCAATTACGAGAACGGCGGCAAACCCGTTTTCGTCAACGGCGACCGCGCTGCGCTCAAGCACGCGCTCACCGAAGTGATGATTAACGCTCTGCAGGCCAACCCCGCCGACCCGAAAGTCGGCGTGCGCCTCGAAACGGACGCCAACGGTACTGCCGAGGCAGGTCTGTCCATTGAAGTGCAGGATAACGGCGGCGGCTTTACGCCCGAAGCCATGCAAAAAGCCGCGTCACCGTTCTACACCACGCGCAATGTCGGTTTGGGTCTCGGCCTGACCGTCTCGCGTAAGATCATCGAAACGCACCACGGCAAACTGGAGCTTGTTCCGCCCGCGACCGGTCGGTCCGGCATCGTGCGCATTTCGCTGCCGCTGGATTCCGCGCCTACCGAGGTTTGAGCCGCCGTGGGTCTTCGACTCCCGGAACCTCTGACCGAAGTCGTGCCGGTTCGTGCTTGGCGTTCCAATTCCCGGGCCGGCGCTCACAATCACCCGGCATCTTCCACGGAGAAATTATTCTGGCGAGACTTGCCTGGTTCCGTATTGTTTCCGCACGGACTTTGATTCTTTAACCAACACACCACATGGAAGCTAAAGGCGATATCGGCCTCATCGGCTTGGCCGTCATGGGCCAGAATTTGATTTTGAACATGAACGACCACGGCTTCACCGTCGTGGCCTACAACCGCACGGTCGAGAAGGTGGACCACTTTCTCGCCACCGAAGCGAAGGGCACGAAAGTCCTCGGCGCCCATTCCATCGCGGAGATGGTCGCGCAACTCAAGAAGCCCCGCCGCGTGATGATGCTCGTCAAAGCCGGCAAGCCCGTGGACGAATTCATCGAGCAACTCCTCCCGCACCTCGAACCCGGCGACATCATCATTGACGGCGGCAACTCGCTGTTTGAGGACACGAATCGCCGGACAAAATATGTCGAGAGCAAAGGTCTGCTTTACGTCGGCACGGGCGTGAGCGGCGGCGAAGAAGGCGCGCGCCATGGTCCTTCCATCATGCCCGGCGGTTCATCCGCTGCGTGGCCGCATGTCAAAAATATTTTCCAATCCGTCGCCGCCAAAGTGGACGGGGTTCCATGTTGCGACTGGGTCGGTGAAAACGGCGCGGGCCATTACGTGAAGATGGTCCACAACGGCATCGAGTACGGCGACATGCAGCTCATTTGCGAAGCCTACAACATCCTGAAGAACGGCCTGGGCCTGTCCGCCCAGGAGATGCACGCGGTGTTCGCCGAATGGAACCAGGGTGACCTGGATTCTTATTTGATCGAAATCAGCCGCGACATTCTTGCCAAGCTGGACGACGACGGCACGCCGCTCGTGGACAAGATTCTCGATACCGCCGGCCAGAAGGGCACGGGCAAGTGGACGGTCATCAACTCCCAGGACCTCGGCATCCCGATCACGCTGATGGCCGAAGCCGTTTATTCCCGCTGCGTTTCCGCGTTGAAAGACGAACGGGTCAAGGCGGCGAAGAAATTGAAAGGTCCGCGTCCGATGCTCACGAGCATCGCGGGGAATGTCGAAAAGAAAAAGACCTTCATCGAAGACATCAAAAGCGCGCTTTACGCCTCGAAGATTGTCAGCTACGCCCAGGGTTACATGCTGATGCGCGCCGCCGCCGCTGAATACAAATGGAACTTGAACTACGGCGGTATCGCGCTCATGTGGCGCGGCGGCTGCATCATCCGTTCGCGTTTCCTCGGCAAGATCAAGGAAGCCTACGACCACAATCCCAAGCTCTCGAATCTGATGCTCGACGATTATTTCCGCGGCGAGATTAAGAAGGCGCAGAAAGGCTGGCGCAACGTCGTGGCGACGGCGGCGAAAAAAGGCATCCCGGTTCCCGCGTTTAGCACCGCGCTGGCGTTCTACGACCAATACCGTAGCGCCGTGTTGCCGGCGAACCTGCTGCAGGCCCAACGCGATTATTTTGGCGCGCACACCTACGAGCGCGTGGACAAACCGCGCGGCGAATTCTTCCACACCAACTGGACCGGTCGCGGCGGCACGACGAGCAGCAGCACTTACAATGTGTGATGGTTTTTTCCGTGGGAGACGAGGTGACGAGCCTCAAACCAGAAGGGAACCAAGATCAGATTGAAGTTAGAGACTTCTCCCGTCGTCTCCTACCTCAAGTTTGAAGTTCAAATAGCGCGGGCTTCGGTTCCAAGGGTCTGGTTCGTGCATCTTCGACCGCCTGCCATTTTGTTTAAGATTTGTGTGGCGTATTTGCCTTTGTTTGCTAAAGTCGCGCCCCTCGTACGAGCGGGAAACGTGGCGGACAGGGTATTAACGAGCCAAGACTTGGGAAAATTTAAGTTACACGTGACAACGAAGAAAAAAGAAAAAAAGAAAGCCCCGGTGCGCCACAAAGCGCACACTTCGGCCTCGGTGGCGTCCATTCTTGGGCGTCCGGTGGTCACCAAGTCCCGCACTGAAATCCAGCCCAAAAAGGTCAAGGCGGAGTGGAAAACGTATTACCATTGCTTGCTGGAACTGCGCGAACAATTGAGGCGCCAGATGAACGGGCTGGCCAAGGAATCCGCGCAGGAGATCGCGGGTTACAGCTTGCACATGGCGGATTCGGGCACGGATAATTTTGATCGCGACTTTGCGTTGAGCCTGTTGTCCTCGGATCAGGACGCCGTTTACGAGATCGAAGAAGCCTTGAAGCGCATCGAACGTAATACGTATGGCGTGTGTGAGTTGACCAACAAGCCCATTCCCAAGGCGCGGCTCGAAGCGATTCCCTGGGCGCGGTTCCCCGGGTCGGCACAGGCGCAATTGGAACGCGAAGGCACGTTGCGGCAACGCCGGATCGGTCAGTTGGGCACCGTGGATGCCGCCGGCGCCGTGGAAGTTGAGGAGGACGACGAAATCGTGGACGAGAAGCCCAAGGAGAAAGAACAATAATTTATGGCCCGAGAAATCATCACCATCGAATGTACGGAAGCCCGCAAGGAGGGTAAATCGCCGTCCCGTTACACCACCACCCGCAACAAGAAGCTCAAGACGGAAAAGCTGGAGGTCAAGAAATTCAATCCCGCCCTGCGCCGTCACACGCTGCATCGCGAAATCAAGTAATCCCTATGCCTCGTAAGACCCACACCGACAAAAAAGATCGCGGCGGCCGCCGCACCACCGAAAACCGCACGCCGCGCCCGAAGCCGAAGGTTGACTTCACCGTGGACGCGCTGGATTTCAAGAACACCGTTTTGCTCCGGCAGTTCGTCACCGACCAGGGACGCATCCTGCCGCGGAAATACACCGCGTTGCCCGCCCACTATCAGCGCAAGCTGAACAAGGCGATCAAACGCGCCCGGCAGATGTTGTTGGTGAAGTAACTTTCGCCACCCCGCCGCACCTCGGCAGGGCTTTAATTGCCCATTAACTGCAAATCAACGCGGTCACGGATCAGATGGAGTTCTTCGGCGCTTTTTCCGCCTGCCAATAAAAAGGTCCACGCAAAAATGCGTGGCCTTTCGTTTGACTAAAATTCAGGTCATGGTTTTACGTTGCCTGCTCGGCCTGCCAGTCGGCCAGATGCAAATACTCCTTAATTTTCCGACGCTCGTACCGGTGCTTCTGTGGTTTTTTCGGCTGATTGTCCACCTTGCGAAAAGGATGATTCGGATCGCGGATGGCTTCAGTGATGACTTCGAGGGTTTTGATCATGGCTCGTGTCTTGGTTGAGGTTTCGCTGAGGACGACTTGCCCCGCGAGCGCTCCTTGTTGCGCCCACTTTTAGTGATGACTGAGACAGGCATAATTACCTCAGACGTTTCGTAGTATATGACCATCTTCGGGAAAAGTCATTCAAAATTATTTCCATTATCAAAATTATTACTATTCGATTCAAAACCTCCGTAAAATGGCTGTTCACGGGTGTCGGGCATTAGTAAGGGTGGGCGGGATGCCATTACGAACTGATCGAAGACTGGGTGGTTCACCCACTCCGGATAACGAAAAGATGAAGGATTGTGTGAGCGCGATTTGATCTCAGTCAGCGCTGGCCTGCAACGCCTCAAGGTCCGAAGCGCATTGTCTTCAGCTTTGCAACTCATCCCACAGGAATCGGCACTGCATGATCGGCTGGATGCGAACCGCACGGGCCACTGACTACACGTAGCGCTGGCTCCGGTGCGGATGCAAGTCATCGGCGCAACGGACGAGAGATGCGGACCTCGATGCGGTAGGTGATGCGCACAAGTAGATCGCCGCGACCGCCGCGCGGTTTAGGCAGGCCTTCGCCCGGAAGGCGCAGGATTTGACCGCGCGCCACGCCGCGCGGGATTTGGACTCGGAGCATTGTGCCGGTGACACCCGACACCATTTCCAATCCGCCTTGGGCTGCCCGTTCGGATTTTATTTTCAGATCGCAGCGCAAATCCGAACCGCGCACCTTGAACCGGAAGCTTGGCAATGCGCGCACGCGGAGTTGGATAAAGCCCATGGCAAACGGCCCGGTGCGTGGCAACCGGAAGCGCGCCCCCGGCGCGGTCTCGGGCGGAACGACAAGCTGGTAAAGCTCCGGCCCGTGGGGATTGGCGGGGTCGTGGACGCGCACCTCCCGCTTCGCGCCGCGGAGGAAATCCTCGATCCGTAGATTCACATCCTGGGAAATGACCCGCTGTATCTTTCCGGCGAGCGGTGGAGGCGCGGACTTTTTACCGGCGTCGAGTTCGCGGTCGTAGGCGAGTCGTTGCGTCGGATCGCTGAGGATTTCGTGGGCAGCGTTCAGCTTTTGAGTGCTCGCCAACGCTTCGGGGGAGCCGGGATTTAGATCCGGATGATGATGCTTGGCCAGCAGCCGGTAAGCAGCGCGAATTTGCGCGAGCGTGCAGCAGCGGTCGAGGCCGAGCGTGGCGTAATGATTGATTTCAGTGCGTTCCAATTCCCGACCTTACCACGCGAAATTTGCATCGCCAGCTTCATTGCACCCGGTAATTGCATCCGGCGCTGAATCTCTTCATGCTGCCGCCATGAAATCCGCTGCTGCGTTTGCCGCCGTGGCAGCACCCGGGCGCCGCGTATGCAACGTAAAGAAGAGGCATGGAGGAAGGGCCGGCTGAAAAGGTGGCGTTCGTCACCGACTGGGCGGCGGCGGAGAAGTGCTGCTACACTCAGGCGACAGCGGAAGGCGGGGTTTCAGCGGGCGGCAGCAAAGCGGCTTTTTTAAGCAGGCGGCAGAATTCTTTTTTGCTGACCCGGTGATGGGTTCCTTTTTTGGCGGCGAGCGCGATGGTGGACTTGTATTCCACTTCCAATCGCTCCAAGCGCACGATGCGAAGACATTCTTCGCCCTGTTGCCAGATTTGGCCTTGCCGCAGCTTGATTGTCATCGCCATACGAATTGGGTGTAGCCAGTGGCCGCGCGAGGGTTGGGGATGAAATCTGTCTCTCCTGATTTTCACATCTGGAGAGACAGTCAATCGTGGACGTTTACTTCTTTTTGGCGGCGGCCGCCTTGGCATCCAAGGCCTGTTTTTTCTTCTGGTCGGCGCTGCTGGCCTTGGACTGTTTCTGGTTGGACTTCTTCTGGTGGGACTTCGGGGATTTATCGCCCATAATTTTATTTTTCTTCTGTGAATTGACTCGCCTGCGGCATGGTAGTTTCTCCGAAGGGAGGAACACTATAGTGGCCCGGTCGGTCATTGTAAATGATGGCGGCGAAATCATTTGGCAGGCGCGGGGACGGATGCCCCGCCGTGACTCAATAACAAGTGTTGCCCGGAGCCGGGGTCGAATGGGCCCGAAAGATTGTTGCCGATAGTTGTTGCTATCCCACCAGAATCAGTCAAGCTGGGGTTGTCTGTTAGATAGCTTGTCTCTTCCACGGCATGGTAAATCCTCAGGTGAACTTGGTTCAGTGATGATTTGAAACCCGGCGTTCGGGAACAGTCTGGTAAGCGCAGTGTTAGTCTGGACAGTAAAACATCACATGAGTAATAAATTGTTTGTGGGAAATCTTTCCTTCAACACCACTGAAAACGACCTGAACGACGCGTTTGCCGCGTTTGGCACGGTTACCGAAACCAACCTGATGATGGATCGCATGACCAATCGCCCCCGCGGCTTTGGTTTCGTGACCATGAGTTCCGCCGATGAGGCGCAGAAAGCCATTGCCGGTTTGAACGGCAAGGAAATTGACGGGCGCGCCCTCACAGTCAACGTTGCCAAGCCTCGCGAAGAGCGTACGGGCGGCGGCGGCGGCGGCGGCGGCGGTGGCGGTCGTCGTGAATACGGCGGCGGAAGCGGTGGTGGTGGTCGCGGCCGCTACTAAGCCATTTTGGATTTCATGGCGGGGTTCGGCTTCAAACCGGGCCCCGCCTTTTTGTTTGGCGCTATCTGATTTGCCGTCGGCCGGTTGTCGCCATTCATCCCAGACATATATTGCCAAACAGTCCATGAAAGAAGAACACATTGAAGTCGAAGGTCGCGTTACGACCGTGCTGCCCGGGACGATGTTCCGGGTTGAACTGACGAACAAACACCTCGTCCTCGCCACCATTTGCGGCAAAATGCGCAAACGCTGGGTGCGCCTCACGGTCGGCGACCGCGTAAAAATGGAGATGTCGCCCTACGACTTGAACAAAGCGCGCATCACTTGGCGGCTGAAATAGATAAATTTGCGCGCCTTCTCCGTCCGCCTTCCTTCGTCTTAGTGCGGTCCGCATCGCCCCCAATTCTACCCTCTTCACCCTATGTCTTTTCGCACCCTCAGTCTTGATCCAAAAATTTTACAGGCGGTCCAGGAAGCCGGTTATACGGAGCCCACGCCCATCCAGACGGCGGCCATTCCGCCGATCCTTGCGGGCCATGACTTGATCGGCATCGCCCAGACCGGCACCGGCAAGACGGCGGCGTTCGTGCTGCCGATG
>ORJL011693394.1_pt1 | contig 10235 bp, 7 predicted proteins | sample 1779941 | NCBI WGS metagenome assembly ORJL01 (sample SAMEA104232317, study PRJEB22302) | groundwater metagenome | biome: forest; feature: aquifer; material: groundwater | place: USA | collected 2011-08-07 | depth 5.8 m | reverse complement strand
TGGCGGAAAAAGGAGTGTAATTACGGATAAGGCGACACGCAACCGGACGCTGGCCCGCGACGATCATCAATACATCTGGCATCCCTTCACCCAGATGCAGGATTATGTGCAGGAAGAACCGGTCATTATCGAGTCCGGCCAGGGCTGCACCTTGAAAGACATCTGGGGCAAGGAGTATCTGGACGGCGTCTCTTCCCTCTGGACCAATGTCCACGGCCACCGACGGCCGGAAATAGACCGGGCTATCCGGGAGCAGCTGGATCAGGTGGCCCATTCCACCCTCCTGGGGCTTTCCAACGTGCCCGCGATCGGGTGCGCGAAGATGCTGGTGGAAATCGCCCCGCCGGGTTTATCGCGGGTCTTTTATTCCGACAGCGGCTCCACGGCCGTGGAAGTGGCGCTCAAGATGGCCTTCCAGTACCAGCAGCAGGCCCGGGGCGGGAACCCGGCCCGGACAAAATTCATTTCGCTTACCAACGCCTACCACGGCGACACGATCGGCGCCGTCAGCCTGGGCGGCATCGACCTCTTTCACGCCACCTACCGGGCCCTCCTCTTTACTTCCCTGAAGGCCCCAGCGCCTTACTGTTACCGTTGCCCTTTGGGGAAGACCTGCCCGGAGTGCGGGCTGGCATGCCTCGCGGAGCTGGCAAAGCTGATGGAGACCCGGGGCAGCGAGGTGGCGGCCCTGGTGATCGAACCGCTGGTGCAGGGAGCGGCGGGGATGATCATGCAGCCCCCCGGCTACCTGCAAGGGGTGCGCGAGCTCTGCACGCAGCATAACATCATCATGATCGCCGACGAAGTGGCGGTGGGTTTCGGCCGGACGGGCCGGATGTTCGCCTCGGAACACGAAGGAGTACACCCCGATATTATGGCGGTGGCCAAAGGGATCACCGGCGGTTATCTGCCCCTGGCGGCTACTCTGGCCACCGAGAGGATCTACCGGGGATTCCTGGGGAAGTACGAGGAATTCAAAACCCTCTTTCACGGCCATACCTATACCGGCAATCCCCTGGCCTGCGCGGCGGCGATCGCGAACATGGAAATCTTTGCCGCCGAAGGAACGCTGGATAAAATGGCCGCCAAGGTCGAGGGGCTGCAGGATAATTTGCGGCAGATCGGTTTACTGAAACATGTGGGAGAGATCAGGCAACGGGGCTTCATGGTGGGGATCGAGTTGGTGGCCGACAGGGAGACGAAAGCGGAGTTTCCCCCGGAACTGAAGATCGGCCACCGGGTAATCCTGGCGGCGAGAAAACGGGGCCTCATCATCAGACCGCTGGGCAACATCATCGTCCTTATGCCCCCGCTCAGCATTACGCCGGCCGAAATCGACCGGCTGTGTGCGATCACCCATGAGGCGATCCGGGAAGTGACGGAACAGTGAAGAGTCACACGCACCTCGTGACGTCATTCCGGCGGAAGCCGGAATCCAGTTTTTTTATAGTCCTGGTTCCCGGCTATCGCCGGGACGGAGTCTGGACCCCGGTTTGCACCGGGGTGACGACTTTTGCGCCGTCGTCAAAAATGGTTATTTGATTGTGAAATGAATATTCTTAACAAAATTAAGCAAATCATCGGTGAAATCCTGGATCTTGAGGAGCAGGACGTAACAGCGGAGAGCTACCTCGTCCGGGAGCTGGGCGCCGAATCGATCGACCTCCTGGAATTAGCCGCGGCCCTGCAGACGGCGTTCCGGATTGAGGTCAATGCCGCGGATCTTTTTCTCCAGGGCGCCCGGACCAACCTGCTGCCGGCAGAAGCCCCCTTCCTCACGGGCGCGCGTCTGGCGGAAATCGCCGCCGATCTGGCGGCTGGTCCGGTAATCAAGGTAAAGGATCTGGTGAGTTACGTGGAGTGGAAACTCGAAGGACAATAATCAATTAAGGTACCTCAGATGAAGTCACTCCTCAATAAAAGCATGGGTACAATGTCATTCCCGCGGAAGCGGGAATCCAGTGCTTTGCCCGGTCTGGACTCCCGCCTGCGCGGGAGTGACAACGAATTGATGAGATCGCTGTGATGGAGCGTTACCGGGAAATGTTGCAGCGCCGCAGAGCGGCCGGTCTGCTCCGCACCCCGCCCTTAATCGACGGGCGGGAGGGGCGATATATTTTCAGCGGTTCGCGGGGGCTGTTGAACTTTTCTGCCAATGATTACCTGGGGCTGGGAGTTTCCGCCGCGCTCCGGCAAAAGGTGGCCCGTAATTTTCAGAAATACGGTACCTCCGCCTCCGCCTCGCGGCTGGTTTCCGGCAACTTTACCGCCATTGCCCGGGCCGAAGAGGCCTATGCCCGCCACTTCGGCTATGAGGCGGCACTTTTTTTCCCCAGCGGCTACCAGGCCAATATCGGCCTCCTCTCCACCCTCTTCGGCAAGGGCGACCTGCTCATGCTTGACAAGCGTCTGCACGCCAGCAGCATCAAGGGCGTCACCTTGAGCGGCGCTTCGTTCCAGGGGTACAACCACAACGACCTGGCCCACTTGCGCCGGCGCCTCCAGGGGGCCGAGCCGGCGCCGTCCGCCGTCCTGGCGGAATCGCTTTACAGTATGGACGGCGATTTGCTCGATCTGGCGGGATTCGGGAAACTCAAGCAGGAATATGGTTTTTTCAGCATCATCGACGAGGCCCATGCCTTCGGGGCCCTGGGCGAGGGGGGGCGGGGCATCGCCCGGCCGGTGGCCGACGTCGCGGTGGGAACCTTCGGCAAGGCCCTGGGGCTCTTCGGCGCCTTTGTGCTGCTGCCTGCGGTCCTCAAGGAATTCCTGTTCAATTTTTCTTCGCCTTTCATTTACAGCACCACCCTGCCCGAGGCCCATGCGGCCTCGGCGCTGGATATCCTGGAGATTGTGGCCGCCGCCGATCGGGAGAGGGCCTGCCTGGAGGATATCAGCCGCCTGATGAAGGAGACGCTCGCGGCCGAGGGGCCCACGGTCCGCGGCGATGCCCATATCATCGCCTGGGAGATTGGGGAGGAAAGCCGCGCCGTTCGCATGGCGCAGGAACTCCTGGCCCGGGATATCTTCGTCTTTGCGGCCCGTTATCCCACCGTCCCTCCGGGCCGGGCGATGCTGCGCCTGGGCCTGACCGCCCTGCACCGGCCCGAGGATGTGCAGGAATTTATCGCGGCAGTCAGGGATATCCGGCGGCGGGAGGCCGGGCCGGATGTCTGAGGAGGCGCCAGAAAATATGCCGGAGAAAATAGGCAGCATCTACGTCGTCGGTACAGATACGGGCGTGGGGAAAACGGTGCTTTCCCTCCTTTTGGTGCAGTTTTTTCTGGCGCAGGGGCGCCGTCCCTTTTACCTGAAGCCCCTGCAGACGGGTTGCCGGGACGCCCGCGACGAAGCCAGCGACGCGGCCTTCGTCTACCGCCATGTCGCGTCGCTGAGAGGACGGGACCCGGCGGAAGCGGTGGTCTACTGTTTCCGGAATCCCAAGGCCCCCTTTTTTGCCGCCCGCGACGAAGGCCGGGAAATCGACCTCGCTCGCGTGCCGGCCGTGGCCGCGGAAAAAAGCCGGTTTCATGACCCGTTGATCCTGGAAGCGGCCGGCGGTCTCCTGGTGCCCGTCGGGCCGGAGGCGCTGATGGTGGATACCATCGGCCGGATCGGCGCCCGGGTGGTGCTCGCGGCCCGGGCGGGCCTGGGAACCATCAACCACACACTTCTTTCCGTGGAAGCCCTGCGCGCGCGGTACTTAGAGCCGGCCGGCATCGTTTTCCTCGATGCGGCCGGAACGGCGCCGGACCTGATTGCCGAAAATATGGCGGCCGTGGAGCGTTATTCCGGCATCAGGGTGGCCGGCGTAATCGGCAGAATCCCTGATTTTGACCATCCCCCGGCGGAATTTTTCCGGCCGCTGGAATTTCTGCTGAAAAAGGAAGAGCAAATGTGATGAGCAGAAGAATCGTTCGCTCGCTCGATCTCCTTCATTTCTTTTGCCAAAGAAAGGTCTTCCGGCAAAAGCCGCCGCTTTTGGCCAGTTTCAAGCTGACCTATCGGTGCAACATCCGTTGCCGGGGCTGTCCTTTCCACCTGCGGGCCCAGGGCGAGGACGCCCACATGACCTGGGAGCAGGCGGTCCAGGCCCTCAAACTCCTGAAGCGGAGCGGCACACGCATCGTCGTCTTCGAAGGCGGCGAACCTTTGCTCTGGCGCGACGGCGAACGGAACCTGCGCGATCTGGTCCGTTATGCCAAAAAGATTTTCCCGACGGTGGCTGTTACCACCAACGGCACTTTGCCGCTCGCCGTACCGGCCGACATCCTGTGGGTGAGCCTGGACGGTTTGCAGGCGACCCAGGACCGGCTGCGCAGCGGCACCTTCGACACGGTCTGGCGCAATCTGAAAGCGGCGACGCATCCCCGGCTTTATATCCATTTTACGATGCACAGCGAAAACTGGCGGGAGTTGGAACCCCTGCTGGAGCTGCTGGCGGAATTGCCCAACCTGCGCGGGACTACGGTGCAGCTCTTTTATCCTTACGGACAGGGGGAGGCACCGCTCGCCCTCCCGCCGGCAGAACGCCGGGCCGCCCTGGAGAACGCCCTCCGGCTGAAAGACCGGTCCCCGATCCTGAATTCCCGCCGCAGTCTCCGGGCCATGATCGCCAATAACTGGCGCTGTCATGACGATATCCTCATCAACGTCGACCCGGACGGCCGGGTGACGAGAGGCTGTTACGTCAAGGGCCGCGGCCGGATCAACTGCCGGGATTGCGGTTTCACGCCCGTTACGGAAGCCTCCGGCGCCCTCGATCTGTACCCCGGTTCCCTGATTGCCGGCGCCCGCCTTTTCCTGTGAGGAGTTCTATTCCTTGACTCATTGCCGTCTTTTCCCTATACTGCCCCCGGCAAAGGGTAGTCCTGTTGGTAAGTTACACTTATCCCGTTTATCGGGGCCGGGAGAATGCGTTTTTCCATCTTGAAAGGAGGAATCATCATGAAGCAAATCGTTGTTTGTTTATTTTGTTTGGTCTCCATCCTCTCCATCTCCACCACCGCCGCGGCGGAACCCTTGAACCCGGAGCAGCGCGAGGCCACGTTCCGGTTCATCAACAGCCTCCAGAACGCCGACAGCGGCTTCCGGGCGGCCGCCCCTCCGGGACCCTCAATGGTGTCCGCCACTTCCAGCGCCCTGCGGGTATTCAAGAACCTGGGCGGGCCGATCAGCAGCCAACCGGAGAAATTGATCAGGCAATGCCTGCAGGAGTCCGGTGCGTTTTCGGATACGCCCGGCGGGAAACCGGAAATTCGTGTGACCTGGATGGGGGTGAATGCCATTGTGAACATGAAAGGCGCGCCGCCGGCCGAGATGGGGAAGATCATGGACTTCGTGTCGGCCAACGCCCGGAGCATATATCCGGACATCTACTTCGCCACGTCCATAGTGGAAGATGCCCAAGTAAAGGCCCCCAAGGCGGCGGAGTGGTTGGCCGCCCTCGAAGCGACTCGGAACCCTGATGGCACTTACGGCAAGAACGCCGATGAAATCGCCCACGCCGTGGTCATTATCCTGCGCCTGGGCGGCACCTTAAAGGATCCGGCGCCGGTCGTCAAAGCATTGAAGGCGGCGCAACAGCCCGACGGATCATTTTCCGGAACCGGGAAGGGGTCCGATGTTCCCGGCACCTATACGGTGATGCGCGCCCTGTGGATGCTGAAAGAGAAACCGGACCTGGCCGCGGTAAGAAAATATATCGCCAGTTGCCGCAACGCGGATGGGGGCTATGGCCTCGTCTCCGGCAAACCCTCCGCCGCCACCCCCACCTACATGGCCTCAAGCGTATTGCGCTGGGCCGAGGAGCTGGCCAGGTAACTGCCGGCGTCTGCGCGCGGTCAGACTGCCCGGCGTTTTTTGGGAGAACGGGTAACTTACCCGGCGATGAAGGAGGTTGTCATGTCCGAAGGCTTCAAGCTATCACGCCGTCGACTCTTGGAAACATCTCTGGCCCTGGGAGGCGCTCTCTTTTTCGGCCCTCTGGGGTCTTCCGCCTTGGCCCGATCTGCCAAGCTCAAGCCTACCTCGGAGCAAGCCATGGGACCTTTCTATCCCGTACTGAAGCCTGCGGATCAAGACGCTGATCTGACGGCGATCCGGGGAAAGGCCGGTAAAGCGCAGGGACCTTCCCTGCGCCTTACCGGCAGGGTTCTCAATCTGAAGGGTCAACCGGTTGCCGGCGCCCAGGTAGAGATCTGGCAGGCGAACACCGCGGGCAGGTATACCCATCCCGGCGATAGGAATCCCGCGCCCCTGGACCCGAATTTTGAAGGCTATGGCGTCGTGATTACCGATAGTAAAGGCGAATACAGCTTCAAGACGGTCAAGCCGGGTCCCTATCCGGCGGAAGAAGGCTGGATGAGGCCGCCGCACATCCACTTCCAGGTCACCGCCCAGGCAAACCGCCTGGTAACCCAGATGTATTTTCCGGGAGAACCGTTGAACGAAAAAGACCGGATTTTCAGGACCGCGGCCGACAAGGAAAGCCTCCTGGTCAAACTGGCGCCGGCTCCGCAGGATGCGGAGCCGGGCGCTCTCCTTGCTGTCTGGGATATTGTCCTGCCGCGAACGTAGGAATGGTCTACAGCCCGGCGAAGGTGTACGAGACGGTGATGCCGGCCAAAGGAGCGGAGGATTTGCCGCTGCCGCCGTCGATCCGGTTCACTTTTGCGCCGAAGGCGGCCCCGTTGACGGGAAAGCCGTCGAACTCCACATGGGCAAACTCTCCCAGGGCAAAACCGGGCTGGTTATTGATCAGGATAATGCGGAGGGTGCCGGCCGCTTTGTCGAATTTGGCCATGGTGAGACTGTTGTTGGCCGCCAGGCTTACCGGGACCACCACTCCCGGCAATGTTTCACCCGTTGTCGGGTCCGCCTTGACGGTTACCCCGGCCGGGAGCGTTAGCGTATAATCGACGCCGTTGATGACGGCGCCTGCGGGCAGCGTGCCTTCCGCCGTCAGCTGGAGTACGCCGCCGGTGAAGACCACCGGCCGGAGGAGGCTGCCGCCGCTGTTTTTCCCACTGCCGGCATAGTTGGTGATCGCGGCGTTGACGTTGTTGATGGTGGTCAGCGAAAAACCGCCATTATTTTTCAATTCCGTTTCCATTCCCGTGAGGACGGCGACGAGGGCGTCCGGCAGTGCCTGGGTCCCTTTGCGGTTGTTTACCAACTGGGAAAAAACCCCCAGGGCGGCAGCGTATTTCCGCTGATCATTGGTGGCGCTGACGGGCGCCGGCCGGGTGGGATCGAAGGGCAGCGAGGCAATCATGTCGGAGACTTGGAAAAACCGGCCAATTTGCACATTGGCATCATCAATCTCGAGCGCCGTAAAATTGCCGATGCCTTCGACCTGCTTGCAGGCCAGATGGGTCAGGGGGGTCACGGCGATCTTCGCGCCGTCGCTGATGCTGGCAACAGCGGCCCGTAAGGGCGTCTTCAGGGGGACGCTGGGGGTGCCGCTGGCCTCATCGGTATAAGTGCCACCGGTCACTTCCAGTACCACCGGACCGGTGGGAGCCGAAAAGAGGGTGATGGTAAAGCTGCCGTCCGCCGCCGTCTTTCCGAGGCCGAGCACCGCACCCGTGTCGATTTGACCGTTCTTGACCGCGTAGACCTTGACCTCGCCGCCGTTGACGGGTCCTTTGACGACCGCGCCGCTGATGGTCACGCCGCCGTTCGAGCCCGGGGGTGCTGCGGACGTCACCGGCGCGCTCTCCCCGCCTCCGCCTCCGCTGCAGCCGGGAAGAATCAGGACGGCCAGAATCAATAATACCTTCAAAACCGGTTTCATCTTCATGACAGTTACTCCCTCAAAAAATGCGTCAATTGGCAAGATTGATTGTTCCCACCACATTCCGCATGATCAACAGTACATCGGCCAGATCGATCACGCCGTCCGGCGCCCCCAGCGGGGCAACATCCCCGTGCAACAGGTCATTGGCCGTGGGCGTGATAAGGCCCACGGCGATACGCAGGGCCTTGAGGGCGTCGGAGATATCCGGGATCAAGGTCCCATTGAATATTCCATCACCTAACTTAACTATCGAAACACTCGCACTTTTGACGTTCCCGGCGCGGTCGATGGCAGTAACCGTGATGTCGTTGACCCCTACCGCGAGCATGCTCAGATTGACATTCCAGGCGGTGCCGCTTACCGTCACCGGGCCAACAATGGTTCCCGGCTTGCCGGTCGTCACCACCGGGGTAATCCCCGCTTCAACCGTACCGGATAGGACATAGTCGTCGCCCCGGACCGGGCCCACGACGGGGTTGACGGTCAGGGTCGCCGGGGCGGAGTCGAGGGTCACGGCCATCATGTCCATTGTCAGGACCCCGGTAACATCAGTACTGGAAATTACTATATTATTGACCCCCTCTACCAGTCCGCTGATCGTGGCGCTCCAGTTGGTAGCGGTGGGGGAATCCGCCGTTACCGCCGGATTGTTGTTGACCCGGATCTGGATTGTCACCCCCACCTCCTTCGTACCGCCGATGGCGAAACTGGCCTTGTTGGTTTGGGCGGCCACGGGATTGATTGTAAAAGCCTGTGAAGGAGCGGTATTGCCGTCGGCATCGCGGGCCGGGATCCTGATCAGCATCTCGGGGGCGCCGTTGGGGATGAAAAGCTCCGGATGGTCGAAGGGGGCCGCATGGTTGCGGACCCGTTCATCGGTTAAGGACTTCATGAAAGCCACGAGGGCCGCTTGCTTGTCCGGGGCGTTCTGCAGGACGCTGATCTGCGCGATGTTGGCATCCAGGTTGTCGGCATTGGCCACCGGGAAGTCCCCCCCGCGGGTGTAAAAATCCACCACCTCCTCCAGGGTGAGCATGCCGCCGTTGTGCATGTAGGGGCCGGTCAACTCCACGTTACGCAGCCCCGGGATCTTGAAGAAGCCATTGACACCGATGGGGAAACTTGCGGGGATTGAAGCCGGTATGATCGGCGTAGCAAAGGGTAGGCTGCCCGCCGCCTGGAGTTTCGCCAGCCCGGTGAAGGAAAGGGGCAACGGCTGGCCCGTAAACGGGTTTGTGAAAGGCGCCGTTCCCCCCCTGCCCACGTCTTCCGCAATCGGCCTGACTGCCGTGTTGTTGAAAGCGTCGTCATAGACGAACTGCTTGCCGTTGGCCGTGGTGGCCTGCTCAAAAAGAGCGTTTTGGGTATTGGTAACGAACATGGCGGCCCCCGCCGTCGCACCGGTGAACTCGATGCCGCCGTGACAGACATCGCACTTGCCGGTGGGGCCGAAGAAGATGTTCATCCCTTCCTGCTGCTGGAGGGTCAGGGCATTCGGGTTCCCGCCGAGGAAACGGTCAAAGGGGGTCTGGTCGGAGACGAGCGTCGCCTCGTAAAGCTGAATGGCGAGTCCCCAGAAGAGGGAAAAGTTGGCCTCCAACTGGTTGAAGCCGCCCGGTATGAGTTCGGTGGAATCCCAGAGATTGTTCGCGAAGGCGTCCTGGATCAGCTGGGCGTAAGAGGTTTTAAGCCCCTTCTCGCCGGTGAGCTGCCCGTCCGGCTGTCGCAGGGCCCGGGAAAGGGGGCCGAGCACGCTGTCATTGGGGTGGACAATCTGCTGCCCCAGCGGGGTGAGGGAGAGCAGCTTTCTCCCCAACTGCGGAAAGGTGCGCCCCCGGAAGGACATCTCCGTGTCGTCGAGCGGTGGCCCCGTGGCCTGGGAGGCGAGGCTCGCCATCTCAATGGCCACCCGCCGCTTCACCGGTATCCCGTTTTCGTTGAACCAGACGCCGGCGTTGGGGTCGAGCGGGCCGAAGGGATTTTCGCCGTTGAAGATGAAGTGGGCCCGGCCGTCCCAGAAATTCGTAAAGTTGAAGACCGCGTTGATATTGGTGGGCGTGTTGCGCGCCGTTACCCGGCGCATGTTCGCCCCGCCCACCTGGAACACCGGGTCTGCAACGGGTGTTCCGTTGTCCACCGCACTGCCGGGGGCGATACCCGTAAAATCCGTTAATTTTACTCCCTGAGAGCCCACGACGTCGTTAGAATCGCGCAGGACCGGGGAGACCTGAAAATCCGGGTTCTGCCGGCTGTGGAAGGGAAAGTCGCCGGGCTCAAGGGTCCCGTTTGGCCCCCGGACCTGGAAGGTGGTATCACCGGCCCTGGTTCCGGGGTTGACGGAATTCTTCATCCGGTTGTCGGCGCCGGCGGAGAAGTGGCAACTGGCGCAGGCCTGGATGCCGTCGCTGCCGGTCTGCATGTCCCAGAAGAAGGC
>ORJL010657955.1_pt1 | contig 10237 bp, 7 predicted proteins | sample 1779941 | NCBI WGS metagenome assembly ORJL01 (sample SAMEA104232317, study PRJEB22302) | groundwater metagenome | biome: forest; feature: aquifer; material: groundwater | place: USA | collected 2011-08-07 | depth 5.8 m | reverse complement strand
GGTTTATCAAGCATGTGCCGTTAATTTAACATTCCGACGGCCACAGTTTTTCGAAACAATCGAGAGTCCGTTAATGACACATGGCCTCGGAGTCGACTCTGGTAGAATGGACAAACCGGTTCATCAGAATAAACACTCCAAGTCTTCCGGGGATGACTTCGTCCTTCAACAGGCAGGTAACTTCTTGCGGCATCATTTATTGAATACAAGTATTTTCCTCGTATCGGGGTGAGAAGACACAGTTTCTACATTCATAAAATGTTTTTTACCTTGTTCTATAATTATATCAATGTTATAAGTTTCATTTGTATAATTATTTATTTTATTGAAGAAGGACATATCATTCGCAATCAAATTATCTTCTAAATCTATATACTCAATTATTAAAGTTTTTCTGGTTAATTCCGAGAGCACAATAAATATATTACTTATGCTAATACCATCCCCTAGAACCAAGTGATGCAATAATCCCAAACATAAAACCATGTCAGATTTTAATCTTTCCGTAGCAGGAAGATATAAAGGCGTTGCATTAAAATTACGATCGCTGTATTTCGAGTCGCCACAATCTATTCCAAATATTTTCCTCGTCATGTCATTAAATGATATAAGTAAAGTTAATATCTGCAATTGGTGTTTCTTGGAATATGTATAAAGCGTATCAATTGATGATTCGTCAACATCAGTGGATATAACCTTTATTCCTCGCCAAGCGGCCAGAATCGAAAACCAACCGGTGTTTGCTCCAATATCGAGCATTGTTCCGGGTTTTTCCGAATCGATTATTTTCGCTATAGCTTTTTGCTTATTTTGCCAACACGCTTGATCAGATAAATCGAATTTTTCTCCCTTATCATCGTAATATGACAGATATCCGCTTTTGGGGGGGGTGACATCAACAGAATCAACAAATTGAATAAGTTGAGAACAATAATTTATAAAATTTGTTTTTTTTGTCAATGATAAAAGACGAGAAATCCTTGTGGTCTGTCGTGGGAATACAGGCAAGTCACTATGTTTCATAAGTATTTTTTTGATAAGATGCAAAATAATAGCTTTACTCCATAATCCATATTCCAAGAGACTCCCAGAATATACATCCTTCCAATGCGGTGAATCACCACCACAATTACAGGCTTGGTCCGAAAGCATTCGCCTCGCTAAATAATATTTTTTTTCTGCCATTGCCATAAAAGGCACCAACATAAAGGGTATAAACATTACATCAAATACTGTAAATCTCGGTTCCGTATTGTATTTTCCCTTCATAAGCCATGATTCGCCGCCCAAGCTACTTTTTTTAATTAAAGATAAAAAATCAACAAATATTGGTTTACAATAATCGAAGACTATATTGTTAGGGAGTGCATCTTTTAGCGTAAGTTCATGCTTGTCTAATTTTAGAAACAAATTAAGATGAAACAATACTGCATTCTTGTACATATTAGCCGTCCATTCAAATGGATAGGAAATTAAATGTTTTTCATGCCTTAGTACATTAACCCCAATCCCAATATCTGTTTTAACAATACCGATATTTTCCAGATTGTACTTTTTGTAAAGTCCAAATATATCCATAACATCACTGGCATATTCTGGACGGATTTCCCTTTCTATATGATCTCCTTTGACATATATTTTCCCTTTATCATCATATCCTGCAAGCCAAATATCATTATTGTGCATAATACATCAAATAAATATCAAGAAATATAAAATATCTAATAAATAATTTAAACATCTTGTTCCTCTATGCGCCAATTAGCCTTTGTAACAACTTTCCCCTGAACTTGCGGTTCAGGAAGTCGCCCCGTACCAAAATAGTCCGTCTCCGTCACTTCAAGTTCTCCAATATCCTCCCACAATGAAATCATTTTACCACTGTCGTAAAGTGCTATGACAAAACGGTATGTACCATGGACTAGAATAGATTCCGCCCAATCAACTGTTATCATAGCTTTTTCTTTTACTCCCCATGATACAGGATGCTGGAACATGGTATGAAATGTTACAACGCGCTCTCCCATAACATCCAAAATTCCGATTCCTATTGCTGCGCTTTTAATAGGTCTTTCAACAGTTAAATGCAATATAAATCTAATAGGAGCGCCTATATTGAAAACATTCCGCCGCTCCCCACGACTAGACTCTGTGTATATGTTGAGCTCGGCCGGACCGGATTTTATTGTGCCTTTATTTGTACCTTTTTTTAAAAAAACAAGATAAGATGTAATTACTTCATTAGAACCACCTGATTTCACAATATTTCCGTTATGCAATAAAATACCTCTGTTGCATAACCTATCAACTGCAGCCATATTATGACTAACAAACAGTACTGTTCGCCCATTTTTTGATACTTCCCCCATTTTCCCTAGGCACTTTTTCTGAAACTGGGCATCCCCCACCGCAAGTACCTCGTCCACGATCAATATCTCAGGCTCCAGATGTGCCGCCACGGCAAACGCCAGCCGCACATACATGCCGCTGGAGTAACGTTTCACGGGAGTGTCGAGAAATTTATCGATTTCCGCGAATGCGACGATCTCGTCGAACTTGCGCTTTATCTCCTTCCTACGCATACCCAAGATAGCTCCGTTGAGGTAAATATTCTCCCGACCGGTCAATTCGGGATGAAATCCGGTCCCCACCTCCAGCAGGCTTGCGACCCTGCCGCGCATTGTGATCTGGCCTTGGGTCGGGGGGGTGACTTGGGAAAGGATTTTCAGCAGGGTGCTCTTGCCTGCCCCGTTGCGGCCGATGATACCGACCACCTCGCCCTCCTCCACGGAGAAGCTCACGTCGCTCAACGCCCAGAAGTCCGTCTCGTTATTAATTATCCGGATCGGGTCTTTGGATACGATCCGCGAAAATATCGATGAAATTCGTCGAGCCTTCCTTGCAAGTTCGTCGCGAAGGGACAGGTACGGATCCCGCGTTGCGCCGATGCGGTAACATTTGCTCACGTGTTCGACTTCGATAATCGGCTTGCTCATGGCTTACACGATGTCCGCAAAATACCGCTCGGTGCTTCGGAAGTAATAGAGCCCACCGGTGAAATAGACCACGCTCATCAGCAGGGAAATCCCCAGCACCATGAAATCGACCGAACCTTGTCCGAGCAGCCCGGCCCGGGCGCTGGTGATGACCCCCGAGATCGGGTTGAGCCAGAGCATCAGCCCCTTGATCACCGGGTAGCTGTCCAGCATCTTGACCGGATAGATCACCGGCGTGACGTACAGCATGATCTGGATGAAGAACGGCAAGGCGAAGCGGACATCCCTGTACTTGATATTCAGCGACGCCATCAGCAGCCCTATCCCCAGGGCGCTCAGGATGGCGCACCCCAGGAGGAGCGGCAGGATCAGGATACCGACCAGGTGCGGCATCACACCGTAGTAGAGCATCATGCCGACGAGGATGACGGCCGAAAGGACCAGATCGATCAGCCCGGTGGTGGCCGCGGTTGCGGGAACGATGAGCCGTGGGAAGTAGACCTTCTGGATCAGCGAGGAATTGCTGATCATCGAATTGCCGGCATTGGTCAGGGTGCCGGAATAGTACTGCCAGAACAAAAGCCCCACATAGAGAAAGACCGGATAGGGGGTGGCATCACCGCTGGTGATGTTCGCCATGCGGTTGAAGATGAAGGTGAAGACGATCATCGTGACGAGCGGCTGGAAGATCGCCCAGGCGACCCCCAGCGCGGTCTGCTTGTAGCGCACGGCCACGTCGCGCCAGGCCAGCACGAGGAAAAGGTCCCGGTAGCGCCACAGCTCCTGCCAGTTGACGGAGAGCCACCGCTTGGGCGGCGCGATGATGAATTCAGTGACTTTGTTCATCAGGCAAGACTCTTATGGGAGAAGATCTTCATTTCTTCTGATCGGGGAACCCGAACCCGATCCACCGGAATGCAAAAGTGTGGTCGAGGGCAGCGCGATCGGTGGCCAATCCACCGCCCATGCCACCTCCCGAAAGGAGGAAAACCGATGTGAATCCCGTAAATTATCCACTTGCCTTTCCGTGTATCCACAAAACCGGGGGAACCCAAGACGGTGTTTCGGCACCCTGGGGCATCTCCTGGGTTTCCTCTCGTTTGCATGGACATGTTTCGTATTCTACGCGGTGATTCGTCCTTTTCATCGTATTTCGAACGGGCTAGGCCACACCACTAGCCAAGTTCCGAACCAGGCCGACCCAGTGCGGTCCCACATTCCTGGTTGAGAACATCCCGTCAAACAGGCGACGTGCGTTGCACGCGAACCCATTCCTGCGTACCGGATCGAGAAACGTATCCATGGCTGCGAGGATTTCTCCGGGTACACCGGGGGATACAGCGATCCCAATCCCCTCTTTCCGAACGAACCGGAAGAGGAAACTGTCCTCTGGCGCCACGACAAACAACGGCTTTCCGAAACGAAGCGCGTCGACGGTGCGGGTGGGGAGAGCGAGGGAAACGTCCTCCGGGGAATGACCTTCCCCCGCGAGGCATACCGCGCAACCGTCCGCGGCCTGCATCCTCCGGGCGAACGAATCCTCACCGGGAAAATGCTCTACCATGACATTGGGGGAACCGTAAACCCCGATCGAGGAGAGATACTCCCGCTTCTGACTTGTCGTGATGGTGAGTCGGACATCGTCACGGCTCCCGATCAGTTCGATCAGCGGGCGGAGGGAAGACACGTGCATGCCGTAGACCGATCCCGGAAAGAGCAGGTCCAGGGCACTCCTCTGTTCCCGGTCGTCCTGCCCGTTGAATTCCCGCGGGGCGGGAGGGAAGGCGTGAGGCACATGCAGGAAGGGCACTCCGTGCTTCCCGGAAAGGAATCGGACCATGGGCTCCGTGATCGCGTATCGGGAAGTGCATGCCTTCACGATGACACTTTCCCATTCTCTGGCCAGGCGAAGGCGATACCGGTCCGAGGCAAATCCCGGGTCGACGGCGGCATATCGAAACACTTCTTCCCAAAGGTTGTGGAAGTAGATGGCGTGGGGGACTCCGAGGGTCGAGGAAAGCAGATGCCCCATGAGCGCGAACCGATCGGAAGGAAAGACGGATATGACCGCATCGGGGCGGAATTCCCGGGAGATCCGGAGAAATTTCCGGAACAGGAACTTGACGGAAAATACCCGGATGATATCCGACAGTCCAACCATAAGGTCCTTCCTGTAGAAGAATCCAGGCAGATCGTTCTCCACCGTGACGATACCGGTGGCGGAAACACCCGGCTTGGAGGTGAGTACGAGGTACTCCACCTCGGGTGCCGTGGCCCGGAGAAGATTCCATAGCAGAACGCTGCTCCCGAATATTTGCGGTGGAAATGCTTCTGTGCAAACGATTAGCCGCGGAGTCCTTCTCACTCTTGGAATTATAGGAGATAGCTTTGCCCGTGGCAATCGAACCACGGCATCCCATTCTTCCGCGCCGTCCGCCCAAGTTTATGACCCGTTGTAATCCAGATCGGATAATATTTCCGTAACATCGCGACGAAGGAGGAGATGGGAATGTCGATGGGAACCGTATTCGGTCACCGTGAAGAGATCGCTGCCGGACGCAGGTTCCCTTTCGGCAAGAACTGGAAGAGCTTCCTGGGACGGCTGGACGACGACCGGGTCGGTGAAGCGTGTCGCTCCCTGACCGAACTCCTGCGGGCTGACACGCTCCAGGGGAGGAAATTCCTCGATGTTGGCTCGGGAAGCGGCCTCTTTTCGCTGGCGGCGATGCGACTCGGGGCGGACGAGGTTTGCTCTTTCGATTTCGATCCCGCCTCCGTGGAATGCGCGAGAGAATTGAAGCGGAGGTATTACCCCGAAGACGTTCGCTGGCGGATCATCGAGGGGTCCGTGCTCGACCGGATGTTTCTCGAATCCCTCGGGCGATACGACGTCGTGTATTCCTGGGGGGTTCTCCACCACACGGGGGACATGTGGCGAGCCATCGACAACACCCTCTCCCTGGTCAATCCGGAAGGCGTCCTCGCCATCGCGATCTACAACGACCAGGGGTGGAGGAGCAAGGTCTGGCGTGGAGTCAAGAAGGTGTACTGCCGAATCCCCCGCCTGTTGCGAGCGCCGGTCTTTTTCCCGATTCCTCTGTATTTTGAAGGGAAGTGGATGGCGATGGACCTGATGCGCGGGAGGGTGCCGTTCGCTGCCTGGCGCCGCCAAAGCACGCGGGGGATGAGTCCCTGGCACGACTGGATCGACTGGATCGGTGGGTACCCGTTTGAGGTCGCCAGGCCCGAGGAAATCTTCGATTTTTTCCGGCGCCGCGGATTCCACCTGGAAAAACTGGTCACCTGCATGGGTGGATTCGGGAACAACGAATTCGTTTTCCGTGCCCCGCGTGAAGAGGAAGCGGGCACGACTTGAAGATCGCCTACGTGCTTCCCAACATCGAGACCGGCGGCGCCGAAGGACACATCCTCTCCCTCGCCCGATCGCTCGACAGGTCCCGTTTCTCGCCGCTCCTCGTCACTACTGCGGGAGGAGGATCCCTGTACGAGTCGTTCCTCTCCTGCTTGCCGGTTACCGTGATCGGAGACCCGGAGCAGGCGAGGCCCATTCCTCCGAATAACTCCTTCGTGCACCTGCAGACCATGCGAAAACTGGAGAGGATCTTCCGGGCGGAGTCCCCGGATATCGTCCACACCTACCTCCCCGCCGCGAATGTGCTGGGACCCATCGCAGCGCGGTGGGCAGGCGTCCCCGGTGTGATCGTCAGCAAGCGTTCGCTTGCGAATTACAAGATGGGCCATCCCTTCCTCGGGATGCTGGAATCTTTCGGGAACCGCCTCTCGGACGTGGTGATGGTCAATTCCGACGCGGTCCGGCGGGACGTTGAGCGGACGGAACGGCACTGGAAGGGAAAGTTCCGACGGATATACAACGGCGTCGGTCCCGTCGAGGCATGGGAACGGGAGCAGGTCGAGTCGCTCCGGTCCCGTGAGGGACTTTCCTCCAGGTCGCTCTTGGCGGTGTGCGTCTCCAATTTTTTCGAATACAAGGGCCACGAAGATCTCGTGAAAGCGGCCGCGCAGGTCGCCGGGGATCTTCCGGATTTGACTTACGTGCTGATCGGAAGGGATGCAGGCTCCCTCGATGCCACCCGGGCGTTGGCAAAGGGCCTCGGGATCCTGGAACGCTTCCGTTTTCCCGGGAAACGCTCGGACATCCAGGACTTCCTCCGGGCGGCTGACCTGTTCATCCACCCGTCTCACCAGGAAGGATTCTCCAATGCGATCCTGGAAGCGATGGCGGCGGGTCTGCCGGTGGTCGCATGTGACGTGGGGGGGAACCCGGAGGTGGTCGTGGACGGCGAGACGGGTCGGCTCGTGCCGCCCCGGTGCCCTGTTCGGCTCGCGGAGGCGATGTCGGAGCTTTTAAGGGACGAGGGGAAGCGCAGGGCGATGGGCGAGGCGGGGAGGCGCCGCGCCGAAGAGCGGTTCTCCCTCGGACGTATGGTTGCCGAGATCGAGGCGATGTACGAATCGCTCGCCCCGGGTAAGCGAGTTGGACGGTGAGCAGCGGGGATGTTCGGCCATATTACGGGGACAAGCTGGAGTCGCTTCGGGACATCTTTGGAACTGCAGAGGTCCGCGCGGAGGAGCGGCGGATCGTGGTGGACGGGAGGGAGTATCCCGTCGCAGACGACGTCATCCTCCTCCTCCCGCCGGAACGGTGGCCCGCCGGTGTACAGGCGCGGGTGTGTATTGCGAACGACGGCGCCGGGGGGACTCCGGACTGCGGCATCGCGAAGGACATCCAGTTCAGCTTCGGAGAAGAATGGCAGAGCTTTCCGGAGATCCTTCCCGAACACGGGAAGGAGTTCCAACAGTACTTCGACCTCGTGAACTTCGATTCTCTCGCGAACGCGCGGATATGCGACCTTGGGTGCGGCATCGGACGCTGGAGTCACTTTTTGAAAGACCGGTGCCGGGAGATAGTCCTCCTGGACTTTTCGGAAGCGATCTTCGTCGCCAGGGAAAACCTGCGTGGGGCAGGCAACGCCCTCTTCTTCCTCGGAGACCTTCGGCGGATGCCGTTCCGTAATGACTTCGCCGACTTCCTGTTCACCTTGGGAGTGCTCCACCATCTTCCCACGGCGGCTCTCGACGAGGTCCGGGCGCTCTCCCGGCGCGCGCCCACTCTCCTCGTCTTCCTGTACTACGCCTTGGACAACCGGCCGGTGTTCTGGCGTGGGTTGCTCTCCACCGTCACGGGTGTCCGACGCGCCCTGTCCCGGGCGGAGGACCCGCGTGTGCGGTCGGCGCTGACCTGGGCGCTCACGGTATGCGTCTACCTGCCGCTGATCTCCTTGGGGTATGCCGTACGCCCCCTCGGGTGGGCAAGCAAGGTTCCGTTGTACGATTTCTATCGGGGGAAATCGCTCCGTAGGATCCGCCAGGACGTGTACGACCGGTTCTTCACCCGGATCGAGCAGCGGTTCCGGAAAGAGGAGATCCTCGCCCTTCGGGACACGTTCCGCGAGGTCGTCGTTTCCGACGATCCGCCTTACTGGCACTTCCTGTGCCGCCGGGAACCGATCCGATGAATGCGTCCGCTCGCAATGGAGGGGACCACCCGTGTGCGGGATAGCCGGCTTCCTTTCCTGCGGGACCACCCGACCGGGCGAAGGCCTCCTGTGCGCAATGGGGGACACCATGGCGCACCGGGGGCCGAACGCCTCCGGGACCTTCCTATCTCCTGACGGGCGGGTGGGGCTTTCCCACAGGCGGCTTTCGATCCTCGACCTGTCCCCGGCCGGGGCGCAGCCGATGTTCTCCTCAGACGGGGCGCTCGTACCCTCCTTCAACGGAGAGGTGTACAACTTTCGTGAGATCCGCTCGGAACTCGAGGGAAAAGGGCACGCCTTCCGCGGAGGGTCGGACACGGAAGTGATGCTGGCGGCGATCTGCGAGTGGGGCATCGACGCCGCGGTGCGCCGGTTCATCGGCATGTTCGCCTTCGCGCTGTGGGACGCGGGGGCGGGGAAACTGTACCTGGTGCGGGACCGGCTCGGGATCAAGCCTCTCTACCTTGCGCGCCTGCCCGGGTTGCACCTCTTCGCCTCCGAGATGAAAGCGCTCCTGGCGTATCCGGACTTCCCGCGGGAAGTGGACCGGGCGGCGTTGCAATACTACCTCGAGTTCCAGTACATCCCCGCACCCCACGCCATCTGGCGGGGCGTAGAGAAGGTGCTCCCGGGACACATCGTGGAGATCGGGCGGCACGGGGAGATCACGGACCGCACCTTCTGGGACCTGTTCGATCACTGGGGGAAAACGGGAGGGCGCACGAGGTCCGAGGGGGAGTGCGAGGAAGAGCTCTCCGCCCTGCTCGATTCCTCCATCCGGTACCGGATGATCAGCGACGTGCCCCTGGGGGCGTTCCTCTCCGGGGGGATCGACTCCTCCCTCGTCGTGGCGCTGATGCGGAAGGCGGCTTCGGGACCGGTAAAGACGTTCTCCATCGGCTTCCGTGAAAGCGGATACGACGAGTCGCCGCACGCGCGGGCGGTGGCGGCGCACCTCGGGACGGACCACCACGAGAAGATCTGCACCCCCCGGGAGGCGCAAGCGCTGGTCCGGAGAATTCCCGATGCCTACGACGAGCCGTTCGCCGACTCCTCGGCCATTCCGACGATGCTGGTCTCGGAGTACACGCGGGGACACGTCACTGTCAGCCTGTCGGGGGACGGGGGGGACGAGTTGTTCTGCGGGTATCCGCGCTATGCGTGGATCCGGCAGGGGAACGTGGTGCGTGGGATTCCGGGATTCCTTCGGAGGCCATTGTGCTCCGTCCTTTCCCGCGTCCCGATCCACAAGGTGCAGCGGGGGGCGGAGAGCGTCTTGTACGACGACCCGGCCGAGATGTACTTCCACACCGTGGGGATCTTCGGGCGAAGGCGCCTCGGAGAGATCCTCCCGGAGGTGGTCGACGACGCCCATCTTTCATACTTCCGTACGTTCCGGGATCCCCGTTGCGGGGGGATCGTCGAGCGCGCGATGGCAACCGACATCAAGACGTATCTTGCGGACGACATCCTGACGAAAGTCGACCGCGCGTCGATGACGTACTCGCTCGAGGCGCGGGTGCCGCTGTTGGATCACCGGATCGTGGAGTTTGCCGCCCGGCTCCCTATGGATCACAAGGTGCACGGACGGGAAACGAAGCATCTGCTGCGGAAGATTCTCTACCGCCACGTGCCGCGGGAACTGATGGATCGCCCGAAGAT
>ORJL010391399.1_pt1 | contig 10237 bp, 8 predicted proteins | sample 1779941 | NCBI WGS metagenome assembly ORJL01 (sample SAMEA104232317, study PRJEB22302) | groundwater metagenome | biome: forest; feature: aquifer; material: groundwater | place: USA | collected 2011-08-07 | depth 5.8 m | reverse complement strand
GCCGCACTCATGCCGTCACTGCGGATTTTCTTTAACGTCAAGTCCTGAATATGTTGAAACTCCCGGCCGGCTAAAGCCCGCCGGGAGTATTATTAAAGGTGCAGGTTATCCGTCCGAACCAAGTCGGGCAGACAGCCATCCAGGTCTTAGCTGCAATATTCCGGGTCCGCCTGGCCGGCAGACTGCCCTTGCTCCGCAGGTCAAGGGCCTCCGCCCGCTCCTCCTGGGCTGCGCCTCTTACACGGCAGGCCATGCTGGCCGAATTTCCAGTTAAGAATTCAAAATAAAACGGCCCACCGTGGTACGCTTTCCAGTGAAGAGGCGTGGTGGGATCTGTCCGGATAATCTTAAATGATTATTAATCAAAGGTCAAATACCGTTGTGGTTTATATCTCTTTCAGTTATTATGCTTAATTAAAATGATAAAAATCATGACCACCCTTTCAAAGGGTGGTTTGGAATGAGCCCTATAAGGGCATTACTCACGAAATAACGAGGTATATCGGAAATCCGTAAATACATCGCCCCCAAAGCATCGCCATATCCCGCCAAAGAACGGATTGGCATTTCCCATATTACTTTAACCTATACACAAATTTTTCTTGCCATTTGTATCATACGTAACGGTTCCCCTGTTTCAATTCTCCCATGCATAGCATGGGGTTTAATTTATCAATTATATTCTCGACTTCGCAAGATGAAGTTTGGTCATTGCCATGCATCTAAATTGGCGGGCGGCTGCCCTTATGATTACGCATGTAGCGACACGAAGCTCCTGGCCAATCAGGCTAAAGTATTGGCACTGTAGCTATTATTTCTGCAAAAAACTATTCAGTTTTCGCAATCTTTCCTTCGCATTTATTCCATTTATTTCGCAGAAGACTTTCATCCATTCTTTTTCTCTTTTGCTATAAGGATTGCTCCAGAAGCGTCTGACGAATGACCTTAAATTCTTAGTTATGTCCTTTTCAAAACTCGCTAAATTACAGATGAGATTAAAATAACCTAGTAATTCTTGTTCAGTTAAACGCCCTTCCAAATAGTCTATGAATAATATTTCATAGAAAGCCAATGGCATAACGTCTGAATCCGGGATTCTCATTAATGTGTAATGCGGACCCCGTTCCTTTATATCGTCTGTCACTAAGCAAATACATCCTAAGGTTTTAGCCATTGCAATAGCGTAGGCTTCTCCAAGGTCGCTCCCCTCAAACAAAATTCTGTTCTCTTTTAAGTGCGACTGAAAGATATTAAACATGCCTATTTCTCTTAAATAGGCATCAGTAACCAACTCAATTTTCCCAGTCTCTACATCCTGATCAAATAACTCGATAATTTCCGGACTCGCATGTCTATTTAGTTCCTGTTTGCGAATAAATTCATAGACCTTCAGTCTCTCAAATCGGTTAAATAAAATATTCTGCAGATTCGCATTATAGAGATGGATAATAACATTTGTGTCAAGGGATGCATCCATTATCCATCCCCCTCAGCAAATCCTCAAAGCTTTCGTCACCGTCAAGTTCTTCAGGTAGGTCTATAAAATCTTCAGCATTTAAATCGACATAGTTTAAGGCCGTCTCTAAACTCTTTCGTGGGATTAACTTATCATAATAATTAGAAATTACCCATTCCAAATATTCAGCGGGTATTTTTTTGTCTCCCGAGGATTTGCATAAATCAGCATTGCCCTTGATCGCGTTTAATAGCTTTATCGTCGTTTTCTCCATTTTTTCTAATTTCAAATGTTCAAATATACTCTCATTTATGAGGCCTAGTACTTTTAAGCGAATAAGCGTCATATCATAACTGACATTAAAAGCGGTTTGTATCCTGGCTATGTCTAAGCCATTCCACGTTTTAATATTCTTATTATTTAGTTCTAGTCTAATGAATTTTGAAATTTTTTCTGTTGGCATTAACAAACAGGCAGCAAAATAATTAGCCTCAATTTCAGCTTCATCTCTATCGTTGAAATCATCATCTCGAATCATTGTTTGTCCTAGCTCGGATAAGTGCAGCTTTTGATGCCCCATTTCATGAGCAACAGAAAAAATTTCCCGTGATAAGATCTGCGAAGAATTTGAAAAGATTATTCGTTCTTTATCCTTAATCAAAGCAAATCCTAAAAATGCTTCACTACCAGTAGGGTATCGAATCACTCGATACCCTACTTTTTCTGCTGCTTCAAATATATTCTGAAATCCATAATCCGTTACCTTGCCTTCATCTCTAACATTTTCCGCTATTCTTTCGATTACAAGTTGTCTGTTTTTATTCATTGACATCAACCTGCCTCACGCTATGGTATAGCTTTCGATGAGCATAAAAGGTCTCAATCATCTTGTTAATATAGTCGAACTTATCTTCTTGAATTGAAGGGTTGTTCGCTCTAAACATGGGCTGTTCTTGAGAACTATTGTTTACAGAAGCTGTTATGTCTTCAACTTTAATCCCTAAAACTTGGGCAACGGTCATAAGGCTAGCATATGAAATATCGATTAAACCTTTCTCAAGCCTAGCATATTTTTGCCTTGAACAATTCATTCTTTCTGCAATCTGTTCTTGAGTGAATCCCTTAGACTCTCTCAAGCTTCGGATTCTTACACCTAAAATTGCATTCATGAATAAACTCCCTCCTTACTTTGTACTCTATCCTGCTCAAAAGTTGATAAATTTGTTACATTATCGTAACATACATTACTATTATTCCTATAACTATATCAATATTATACCCGATAATGTTATGATTTTAAACCATAAACTTTAAATATATTTTAATTGCAAGAGGAAATACCACTCATTATATTGCATTGTTACATCTTCTAAAGCCCATCCTTTTGTCTATTAATTTATTGTTCTGCACACGGCGGGATTAGTCGTTCCCATAGCATGAAGAGTAGATATTGATACGTTTGTTGAAACGACAAGTTCCGCTGAAGGTACCTGTGCCTGCTGCGTTAACTTTTCCTTTGTTTTTTTACGTTTATCCTTTGTATTTTAACGTTTTTCCTTTCTCCTTTGTCTTTTCTCCGTCACTGCCTCGCCTACCCCGCGGTACATACTCTCCACTCCAACGTTTGAAGCCTCAAAGTTATAGGCGTTCTCCTGACAAATCCCAAGGCTGTCAGCTTCTTTTGCTGCATCGATATTTGCACCAAGGAAGATAAACTCCCAGCTATAGTATAACAGCCAGAACATATCATTACGTTCTGGCTGTCGATGTTAACCTCTTAAAAGCAGACATGAATTCCTGCTCAACACCAGCAAAATCCCGTTGGGAAAAGTCATTTTCCATAGCCTTGTAGGGTGGAGTATCGAATATAGTAAACTCCATCAACTCTTCAAGCTCATAATGAAGTAAGGTGTCATCAACATCCTCTACTTGCTTCAGTTCTGCCTCCGACAAATCACCCAAACCAAACCTGTCACAGATTATGCGTTGTAGCTTTGCCTCAAGGGCAGCATATTCAGGTAGGTTACGCTTTACCGGCCTAGTCAGATCAGATATATAGCTTTCACTGGCGTCGTGCAACAGGCAACCGAGTTGTACCCGTTCAGAATACCCTCGGCTTTTGGCCTCCCTATAGCAATGAATCGAGTGTTGGGCAACTGAAAAAAAATGCCCGCAATGTCCGTTGGCCCTTGTCATTAGTGACAAGGAATGTGCTATATCCTCTATCTTGATGTCATCCTTTGAAGGCTCAAGCGGGTAGAACTTAATTTTGGAGTAGGTCAATATGTAGTCGGACATTGTTACCTCACTTTTACACGCTTATTTCACACTAGTTTTATCTAAGAATCTTTACAAACAGGTACGCTCACGGGGACCATCAAATTCACAGAAATAGATACCCGGCCAGCGTTCAAGGAGCAATTTACTGTTATTAATAATGATAGTTTGCGATGTCCCTAGCATACTCAAGTAAGCGGCTGAATTCCCCTCAAGGTGCGTTGGATCTCAGGAATGGCGATTTCACCCGACTTAACCTAGGTACGAATCGTTTCAATTAAATGCTGATTTACAACGAACTTTTAGGTCTTCAAACCTATCCCTACTGAAATAATCTATCCTATATTCAAAAAAGATGAAAGTAAATGTATTGACATCTCTTTTAACAAGCATCTCAAGTTAGGTCATAGTCAATTACCAGTTTTACTCCGCCATTTGGCATTTTCGGTGTTTTGCTGATCTTAGCAAAACATTGGTCTGTATTATCTATAAATGCTTTACCTGCCAGACGTAGGTTGTTCTATTACGAATGGGAGCAATTTTCCCTAGACATTTAAAGGTTCTGTCCCTATATATAAAGTCATTATTCTCGTTCAAACTTAGTGACCTTTCATCGGAACTGACGCTAGAACTACGAGCGAAAGAGTAATTTCTCTCTTTCCATAAAGGCGACCATTCAACCTTTCCGAACATTGGATCAGGATTCGAACCATCAGTGATTATCAAACCACCGTCAAGTAACTTATCAAGCACAACGTTAAATAGTTTTGGCCCTAACCACCACTGTCCACTACCACTTTCTCCTATACTATCCCCTCGGTAGAAAAACACAGAAAGCTTATCAAAAGAGGACAATGCTATTACCCCGTCATTATGATGGCAATAAACTTCAGTTTTAGTACCATTACGAGAATTACACCATGTTTCTTGATATAGTCCTGGATTTTTTGGTGCCCAGGCGCAATCAGTTAGAGTATTTGCAAAATCTTGTGTCTCTTGCTTGATCTCAACGGGATGCATACTGCTTTTTTCTACAAACCATTGAGGCTTATGCAGCAATTTCCCTTCTCTAGGATCGCAAAACTTTCCATGATTAAGTATCGAAGTATATGGATAACGGCTTCTGACCTCTTCTCCTTCTAAAGCAGGTAAACCTATGTTCATATTATCTACAAAGTGGAACTCATCAACCTGATTCAAAAATATCTTTATTGGTTCTAGTGTGTCATTCCAACAACATGGATAATACAGGCTACCCTTTGGAATTGTTATTGTTAGCTTAATATTGCACTCGACAACTTGAAGCAAAGTTTCCACCTCCCGTATCCTTTTGTCCACTAGGAATCAAAGCCAACTCCGAAAATGTTCAAAGTTGAATAGCTTGAGTTTGTGTTGTGGTCGAGTTCTAGATTCTCCTACAAAGACGTTGCTTGAACTATCCAAGGCTTCACGAACAAAGTCTAGGAAGTATCTGTCATGGTGGCGAAGTATAAAATATGGATATCCTTCCTTATTGGGCTGCCAATAGACCACAGGATGCAAGTAGATATAAATCCATCACTTTATAGGACAGCTCCTCTTTAACATCAAATTAATCTATCTAAGGTTCTTTTCATAAATACTTCAGGAATAAAGTAAGCAACCCTATTAGAAACCACATGGGGGTACCTGCAAATTCGTACACCACAGTAGCCTAATCACTCGAGACTGGCTTTTCAAATCCTTCTTTACAGCATGGATCAGATAGATACAAAGAAAGGCAACTCCAACCAGCTTATAGAAATGGAGAGCATTATGGTGCACAAAGCCATTAGTAATTGGATTACGTTCAACAACTCCATGACTTAACGTTAACATGGCTAATACTAGTCCTGATTTAACTCAGAATAGTCTGCACGGAAATACACCTTATAATCAGTCGCCTTGAATCCGTACGCTTTCAGCATCTTTAGTATCAAATTACGGATTCCATTCCCACTCATGTTAGTTTCAAAAAAACCTTATCAAGTATTGATTGGGGCCTCCGCATACCTTCCGATGAACAGGAAATATATTTTACTTTTTTGCCGTTCATACCAGGCGCATGTTCAAACGCGACAAATTGCTCATTGTTAATGGTAATTAATATCTCAACAGTTTTCTTGAGCATTTCTTGCCAAGTTCTCACCATAATTTTTTGTTCATCATTCATGCAGAAAGCAAATGGCTTCTTATGAGTAAAGTTTTCATACAGTAAATGTTCAACATTATTATCAACTATGTAGTCAGCGTAATTCGGAATTTTTTTCATTTCAGTTTCTTCATCTGGATCTTCATCATCTAGCAGCTCAACAGCATCTACGCAAAACAAAGTAATTACTTCATCAAGCTTTTGCTCATAGTAATAAACTGATTGGGCTATTTCGTCAAATCTCTTGCGAGTCTCAAAATCTCTTTTGACAAAAGCATCATTTGATTTATGGCTAATTGAATTCATTGTGTCATTGATTACTTCCTTGAGCAGATCTAAACTTTCTGCCAAATCAATGGATTTATTAGGAAACTCCGATTTTAATATTTGAATAATTTGCTCAAGTGACAATTTAATTTCCCCCTTATTTAATATTTATTGGAATACTTGTCCAATAAATATTTGATTCCCTCAAAAGTCTTCTTTTAAAATTGCATCAGAAGTTGTCTGATTAATTAATGTGTCAACAAAAGATCTATTTCCAGCTAATTTACGCTAAAAGCGTTATGAATTTCTCTATTCCGCCACTATATTTCTCAGCCTACTACCCGCCTCAGGCATGGCGAATACTGTTCTTTTTACATTTTGCTGTGAAAACAGTACTGGCCACCAAAATTCGCTACCATTCCATCCTTCTGAAGTACCATCTTGGTGTAGTAGCATTAGCGCCGGTCGGTTAATTGCTACTTTTCGAGCAACGGTCAACTCGTTTTGTCCAGTATCAGGTGCATCCTGGTAGGTTGTTCCGTTTCTCTTGTATTTACCGACTTTACGGTTTCTCCGTACTATAAGATGAACATTTGAGTCATCACCTGCAAGATATCTTATTGTAGTCATAAATCTCTCGGCAGAGATGAATCTTGAAGATTGTTCATCTTGCTCAATAGCTGAAAATATTAATTTAATAATTGGTTCCAAATCATCCAAAGAAGCTGTAACTACTTCCTTTTCTTGTCCCTCAAGGAGACTTGCTACTAATTTGTTAATATCGTTTGAGATTCTTGCAGCATTGGTTTTAGCTATTGGAGTGAATCCTATTGGAAGAAGGCGGCTACTTGACTTTAATATCACAATATTTGATAGTCTAATTTTTTCCGGTGAGCAAGGAACAATCTCATCCTTAAATTGCTGACCGTTTTCGACTGTTTTATTGGAAACATATTTTTGAATAAAGTAGATACCCTCGCTGAACTTCCCATTTTCGATATCTTCACGCAAAGCCATATCGATTTCGGTGATTCTGGTCATATTTTCATAGATACGTTGAGTAGTGTAAAAACGAGTAACCGATAAGAGGTCATCATTACGATACCCAAACATTCGTGAGTGTTGCATTACTGTGTCTTGCTGCATTGTTTTTGGATTGCGACCATAATAGAAGCCTATCATTTTAGGTATAGTTACCCCTCTATCTAATACTTGTCCACCAACAAAGATAGAAAAAGGAGACCGAAGTCTCAACTCGCCATTGTCTTCGTCTAATATGGCATCCATGTCCTTATCGCTGTTCACTATGGTTACACTGATATAATCTCTGTCAACAGCGTGAAAAAAAGCCTGCTCGATATCTTCATAAGATGGCATTGTAAATCCATACGCATCAACAGACGTTTGAAGATCACGATATGCTTCATTTATCATTTCATCAATTATCAAGGTTGTATTAACATCCCGCTCTTTAATTTGCTTAAAAAACTCATTAGCAATGCTCTCCAGTTTTATATGCGATGATTTTTGAGTGGCTGTGTGAATTATGTAAGAATAATGTGAATTTTTATTGCTCATTCTAATAATACAACCACCAACTATAAAATTCATTAATCCTTTTTTAAAAGTTACAAGCTTATCCTTGTAAGATAAAATTTCCTCTTCTTTAAAGCTACGTCGATCATCTATTTTTGATTTTTTACCTTTTCTTTTCTGATCCGAAATGAGTTCATTTTCTTTTTCTGATACAGGCTCAAAAATATATTGTGCCTGATGATCCTCGTCTTTTGACCTTATGAAATAATATTCTCCACCAATATAACCCTCGCCAGAGGGCACTAACACAGTCCTTTTTGGTTTAATCGGAGCAACATTTTTTTCATCAAAATCTGGCTGTAAATATAATGCATAGGGTGTTGCCGTTACTTGAACGAAAACACATCCATCAAGGCTCCCGCGAATTTCATTAACCTTTGATGCAACTGTTCTCAAATCAAATTCGTCATCACTGTCTTTAACTTTACTAAACCCAATGCCTGTGGTATCGGCCTCATCATCGATAATTAAACAATATTTGCGTTGTTGGATGGTATAATTGCTAATAAAATTACTTATACGGTCTAAATTCCTCTTTTCTTTTTTCGCGACAGTGACAATTTTTTTATCAAGCTCGTAGTCTGTCAGGCCTTCTATTACCTTCATGATGTCAAAAACTTCAATTTCCTTATCATGAATAAACTCAGTAAATTCACGCCGCATACGTTTATAAGTCTGCTGTACGAGTGCTTTGCTGTTCTTAGTAATAATGAAAACCATGTCAAAGCGGTTGTCAAATGCTAGTGCCATAAGTCCAGTAAATGCTCGGGTTTTTCCACTTTGAATTTTTCCGAGCATCATAATAGGATGATTCTCTTTGTCGGAAACGCTCTCTGCACTTTGGGAGAAGGTCATATCTATACAGTATTGACAGGCCTCCTCGATGCATTTTTGTAACTCTGGTTGACAATCATGATCTTTTAATTTTGCAAGATAATATCTACCTTTTTCCATATTTCACCCCACTACTTTTTTCTCGATCTTGACTAACGCCATCCACAGGTTCTGTTTATCATTTGAAAAAGTCTACATTTACCAAGTCTTTTTTTACCTTCACTTCATCCTTCAAATTCACCTTCATAAAGCTTACCTCTACTCTCCTCGATAATCAGCGTGATGTGGCTCACCCTGAGCGAATCGATGACTCTCTGTACATATAACAATTCTAAACAACCCCCACATGCAAGCGCGACTTTTTACTTACGATTATGGGATTTCCGATACCCCGAAATACTCTTACTAGAATTCCACACATTACCTTAATATTCCTGCTAAAAATACAAATATTAGAAAAAGCCAGAACGCAATTCGCTCTGGCAATCAATATTTCCTCAAACCGTATTTACCCAAGAGTTCAAAACATCGCTACTTCCTAATTGGATAACGTAACTTCTTTCACAATAAGTTCCTGAATTTGAGCTGTTATATCAATCATTTCGTCCCATCTCTTGGTCTGCAAATGTACCTCATAGATCATGACTATTCTTCTACATTCCTACTTAAACACTTAAACGAGGACTGTCCCCTATGTCATCAATGCTTTAGGAGCCGATGCTGGTGCCGAAGGTAACGGCCTGAGCGGACACGATCTTACTCTTGATTTGACTTAGCGACGTCCTAGTAGCGTGAGCGGGCTGCTGCCCGTTCTGACCTGTAGCCATGACGAGCGTAAAGGCTACCCACACGTATCCTGTGAGACCGACAACCGCCGATCAATTTGCCACAGATGGCTGCAACGCCTGAGGAGCGGATTCTAGGTAGTTGTTTTGAAGAAGCACTAAATGATCATATTGATAGTATAAACTTGCAGAGCCATCATGTTAGCTAGCTCCAGACATATCGATTGAGACCTCTTGTCTAACACGAATGTTTCTATGAACGAAATGGTTTACATCAAGGAGCTGTGTAGTTTCTGTATATACATCCTTTTTTCCATTGGGATCTCGAATTGTAATGACTAAACAAAACTCTTGTGCTAGATCACTTCGGTCTGCAACGGCTAACGACTCAATATAATTTCGGTATACACCTTCAATTTTCAAATACCACTTCTTCGGCGATTCAAGATGCTTCTCCTTGTTAGCTGAGGTAGCTTGAGACAGGTCAAGGGCATATTTTTTGTTGGGATAATATTTATCGCCATATTGAATGAGAGTTTTTTCACTAAGATGAAACTGGTGGTTCACCGACGGTTGTTTTTTTGAATACAAACTTGTGTTTAATATGTTTTGCCCACCATCTCGACCGATGGGATTTTTAATAGTAGGTATTGTTATGTCTCTAGCCACCTTAGCGTCGTAAGTGCCTATCATTATATCTAAATTAGACTGACAGTATTCAGGTCCCTGACCGTTGACCACAACTGGATGTGAAACTAAGGTCACAACAAGCAGTCCATTGTAGAATCCGTCCTCATCCACTAATGAACTTGGATACGGAAAATCTAGTATCTCAATGAATTCTCCTTTAGG
>ORJL011677962.1_pt1 | contig 10238 bp, 10 predicted proteins | sample 1779941 | NCBI WGS metagenome assembly ORJL01 (sample SAMEA104232317, study PRJEB22302) | groundwater metagenome | biome: forest; feature: aquifer; material: groundwater | place: USA | collected 2011-08-07 | depth 5.8 m | reverse complement strand
GCATATGCACGCATGATAAACACTGGCCAGAGCTGTATCGCAGCAAAGCGATTTACCGTCATCAAAAAAGTCGCTCAAGAATTCCAACGCTTATTTGTCGAAGAATTCAAAAAACTCAAAATGGGCGATCCGCTCGATGAAACCGTAACGGTCGGGCCGCTGGCGCGGGAAGACCTTGCCAATGAGATTGATGCGCTGGTCAACGACGCAGTTTCACAGGGCGCAACCGTGCTCATCGGCGGCAAGCGTGCTGACAGAAAGGGTGCGTACTACGAGCCAACTATTATTACGAACGTGAAACCAACCATGCGCATCAGCAGCGAGGAAACATTCGGCCCGGTTGCGGTGCTCATAATTGTTGATACTGAAAAACAGGCGATTCAAGAAGCCAACAACACAGAATTCGGCCTCGGCGCAAGCCTGTGGACAAAAAATACAGCAAAAGCAAAAAAGCTTGCGCACCAGATAGACGCTGGCCTCGTGTTCATCAATGACTTTGTGAAGTCAGACCCGCGCCTGCCGTTCGGCGGGGTAAAAAAATCAGGCATCGGCAGAGAACTTTCTGAATACGGCATCAAAGAATTTATGAACGCCAAAAGTGTTGTGGTGAAACAATGAAAACATCAATGAAAAAAGAACTGCCGGAAATAAAAGCATCCGATCTTCTCGTCCAATGCCTTGAAGCCGAAGGTGTCAAATATATTTTCGGCCTGCCCGGCGAGGAAAACGAGGATCTTCTTTTTTCACTCGACAAATCATCCATCAAATTCATTTCAACGCGCCACGAGCAGGGCGCGGCGTTCATGGCTGATGTCTATGGAAGGCTGACGGGGAAAGCAGGAGTATGCCTCGCGACCTTAGGTCCGGGCGCAACGAATCTTATTACTGGCGTTGCTGACGCGCAGCTTGACAAGGCGCCCTTGGTTGCTATCACCGGGCAAGGAAGTTCCCGGCGTTTGCACAAAGAAAGCCACCAGATTGTCGACATCGTCAATCTGTTTAAGCCGATTGTGAAATGGAATACGTCGATAAACCATCCGGACATCATTCCTGAAATTGTGCGCAAGGCATTCAAGCTGGCTGAAATTGAAAAGCCAGGTGCAACCCATTTCGAATTGCCCGAAGATATTGCCAAGCTGAAAGTTGCCGGAAAAGAGCCGATTGTTCCGCAGCGCGTTCGCCGGTCAGCGCCAGATTACAAAGCATTGCAGGCAACCGTTGACCTTTTGAAGCAGTCAAAAAAACCGCTCATCATTGCTGGCAATGGCGCGATTCGCAAGCTCGCCTCAAAACATCTCATTGAATTTGTTGAAACAACACATATTCCCGTGGTCTCAACTTTTATGGGCAAAGGCGCGATTGGCGACAAAAATCCGCATTCTCTTTTTGCCGTCGGCCTTCGCGGACGTGATTATGTCATGTGTGCGATTGAACAAGCTGACCTTATCATAACCATTGGCTACGATATTGGAGAATACGATCCACAGGCATGGAACCCCGACAAGAAAAAGAAAATTGTGCATATTGACTTTTTGCCTGCTGAAGTCTATGAATATTATCAGCCGGACATTGAAGTGGTGTGCGACATCTCCGGCATGCTCTGGGAACTCAACGCGCTCCTCAAAAAAGAAAAAATTTCTTTTGCACAGAACTGGTTTGCCCCTATTCGCGACGCCATACAAAAAGACATTGAATCATACAACTTGAAAGAAGGGCAGGCATTGACCGTGCCCGGCGCCCTAAATATCATCCGCAGTATCATGCGCGATGACGACATCCTCATTTCTGACGTCGGCGCGCACAAGATGTGGATTGCGCGTAATTATCCTGTTTATTCACCAAACACCTGCATCATTTCCAATGGTTTGTCGAGCATGGGCATTGCAGTGCCCGGCGGCATTGCAGCGAAACTCGCACATCCGGACAAGCGCGTTGTTGCCGCAACCGGCGACGGTGGGTTCATGATGAATTCACACGAAATTGAGACAGCGAAACGGATTGGTGTCGGCTACACGATTGTGGTGTTCAACGACTTTGACTATGGCTTGATCTCATGGAAACAGGAAGACCATCACGGCCGCTCTGTCGGCACAAAGCTGGGCAATCCTGACTTCAAAAAATACGCCGAAAGCTTTGGCATTCGCGGGTATTGTCCGAAAACAGTTAGCGAATTAAAATCAAACTTGAAAGAGGCAATCGAAAGCGGCGCGTTGTGCCTTGTTGAAGTGCAGATTGATGCAAGCGAAAACAAGCGGCTTGGCAAAAAATTGCAGAGTGATTTATGCAGTGTGTTTTATGGGAAGAAAAAATGAAACAAGGAACACTTGCTGGTGCAGTTATCATTCAGAACAAGCGGCTTCTCCTAATTCATAACATCAAACATGGCAGGCGCATCGAAGTGCCCGGCGGAAAAGTACATTCCGGAGAAACGCATGAGCAAGCGCTGGTTCGCGAGTGTCTCGAAGAAATTGGTGTGACTGTTTCTGTCGGCACAAAAATCGGTGTGTATCATACACCCTCCCCTGAAGGCGTGTTCAACTGCCATCTGTATCACTGCACTATTCTTCACGGCGAGCCAACCATTTGCGAGCCGCACAAGTGCGACAAAATCGGATGGTATACCTACCACGAGCTCGAACAGCTGAAAAAAGACGGCCTGCTCGTGCCGAATGTGGTTGGTGCGATGGAGCATTTGAAGGGGATGATGAAGTAATAAAACATTTAAACCACCTTTTCTGTTCACTGTTTTATGAACCTTTCAAGAACCAAGTCCACCCAGCACCCAGACAACGTGGCTTTGCCGTTCTTCGCCACAAACGGTGTCATCGGTGATGCCGACGAAATTCGCGAGGCGCTGTACGTCTTTGCCGAATTAGGCATTCGCGAACAGCTGTGGGACTTCGAAGGAAAAGATGTTGACAACAGCGTCGTACGAAAACTGCTGCTTGAGTATCCTGATTTTTTCAAAAAAAAGCAGTTGGGCGAAGACGTTTTTCTGACGTATCGTGTTCCAAATCCTGATGTTGAAAAAAACGAGGGAAAAATTCTTCTTGAAACGCTGGAAAGCATCCCGCGCAGTTTTGACACGGCACAAGCATTTTATCAAAATGATACGCCACCTATTTTCGAGCTTGCCGTGCCGATGGTTACGTCGTCAGCGTCAATCATCCGTATCGCTGAATATTACAAAAACTTTATTGTTGGCCGCCAGACAAGCAAAATCCACGACACCACCATCGGAAAATGGCTTGGCACGTTTTCCCCTGACACCGTACGCATCATGCCTCTGTTTGAAGACAAGAACTCAATGCTCAACGCCAACAGTATGAGCAAAGAATTTATCGCCAGCCAAAAAATTAAGGACTATCTCCGCGTCTGGCTGGCACGCAGCGATCCGGCATTGAATTATGGTTCCGTTGCCACAGTGCTGATTGAGAAAATAGCGCTCCAGCGGCTCCATGCGCTGTCTGAAAAATTGTCCGTTGACATCCATCCAACACTTGGCTGTGGCTCTGCTCCGTTTCGCGGAAATTTCAAGCCGACGAATGTTGAAAGAAACATGAAAGCGTATCCCTCAGTGCAAACATTCACCATACAATCAGCATTCAAGTACGATTATCCTGAACAAAAAGTCAAGGATGCGGTTGCGGCGATTGAGGCGGCAAAACCAAAAAAACCGCTTGAGGTTGATGAAACAGCATTATTTCCCATTATTGAAAAACTTGAGGCGGCGTATCAGAAACAAATAAAACTCCTTGCGCCGCTCATCAACGAATTTTCTGTGTTTGTGCCGCGCCGAAGAAAACGAAAACAGCACATTGGCTTGTTTGGATATTCCCGCAGCACCACTGGCGTGCATCTTCCCCGTGCGATTCCCTTTTGCTGTTCACTGTATTCACTCGGCCTGCCGCCTGAACTGCTGGGTATGCACGCACTGACGGAAAAAAATGTTGACGCATTGCATCACGCGTATCCCTCCTTTGAACACGATATTCGTGATGCGGCGCAGTTTTTGAACAAGGATGCGCTTGATTTTTTTCCCAAGGAAATTCAGAAAACGGTTTCTGAAGCAGCGCAACGTTTTGCAGCGCCGGTTCATGAGGGACATAAAAAAATAACGAGCGAAATCGTGAAAGAGTTCAAGGCGAAGCGTGTTTCCGCCGACAAAATTGAAGCAGCCGGGAAGATACGGGGATTTTTGGGATAAGAAAAAAAGATAAATAAAAAATTTATTTCAATCCCAGCTTTTCATGCAGCCAGCAGTAGCCCCAGAAACTTTCAACCAAGGCAATCCAGCCGATGACGAGCACAGCCCAATTCAGCCACTCGTTGGCGAATTGCAATTTCCACGGTCCGAGCCACCAGAACGCCAGCGCGAACCGCAGAACGCGGTCGGTTGCATTAAGATTTTGTTTGCTCATAAGAGCACCTCCTTTTTGAACAATATACACCAACGGGGTATAAAAAGGTTATTAGCGAATCACTCCTTCGCCTGCTTCCAGGAGCCATCAAAGAGTACAAATAACATACGACGCAACTTTCGAATAGCGCTGAAAGGATTCTTCCAACGCTTCATGTACAAATTCTCTCGCTTGGTCTGGTTCGAAAAATGATGTTTGGTATGTTGCTGAAACTGTTTTGTTGTGGCGTATTTGTTCACTATATGTGCGGACTCGTTCAGCAAGCATTTGTAGGTACAGGGCGCCGTGTTCTGCAGTGAGATTAAGGCGCACTTCCTGCGTTGCGGTTTCAGTCCGCGCAAATGCAAGTTTATTCCTGAATCCCACTTTAAAGCGTTGCGGCTCGTTGAGCGGCCGTTGAAATTCGGCAAAGATAGTTTCTCGGTTCTCATGATTCAATACACCTACTTCGCGCAAGGCATTTTCAGCTTCAGTCACAAACGTATCAAGATCCATGTAGTATCAGACTAAAAGAACTGTTCGTTCTATTTATCCATTTCACCGGATATATCTGGTATGCTTACAACTGCTGTGCGGCGCGGTTAATCAGCTTGTTTTCAGCACGGAGAAGGTGTTCACCAACCGTTGCCGGCGATAATTTCAAGCCGCGTGCAAGCTGCATAATTGTTGTTTTGCGCGGCAGGTGATAATATCCTTGTTCATGTGCATATTGGAAAATCTTTTTCTGCTGCGGTGAAAGAAGCGTATGGGAAAAATCAGCTTTGCCGATGGAAAGCACCGTCAGCACGCCTGCTTTTTTCAGTTCGGCGAGCATCGGCTTGATTGCTTCACGGTCAACAACACCAACATGCCAGTATTCAAAACCGCCATGCACCGTATGGAGATCAATGAAAAAGCCGTGATACTTCTGGATGACATTTTGGACGTATCCTTTTTGATGCAGCACAACCAGCAGCAAAAGCGTGTCTTTTGAGCGTTCGATTTCCTTGGTGACTTTATATGCGCGTGATTTTTTCAAATGTGCACTGATGGCATCAAACTGTTTTTCATCACCGTTGATGTAATAGAAATATTGTTTCTCCTTTGGATTGCGTGACTGGATATCAACAACAGTAATATGGTGCTTCGGGAATATTCGGCTCAATTCTGTTTCTGCACAATTTTTGTGTTGTATTTTAAAACTGAATTTGTACACCTGTTCACCTTTCCAACAATTTCTCAATCTGTGCCAGTGTTTTGGTATTCAGCACATGCTTCTTTTCCAGCCATCCTCTGCGGGCGGTGACGACGCCATATTTCACATACTCAAGCTGCTCTTTGGCGTGCGCGTCAGAACTGATGGCAAAACTGCATCCGAGCTCGCGTGCTGCATGAACATGCACGTCAGATAAATCCATCCGGCTGGGTTGCCCATTAATTTCCAGAAATACGCCGCACTCTTTCGCCGTTTCAAACACTTTGTCAGCGTCAAATTCAACACCATCCCGTTGGTTGATAAGGCGTCCGGTCGGATGGCCAAACACATTGACTGGGTAATTTTCCATTGCTGTGCAAATCCGTTTCGTCATTTCTGATGAGGGCATTCGGAACGCCGAGTGAATGGACATCAGCACGACATCAAGTTTTTTGCACGCTGCCTTCGGCAGCGCCAGCTCGCCGGTTTTGGTGATATCAATTTCAGCGCCTTTGAAAATGCGAATGCCGCTTTTTTTCTGTACCTTGTCAATTTCCACTGCTTGTTTTGCCAGCCGTTTCTCATCGAGAGGATTAACAATGCCGATGCCGCCGACGTGGTCGGTAATAGTGACAAATTTCCAGCCAAGCTGCTGGGCTTTTTTTGCCATCTCCTCAATGCTGTGTGCACCATCGCTCCAGTTTGTCTGCGTCTGAAAGTCGCCGTGGATATCGCCCCACTCAATCAGTTTCGGTATTTTATGTTTCAGCGCCAGCTCTATCTCTCCCCTATTTTCTCTCATTTCCGGTGGCATCCACTGCATGTTCAACTTTTTGTAAATCTCTTCCTCTGTTGTGCCGGCGACACGCTTCTTGCCTTTCACCGTAAAAAGTCCATACTCGCTCAAGGTGAGCCCTTTTTTCAGCGCCAGCTTTCGCAGCGCTACCGAGTGTTCTTTGCTTCCCGTGAAGTATTGCAGCGCCGAACCGTAGTAATTCTTATCAACAACACGTGTATCGACTTGAAGCCCATTTGAAAGGCGAACGCTGCTTTTGCTTTCGCCGTGCGCCAGCACTTTTGCCACGTCGTTCATTGACACAAAGACATCCATTATTTTTTTATTGTTTTGCCCAACGATAAGAACATCAACATCGCCCACAGTTTCCTTGCCGCGTAGGTATGAGCCGGCAGGCATCGCCTTCTCCACGCCTTGCACTTTTTTCAGATACGAAATAATATCTTCCACCATCAGCGATGCTTCGCCCAACAAGAACCGGTGAGGTGCCCATGTTTGCAGGCGTCCGATGCTTTCCAGAATCTGCTGCTGCTTTTTTTCGCCCATTCCTTCCAATTTGCTTATTTTTCCCTGCTGTGCTGCCTTTTTGAGGTCGGGGAGGGTTTTTATTTTTAGTTTTTGGTACAACAACTTGATTGTTTTCGGGCCAATACCTTCGAGATGGAAGAGTTCTTCTGCAACCGGCATTTCTTTTTTGAGTTTTTCGAAATAAGAACTTTTTCCGGTGGTGAGATACTCCTCTATTTTTTGCGCAATATGTTCGCCAACGCTGGGAACGTCTTTCAGTTTCCTTTCTTTTGCAACATCAGCAATATCTTCTGGGTAACTTTCTACACTCTGCGCGGCTTTTCGATATGCTTGCGGCTTCCATTGCACGTTTTGAATATCGAGAAGATCGGCAATTTGGTACAGAATCTTGGCAACCTCGCTGTTCTTGCGCATATCTCTGTTCTGGGAAATGTATTTTAAATAGTTTATTATCGAAACGCTTATAAACCTCCTCTTTTCTGTCACAGTTTATGAATCCACGCGTACTTGTCATGGCAGGAAAAGACAGTGATGCTGACCGTATTTTTGAGTACATCATTCGTGCTGGCCGGCAACATGGCCTGTTCTCACGAGCTTCAAGTGCCGTGCTCCAGGCGCGTACTCTTGACGAAGCGATTGCAGCATTACCAACCGCCCCGGAATTAATTTTCTCCAGCGTTGCTCCTGCAAAGATTGGTGTTTCAGAGCCGCTTTCTGCCGCGTCGATTGCGTATCTTGCTGCAGTCAAAACCTATCGAGATGCGCAGAGCAGGTATGTGCCTTTGGTGTTGTCCGGAAACTATATCTCAGGCATTCATGATTCCAGAACAGGTTATCATCCTCTTGAGCATGGGGCGGTACTCGCACAGCCTGATGTTTGTATGGTTGAGCAGCGGTATAGCGATCCGCGATTTTTATCAATAGCCCATGAGTTGGCTCGCTTATTTTCAGAACCAGAACTCTACCGTTCCGCTCCTCGGTTGGTGACCTCAGTCGGCGAGAAGATTCTTCACCAAACACGTGTTGAACGCTCTATGCCTCAACATTTCAGTTTTGGAGTTCATGGAAAACGGCAAACGGCGATGGTTTCGCTTCCCGACTATTTCACCCAGCAGCAAGAATTCGTACCTACACAAACCCATCCATAAACAATTCTTCCCACTTGTTTTTTCCGAGAACAACGAGCGCTTCTCTAAACGTGATAATCGGTTTCTTGTAGCGCTCAAAATCATCGACGGCAATTCTCGGACAGGCAAGTTCGACAAATCCATCGACAGTGTAGAAATTATACAGCTTGTCTGGTGTCATTTCGCGCATCGTAATGAGAAGCACGGTTTTTCCCTGTTTTTCAAATCCCTCTTTGAGCAGTTGGTATGCACCAAATTTTTGTCCGACCTTAAGGCCGATGATGATGCCAACAGTTTTCCCTTGTTTGAGCCGGTCAATAGACGCGAAACGCTGCTTGATTATTTGTTCTCTTTTTTCATCCATCAACACGACATCCTCATTGTAGGTATCCAGCAAAATGACGGGCGTTTCCGGCAGCGCCAGTGCAGCGCCGAGCGCGTGGAATTGGTTGCCCAGCACCACCACTGCTTCGATGCTATTTTCTTTTTTGCTTTTTTTCAGCCCACCATATTCACAGCCAACAACATGGCCGTTGACGTGCGCATAGCCCTGTTTGCCCGGTATGAACACGGTTTTTCCGCACTGTTCAAAGAATTGTTTTATTTTCTCAATGACATGAATGTGCTGGATGGAACTTACCAACGCGATTTTTGTGTAGACTCCCAGAAACGCTTTTGCTTTTTCAGCCAGCGGCATCAAATCTTTGGTGTCTTCTACATACACATACAGAATCGGAAAATCGATTTTCACAAACGGCGCATGGCCAAAGTGCACAATCAGTTCTGCACCAACTGCTTTTGCCTCGTCCAAATCAATGTCACACCCGCCCCAACAGTGCTCTCCCGAAATAATAAATCGGGTGGCGGGAACTGCTGTTTGCAGCGGCGCCATAATATCCAATACGTCCATCTTGATGCCGAGCGGCAGCTGGACAAGCACAGTTTTTGGCTTTCGCTCTACCAGCTCTTGAATTGTTTTGTCTAACTGAAAATTGAAGCGCATGAAACCGTCGGCAGAAGGGGAGTATTTAAACGTTTCTCTTTCTTATGTATATTATGTGTATATTATGTATGCGTATATTATGTATACCGCTCAATCTTAACATTCTCTGGCGAGACATTCCGGCTTTTCAGAAGCTGCTGGGTTTCCAGCACCATGTCTTTAAACCCGCAAAGATAAAACATCTTGTTATTCAACTCAGCTGGCACGTGGTGCTGCACACGTCCCTGAAGCCCATTCCATTTCTCCTGCGACAACGTGACCAGATAGGTGAAGTTGGAGCACTGCTGCGCCAGTTTTTTCAGCTCGCTATACATCAGAATATCGCTTCGGGTGCGGCAGCCGAACAACAGCGTAAAAGATATGGCTGGATTATTCTTAACGTGTTCCGTTAGCATTGAATAGAACGGTGCCAGTCCGGCGCCGGTGCAGATGAGCCAATTTTCCATTCCATTTCTGGCTGCTTTTTTTTCGTCAAACACAAAAAAGCCAAACGGCCCCTGCATCTCAAACACCTCATCTTTTCGCGCATTTTTGAGAATGTCAGAGGCAAAGCCGCCCGGAATAATTTTCACGCACAGCTCAATTTTTCCTTTTTCTGACGGCGGATTTAAAATAGAGTATGATTTTGTTTTTGTCTGGCCATTGTTTGTTATTTTTATGAGTACAAATTGTCCAGCCGTGAACGTAAACTCGAGGGGCACATCGAATGAAAAGTACGCGATGTCATTCGTGAGATACCTTATTTCCGTAAGCGTTGCTTTGAAGATTTCTTTGGGCATGCCATCTGGAAAAAGGGAAACCTTTTTATACTTTCCGCAAATGTCTGTTTTATACTCACATTGGGGGTTGATTCTCATGGCACATACCTTACCGAAACTTGATTATGACTACAGCGCGCTTGAGCCGTACATTGATGCGAAAACAATGGAGATTCACCACACAAAACCCCATCAGGCCTACATTGACAAGCTCAACGCCGCGATTAAAGGGACTGCGTTTGAATCAATGGATGTTGTTGAACTGATAAAAAAATTAAACGAAGTTCCTGAAAACATCCGAACCGCTGTGCGAAATCACGGCGGCGGCCATCTGAATCATTCGTTCTTCTGGAAAATCATGGCGCCAAAAGCAGGCGGCACGCCGTCAGGAAAAATGGGTGATGCCATCAGCAAAACCTTTGGCAGTTTTG
>ORJL011052153.1_pt1 | contig 10238 bp, 9 predicted proteins | sample 1779941 | NCBI WGS metagenome assembly ORJL01 (sample SAMEA104232317, study PRJEB22302) | groundwater metagenome | biome: forest; feature: aquifer; material: groundwater | place: USA | collected 2011-08-07 | depth 5.8 m | reverse complement strand
TCTCCAGTCCTTGAAAGGGTTGTATAGTTAGGGTAATATTAGTGAAAGAAATCATAATTATCAAGACGTGCTCGTTAAACATGGGCATCCTCGAGGGCAACTTGGAAATTAACCGGAGTAAAACCCCAGGGCTGTGTGGATTGGACGGGAAACCGACGCCTGTGGTCGCCCCCTTCAACTCACTGACGGACGCCGACTCGACCGCCGAGGCCATGAGCCATGCCCGGCGTGAGTATCTCGCGGAAATCTATCGCCTGCAATCGTCCACCGAGGAACCGGTGACCACCACCGCGGTGGCCGCGCGGCTGGAGGTGTCGCCCCCGGCAGCGGTGAAGATGATGCGGCTGCTGGCGCACGAGGGCTATCTGCGTCGTCAGCCCTACAAGGGCGTTCGCCTCACACCCGAGGGTGAGCGCGAGGCCCTGCGCTCCATCCGCCGCCATCGTTTGCTCGAGGCCTTCCTCGTCACCGTCATGAAGTTCGGCTGGGACGAGGTGCACACGCACGCGCACGGACTCGAGGCGGCCATCAACGACCAGTTTGAAGATCGCATGGACGAGCTCGCCGGCTACCCTGCCCGCTGCCCGCACGGCGACCCCATCCCCACCAAAGACGGGCGCATGCCCGCGTTTAGCGAAGCCAGCTTGCTCACCTTTCCGGTGGGCACGCAGGGCATACTGCGCCGCATTCGCCGGCACACCCCGGACAAGCTCCGGTACCTCGCCGAAATTCGCCTCACACCCGGCACGCCCATCACCCTGCTCAACCGCGCCCCCTTCGATGGCCCGGTGCGGCTCAAAACCCCCGTGGGCGAGCAAGTGCTGGGTGCAGACATGGCGGCCAACCTGTATATTGAAGTGCCGGCGTGACCGCCCTGGACTTACACACAGGCCGTTGCAAGCTGGAAATTCTTCACCACAAAGCCACGGAGACAGGAAGAAACACCAAGAAAGCACTGGGATTTCTTCGTGAACTTTGTGCCTTCAAGACTTCGTGGTAAGTAGTTCTCCGGATTTGCGTAAGTTCGGCGTGTAATTCGTGGCCTGGTTTTGCGCCCCGGCCTGCAACGCCGCCGCCTCGCAACGCAACAGAAGCGTAATCGCCCCTCGGCGTTATAATCCTTCCTGTGATGTACCGCCATCGCCGCCCCTCCGCCGCGCCGCAGCTCATTCTGCTGGCCCTCGCCGGAATCCTCGTCGGCCTCGCCATTGCCGCATTCTTCGGCCTGCCGCGCGTATTGGCCGTGTCGCCACAGGGCGGCAGCGCCTCCTCGCGCGCGCCCGTCACCCTTAGCTTCAATCACCCGATGGACCACGCCTCGGTCGAAAGCCGCCTCAGCATCCAGCCACAGGCCGCCGGGGCGGTGAGCTGGTCAGGGAACGAACTGCGCTTCACTCCCGATGGCACGTGGCCCCCCGGAACCGTTGCCGTGTCGCTGGCATCGGGGGGCAAAACCAGTCGCGGCCTCCCCATGCTTTTCGGGCGCAGTTGGAGCTTCACCACCGGCGCGGCTCGCGTGGCTTACCTCCTCAAAACCGACGATATCGCCAACGTGTGGGCGGTGCCCGCCGAGGGCGGCGCGGCGACCCAACTCACCAGCGAAGCTGCCGGCGTGGACGATTTTGCCATCAGCCCCGACGGCACGCAAATAGTATACGCCGCCCTGCGCTCCGATGGCGGCGCGGACTTGCGGCGCACGAGCCGCGACGGCGGCCCGGCGACCACTGTGCTGGCCTGCCCCACTGACCTGTGCAGCGCACCACAATTCTCTGCCGACGGCGCGCAACTCGCCTTCGAGCGTTCGCCCATGCAGCCCGACGGCCAGACCGGCGACCCCAAAGTGCAGGTGCTTGACCTCGCCAGCGGCCAACTCACCATCCCGGCGCAAGACCCCACGCATACCACCCGCACCCCGCGCTTCGCCGCCGATGGCCGCCTTGCCTACCTCGATTCGACCCTGCAAGCCATTGCCGTGTTCGATTTTGTCTCTCGCACCGCAACCTACATCCCCAACACCTCCGGCGAAATGGGCACATGGTCGCCCGACGGCAACTTCATCGTGTACCCGGAGATTGTGTTCCCGCCCGAACCCACTCCCGCGCCCACCGTGGCGGGCGCCATCCCCAAAACCCCCACCGCCGAGCCAGAAAACAGCGACCGCTTTTACAGCAACCTGCTGCGCATCACCGTATCCACCAACAAGGCCGACGACCTCTCCGGCAGCAATCTCGTCGAAGACGCCTCACCCGTGTATTCGCCGGACGGCCAGTGGCTGGCCTTTGCCCGCAAGCAGCTTGTGCAGAACCAGTGGACGCCGGGTCGCCAATTGTGGCTCATGCGCGCGGACGGGCAAGACGCCCGCGCCCTCGCCAGCGACCCCTTCGACAACCACAGCGCCTTTGTGTGGAGCCCCGATTCAGCGCGGCTGGTGTACATGCGCTTCAACGTCGCCGCCCCCAACGAACTGCCCACCGTGTGGATTATCAACACCAGCGGCGCCGGCGAAACGGAACTGGCCCCCGGCGGCTACCTGCCCGAATGGATACCGTAGTAAACTTCAAACTTCAACCTCCCACTTCCCACCTCTCACTTCGCACTTCCCACTTCCCCCATGCCCCACCGCCTGCTCGACCGCCCCGCGCCCGACTTCTCACTTCCCACCCTCAACGGCGGGCGGTTCAAACTGTCCGAGCATCTCGGCCATGTCGTCATCGTCAACTTTTGGTCGGCGGAATGCCCGTGGAGCCGCCGCGCCGATCTCGTGCTGTCTTACCGCAACAGGGCATTGGCCGCACAGGGCATCGCCATTGTCGGCGTGGCCTCCAGCCTCGACGAACCCGAAGCCGAGCTTCGCTATGAAGCAGACTTTCGCCACGTAAGCTACCCCATTGCCATCGACTCGGATCAGAATGTGGCCAACCGCTACCAGGCTGAAGTGACGCCGCACTTTTTCGTGGTGGATGCTAAAGGGCTTATCCGCTATATCGGCGCGCTCGACGACGCCACCGCCCAACGACGCATCCCCCGCATCATCTACCTCGACCACGCCATTGGCGCCGTGCTCGTCAACCGCGCCCCCAACCCGCAATCCACCACGGCCTATGGGTCGGCCATCGTGCGCCCCGTCTCGGAGTAACCATGCTCAGCCCCGTCGAAGCCTTCTGGTTGCAGTGGCACGCCGCCGCGCCGGACACACCGCCCGCACTCATCCGCCACGCCAAAATTCTTATGCTGGCCCACAGCGGCGCGCCGCCGGAGGCCATTGCCGGCGCCCTGGGCATCACGGCAGCCGAAGCCGAACAGTCGCTGACCCGCTTTGCCGAAGGCGCAATGGCCGATTTCCCCTGCCCGGCCCTCACCCTCGATGAAGCTCTTGCCGCCGCGCGCGTGGACATGGCGCACGCCGGGCGTGTGGCCGCGCTGGCGCTGGCGCTGTTCGACCAGACGCGCCCCGTACATCGCCTGCCGCCCAGCCTTCGCCGCGTGCTGCACGCCGCTGCATTGTTGCACAACGCGGGCGTCGAAATAGACGAGCCGCGCCATCACACCGCCGGGCGCGATATGTTGCTGGGCCTGAAACTGCGCGGTTTCACCGAATGGCAGCAGCGAGTCATCGCCTGCGCCGTGCGCTTTCACCGCAAGCGCGTCAAACCGCAAAACGAGCCAACCTTTGCCGCGCTCTCCGCCGCGCGCCGACGGCAAACTCTCGCCCTCTCCGCCCTCCTACGCGTGGCCGACGGCCTCGACTACTCGCAAACCCAAACCACCGAACTCCTCGGCGTCCTCATCGCCCCCCATAGTGTGACTCTGCGGCTGGATGGCCCCAACGCGGCCGCCGATGCAGCGCGCGCCCGAAAGAAAGCCGACCTATGGGTGGACACATTCCACACCCGGCTGGACACACTCACTCAGCCCGAGCCGACGGCCACGCTGGCCGCGCTCGCCGCCTCTGCCCCCACGCCCGATGCGCCGTTGGCCGCGGTGGCCGTGCGCGCCATCGCCGCACAACTCGTGCGCTGGCAGGAGTCTGAGGCCGCCGCCATCGCCGGCGATCCGCAAGCCGTCAAAGCCGTGCGCGGCGCGGCCCGCCGCATGCGCATGGCTCAGGTTATCTTTGCCGATTGCTTCAAGGGAAAACCGTCGCGCCGGTTGCAGCGCGGCCTGCGCCGCGCCGAAGAGGTGTTTGGCGAAGTGCGCGATCTCGACGTGTTGATGGCCGATGCCGCCGCCTACCAGACCGAAGAGGCGCACGGAGCGGCCCTGCCGGTGCTGGCCGCATGGCGAAAGGAGCGGCAACGGGCTCAGGCCGCCGCGGCCCGGTGGCTCGGCAGCCCGGAGGCCCGCGCACTCGAAGCGCTGGCCGCCCAATTCGTATTCGAACCGCCGCTGCGACCCGAGGGCAACGTGCCTTTACAAACGAGCCTGCCCCCGCTGCTCCGCGCCCTCGTGGCCCCGGTCGCCGAACGGCAGGCAGCTATCGAGCCGGACGAGCCAAAAACCTACCATCGCTTGCGGCAGGCCGTCAAGCTATTGCGTTACGCGCTGGAGTTTGTGCAAGAGGCCATGCCGCAGGCCGGGCCGGTGCTCGCCGACCTCATCGCCTTCCAATCGCACCTCGGCCAGATCAACGACGACGTGACCCTGAGCCGGCGACTCACCGAATTTTTGGATGGCTGGTCGGAGCAGCAAGCCCGGCGCAAGCGCCCGCAACTGCACGGCGCAGAGAGCGTGCTGCATTACGCCAACGCCCGCCGGGGCCGCTGGCAAACGCGGCTCGCGCCCCTCAAAAAAGCCTGGCCGCCCGTCCGCGCCGCCCGCCTGCGGCAACGCCTCAACCTCACAAGAAAACCGTAAGGGCGGACGGCGTCCGCCCCCGCCGCCCCGGTGCTCTTCCAGCGTCCATCCGCGTTTATCTGCGTCCCGTTTTTCCCTTCTTCCCCTTCTTCGCCGCCATCGCCTCCCCCGGCATATCGGCCACCACGGTCTGGATCGCGCCCCGCAGTTCGTTGAACACCTCCGGCACGCTGCGATTGGCGTCCACCACGTGAAAGTGATACTCCTGCGCCATCGCGTCGAACTGGCCGATGAGCTGGCTCTGATAATTGACGTAGTTGTCAAAAATATCGCGGCCGGTCAAAAAGTCCATCCCCGATTCCCAATAGTCGAACCCGTGGCTGTTCACCACTCGCGGCAACAAATGGTCGAGGTCGATCTGCAAGTAAAACACCACGTCGGGGATCAGCGCGAAGCCCAGCACGTCGCGGATCCACTGCGGGTCCACCCCTCGCACCTGCGCCCGCGCAATGAGCGAATAAATGTAGCGGTCGGTGAGCACCACGAACCCCGCCCGCAGCGCCGGGATGATCTGCTTCTCCAGCCGATCCACAAAATCGGTGGCGTAAAACAAATTCATCGTCAGGTCGCCCATCGTGTGGCCGCGCTTGGCCTTCTCGATGCCCTTGCCCGCTAACTCGCTCCGGCGCATGCCGGTCTCGGCAGCGGCGTAACCGTTGGCCTCCAGCCATTCGCGCAGCAACGCAATCTGCGTCGAGCGCCCCACCCCGTCGGTGCCCTCCACCACGATCAACTTGCCCGGCAGCCGCGTCTCCGTCAGCCCCGGCAGCGCGTGTCCGTAATGAATCGCCCGCGTCATTTCTTGTCCTCCCCGTCGTCGATCAGCATCGAATCTAGATAGCGCCCCTGCAAGCCCTCTTTGGCCAACACCTCGCGCCACGGCCGGTGCTCCACCCTCAGCGTCCCCTTGAGGTGCGGCGTCACCAGCCGGCGCAGGCGGGCTTGCTGTTTCACCAGCGGGTCGGTGGCGTCAATCACCGTCAGCCCAAACTCCTCCACAATGCGGTCGTACTCTTCGAGAATGCGCCCCTGAAATAGCCGGAACGACTCATAGGGATCTTTATGCAACCCCAAATCCAGCCCGGCCTCGTAATACTTCAACTCGGGCCGCCCCACCAGAATCCGTTGCAGGCTCTCGTCGAGCGGCACGCGAAAATAGAACGCCGCCGTGGGCCGCACCGAAAAGCGGTAAATGGCGCGCACCCACTCGCGGTCCACCCCACGCGCCACGTCGCGGGCAAAGGCTGTGTAAATATAGCGGTCGGCCAGCACAATGGCCCCGGCTTTCAGCGCCGGAATAATTTGATGCTCAACCCGGTCGGCCAGGTCGGCGGCATGGATAAGCGAGAACGACGCCGGCGACAGCAAGCGATCGTCCTTGCCGCGCTTCGTCGTCTGCCGCACCACCGGCGACGAGTTCCACTCGGTGAAGGCCACCAAATGCCCCCTGCTCACCAGCCACTTGTGCAGCAAATCCAACTGCGTGCTTTTGCCCGACCCGTCGATCCCTTCCACAATAAACAACTTGCCGGGCAACGTCACCCCGTCTGACAGTGTCGCCATTTGTCATCCCTCCGTTCGCACTTCGATTGCCCGCCTGAACACCCGGACAAACAAATCGTCGTTGATAAAAGCCGGTGACGCTTGCCACACGGGCCGGCCGTGTGCGCCCGCGCCCGCCTGAGTCCCCACCCGCACCGAGTCCGCAGTGACGCGCACCCTCAGCCCGGGGCCGCTCGCCAGCATTGCACTACTCGCCAACCCGGCGGCCGCGCGCAACAGCGCCGCCAGCCTCAGCAGCCGCCCGGCATCGCCTGTTGCGCACAAATGATCATAAGCCCCAAGCTTCGGCGTCCCGGCGGAGGCAAAGCGGCAGGTCAGCGCCACCAGCGCCGACTCACGGTGAGAGTATCCCGGCAGGCCGCTGTTCAGAATCAAATACGCCGCGTGCCGCCCCTCGTCCATGTGATCCACTGCCCGGCCGATGGCGCACAACCGCGCCGCCGCCCATAGCCACTCGCGCTCCGCTGCGCCCAACCCAAACTTCCCCGTGGCCCGCAGCGCATCGAACAACCCCAGCGCCGCTTCCGCCGTGCGCGCCGCCTCGGGCGTGTCGCCGCCGTGCCGCCGCGCCAAATTCAACACGCTGAACTCGCGCAAGTTTTCAAACACCGGCGGCTGGGCGGGCCGCAAAAACTCGCGGTAGAAAATTCCCTCGCGCAACCCGTCGCGGCACACCCAAAGCCGGTCGGCCCCGGCGCGCCGCATAGCCGCCGCCACCACCATGGCCCCGGCCAGAATAATATCGGCCCGGTCGGAGGGCAAGCCCGGCACCGCTCGCGCCCGTTTGCTCACCGGCAGCGCCCGCAACCGCCCGATGAGTCTGTCCAGCCGCGAGCGTTCAAGCTCGTATCCGTGACTCAACTCCAACGGATAGCCGCGGTCCAACCGGTCAATGGCCGCCAGGGCGCGCACGGTGCCGCCGACCCCGGCCAACCGCGCCCCCCGCCCCAGGCGCATCCATGGAACCGTGTCGAGCGTTTCGCCAATGTGCGCTTCGAGCCGCACGGCATCCACCTGGCGAACCGGATCGGCGTGGCTGAGGTGGCTTTCGGTGAGGCGCACCGCGCCCAGCGGCAGGGCCACTCCGCGCACAAAGCGCCCACGCGAAAGGCGGCTCACTTCGGCGCTGCCGCCCCCCACGTCCAATACGATCCCGTCGCGCATCCCCAGGCCGTTCATCACCGCCAGCGATCCCAGTTGCGCTTCATCTTCCCCGTCCAACACCCGCAACCGCACCCCCGCCGCCGCGCGCGCCTGCGCCAAAAACTCGCGGCGGTTCACCGCATCGCGCGCCGCCGCCGTGGCCACGGCAACAATGCGCGCGCCGTGGGCCTCGCAGTAGCGGCGGAACCGGGCCAGCGTGTCCACGGCGCGAGCCATGGCCGCGGCCGAAAGCACGTTGCCCGCGCCCATGCCCTCGCTGAGACGCACGCGGCGGCTGAGCACGGCCACAAAGCGGAACGAGTGGCCGGGGGTGTATTCGGCCACCAGCAGCCGGGCGGAGTTGGAGCCGAGGTCAATGATTCCGAGGCGACGTGCTACGGGAGGCATGAGCCTAAGTGTAGCACGGTAAGGCCGACCCTTGACAAACCTCCCGCCGCCGTGATATTCTGCCCCGCATCACACTGAAAACTGTTTTCAATTAGCCCATGCTGTCCGAATCGTCGCTGACCCAGGCATTCACCGCCCGGGGATACAAACTCACCCGCCCGCGCTGCGCGGTGCTCAAAGTGGTGGCGCAGGCCGGGGCCAGCCTCAGTCCGGCGCAAATACACGCCCGCGCCAAAAAGTTTTACCCGCGCACCGGGCTGGTTACGGTGTACCGCACGCTGGACTTGCTGGCCGAGTGCGGCGCGGTGCGCCGCGTGCACGGCGAGGACGGCTGCCATTCGTATGCGCCCGCCAGCGAGGGCCACGCGCACCACGTCATCTGCGGGCAATGCCACGCCGTCGTCGAATTCGACGAGTGCGATCTGGCCGAGTTGTTTAAAACCGTCCAGCGCCGCACCGGATACAAAATTCAAGAGCACCGGCTGGAACTGTTCGGCCTGTGCCCCAACTGCCGCTGAGGAAATCCATGCTCCGAAACTCGCTCCGTTCGATGTTGCTCATTAGCCTTTTGCTCTCCGCCTGTGGCGGCGCGTCCGGGTTGGGAGGCCACAAGCTCAAGGTCGTCGCCACGTTTAGTGTGCTTGGCGATCTGGCGGCCACCGTGGGCGGCGATCAGATTCAACTCACCACCCTCGCCGGGCCGGGGGTGGATAGCCACACCTTTTCGCCCACCGCCGCCGACACCGCCGCCGTAGCCGATGCCGACATTGTTTTTGAAAACGGCTTGCAGTTCGAGCCGTGGCTCGATGCCCTGTACACCTCGTCCGGCTCCAAAGCGGTGCGAGTGGTCGTGTCCAAAGGCATCACTCCCCTGACTGTGGAAGAGAACGGCCAAACGGTGACCGACCCGCACATCTGGCACGACGTGACCTACGCCGTGCAGGCCGTGCGCGCCATCCGCGACGAACTGGTGAGCGCCGACGCCAAGAACGCTACCGCCTACAAATCCAACGCCGGCGTGTTCATTGCGCGGCTGCAGGAATTGGATACGTGGGTGTACGTGCAGGTGAACAAGCTGCCGGAAGACCGCCGGAAGCTGGTGACCACTCACGACTCGTTCGGCTATTTGGCAAAGCGGTATGGATTCCAGATCATCGGCACAGTGCTGCCCGCCTCCACCGAGGGCGCGTCGCCCTCGGCGCGGCAAGTGGCCGCGCTGGTCGAGGCGGTCAAGGCGGCGGGCGTCCCGGCCATCTTTGGCGAGAACGTGACCAACAATTCGCTGTTGCAGCAAGTGGCCGACGAGGCCGGGGTGAAAGCCATCACCACGCTGTACACCGATGCCCTCGGCCCCGTCGACTCCGCCGGCGAAACGTACGAAAAGATGATGCGCTCCAACGTGCTGACCATTGTGGCCGCCCTGCTTAAATAAATGGGGTGGAGGCAGACCTGCCATAGGTGGCCTGTGCGCCATGTGTCTGCCCTGGGCGAACACACAGGTTCGCCCCCACCATTTTGAGAAGATGCCATGCACATTCACGACGCCCCCGCCCTGGCCCTCACCGCCATTGCCGCCTCGTACGGCAACGGCAAGCCGGCCCTCGAAGAGGTGAGCTTTACGGTTGCCCCCGGCGAGCGCGCGGCCATCGTGGGGCCGAATGGCGCGGGCAAGTCCACGCTGTTCAAAGTGATCGTCGGCCTGATGCCGCACACCGCCGGCGACGTGCTGGTGCATGGCCACTCGCACCACGCCGGCGACTGCCCATCCATCGGTTACGTGCCGCAACGCGAAACGGTGGACTGGAGTTTTCCGGTGACGGTGATGGATGTGGTGATGATGGGCCGGGTGAAGGAAATCGGCTGGCTGCGTCGCGCCGGCCGCGCCGACCGCGAGGCCGCCCGCACCGCGCTGGAGCAAGTGGGCATGACGCCGCAAGCCGCGCGCCCCATCGCCGACCTCTCCGGCGGGCAACAGCAGCGCGTGTTCATCGCCCGCGCGCTGGCCCAGCGCGCCGACGTGCTGCTGCTGGACGAACCCTTCAGCGGCGTGGATATGGACGCGCAGGCCGCCATCTTTGAAATACTGGATCACTTGCGCGAGCGCGAGGTGACGGTGCTGCTCTCGACCCACGATCTACAAACGGCCACCACCCGGTTCGACCGTTTGCTGCTACTCAACCGCCGCCTGCTGGCCGACGGCCCCGCCGATTCTGTGCTGACGCCGGAGCGCCTCGCCGCCGCCTACGGAGGCCGCCTCACCGTGTGGCGCG
>ORJL011223326.1_pt1 | contig 10240 bp, 16 predicted proteins | sample 1779941 | NCBI WGS metagenome assembly ORJL01 (sample SAMEA104232317, study PRJEB22302) | groundwater metagenome | biome: forest; feature: aquifer; material: groundwater | place: USA | collected 2011-08-07 | depth 5.8 m | reverse complement strand
TGGAGTCTGCTTGTTTTTACTTAAACAGTTGCAAAGCCGCGGACATGGAGAATATCATTTTGCTTTATATCACGGACATCACGAGAGGAAAGAGTAATTAGTGCTACTGTTTTTCCTGTCGCAGTAACAAACTCTACTTCTGCTGCGCTACCACCGTCATAAACATTTACCACAGCCCCCATATCCCCCATACTAAGGCCGTGTTCCTTAATATTATGGGTAAGTATGACTGTTTCCAATTCTTTAAATTTGTGCATAAAATTTCCTCTTAAATATATTATACAGGATAAGCTGTTACAAAACTAGGTCTGCTTTTTTCTGTTTTAATAAACCAAACAGTCACGATCTTAACAGTTTTTCCAATTGGTGTTTCAATTGTTCCCTCCACAATATAATTGGTACCATAGGAGAATTTTCTGACATTTTTGACATCATTCTCTTTTGCTATCCGCAGTAGCGATTTTGCTAATTTACCTACATTTGTTTCGTCAAATCCTAATCCACGAAAGAATTTGGCTTTAGAGCTTCCTACTGGATGACTTTCTGAAAGTATATAATCTATTAACTTTTCTCTGGGAACAATAGCCTTATCAGCTTGTGGAAGTTTCACTTAACCAATTATAGCATCATAAATTCAGAGTTTTTGGAGGTGGGTGGATTTGGATTTAGATTTTGGTATGATTAGGATATGGCCTGGTTACTGACAGTTATTTTAGCCCTAATTCTGCTTTTGGTATTATCTGCCAAAATAAGACAGAAGAGTGTAGGTATTTATAAATATGCTCTTGAACGATCTGTCCACAAACAGAAAAACAAACAAAAGATTTTGGATCTTTTTCAAAAAAATAGAGAGCTTACTAATGAACAGGTCAGACAAGCACTTAAAATATCCGACAGATCTGTGGTTAGATACATGGATGAGCTGGAAAATATGGGTAAAGTTAAACAAGTTGGTACTATTGGCAGAGGAGTAAGCTATCAACTGGTACTTTCATAAATACGCCAATCGACTGGCGTATTTTATATAATATGGGTCAAATTATTTCCATCTCTCAAGCTGTTTCTTTAAGCAGTCGACTTAAAAAAGAAGGTAAGTCTAGCTGTTTAGTGGGGGGATGCTTTGATGTTTTGCACCCGGGACATGTGATTTTTTTGGAAAAAGCAAAAAAGGCAGGGAATATACTGGTTGTTCTTTTGGAATCTGATGCAAAGGTAAAAAAATTAAAAGGTGTCAATCGTCCGGTACATACACAAAAGATGAGAGCTATTGTTTTAAAAGCCCTGAAGTTTGTTGATCAAATAATCCTGCTTCCTGATATGAAAGATGATTCCGATTATGAAAAACTGATCAAAAAGATTAAGCCGGATATAATTGCGGCAACAGAAGGCAGCCTTGATAATCACCTGAAAAAAAGGATCGCAAAATTAGCCGGTGCCAAATTTATTTATGTAACTAAAATGATAGGCAATCACTCAAGTTCTAGTATAATATTTAAGAATGGATTTTCTTAAAAGATTTAGCATTTATTATTTGCTGATAACTTTTTTGCTTTTTCTTTATCTTTTAGGCAGTTTCCAATTTGGTGTGGCAAAAGCATTAACACAACTGCTGTGGCCGGTTATTGGAGCAACTATTGCCGGTATAGTTTTAGATTTTATTGAGCTTAAAAGGTTTCAAAAACCGCTGACACCTTTTATTACTGGTTTGATTATCGGTTTAGTTGCCCAATTCGGGGAGCAACCTCTTATTCTTTTGTCAATTAGTGCTATTTCCATGTTAATTAAATTTATAGTTAAATTAGACAATCGCCATATATTTAATCCTGCAGCAGGGGGACTTTTGGCAGGCATGCTTTTTTTAAACTCCGCCCCTTCCTGGTGGAGTGGAGGCGAAAACATCTGGGTATTTTTAATCTGGATTCCAATTTTTCTTTTAAGATTTAGGCGGTGGGCGCCAATGGCGGGATTTTTGGTGCCTGTGGTGATTTTAAACGGAATAAACATATTGCTATCCTCATCTTTACTGTTTTTCTTATCAGTGATGCTGATTGAGCCTAAAACCTCTCCGTCAGATATTAGGAATGGATTAGTCTATGGAGCCGTAGTCGGAGTGGGATACTTGTTGTTTTCTCAAACCCTCTTTGACCCGCTTATTATATCTTTGCTTATCGGTAATTTGGGGGCTAGACTTTTGGCAAAATTTCTAATATAAATATAATTATGTCTCGTAATGCAATTATTGGTTTGGTTGCTGTTTTAGTTTTGGGCTTTGTTGGATGGAATATTTTATACTCTCAAAAATCATCACCAAAAACTACTGCTCCTGAGACTACGGCTCCAACTCCCGCAGAATCTGGTGCAACTCCTGCAACAGAAGGCGGCATGGTAAAAGAGGACTTGGTTACGGGTAAAAATGTTGTTAAGATTACCTCATCAGGTTTCTCTCCTCAAAATATAACCATTGCGGTTGGAGAATCTGTAACTTGGATAAATGAAGACACCGAGAATTATCAGATTCAATCAGCAGTTCATCCAACCCATCAACTCTATCCACCCCTAAATACAGTCGGCCTCCTAAAATCAGGGGAGAAAAAATCCTTAAGTTTTCCGGATCCGGGTACTTACAAGTATCATGATCATCTAAACCCTACACTATTTGGCTCGGTTACTGTAGAATAGTTCTATACTAGTGAGGATCAAGCTATTTTTACTCTCTGCTATTTTTTTGTCTTTTTTTACCTACTTTTCTTATACGGTAGCCAAAGAAAGATGGCTGCAGTTTGATTTTGATACCACAGTCAAGCTGCAAGATCACCTGCCTCGTAAATATGATCAAATTTTCTCCTATTTCAGTTTATTAGGTTCAGTTGAAGTGACTGTTGCAATTTGCGTCCTTTTTGCTTTTTTGGCTCTTTTGAGATGGAAATGGTTGTCAATCTTAGGTTGGTCTATGATAGTTCCGGCCACTTTGGCAGAAATTTTCGGCAAACTGGTACTTTTTCATCCCGGCCCGCCTGTTTTTTTCCACAGGAGTTTACTCTCAACCTCGCTACCTTCATTTTATGTCCATACCAATTTTTCTTATCCTTCCGGGCATATGACCAGAACCATATTTATAATTACCATCCTTTTATGTATCCTGTTTTTTGGTTTAAGAGGTAGGGTATTTCTTAAAACCTTTTTGATTTTTGGACTATTATTATTTGCTTTCCTGATGGCAATGACAAGGATATATCTGGGAGAACACTGGTTTTCCGATGTATTGGGAGGATCTCTTTTAGGTATGAGTTTTGGATTGTTTGCTTCAGTGTTGATTTTACCCAGGAGATTAGTTTAATATACCCTCAGATGCCCGGAGGAGGTGATTTTTAAATGAATAGAAATGTTTCAATTGTTGTGGTTATATTGGTTCTGGTTGTGATTGCCGGGTATCTCGTGTGGCTAAGAAGTAAATATCAGCCGCAAGTTACACCGCAAGTTGTAAGAGAAGTTGAAGTCACACCGACTACTTTGCCTTCACCGGCAACTCCTTCCGCAGCAGAGGGAGCCAAAGAAGCAACAGGTTCTATGAAGATAAAGAGTTCAACAGGCAGTTCAACGAATAGATAGGGAATTATGGACAACTCCACAATAGAGAAGCTGGTAATCATAGGTTCAGGGCCAGCTGGTTTAACAGCTGCCATTTATGCAGCCAGAGGAGCGTTAAATCCTTTGGTTGTGGCAGGAAGAGAAGCTGGGGGACAACTTGTTTTAACAACTGATGTGGACGATTTTCCAGGTTTTGAGGAAGGAATTCAGGGTCCGGATTTAATGGATAAAATGAAAAAACAAGCTGAAAGATTCAAAACAAGATTCATAAATGAAGATGTGTTATCTGTAAATTTAAAAGTTAAGCCTTTTGAGATTAAAACTGAAACATGTAACCTGTCTACTGAAGCCTTAATTATAGCTACCGGAGCATCTGCTATGTGGCTTGGTTTAGAGTCTGAGCAAAGACTTCGGGGCAAAGGGGTGTCTGCCTGTGCTGTTTGTGATGGATTTTTCTTTAAAGATAAAAATGTGGTGGTAGTTGGAGGAGGGGATACTGCTATGAGGGAAGTCCAATTCCTGTCCAAACTTTGCAAGAGCGTGATAGTGGTTCATAGAAGAGAAGGTTTGCGGGCCCAAAGTGCTTTAATAGAATTAGTAAAATCAAAACCAAATGTTAAATTTATCTGGAATACAGTGATAGATGAAGTATTGGGACAGGAGAAAGTAACCGGAGTGAAGATAAAAAATACTCAAAGCGGGGAGAATAGTCAAATGGATATTGACGGAATATTTATTGCCATTGGTCATAAACCCAACACAGACTTTTTAAAAGGACAAATTAATTTAGATGAAAAAGGGTATGTAGTGGTAGAAAATGAAACTAATACTTCAGTTGAAGGAGTATTTTCAGCAGGAGATGTATCTGATCATAAATACAGGCAAGCAGTCACAGCAGCTGGCGCAGGCTGCAAAGCCGTCTTTGATGTAGAAGAATATTTGGAAAATTCGATACAATAGTTATATGGTAGAACAAGAACTTGGTTTAGAGACAGAGAGTCAGAAAACCCAACATACTCGGCTAACTAATGAACAGAAACGAGAATTGGTATGCCAAGCCAGAGAGAAAGGATTATTAGACCCATTTTCCAGAGCGGGCGATCATTATAGATATACTGATGTCAGAGCACCTCTGACAGACAGGGAAAGGTCTATTCTTCGTCGTAGATTCCCAGTCGAGGGATTAATTATATCGCAGGCAGAAGTTGGACGTGAATTAGAAGTAACTAAAGCACAGATAAGTTCGGTTGAACTTAGGACTCTTGGAAAGTTGCAATATCAGCTCTCAAAATCTCCAGAATAATCCCAATTATTCGAATAATCGAACAGAAATAAATGATATTAAGCTGAATGTGGTGTGGGATGATGTTCCTGTTTTACAATTTTACCCTTTTTAATCTCCAAATCCACCCACTCTCCACAATTATCACAAAAGGTATGAGCCTCGCAGTTTATTCTAGAATTAAGAATAATAGTCATCAGCATATTAGCCACAGGGTACTTAGAATACCGGACATCTTTAGATTGCCAATCACTAAGTTCTGCGCCACATTTAGGGCACTTAATCGGATCTTTTAAAATAATAGAATTAAACATTCCCATATAATCTCCCCTTTAGTTACGAAATTATGTTGTGGGCTGGTTGTTATATGGTCTGTGTTTCTCGGTACATACCATAATGTTTTACGCAACCTCAAGTTACCGACTTTTACCATTACTGGATTTGATCTCCTTCAGCTGATAAGAGACACCCACAACATTTTCTATTGGGAAAAATTTATATGAGGAAACAAATAGATTTAAAATTCGTCTCACTCGGTTTATTATTCCCATCACAACTGACGCTAATATTTAACATATTGATTCATAATAATTCTTTTAATTGGAATTGTCAATAGTACAAAGTGTATCAAATGTACACAATTTGCATTTATTAGGTAGAAACTCTAAAATTATCTCAATGAAGACTGTTACTGCCAAATATGCCAGGCAAAACTTTGCAGAAGTTTTAAATGAGGTCCATTTCGGCCGAAAGAAGATTGTAGTTACCAGATCAGGAAAGCCGCTTGTAGTTTTGATAAGCACTAGGGATTATAGAGATAAATAGTTGAAAAAGTCACCTTTGATGCCCGTCTCGCCAAAGGCGGACGAGGCGAGCAGAAGAATATTTAGAGATCCGAAGTATAGTCTAAACGTGGTATAATAATTATATGTCAGAGACTCAAGCCATGGATATGGCTGGATTTGCGAAAAATGAACTTGCAGAGTTAAAAACTACCGCAACAGGCCAGAAAATTCCTTTAAAAGAGAAATTAGGAGATAAATATAACCAGTATGAGGAGCTAGTTCTAGAAGCCATGACAGATATTGATACTCCTTATAATAAAAGGTTAAAGGAGCAAGAATTTGGACAATCATTTGCAGAACGGGTAAGAGAAGCTAATATCCCAGGGATAAGGTTGGTGATGGTTAGAAGTAGAGCACATCGTGTCTATAAAGCATGGTTAGAATATAAACATGCTCAACAGGCTACTGAACAAATAGGGGCTATGGGAACTAAAAGAGGAACTCAACCTGATATATACCTTAAGGATAATAGTGGTAGGAAAAGTCTTGGCTATATTTCAAGTCCGGTAAAAGAAACTTAAGATGAAGATAGACTTTTTAATCAGAAAATTTATTAAGCTTCTTCCTACCAAACCTATTTATGCTCATTGTGATATTCCTTGTGGGATTTATGATCCACATTCTGCTCAACTGGCCTCCCAAACTGTTTTAAAGATGGTGCAAAAGATTAATGAATTACCAACTGATAATCCAACTGTGGTGGATAGAAATAACTTTGTTAGGATGGTCAAGGTAAAAGAAGAACATGCAGAAATTTGTAAAAGAGAAATTCTCATTTTATGGACAGATTATTTTAAGAGTGAGCATTTAGAAAAGTTTCCAGACTTGCATGATTTAGTTTGGAAAACTACCAAGCTTTGTTCTGATAATAAGAGGGCAGTAGACGCGTCAAAAGCACAGGAGTTAATAGAAGCAGTTGATAAAATTGCAGATATTTTTAATCAGACCAAAAAGTGACATTTCCTCTTAAAAGATTTACTGTTTTAGGTAACAGCATGCTTCCAACTTTAAAAGATGGCCAGGATGTACTGGTGTGGAGTTGGTTTTTGAACCTAAAAATAGGGGATATTGTGGCTATCAGAATAGATGGTAAGGATGTAATTAAGCATATACAAAAAACCCACGGCCGTAGGTACTTTGTCATAGGGGATAATAAAAAAGAGAGCACAGATAGCAGAAAATTTGGCTGGATTAAAAGGTCAGAAATTATTGGGAAAGTTATCTGGTATTAGTTGTAACCATCAAACCTGTCATATCTAATATTTGTTTCATCTACTCCGGAATCAATTAATATTTGGGCCATGTTATTTACAAAAGAATGAGAACCAGCCAGGTAGTAGATAGGGTTTAGGGTTTGGGGTTTAGGGTTTAGATTCTGCAAGCGCCCGTTTTTACTGCTGTTGTGATAAATAATTTTAAGCTTAGGGTAAGCTTTTTGCCAAGCATCTAATTCTTTTTTAAAAAGAAAATTATTATCTGAATTGGAATAAATTAGTGTAATAGCAGTGGAAATTTTCTGATCCACAGCATATTTGATCATACTTCGAAAAGGAGTAATGCCGATTCCACCTGCTAAAAATACCGCAGGGGACGATTCATCCAAAATAAAGGTGCCGGCAGGATGAGAGGATTCAATAATATCTTCCTCTTTTAAACTTTCAAGATATTTTTTAAACTTGCTAATACCTTTTTTGGTGGTAATCATCAAAAAGTCTTCAGTAGGAGAGGAAGAAATGGTAAATGCTCTTGTATCATCATTTGGATCATTAACCGGGAGCTCAATATCCAGATATTGTCCTGCATAAAAGTGAAAGCCCTTTGGTTTTTCTAAAATTAAACTAGAAATATTTTTTGTTTCAGATTTTTTAATAACTTTTAGAATCATATGTTGGATTATACTGCAATATGAGATAATGCGATTATGGAATTGCTAGATAAAACAGAGCAACAGACACAACAAAATATTGCACATAATTTAAATCAAGCCGGACAAAAAGTGACCGCAGAAGATGTATCTGCTCAGCATAGTTTTCCGCCTAATCCGCTACAGGAATTAGGAGGAGAGATAGTGCAAGATACAACTGAGTATATTAAAGCAACCACAGAAGGATCTAATTATGCCAGAACAACAGACTCTAATAATATTATTGCTATAGCAAAGAAGCGATTTCTTGGAAAGAAAGCAGCATAATTATATGGAAGTAACACAAAGCAGTGGATTTGATTTTATTAGTTTGATGGTCGCCATCATTGCAGTCTTGGCAGTTATTTTATTGCTTGTAGGAATAGGGCTTTTTTTGCGAAAATTTCTGGTTGGTTGGATTAAATTTAAAGACAGGGAAAAAAACTCTCTGCAGTTTATTCTTTTACAAATCAAAGTCCCCAGAGGTAATGAAATCAAAATAGATGCTGCCGAACAATTATTCTCAACTTTTGCATCGCTTCGAAAGTCAGGAGGAATGTTAGCTATGTTCCGGAGCCAGCCCCATTTATCTTTTGAGATTGTGGCAGTGCATGAATCAATCAGATTTTTTATATCCTGCCATAAAGATCATAAGGATTTGGTGGAAAAACAAATACACGGGGCATACCCTGATGCGGAAATTAAAGAGGCGCCGGAATATAATATTTTTTCTGAAACCTCACAAACAGCCTATGCCCAACTTAAATTAAAAAGTGCAGACTATTTTCCTATTAAAACTTTTAGAGATTTACCAACAGACCCTCTTTCTTCGCTAACCTCGGCTTTGGCTAAAATGCAGCCTGGTGAGGGAGCAGCAATACAGCTTTTGATTTCTCCCGCAAGCAGTAGCTGGAAGGATATGGGTAAAAAATGGCTGAAAAAAGAAAAGGAGCCGGGGGATGAGAAAAACCCCAAGCCTCCTCCGGATGCCAAACAACTGGAGGCGGTGGAAGGGAAAATTGCCAAGTCCGGCTTTGATGCCCTTGTCAGGCTTGTTATTTCTTCCGCATCTGAGGAATCTTCCAAGGCTCATCTGGCCAACATTAAGGCAAGCTTTGAACAATTCAGCGGTCCGTATAATGCTTTTGCAGGCGCCAAGATTGCTCAGGAAAAAGGATTTCTGACTGATTTTATTTACCGTTATTTGCCAAGATTTTCCAAGGTTTCAGTTCTAACTTCAGATGAGCTGGCATCAATATTTCACTTTCCCAATAAATCAATTGAGACCCCATATATCACCTGGCTTTCATCCAGAAGAGCTCCTGCTCCGGAAAAAATTCCCACCTCTGGGCTTTATTTGGGCAGGTCTGTTTTTAGAGGTGTTGATCGTCCGGTGTATCTTTCTGAAGATGATAGAAGAAGACATATGTACATTATCGGTAGAACAGGCACAGGTAAGTCAGAACTATTAAAAACTCTGATGCTGCAGGATATTTTAGCCGGCAAAGGGCTTTGTTTTATTGATCCGCATGGAGATGCAGCCGAGGAGTTATTGCAACTGATCCCACCTCAGCGAGCTGAAGATGTGATCTATTTTGACCCCTCAGACATGCTCCGCCCATTTGGACTGAATATGCTTGAGGCCTATACTGAAGAGCAGAAGCACTTTGTGGTAGCCTCAATTATAGGCTTAATGTATAAATTGTTTGATCCCAACAAAACCGGCATTATCGGGCCCCGTTTTGAACATGGTGTTAGAAATGCCATGTTAACTGCCATGTCTTCTCCTGGTGCCACTTTTGTGGAAGTGATGCGTATTATGACTGATGCTGATTTTGTCAAAGAACTGCTTCCCAAAGTTACGGATCCTGTGGTCAGGCGTTACTGGACAGATCAGATTGCCCAAACAACGGATTTTCATAAATCAGAGGTGTTGGATTATACGGTTTCCAAATTCGGACGTTTTGTTACCAACAAAATGATGAGAAATATCATTGGTCAATCCCAATCCTCATTTGATTTAAGAAAAGTAATGGATGAAGGGAAAATTTTAATTATGAATTTGTCAAAGGGCAGGATAGGGGAGGAAAATTCCAACTTTCTAGGCTTGATCTTGGTGCCAAAAATTTTGGCAGCTGCCATGTCACGCTCAAATGTGCCCATGGAACAGCGGAGGGATTTTTATCTATATGTTGATGAATTTCAAAACTTTGCCACAGATACTTTTGCCGATATTTTATCAGAGGCTCGTAAATATAGATTAAACTTAATTGTTGCCAATCAGTTTATCGGCCAAATCGGTGAGGATTTAAAAAATGCTGTTTTTGGCAATGTCGGCACTGTGATTGCCTTCAGAGTTGGAGTTACAGATGCCAATTATCTGCAGCATGAATTTTCACCCACCTTTTCAGAGGCGGATCTGGTCAATATTGAATCACCCCACACTTATATTAAAACACAAGTTTTTGGTGAGCCGGTGGTGCCTTTTTCTCTGGATACCACCAAAGATATGAAAAAATGGAAAGGGATGTTGAATCCGCAAATTGGCCAGGCCATCAGAGAGTTATCAAGACTGAAATTTGGCAGAGATGTGGTCCAGGTTGAGGCAGATGTTGTTTCAAG
>ORJL010756952.1_pt1 | contig 10241 bp, 19 predicted proteins | sample 1779941 | NCBI WGS metagenome assembly ORJL01 (sample SAMEA104232317, study PRJEB22302) | groundwater metagenome | biome: forest; feature: aquifer; material: groundwater | place: USA | collected 2011-08-07 | depth 5.8 m | reverse complement strand
GACGGTCCGATGCCGCAGACCCGGGAGCACATTCTTTTGGCGCGGCAGGTCGGAGTGCCCGCTATCATCGTGTTTTTGAACAAGATTGACATGGTGGATGACAAAGAGCTTATAGACTTGGTTGAAGCCGAAATTCGCGAGCTTTTGACGAAGTATGAATATCCCGGCGACAAAACTCCCGTGATTCGGGGATCTGCCACGAAAGCTTTGGAGGTGAAATCCACCGAGGACGAATGGGCCAAGCCCATCCTTGAGATCGCAAAACAGCTTGATGAATATATTCCCGAGCCGGTTCGCGAAATTGACCGGCCGTTTTTAATGCCGGTGGAAGACGTTTTCTCGATTGAAGGACGCGGGACGGTGGTTACCGGAAGAGTGGAGCGCGGAAAATCCAAGATTAACGAGGAAGTGGAAATTGTCGGATTAAAACCGACCCAAAAAACCATTATCACAGGAATCGAGATGTTCAATAAACAGTTGGATGAGGCCTTGGCCGGAGACAACGCCGGAATTCTTTTGCGCGGGCTTAAGAAAGAAGACGTGGAGCGCGGACAGGTTGTCGCGAAGCCCGGTTCCATCACGCCGCATACCGAATTTGAATCCGAGGTTTATATTCTGACCAAGGAAGAAGGCGGACGGCATACTCCCTTCTTCACGGGCTACAAACCGCAGTTCTATATCCGGACGACTGACGTGACGGGAGACGTGACTTTGCCCGAGGGAACGGAAATGGTGATGCCTGGAGACACGATTAAATTTATCGTAAAGCTGATTGCGCCTGTGGCCATGGAAGAAAAACTCCGCTTCGCGATAAGAGAGGGAGGTAAAACCGTGGGCGCGGGAGTGGTTACGAAGATTATCAAATAATTCCCCAGCAGGCTTAAAAATTTAAAAGTGGTTGAGAAGACCAAAAAAGAAGTTGAAGAAGCATCCAAGCTTCGAATCCGCGTTCGCGCTTACGAACATAAGATTTTGGACGCATCCGTCAAGCAGATTGTCGACACCGCGCTTCGCTACGGCGCGACGGTGATCGGGCCGGTGCCGCTTCCGACCGAAATCCGGAAGTATACCGTAAACCGCTCGACCTTCGTCCACAAAAACGCGCGGGAACAGTTTGAGATGAGGGTGCATAAAAGACTCATGGATATTTTAAATCCGAGCCCCAAGATTATCGACGCGCTTACCAACCTGAATCTTCCGGCCGGGGTGGATATAGAAGTTAAAATGTAGTATGCGAAAAGCGCACTACAAATGCGCACATGCGAATGAAAAGATCCCGCGCATCGGGATTTTTTTATAAAATTTGTATCATTCGAATTAATTTGTAGATTCGTATTATCATGAAGTTTACGTTAGCAAAAAAAATACAGATGTCCGAGGTATTCGATGCCGAAGGCAACGTCATTCCGGTGACGGTTTTAAGCGCGGGTCCGCTTACGGTTGTTCAGGTGAAGACCGAGGAAAAAAACGGCTACGCGGCGCTGCAAGCCGGTTTCGGCGAGAAAAAAGCGAAGAATATAAACAAAGCCGAGCTCGGGCATTTGAAAGGTCTCGGCAATTTTCGATATCTTTCGGAATTTCGAAACGCGGACGGGACTTATAATCCAGGCGATAAAATCGACATCTCGGTTTTCGAGCCGGGAGAAAAAGTGCAAGTGAGCGGAATTTCAAAGGGAAAGGGTTTTCAGGGCGTGGTAAAGCGCCACGGCTTTAAAGGCGGGTCGAGGACGCATGGGCAGAAGCATTCCGAGCGCGAGCCGGGTTCAATCGGCGCCACCTGGCCCCAGCGGGTTTTAAGAGGGAAGCGGATGGCCGGGCGGATGGGAGGCGAGATGGTCACGGTCAAAAATTTGGAAGTGGTAAAAGTGGAGCCGGAGAAAAATCTTTTATACATCAAAGGGGCGCTGCCGGGCCGCCGTGGCACTCTGCTTAAGATAATTTCCGCTAAATAAAATGCCTTTAAAAAAAGTTCGTAAAACCAAAGATAAAAAAACCGCCGATAAATTGGAAGCGCGGGTATATAATGAAACCGGCAAAGAAGCGGGGATAATAAAGCTTCCTCCAAAAGTTTTCGGCTTGCCCTTTAGCCGGGATTTAATTCATTTCGTTCTTGAGGCCGAGCGCGCCAACAGGCGCCGTCCCACCGCTCACACCAAAGATCGGAGCGAGGTCCGCGGGGGCGGACGCAAGCCCTGGCGTCAGAAAGGAACCGGCCGGGCGCGGCACGGCTCGATCCGTTCTCCAATCTGGATCGGCGGGGGAGTTACTCACGGCCCCAGAAACGAGAGGAGCTATGAGAAAAAAATAAATAAGCAGATGCGCCGGCGCGCTTTGCTCTCGGCTCTTTCCGAAAAACTGCGCGAAGGCGAGATTGTGTTTTTGGAGAAGCTCGCCATGCCGGAAGCTAAAACCAAGCTCGGGGCTGAGCTTTTAAAAAATATTTCGCGCGCTCCCGGTTTTGAAACTCTCGGCCAAAAACGTGTTTTGGTGTTGCTGCCCTTAAACGATAAAAATACCATTCGCTCCCTTCGCAATTTGGATAAAGTTGAAGTGATGGAAGCAAAAAATTCCAATACTTCGGACGTCGTTTCCAATAAATTTCTCCTGATTCCGACAGAGAGCGTCAGGGTTTTAGAAGAAACTTTCGCGAGATAATATGGCGCTTTTGGATTTTTTAAAAAAGAAAAAGACGAGCGGGAAAAGTAAATCCGCTAAAAGCGCTCCGAGTCGCCCGGAGAGGGAAGAGGCCGGACCTGAAAAAGAGTCCCGGGGCTTCAAAGAAAAAAACAAAGCTTCCGAAAAGGCCTTCGAGGTTTTATTGGCTCCGCAAGTTACGGAAAAGACATCTCTTCTCAACGCTCAGGGAGTTTATGTTTTTAGGATTACCGAAAGCGCCAACAAAAAAGAAGTGGCCCGGGCCATTTGGGAGCTTTATGGAGTACGGCCGCGCAAGGTAAATGTGGTAAAAATTCCGTCCAAAACGCGTTTTGCGCGAGGGCACAAAGGGGTGCGCCCGGGGTATAAAAAGGCCTTAGTGTTTTTAAAGCCGGGGGAGACAATTGAAATAGCATGAAAACTTTTGAACCTAAAACTCCTTCCCGCCGTCATATGACGGGGCTCGATTTTAAAAAACTCCTTACCAAAAAGGAGCCGGAGAAAGCTTTGACTTCCGGGCATTTTCGTTCCGTGGGGCGCAACAATTTAGGGCGTATTACCACGCGCCATAAAGGCGGGGGCGCGAAACGGCTCTGGCGCGAGGTTGATTTTCTCTTTGATAAAAAGGATATTCCCGCGAAAGTTGTTTCCGTGGAATATGACCCCAACCGTACGGCTTTCATCGGGCTTGTTGTTTACAAAGACGGCGAAAAAAGATACGCGGTATTGCCCACGGGAGTCGGACCCGGCGAGGAAATTTTAGTTTCAGCTCGGGCTCCTTTAAAAAAAGGCAATCGCCTCCCTTTAAAAAATATCCCGGTGGGCACGCAGATTTATAATATTGAAGTTTACCCCGGCGGCGGGGCAAAGCTGGTGCGTGCGGGTGGGTCCTTTGCCCAAGTGTTGGCGGAGGACACCCCATGGAGCCAGGTCAAACTTCCTTCCGGCGAGATAAGGAAAATTCAGGACTCTGCCTGGGCTTCGGTCGGGCAGGTTTCCAATGAGGAAAATAATCTTATTGTTATAGGAAAGGCCGGACGCTCCCGGCTTTTGGGCATCCGGCCTACGGTCAGAGGGTCGGCTATGAATCCGGTGGATCATCCCTACGGCGGAGGCGAAGGCCGGGCGCTTCGGGGCCGGAGGCGCCCCGTTAATAAGTGGGGCAAGGGGACGCGCGGAGTTAAGACCCGCGACAGAAAAAAATATTCAAAGGGTTTTATTTTAACGCGCCGCAAAAAATAATATGACACGCTCGCTTAAAAAAGGCCCCTATGTGTACCCGAAACTCTTGAAAAAGATTTCACAAGTCAAGTCCGGCTCCAAGACGGTAATTAAAACGTGGGCGCGCTCGTCGCAGATTTCGCCCGAGATGATTGGCTATACTTTCGGAGTGCATAACGGCAAAGATTTTATTCCCGTAACGATTAACGATGAGATGGTGGGGCATCGTCTGGGGGAATTCAGCCCGACCCGCAAATTCGTCCGGCACGGAGGCAGGATGCAGCGGGAATTAGAGGCCCAGAAGCGCGAAGCGGAAATTCAGGCCGCCGCGGCTTCGAAGGATAAAAAAGAATAATATGACCGAAGTTAAAGCCCAACTTAAATATTTGAGAGCTTCCGCCCGCAAGGTACGCCAGGTGGCGGATTTGATTCGCGGAAAATCGGTCAAGCATGCGGGTGAAATTTTGACATTTGCCGCGAAAGCCCCCCGTTTGCCGCTTCAGAAACTGCTCCGCTCCGCCCGCGCGAACGCCAAGCACAATTTTGGCCTGGATGCGGAAATGCTTATTGTGAAAGAAATCAGGGTGGATGAAGGCCCAACCCTGAAGCGCTTTATGCCGCGAGCTTTCGGCCGCGCCGCGCCGATTCGAAAACGCATGAGCCACATTACTTTAATTCTGGGTGATAAAAAATAATTATGTCCCATTCCGTCCATCCCTATTCGTTTCGTCTTGGAATTTTGAGAGACTGGAAATCCCGCTGGTTTCGCGCGAAAAATTATCAGGAATTTCTTAGATCGGATTTAATTCTGCGGGAGTGGCTCGACAAAAGATTGCGGGGGATGTACATATCTCTGGTGGAAATTGAGCGCAGCCAGAATGACCTCAATGTGATAATTAAAACCTCCCGTCCGGGCCTTTTGATAGGCCGGGGCGGCGAAGGGATTGAAAAATTAAAGCGGGAGATTCAGGAACTTTCCAAAAAACACGCCCTGCTTTTGCCGAAGAATTTCAAGATTTCAGTGGAAGAGGTCCGTTTCCCCGAAACCTACGCCAAGATTGTCGGGCAGATGATCGCGACCGATTTGGAAAAACGGCTTCCTTTCAGGCGGACCTTGAAACAAAATTTGGAAAAAGTTATAGCTTCGAAAGAGGTGAAGGGCGTTGAAATTACTCTCTCGGGGCGCTTGGACGGGTCGGAGATGGCGCGCTACGAATGGCTCAAAAAAGGAGAGCTGCCTTTGACCACGCTGAGAGCGGACATTGATTTCGCGCGCGAGCGGGCGCACCTTCCTTACGGAGATATTGGGATTAAAGTTTGGATTTACAAGGGCGAAATCTTCGGCGAGAACAAGAATAAAAAATAAAAAATCGGCATATGTTATTCCCCAAAAAAGTAAAATATCGCAAGTGGCAGAGGTTGCGCGGACAGTTCAAGGGGCTGGAGACCCGCGGGACGATTTTGGCGTTTGGCTCCGCGGGGCTTAAAGCTTTGGAGCCGGGGCGCATTTCTGCCCAGCAGATTGAGGCCTCCAGAAAAGCCCTAAGGCATTTTGCGGAGAAAGGCGGGAAAATTTGGATTCGCATTTTCCCAGACCAACCCATTACCCAAAAACCGCCCGAGGTTACCATGGGGGCCGGCAAAGGGGATCCGGTCGGTTATGTGGCGGTGGTAAAACCCGGGCGCATTATTTTTGAAGTTGACGGCATGGAACGCGGGACTGCCGAGACCGCCTTGAGAAGGGCTGGGGCGAAACTTCCGGTTAAAACCAAAATTGTATCCCGGGGCAAATAATATGAAAATAAAAGAATTGCGCGAAAAAACGACGGAAGAATTGATAAGGATTGCAGGCGAGAAAAGAGCCCGGCTTCGGATTTTGCGTTTTTCCGGCGCGGGGGCTGGGGTTAAAAATGTGCGCGAAACAAGAACGATTAAAAGAGAGATCGCGCGGATTCTTACTTTGCTTAAATTAAAATCATGAACGAGACGAAACGCGCCAAAATTTTAAGAGGCGTCGTGGTGCCGAGCCGCATGCAGAAAACCGCCGTGGTGGAGGTAACGCGTTTTCGCAAGGTCAGAAAATACGGCAAATACGTGAAGCGCTCCCAGCGTTTTAAGGTTCACGATGAAAAAAATGAGTATAAGGCCGGAGACAAGGTGGAGATTTCCGAAACGCGCCCGCTCTCGCGCGAAAAACGCTGGCTCGTCAAGCGTGTATTAGAAAGGGGGACGGCCCGGGAATCGGGTCGGGCAGAGGAAACCGAGAAATAAAATAATTATGATTCAACTCAGATCCATGTTAAAAGTTGCGGACAATACTGGGGCCAAACTCGTCCAGTGTATTAAAGTTTTGGGAGGGACACGCAAACGTTATGCCCAGCTCGGCGACATTATTGTGATTTCGGTGAAAGAGGCGGAACCAAGAAAAATTGTAAAGAAAAAAGAAGTTTTGAAAGCAGTGGTGGTGCGCCAGCGCGCTCCTTTCCGGCGCAAAGACGGCTCCTATGTTCGTTTTGACGAAAACGCGGTGGTTATTCTGGATGGCCTCGAGCCCAAAGGCGGGAGGATTTTCGGGCCGGTTCCGCGCGAACTTAGAGAAAAAGGTTTTATGAAGATTATTTCTTTAGCCCCGGAGGTAGTATGAGTTCAAGCATTATCGGCAGAATTAAGAAAGGCGATCAGATTTTTGTTATCTCGGGCAAAGATCGGGGGCGCGAGGGCAAGATTCTGAAAGTTTATTCAAAGGAAGGAAAAGTTTTGGTAGAGGGCGTTAATTTGCGAAAGCGGCACAAGAAAGCGCGCCGGGCCGGCGAGAAAGGCAGCATTATGCAATTTCCCGCCCCGCTTGCGTCTTCAAAGGTTATGCCGAAGTGCCCGCATTGCGGCAAAGCCGCGCGGGTAGGGTTTAAAATCGCCGCCTCCGGTCCCAAATTAAGGTTTTGCAGAAAATGCAAGGGGGAATTTTAACTTATGGCAGATTTTAAGGAAAAATATGAAAAAAAGATTCGGCCGGAGTTAATGAAGCGGCATTCTTACACTTCCCCTTTGGCCGTGCCGAAGATTGTCAAAATTGTGGTCAATAGCGGGGTTGGACGCGTGCAGGATGAAAAGGAAAAAGATAATATCGCGCGCCAGCTCGGCTTAATAGCAGGGCAGAAACCCTCGCCCCGCCCGGCTAAAAAATCTATCGCGTCTTTTAAAACGAGAGAGGGAATGATTATCGGATTTTCGGTAACGCTCCACGGACGCAGAATGTATGATTTTCTTTCCCGTTTGCTTGAAGTCGCTCTCCCGCGCACCAGAGATTTCAGGGGTCTTTCGCCCTCCAGTTTGGATGGGGCGGGCAATTTGAGCATCGGCGTCAGGGAGCATATTGTTTTCCCGGAAATTATAGGCGAAGATGTAAAAACCATCTTCGGCCTTGAAATAACGGTCGTAACCAATGCCCGAAGCAGAGCCGAAGCCCTGGAACTGTACGAGTCTTTCGGCTTCCCTTTTAGCAAAAATGATTGAGCTTTTTTAGATAACATGGCCAAAACTTCAACCGCGGCGCGCGCCAAAAAGAAACCGAAATATTCGTCACGATTAGTGCGGCGCTGTTTTCGCTGTGGACGCCGGCGCGGTTATATGCGCGATTTCGGGCTCTGCCGGATTTGTTTTAGGGAGCTTGCCAACGAAGGCATGATTCCTGGGATTAAAAAATCAAGCTGGTAAAATGACCGATCCTATCGCTGACATGCTGGTTCGAATTAATAATGCCGCCGCCGTAAAAAAACCGACGGTGCTGTTGCCGTATTCCAAAATAAAATGGGAGCTTGCCAGAATTTTAAAGGAAGCGGGCTATCTTTCTTCCGCGGAACGGAGAGGAAGGAAAAACAGAAAATTGATGGAGTTGGAACTCGCTTACTCGCCGGACGGCTCCGCTAAGACGCACGGCGTCAAACGAATCTCAAAACCGTCGCGGCGCCTTTACCGTCAGGCGCGCGATATAAAAAAGGTCAAAGACGGCCGAGGGCTTGCCGTTATTTCCACCTCGCAAGGATTGATGAATGACAATGAAGCCAGAAAATCCCGTTTGGGCGGGGAAGTTATTTGCGAAATTTGGTAATCATGTCGCGTCTTGGCAAAAAACCGATTTTAATACCAGCCGGAGTTACGGTAGAAATTTCCGGCTCTCGCTTTCGCGTTAAAGGCCCCAAAGGGGAGCTCGAAAGAGAATTTGATTCGATTCTTAGTCTTGAAGTTAAAGACGGGGCTGTTTGTCTTGTTCCCAAGCGCGAGGGCGGAGAGGTAAAAAGTATCTGGGGGACCACGGCCGCCCTCATTAAAAATATGATTGCGGGCGTGACGGAAGGTTTTTCCAAAAAATTGGAGCTCGTCGGGATTGGATTTCGGGCGCAGCTGGAAGGCCGGGATTTGTCGCTCGCACTCGGGTTTTCTCATCCCGTTAAATTTAAAGCCCCGGCCGGGATTGATTTTAAGGTGGATAAAAATATTATTACGGTAAGCGGCATTGATAAAGAGAAAGTCGGCCTGGCGGCCGCGCGACTGCGAGAGTTGAAAAAACCCGAGCCCTACAAGGGCAAGGGCATTCGTTACGTTGGCGAGGTGGTCAGGCGCAAAGCCGGCAAAAAAGCGGTTAGCTCCGGAGGATGATTAATATGAAAACAAAATCAAAAATTAAAAAAAGAATCATCAGGCATAGGCGCATCCGCTCCAAGATATTGGGCGTTAGCGCAAGGCCGCGGCTGGCGGTATTCCGTTCCTCCAAGCACCTGCAATTGCAGCTTATTGACGACGCCCGCGGAAAAACCATATTGGGTTTCACGGATGTTAAAATCAAGAAGGGGACCAAGTCCGAACGCGCCCGGAACTTGGGTCTTTTGGCGGCCAAAAAAATCGCGGAGTCGGGAGTTAAGAAAGTTGTTTTTGACCGGGGTGGATTTCGATATCACGGGCGCATCGCTTTATTGGCTCAAGGCCTGCGGGAGGGAGGATTGGAATTTTAAATTTTATGGCTTACAACTCCAAACAAAACGAATATTCCCGCTCTCGGAAATCGGAATTTCAGAAAAAGATGCTTGAGTTAAGGCGCGTGGCGCGAGTAGTGGCCGGAGGACGCCGCTTCAGTTTTCGCGCCGCCATTGTTCTCGGGGATAAAAAGGGGCGGGTGGGATTCGGAATCGGCAAGGGCCAAGATGCCGCTTTGGCGATGGAAAAAGCCGAGCGCGAGGCCAAGAAAAATATGTTTTTAGTCCCGTTCGGCAAAAATAACGCAATCCCGTTCACGGTTGAAGCAAAATACAAAGCGGCCCATATTATCATGCGTCCGAGTTCGAAAGGCCGGGGCCTCGTGGCTGGCGGAGCGGTGCGCGTGGTCTTGGACCTGGCCGGCATTACGAACACTTCCGCTAAAATTTTGTCGCATACCAAAAATAAAATTAACAACGCCCGCGCGGCCATGTTGGCGCTTTCGCAATTGAAAACTCTCCCGTCCGATGAGCAGAGTAACGCGAAAATAAAATAACCGCCGAATTTATGCAGCTTCATGACATAAAATCTAAGCTTAGGAGAAAAGCCAAAAAACGGGTGGGGCGCGGAGGCAAGCGCGGCACTTATTCCGGCCACGGCATTAAAGGACAGAAATCCCGCGCGGGGCACCGTATCCGTCCGCAGCTCCGCGATATTCTTAAAAAAATTCCCAAGCGGCGCGGCTCGGGCAAACATAGCCGGCAAATCCCGGTCTTATACGACCATGCTGTCGTAAATTTAGATCTTCTTAATAAAAATTTTGAAACGGGCGCGAAGGTAACTCCCAAGATTTTGTTGAGTAAAAAACTGGTTGGAAAAATTTTCGGCAAGGTTCCGCAAGTTAAAATTTTGGCTCGGGGAGAGCTCGCCAAGGCCCTTATCGTTAAGGATTGTTTTGTCTCCAAAGGTGCGGCCGCGGCTATAAAAAAGGCCGGAGGTAGCGTAAACTTGAGATAATACGGCAAGATATGCTCGAGAAATTTCTCTTAATTTTTAAAGATCGCGATTTGAGGAAGAAAATACTTTTCGTTCTGGGGGTTCTTTTGGTTTTCCGCGTTACCGCCGCTCTTCCCATCCCCGGCATCGACGCCGCGCGGCTTCGCTCCTTTTTCGAGGGAAATCAGTTCTTCGGTCTTTTGAATATCTTCTCAGGCGGCGCTCTGGACAATCTTTCCGTGGTGATGCTCGGAGTCGGCCCCTACATTACCGCCTCTATCATCATGCAGCTTTTAACCATGATTGTGCCTCGGCTTAAGGAAATCTATCAGGAAGAGGGGGAGGCCGGGAGGCAAAAATTCAATCAGTATTCGCGCCTTTTGACCGTGCCTCTCGCT
>ORJL010633265.1_pt1 | contig 10243 bp, 6 predicted proteins | sample 1779941 | NCBI WGS metagenome assembly ORJL01 (sample SAMEA104232317, study PRJEB22302) | groundwater metagenome | biome: forest; feature: aquifer; material: groundwater | place: USA | collected 2011-08-07 | depth 5.8 m | reverse complement strand
ACACGCACAACGGTAACATTCAACTCATCCAAACAAGATTCCCTTACATGACCGCAAAGATGGCTGACCCGGCTTTCTATCAACAAGACAGCGCCGAGATCACACGCGTGGTCAATCAGTTATAAAGAAATGCAGGATGAATTAGCGCAGGTTTATCACAGATGGGAAGAGCTGGAAAAGTTATAGTTTTTTAGCAACGTGACCAAAACAAAACAGATTGCATGAGATCTAGAGCGGGGCAGGCTTTATGGCTTGCCTTGCTCTTTATCACAAATGACACATGACATAATGGATGAGAATTTGTCATATTATTTTCATCGATAAATGTGAGTGTCGATATTTTGAATTATTTGGCAGGCTAACATCGCATGTAGGCGCACGGGTGCGGGATGTTCCTCGCGCCTACCGGATTCGTCACCAGCGGTTTTTTTCTCTGCCAAGTCCCCGGCCAACCAAAGCTGAGCGATAAAAGTACACCTTCCTCTCCAGATTTGGAGGGGAAGGTGTAAGGTGTTTTGAGTTACAAATTCATAGAAAGGGAGAGGCAAACCTAATGGATTGTTAGGTTATTCTATTGGTGGATTTCTAATCCAGGGTAAGTGGAATTGGTTCATCGGTGGCATCCTTGCTTTCGTGGCCTCAGGCAAACTGGCCTTTATCGGTTAACAAAGCGGGATTCAATGATATGAGGGGTTCGGCTCTTGCCGACCCCTAACAGGGAGGCGGCTTTCTTCCTCCGTATGTCTTTAGCCAGCACGTACGTAGTAAAACTGATGGCGAGAATGGCTGCAATAATAACAACTGCTACTATTTTCAACCAAGACTCGAGGTCAGTCGGCAGCAATGTGGATTGGATAACTTCAATATCTTCTTGGCTGCTTCCACCGTCGCTGCCCACAATTGTCTTGAGCTGTAGATTTTCCGTCTTCAGCTCGCTATACTCACGACGCAGCTTTTCCAGTTCGGCGAGCTTTTCTGCATCAGAAGCTTTCAAGGATATATTCTCGGCTATTTCTTTTTCCAACGTAGTTTTCAACTGGCTGTTTTCGTTAGTAATTGCAGCGTTTTCCGTCTTGAGGGTCGTGTTCTCCGTCTTGAGCGCTGCATTCTCTGTATTCAATGAAGCCACGTCCGTCTGCAATATTTTCACGGCTTCATTAAGCTGGCCGTTTTCAACAGTAATTTCATACGCATGGTAGCTCAGCACTCCCATACCGATGAAAAGGACAACTAGGAAGAATACTGTAGAAAAATTGTTGGAAGGGTAGTTATTCATTTCAGCCTCCTGGACCGTTAGATCCGTCTTCAATCTTTCGCCTGTTGGAGATCTGCTTTGGTTGGCCGCTTTGGAGTCGCGTTTTCCTAATCTCTGCCTATAAGATAGCACGCTATCCAAGAGACAATTTACACAAGAACATCGCGGATCTATATCGCTCGTGGGTAGCGACTTGCAATTGTGAAAAAGGCACATCACAGAATCGAACGATTCAATCAATTTGTGATAAAAAATAGGATGTATCAAAAACCAGCACCCGGAAGGTTGCAGAACCCAGGTACTGGCTGACAATAAGAAAGTATTCTTAAAAAATCGTAAGGTAGTTAGGACTTTAGGTTAAGCCGATAGCCCTCGCCACGTATTGTCACGAAATATTGGTGTTTTGCAGGGTTTAGTTCGATCTTTTTGCGCAGACGGTCTATATGGGTGTTCAGCAAACCTTTATCGGTCACCGTGGGTGATCTTTTGATCTCGAACACTTCGGATAAGATCTCTCCCCGGCTGCACAGGCGGTTGGGATTTTTATGGAGGTATAAAAGTAGCTTGAATTCGGTTTGGGTGAGCTGGACTTCTCTACCGTCAACGGAAACTTCCCGGCTGGCTTCGTTGATTTGCAAGCCGTCATCTTCACTTGGATCCACGCTCGATCCGTCTTCATCTCCCCTCAGCTTTTCGATTTGTGCGATGAACAGTGAAGCCGCCATCAGTCGGTGGGCGAGTTGCGCTGCCTGATATTTAGTCGGAATGAGCTGCGGGTCATAAAGGAGGAGCGTTTTTATAGTGTGATGAAATAGGCCGATAAGATAGGGTTCAAGATTGTTTCCAGCTGTTTCTGCCGCTAACTTGCGAATAGTCTGGATCGCTGCCAGCGCTTTTCGGCATTCAGGCTCCACATTTCCAGCCGGCAGTATATCGTTCAAGTTCTTGGACTCGCCAAGCTGCTTCTCGAAATCCCAAAGAGTAAGTAAATTATTGGTGCTAATCCTGTCAAAATGAAATTCGCACTCGATGGAAATAAAATCTTCCAGGATGGGAGATTTAGTAATGGAGGACATATCCGTCGGGTAAACATGGCATTCCTGGTCAATTAACAGAGATCTGGTGGTAATTCCTCCGAAGGTTGAAGTGATCACTGCCGATTGCATTCTAAAGGCGTTAGTCTCGAAAAGGGTTGCGATCGGGTCGGGCCCTCGGAAAATAATTCCGTTGGTAAAAACAAAGATGATATCTTTCCCTTCGAAAGAAATTTCCTTCACCAATGAATGAGACCGCGTTCTATCTGCCCAAACCTGCGCTTTGCGACGGGCTTCTTCTAAATATTCACGCTCGTTTAGTATTCCAAGCCGGTCACGGTAGATAGTTGCCAGATCTGCATTACTTATTTCGGAAAGCTCATGTTGGTGCCATTTGCGCAGCGTCTGCTTGTAAAGATTTTCCAGCGCAGTCCGTATATTCTTTTCCGTTGTTTCATGGAAGAAAGATGATCCTATCTGCAGCAGGTCGCCCTCCGCACCAAGAATAGCATATGCTATACCCGCATAGCGCAGGGATTCAGCGAAGGTTGGCTGCGGCAATAGTGCTGATTCTTTTGCTCTATATTCCTCGACTCGCTTGCGCTGATCATTAACAGACTCATTACGCCCGAAAATCACGATTACTTGCCGGGATGAACCTTTGTTTAAGGCAAAAAGCGTCAGGCATGCGCAGCCATCCCGCAGCCAGTTCAGGCGGACAATCGAAATCTGCTCGTCTGTAGGAAAGAGTTTGCGAAATAGATCTCCCAGTTCGTCGCCGCGCCGAGTCAGCAGCGCCGGGTCCAAGCTCCCATCCAATAGCATCGCCAGATATGGAAAACTTGGCAAACCTTCATCATCCCAGGCGGTCTTCAAATCCCAGTTGATCCCGATCTCATCATCCAGGATCTTGTTCACTGTAGCGATCAACCCTTCAGGGCCCTCATCTTTAGACATAAGATTGTGGGCGCTCTTCTTTTCTCCGAATATGGCGCTATACGCTGCCTGTACTGCCTTGATCGTGCCGAAGCCGGTCACTAAGATTTTTGGCACCCGTTTGTACCGTTCATTCATCGCCAGCTGAATGCCGCTGATGTCATTTTTATCATTGTCATCTGCCATGCGGATATCCAGGATGGCCAGATGAACATACTCATTTTCCAGAATCTGTCTGGCTTCATCTAGGCTGTATGCTTTTATGACCTCAAAGCCTTCATCTGACAGGAATTCGCAACGTGTATCCAGGAAATCCCGGTCATTATCTGCATAAAGCAACCGTTTTTGAACTTTGAACATCTCTTACCTTCTATAAATGTGACTAAGTAATGAATCGAATTAAAGAAGAGATTCTCGCCGCCAACAATCACACATCCTGATTCTAATATCTCTCCGCAACTATTCTAATGGATATTTGTATGGCTGGAGTGGTAGGATTTCTGCTCCTTCTCATACACCATTTTCACGTGCTTGTGAGCCCGAATGCCACGGTTAATAAACAAGATACTGAGAATCTCAAACACAATACTGAGGGCAGCGAACGCGATACTGACTGCATCTGAAAGGTCTGGCAAAGGAATGAACCTAAAGGTAAACAACAGAGTGCCAACGATGATCATGCAGATTACGATGCTCCCCATCCCGATGGCAGTCTTCTGATATTTTTCAGATTGTTCTGAGTTTTCCGCCCCTTCCTGTAGCGATTCGACCCAGACTCGCTCCATGCTCATCCGAATATCCTTCATTGTCTCAAAAGGTTGTTGCTCCTTGAGTGCGTGGTACAAGTCCTGAGACGATTTGACCTGGAATTCATCCAATATGATTTGTCTGAACTTTGGATTCTCAAGCGCCCATATCACCGCCTGGATCATCGCCTCAGGACCTTCATCCTTCGAAAGGTAATCCACAGCTGGACTCAGACCCTTAATATCCTCAACCAGTGAGGCTTTTGCATCATTCCAATCGGGGAATCCTGTGAGCATGATGATTGGAACAGCTCCCTGACCGAATTTCATGGCCAGTTCAAGTCCGGTTTTGTCCAGCGGGTCATTATCATCCCTTAACCGCATGTCCAGGATGGCGAGATGCACATCGCCTCGTTCTAGGATCCTGCTTGCATCCTCCGGGTTGCTGGCCGGGATGACCGTGAAACCGGCATCCTCCAAGTCTTCCTGGCGGTTTGCTAGAAATTCCTTGTTGTCATCTGCCATCAGAATAATCTTTGCGCACATGGATGATTCTCCTCGAAATGATCTGTGCCAGCCCTCAGCACCTCACAGCTGAGGTAAACTGGTGATTTGGATGAATGGCTCTGCTGTCATCTTGCATGGTTGGATAACAGATTGTTTGTCAACGATGAGATTCTCTTGAAGATCTCATCCGGGTGGGAGGTCTTGCGAATCAGGTCTGACGCTCCCGATTCCAGCACTGCTCGGATGAACTTCCAAGTGGGTGTTGCATGTACAACAATGATGCGGCTTCCCGGTTGATTGGCTTGGATATACCTGATCGCTTCAAACAGGTCGTTGATAATGGATATATCCACGAGAATCACCTTGCACTTCTGGTCAATTCTTTCAAAGGGAAGGTCCTTGTCTAGGACGATCCGAGCCGGTAATGTGGATGCCTCCCAATATTTTCGGTTATCCTTGTCGCTGACGATCATTCCGGGTAGATCTTTCATAGGAAACCTCTATTATTTTTGGATTGGAAGCCAGAGCGCCATCGTTGTGCCTGCGCGACCCGTGGAACGAATCTCCAACCGACCTTTGTAAACTTCTATGATGGAGTTTGCCAAGTAAAGCCCGATCCCAGAACCGGATTCGTTCCTTTTCTTAAAAATTGGCCTCTTTAAAACATATTGTTTCTTCTTGATTGATATTCCTCTTCCGGTATCGGTGACCAGAATGGCAATACCTTCCCCTTCGAGTGTAAGCGTTACGGATATGTTTTTTACCTTGCTTGTTTTCATCGCTTCGGCGGCATTATCTAGCAGGTTATCCAGGATGCGGCGGATATGTTCCGGGTCAGCTCGCACGAGGGTCAATTCATCCATCTGTTCAAAATCCATTTCATATTCGATATCACCATATCGCCCTTTTTTTCCCCTGAACATGTTGATGCGGTCGCGCACTAGCGGGCAGATGGGGAAATTTACCACGCCTTCCTCGGCGGAAAGGGGTGGGAACGGTACCCTTTTGATCTCCTCAACAATATGGTAGACTTTCTCTAATCTCGCGCGAATTTTCTCCTCCGGTTCTCCCTTCACAAGGTCCTTTTGTATATGCTTGGATATCTCTTTTATGGTGGTTGCCTTGTTACCGATTGAGTGCCTCCATGTGGCAGATACCGAGCCCACCCAAGCTAATGCTTTCATCTTACTAGATTCCTCTTGGGTTTCCCTCAACTGCCGTAGGCGGCGGGTGTTCTGGATGGCGAAGGCTGCCAGTTCGGCAAATTGAAGCATAGCCTCCTCAGCTTCATTATCGAATCCGTTCACCTTTTCACATTCCAACGAAAGGACACCTAGGACATGATCCCCTTCCCTGATCGGCACATCCAATTCGGACTTTGTTTTCTCATTGTAGGTGAGATAATCCGCATCGGCAGTGACATCACCCACATATTGGACCTTGTTTTGAAGCGCGCAGCGACCAGTAATCCCGATCTTGCCCTGTGGGGGAGTACTCAGGGAGCGCACTTCCCTCTCATGCTGTTTCCCGAAGGCCCATCGTGGGTGAGTGCTTACGAGGCTCAATTCATTTTTCTGCTGGTTGTACAAGAGAATGGCACCCAGGGTGTTCTTGATACCTACTGCCGGAACGATCCTTGTCACCATCTGCTTGGTTAAAACAGTCAATAGTTGCTGTTCTGTTCGCTCAACACTTGAATTGATTATCTCCGATGCTTCGTAGATTGCTTGCTAGTGAATGCTTTTGCGCTCCAGCGATTGGTACATGCGGGCGTTCTGGATGGCGACTGCCGCATGCGCTGCCAAGGATTGGATATTCTGTTGGTCTTCCAAATCGAGACCGTCAATTTCCGAATGCTCGATATTGATCACACCGATCACTTCTTCGCGGTAGAAGATCGGAACAGCCAATTCAGATTTTGTCTTGGGATTGGAAGGCAGGAAATCGGGATGTTTATCCACTTCCCTGATCAGCACGGGTTTCCTGTCTTTCACTGCCCTACCGATGATCCCGATCCGTCCATCAATGCCGTGCTCCAAGTCAACTTTTGCCACATTTGCACTAATTATTTTCTTCTTCTCATCCTGCGGATATGCCGCCTGCAGAACAGTATGGTTCCCTTCAACCAAATTGATGCTGGCAAACATGGCGATTATTCCCTTTTCACCAGTCAGCCTGCGGGCTTGCTGGGCCAGGTTATTGAAGATCTTGTCCAGTTGTAACGAGCTAGTCACAGTGCGCCCGGCTTCATCGATTATTCCCATTACCTTTGTGCGTTCTTGGACTTCCGTATATAGAAAAGCATTTCGGATAGCTACTATCGCTTGGGAGGCAAAAAGGCGGATATTTTGGAGTTCGTCCGGAGTGAAATGATGCTTCTGTTCGCAATAATTGATAAACAGAGCCCCTACCTTTTTATCCTGCGCTTTCAATGGTACGCCAACGCTGGATTGTACGTTCTCCCGGACAGTGAACGGCGAGCCCAGAATCGGGTCATTCCGGGAATCCTCGGAGACGCGGATGTCATCCAACTCAATGATTTTATAAGGGGCCGTATGAGGCAAGAGGGTGCCGGTAATCTTTTCCGGGAAGGAAAGCGTCCCTGCCACCGCCGGCAGTGGATCAAATACTCCCTTCTCCTGCCGGTAGGAGTAGAGGGTGACTATATCGCACCCGAGTACATCCTTGATGCACGTAACGATTGCATTGAGGGTGCTTCTCAAATTCCCGACAGTCATCATCTGAGCTACAATTGCTGTCCTTTCATGAGCCTTATTTAACTGCTGGTGCAGCCTGGCATTTTCATAGGCGATGGCAGCCTGATTAGTGTAGAGACTTAGGGTTTCTTTTTCCCTTTCGAGGAAACATCTGGGTTGGTTGTAATGGAGCCAGAGGACGCCCAGCCGTGCATCCTTGCAGGTGAGTGGCAGGCAGGCCGCAGCCCGCACCCCCTGCTTGAACATTTCGGGGTGCGCGCCCCGTGGATCGCGGCGGATATCCTCGTTGAACCAGGGCCGCCTGCTGCGAAAAACCTGGGCGGAAATCCCTTCTTCGCGGACAATTCTGGAAAGCACGGGAGACTGATCAAAGCCCGCTGATATGGCAAGATGATATGGCTTGTTATTTTCGTTCAACAAGACGGCGTTGGCCCGCCAAGCTCCAAATTCCGCCGGGATGCTGTTGACCAGCATATCGAGAGCTCTGATGGGGTTCCTCTCAGAAGTGATCTGCTGGCTCGTGGTGTAAGTGCTTTTCAGCAGTTTGAACGAGTTGTCGCTCTCCTCCATCAATTGAGTCTTGCGGATGGCGATCGCGGCCTGATGGGCGAGGGTCTGGAAGCTGCTGATTTCCGCCTCGTCCCAGGCGTAAGGCTCCTCGCTTTGTATGGAGATTACTCCCAGACATTTCTCCTCCACTATGAGCGGAAAGGTCACGCAGGTCTGGCATTCGGTTTTTGTCGGCATGGGCTTGATCCCCGAGCTCCTGCATGTGGATTCCTTTTGTTCTTTGTCCAACCAGATGAGCTGCTTCCACTCCCGGAACACAAAGGAGGATATGGTCGGACTATCCTTATATTTCATGTCATCGCTGGCGAAGCCCTGATCCGCACCTTTTTCATAGTTAATATGAAAGTCAATTTGATCAGTGATGGTATTGTACAGTCCCAGGAAGCAGGTGGGGGCATGCAGTTTCTCGCACATGAATCCCTTCAATGCGGTCATCTGTTCATTCATTGTCCTGCATGTGGCCAGCCTGCTGCTGCCCTCTACGAGTGAGGCTGACAGGCTCCGTTTCTGTTCAAGGCGCGTGATGGTATCCGCGTTTTCGAGAGCCACCGCCGCGGTTGGCAACAGGAGCGAGATCAGGCGGCTTTCTTCTTCCTGGAAGAACCGAGGCTTCCGGCTGTTGAAGAAGATGACACCAGCTACCCGCCCACCCAACTGAAGTGGATAGCCAGCGAGGGATTGGATGCCGAGATTGATCACCTCACGGTTTACGCGCTTATCCCAAGGGGCATCGGAGATTATCACTGGCTCTCCGGTCGAGAATATTTTGTCAGTCAACCCACCCTCCTGGCGCGGTTCAGTCGCCAGATACTGTAATTCCTCAGGCGCCACAAAGGTCTGGATCTTTTCTCCGCTCATGCCTCGCCAATGAACAACCGCCATTTCAGTATTTAGCAATTTATTTCCGGTTTCCACAAGAGTGGTCAGGATATCTTCGTTCTTGGACAATCGATTCAGTTTGAGGCTGGTTTCATGCAGGAATTCCAGCTCCTCAGCCTCATTCTTCATCTTGGTCATCTGCTCGGCATTTTCGATCGCGATAGCTGCTTGGCCAGCATAGCCAATCAAAAGATCGCTGTCATCCGGAGTGAATGTCTCAGTTTTTTTAGAATTGCTGAGAGTCATAACCCCGATCTGCCTGCTCTTGCTGGTGATCGGAATACACAACATCGAGAGTATTTTGACTTCCAGGTTTTCAGATGGCTTAAAGTGGATGTCTTCAATTGTATTCTCTACTATGATCGGCTGCTGTTGCTCAAATACCCAACCTGCCAAGCCTACACCTATCTCAAAACCCAGCGATCCCCAAGTCTTTCTCGCGTAATCGAAACTGGAAACCTTTAAGATCAATTTTCTGCTTTGCCCATCATAGAAATGGATTGAACCACGGTCAGCTACCGGGATCGCCCGCAGGACCGACTGGATCACATGCTCAAGGATCTCATGCAACTTATGGATGCTGTTGACTGTCTTGGATGTCTCAATCAATTCCTTTAGACGGGTCTCCAGATTTTGGATATCACGCTGATCCCGCATATACCCCACTTGCCCCAGAATGGTCCCCTTCTCATCCACGATTTGTTTTCCGGAAAGCATTATCGAGATTTGTCCCCCGTTTTTTTGGACTAGCACAAGCTCCGTGGTTCCAATCATTCCCTCATCTTGGATTGCGTCATAGACTTTTCTTGCCTTCTCTTTGTCCACATAGAGCCCCTCAACCGATTTGCCGATTAATTCAGACCCTGAATAACCCAGCAGAATTTCGGCTTGCCGGTTGACTGTGATGATTTTCTTTTTGGTATCAATGGCAATAATGGCATCAATTGAGCTGGAAATTAAAGCTTCCAGTCTCCGCTTGCTTTCCAGCAACTCAGTAAATGAGGCACCACCAACTGTTGGTTCAGAATCAATTCCCATCATGGCGTCATCCCTCGCTTTATTATCATCGATACTTGATCTCACTTAAACTGAAAATGGGAATAATATTTAAAGAGACGTTATCAACAGAAAAACTCCGGTAAAATGCGCTTTTCATACTTGGATTTTACGCGATTTATTCAACACAAAAGAACCAATATAATCACAATCTGGTCACAAATTAATGAGAACGTGAGCATGACACTCCAGTTTTACCTAGCTGATATGGAAATTGTACATCCTCCTTTCATGAACAATAATTCAAAAGTTTATAAAACGAGGCCCGGAATGGGGCAGGTTTTACACTTGCCTTATTTTATTATTAGTATGTCTCTTTATGACAAGCTTGGCACATGATGACATTCACATCTCAATCTGCTATTTTGCACTGCTGCTTTGTTCTGCGCCACGGAATAATACCCATGTGAGTGAAATGGCGGTGGTGTATAAAATGCCCGTTGCGATGAATAACGGCGTGAAACCATAATTTTCCTGCACAATTCCAGAAATATACGGGCCAACAGCCCAGCCCAATTGCCACGAGATGTTCAAGATGCTGTT
>ORJL010556443.1_pt1 | contig 10244 bp, 7 predicted proteins | sample 1779941 | NCBI WGS metagenome assembly ORJL01 (sample SAMEA104232317, study PRJEB22302) | groundwater metagenome | biome: forest; feature: aquifer; material: groundwater | place: USA | collected 2011-08-07 | depth 5.8 m | reverse complement strand
CGGCGACAAACTCGAGACGGATCGACATGAGATCGGGAAGACTCCAGGGCATGGTCACCTCCTGCCATGCCTATGGCGGATCCAACCTCACCTATCAACCCGGTCTAATCCTCACCTATCAACCCGGTCTGTACCGTCCTCCGTGGCCCTCCGTGCTCCTCTGTGTCTCTGTGATGAGAAACCCCGTCCCCCGTCCCTCGCAACTGCCGCATACGCGACGAAAGCCCGCGTTTTGGTGCGCGACCGCGTACTATTAGACCGCGACATGACTGGTCCCGCCAACTCGCAGCGTCCTGAACTCCTCGATCCCGCCCAGCTGAATGCGCTTGGCGGGCTGGAGATTCGTGCGCGCTGGGTGGTCGAGGGCTTCCTCACCGGCCTGCATCGGTCGCGCAAGAAGGGCTTCTCGGTGGAGTTTGCCGAACACCGCCCGTACATGCCCGGCGACGACCTGCGGTACATGGACTGGAAGATGGCCGCCCGCGCCGACAAGTGGCTCATCAAGCTCTTCGAGGAGGAGACCAACCTCCGGGCCACCATCGTCATGGACGTCTCCAAATCCATGCACTGGACGGGCTCGCCGGCGCGCCTCACGAAGCTCGCGTACGCCGAGACGCTGGTCGCCGCGGTTTCCCTGCTGCTGATCAAGCAGCGCGACGCGGTGGGGCTCATCCGCTTCGATGACGAAGTGCGCACGGTCCTGCCGCCCCGCTCGCGCGACCTGCACTTCCGGCGCATCCTCGCCGCGCTCTCGGAACCAGGAGCGGGGACGGGGAGCGATGCCCCGGGCGCGCTGATGCGTGCCGCGCGCCTCGTGCCGCGTCCGGGCCTGGTCATCGTCGTCTCCGACCTGCTCCTCGACGCGGACGAAACCATCAAGGCCGTGCAGGTGCTCCGCGGCGCGGGGCATCAGGTCACGGTGCTGCACCTCCTCGACCCCGCGGAGCACGACCTCTCCGTGCAGGGCGCGGAACTCGTCTTCGTCGACACGGAGACGGGGCGTGAGGTGGAGGCATCGGTGGGGGACGTCCGCGCCGCCTATCGGGCGACGGTGGATGAGGCGATCGGCGAGTGGCGGTCGCGGCTCGCCGGCGCCGGGGCGTCGTATGAGCCGATCTTCACGAACGCACCGTTCGTGGTCCCCGTGCGGCGCGCCTTCCTCTCGCGCCAGCGGCTCCCGTGAGCCTGCTTGCCCCCTTCGCGCTGCTGCTCGGACTGGCCGCGGCGGTGCCGCTCTGGCTGCACCTGCGCCGGCGCAAGGTCGAGATGCGGCTGGACTTTCCCGCCGTGCGTTACCTCCTGCGCGCGGAGCAGGAGCACGCGCGTGAACTCAAGGCGCGCAACGCGCTGCTGCTGCTGCTGCGCGTGGCCATCGTGCTGCTCATCGCGTTCGCCGCCGCGCGTCCCCTTGCGCGACTCGGCGGTACCGGACACGGACCGACCGCGTTGGCGGTGGTCCTGGACAATTCCATGAGCACGGGCGCGGTGGTGGACGGCCGGTCGGTGCTCGCCGGATTGCAGGAAGTCGTGCACGAGGTGCTCGCCCAGGCGCGCCCAGGCGACCGGCTCTGGCTCGTGACGGCCGACGGCGCGGTCACGGGCGGATCCGCGTCCACGCTCAGCGAAGCGATGGATCGCGCCGTCCCGCTCGCGGGCGCCGGCGATCTGGCTGCCGCCGCGCGCGCCGGCGCCGCCGTTGCGAGCGGGGCGGGGTTCCCGAGTGCGCGCGTGGTGGTCGTCACGGACGGCCAGGCGAGTGCCTGGCCCGTTCGGATGCCCTCGCCGGCGGTGCCCCTCGTGGTCTACGCTCCCTCGACTCCACCGCCGCCGAACCGCGCGGTGACGCGCGTGGTGGCCGATCCGCCGCACTGGGCGCCACGCGGCACACTGCGCGCCACGGTGCTCGCTCGCGAGTCCATCTCGTGGCGCGCCGCCCTCGGCTCCACCACGCTCGCGCGAGGCACCGTGGCCGGCGGCGGCACCATCGAGACGGGCGCCGTTCCCGCGGCGCGGGGCTGGACGGCGGGCGTCATCGAGCTGCCGCCGGATGAGCTGCGCGCCGACGACGTGCGACCGTTCGCGTTGCACGTGGGTGTGGCGCCGGCCGCGCGCGTCGACGCGTCGGCAGGCCCCTTCGTGCGCACGGCGCTCGCGACACTCGCCGCCGACGGCCGCGTGCGGGACGGAATGGGCGTCACCATTGCGAGCGCGGAGAATGCGGGCGTGCTCCCCGCGCTCCTCGCCGCCCCCGCCGACCCGGCGCGTGTTGCGCTCGCCAACCGCGCACTGGAGCGCGCGCGCATCCCGTGGCGCGTCGGTGAGCGGCGTGCCGGGCCCGTGCAGCTACGCGGCGACGGCCTCGACGGGGCCACCGTCCAACGCTTCTACGCGCTGCGGCACGTCGGGTCCGCTCCGGCCGACCCGCTGGTGCGTGCCGGGGGCCGGGCCGGGGGCGGGTGCCGGCGCGGAGCCGGTGGTCGTCGCCGGCGAAGGATGGGTCCTGGCCGCGTTCGCGTTCGATCCGGCCGACACCGACCTGCCGCTGCGCGCGTCCTTCCTGCCGTGGCTCGATCGCACCATCGCGCGACGGCTGGCCGCCGATGCCGGTCCGGTGCTCGAGGCGGCGCCCGCGGGGTGGGTCGCGCGCCCTTCGTGGGCCACAGGTCTCGAGGGGCCCGACGGCAACGTGGAGCCGCTGCGTGGTACGCGGTTCCGCGCACCCGCTGACGCCGGCGTCTACTTCCTGCGCCGCGGCGCCGAACGCGCCGGTGCGGTCGTCGTCGCGGCGGAGAGCGCCGAATCGGTGCTCGACCGCCTGCGCGCCAGCGCGATCGCGGCGCGCTTCGACGGACGCAATGCGGAGGGCGTGGACCGTGCGGCGCAGCTCACGGCGCGCGCGTGGTCCGGCAACTCGCCGCGCCCCATCCTCGCCGGGCTGCTGCTGGGCGCGCTGCTCCTGCTCGCCGCGGAGAGCTGGGTGTCGCGTCGCGACGACGCGGACGAGGCCTGAGCATGGCACTCCCACTGCTCCTCGAGCGCTTCGCGGCGCTGCCGCAGTTCCAGGCCTTGCGCACGCGCGCGCCGCGCGTCGGCGAGTCGCTGTCGGTGGCCGGGCTCGCCGGGTCGAGCGATGCGCTCCTCGTGGCCGCGCTCGCCGTCGAGTCGCCCAACCGCCTGCACGTCGTCGTGGCCGACCAGGTGCCGGAGGCCGAACGCTGGCTCGCCGACCTCGAGGCCATTGTCGGCGAGGGACTCGTGTCGTTGTATCCGTCGCGCGAGGGCTTCGGCGAGGTGGAACCGCACGCCGAGGTGGCGGGCGAGCGCGTGGAGACGCTGGAACGGCTGAGTCGCGGGCAGGTGCGCGTGCTCGTCACGACGGTGCGCGCCGTGCAGGAGCGCACGCGCCTGCCGTACGCACTGACCGAGGCGCGGCTGGAGCTGGCGCGCGGTGCGACGTGGCGGCTGGAGGAACTCGCCGCGCATCTGGCGCGCATCGGGTTCGAGCGGGCCGAGATGGTGGAAGACGTCGCGCAGTTCTCGGTGCGTGGCGGCATCGTGGACGTGTACGGCTTCGGCATGGCGGCTCCCGTGCGCCTCGAGTTCTGGGGGGACGAACTCGTGGAGATGCGCGAGTTCGACCTGTCGAGCCAGCGCACCACGCGTGCCGTCGAGCGGGTCGTGGTGCTGCCGTTCGAGGCCGAGCGCGGTGCGGCGGCCGCGGCAGACGCGGATGCCGCCGAGACGGGTCTCGCCGAGCGTCCACCGCACACGCTCGCCGACGGCCCGCGCACCACACTTGCCGAGCTGTGGCCGCCCGACTCGCTCGTGATCGTCCCCGAAGGGGTGCACGTGGAGCCCGAACTGCGGCGCACGTGGGACGAGGCGGCGCACCATCTCGACCTCGCCCGCCGCCGCGGCGAGGACGCGGCCGCGCGCGACGACCTGCTGCAGCCGCCCGAAGTCGCGGAGCGCGGCCTGCGTCGGTTTGCGGCGATTGCCATCGTGCCGTCGGTGGTTGGCGACGACGGGGTGCTCTTCCCGCTGCGTCCGCCCGAGCCGATCGAGCGCGACATGGCGCGCCTGCGCGCCGTGGTGGCCGATGGCACGCCCACGGTGATCCTCTGCGACAATTCCGGGCAGGCGGAACGCCTCGAGGAGTTGCTCTCCGCCACGGGACGCGAAGCGTTGCCGGCGCTCGCCATTGGCGTGCTGGGCGGCGGCTTCGTGATTCCGCCGCGCGGCCATCCCGACGGACTGCGCGTCCTCACCGACCACGAGATCTTCCGGCGCGACCGGCGCATCCGCCGCGCGCGGCGCTACGCCGCGGGGACCGCGCTCGAGCTCGTCGGTGCGCTCAAGCCCGGCGATTTCGTGGTGCACCTCGAGCATGGCGTCGGCATCTATCGCGGCATGGAGACCATCTTCGTCGGCGAAAGCACCATCGAGGTGGTCGTCATCGAGTACGAGGGGGGCGACCGGCTCAACGTCCCGCTCTACCGCATCGACCAGGTGGAGCGCTTCCGTCACGCCACGGATCTCTCGGACGACGCGCCGCCGCCGCGGCTCCACCGCCTGGGCGGCAAGAAGTGGGCGCAGCAGCGCGACCGGACGCGCGCCGCCATTCGCGAGATGACGCAGGAACTCCTCGACCTCTACGCGCGACGCCACATCGCGCACCGCACGCCCCACCATCCGGACGGCGCCTGGCAGAAGCAGCTCGAAAGCTCGTTCCTGTTCGAGGACACGCCCGACCAGCTCCGCGCCACGCTGGACGTCAAGCGCGACATGGAGGCGACGCGTCCGATGGATCGCCTGCTCGTCGGCGACGTCGGCTACGGCAAGACGGAGATTGCGGTGCGCGCCGCCTTCAAGGCGGTGCAGAGCGGGCGGCAGGTCGCGGTGCTCGTGCCGACGACGATCCTCGCCGAGCAGCACGCGCGCACGTTTGGCGAGCGGCTGGCCGACTTTCCCGTCAGGGTGGCCGTGCTGTCCCGTTTCCAGACCCACAAGCAGCAGAAGGCGGAGCTCGCCGAGCTCAAGGCAGGGACGGTGGACATCGTCATCGGCACGCATCGCCTGCTCTCACCCGACGTCGAGTTCCGCCAGCTCGGCCTCATCATCGTGGACGAGGAGCACCGCTTCGGCGTGAAGCACAAGGAGCGGCTCAAGCAGCTCAAGCTCGAGACCGACGTGCTGACGCTCACGGCCACGCCGATCCCGCGCACGCTGCACCAGGCGCTGGCCGGCCTGCGCGACCTCACGCTCATGCAGACGGCGCCGCGCGACCGCTCACCGGTGCTCACCTTCCTCGAACCGTGGGACGACGGCCTGCTGGAGGAGGGAATCGCGCGCGAGCTGGATCGCGGCGGGCAGGGCTTCGTCGTGCACAACCGCATCGAGACCATCGAGGCGGTGGCCGACCACCTGCGGCGCCTCATCCCGCGCGCCCGCGTGGAAGTGGGCCACGGGCAGATGCGCGAACGCGACCTCGAACAGGTGATGGCCCGCTTTGTGCGCGGCGAAGTGGACGTGCTCGTCAGCACGATGATCGTGGAGAGTGGACTCGACGTCCCCAACGCGAACACGATGTTCGTGAGCCGTGCCGACCGGTTCGGACTCGCCCAGCTCTACCAGCTGCGCGGGCGCGTGGGACGGTCACACCGCCGTGCCTACTGCTACCTGCTCGTGCCCGATACGCAGGTGGACCTCGACGCCGAGCGCCGCCTGAAAGTGCTGGAGCACCACACCGAGCTGGGCGCCGGCTACCATGTCGCGCTCAAGGACCTCGAATTGCGCGGCGCCGGCAACCTGCTGGGGCCCGAGCAGTCGGGTTTCGTCCACGCCGTCGGGTTCGACCTCTACCTGCGCATGCTCGAGGAAACCGTCCAGCGGGTGCAGCGCGGCGCGAATGCGCCGCCGCCGCCCCCGGCCGATGTCTCCATGGACCTCCCCTGCTTTCTCCCGGACGACTTCATCGCCTCGGCGGACGCCAAGCTCGACCTGTATCGGCGGCTGGCCAGCGCCCAGTCGGTGGACGCCATCGACGCGCTCCGCGACGAGGTCCGGGACCGGTTTGGCGCCCTGCCGGCAGCCGCCGAGGCGTACGTGGCGTCGGCGACGCTGCGGCTGGTCGGCGGGCGGCTGGGAATCGAGGGCATCCTGGTGCGCGGCGGAGAGGCCCGTGTTAACTTTCGAGCCGATGCGCTGCCGCGCATGAAGCCCCTGGCCACCGCCTTCCGGGACGTCCAGTTCCAGGTCGATGTCCGGCGAGTGCAGCCCTTGTCGTTGAAGCTGACGCGCTTGGGTGTTGCCTCGATGCTCGAGGGGCTGGTGCGCGCGCTGCGAACAATTACGACCGAGTCGAAGTAACACCTTACTTACGGGACTGCCTGCCGCCGGCGCCTTCGCCGGTCCGCCGGGCAACGCCCGCCTTCCCATCCCTCGATGAAGCGCAACGTCATCCTCGCCACCACCCTGGTCGCCACCCTTGGCATCGCCGCCTGCGACGGCTTCAAGGAGGCGCTCACCGCCCATGTTGACGTGGTGGCGCGCGCCGGCACGCAGGAACTCTCCGTCACCCGTCTCGCCGACCTGCTGGGCAACGCGAAGGTGCCGCTGCGCAAGGACGTCGCCAACGCGGTGGCCGACGCCTGGATCTCGTACCAGCTGATCGGCTACGCCGCCGCGCACGACGACACCCTGCACGACGCCAAGGTGGCCGACGATGCCATGTGGTCGGCGGTGGCGCAGGAGAAGTCGAAGGGCTTCTACGAGCGCATCTCCAAGGACTGGAACAAGGTCGATTCCACGACGCTCCCGGCCAAGTACGCCGCCGGCGAGATGTATGCGGCACGGCATATCCTGCTGATGTCGCCGCGCGACGGGATGTCGCAGAAGTCGCGTGACTCCGTGCGCGCCGAGCTCGAGAAGATTCGCCGCACCGTGACCGCGGCCAACTTTGCCGACGTCGCCAAGGCGAAGTCGCAGGACGGCTCCAAGGCCAATGGCGGGGCGCTCGGCGTCTTCCCGCCGGGGGCGATGGTGCCCGAGTTCGAGAACGCGGTCAAGGCGCTGAAGCCGGGCGAGGTGTCGGGCATCGTGGAGTCGCAGTTCGGCTACCACCTGATCAAGCGCCAGGCGTACGATGAAGTCGCCAAGGAGTTCGCGCAGGCCTATGGACAGATCGCCACGCAGAAGGCCGAGAGCGCGTACATGGCGGGCATGGAGAAGGCGGCCGGCGTCGAGGTGAAGTCGGGCGCGTCCAAGTCGGTGAAGGAAGTGGCGGCGGACATCGACGCCCACCGCACCGACAAGTCGACGCTCGTGACGTGGAAGGGAGGCAGCCTCACGTCCGCCCGCCTCGTGCAGTGGTTGGGCGCGATGCCACCGCAGGCCCGCATCCGCGAGCAGCTGGCCCAGGCGCCGGACACGGCCATCCCGTACTTCCTCAAGCAGATTGCGCGCAACGAGCTCATCCTGAAGGCCGCCGACAGCGCCAAGATCACCCCGGATTCGGCCGCGCTGGCGAACATCCGCGGCGCGTTCTACGGGCAGGTGGCGGGCGCGATGTCGGAGCTCAAGGTGGCGCCGTTCTTCCTCAAGGATTCGGCCAAGACGAAGGCCGAGCGAGAGCGCCTCGCGGCGTCGCGCATTGACGCGTACTTCGACATGCTGCTCGCCGAGCAGGCGCAGTTCGTGAACATCCCGGAGCCGGTCTCCTCGGCCCTGCGCAAGAAGTACGAGTCGCGCATTGTGGCGGCCGGGATCGAGCGCGCTCTTGAGCGCGCCGCCAAGATCCGCCAGGTGGCCGACTCGACGCGAGCGGCGCAGCAGCCGGCGTCGGCGGTGCCGATGCCCGGCGCCGCGACGGGCACGCCCAATCCCGCCGCGCAGCCGGCGGCGCCCGCCAAGAAGCCGTAAGTGACGCTGCGCGTCTTCTCCCGCGTGGCGCTGCTCTGCAGCGTCGTCACCCTGCCCGCCTTCGGGCAGCAGGGGGCCGGCGCCGCGCCGCGCGAGCTCCCGGTGGATCGCGTCATCGCCGTGGTGGGTTCCAAGCCCATCATGTGGAGCGAGGTGCAGGAGCTCATCAATTTCCAGCGCCAGCAGGGAGCGCAGATCCCTGACGATTCGGCCAAGTTCGTCGCGTTCGCGCGCGAGGTGATCAGCGACCTCGTCGACCAGGAAGTGCTCATCGCCACGGCGAAGAACTACAAGATCGACGTGACCGACGCGGAGGTCCTGCAGCAGGTCGAAGGCGAGATGAAGCGCATTCGCGACCAGTTCAAGACCGAGCAGGAGTATCGCGATGCCCTGAAGGGCGAGGGCTTCGGCACGGTGGACGAACTGCGCCGGATTCGCGTGGACCGGGCCAAGCGCGACCTGTTCCAGCAGCGGGCCATCGACTCGCTCAAGGCGAAGGGGCGCATGCCGTCCGTCGCCATCAGCGAAGCGGAGATCGCGGAGGCGTTCGAGAAGGCGAAGGGCCGCCTGCCGCGCCGCCCCGCCACGGTGACGTTCCGGCAGATCATCGTCAGTCCCCGGCCGAGCGAGGCCAGCCGCAAGGCCACCTTGGCCAAGCTGGACTCCCTGCGCGCCGAGATCGCCAAGGGGACCGACTTCGAGGTGGTGGCGAAGCGCGAGTCGCAGGACCCCACCTCCAAGGACCTGGGCGGCGACCTCGGATGGGCGCGGCGCGGCATGATGGTGCCGGCGTTCGACCAGATGATGTTCGCGCTCAACCCCAACGTCGTCAGTCCGACGGTGGAGACCGTTTTCGGCGCGCACCTCATCCGCGTGGACCGCATTCGCCCCGCCGAGGTGAAGGCGCGGCACATCCTGCTCCGGTGGAACATGGACTCCGCCGACGTGGCGCGTGCCAAGGCCGAGGCGGATTCCACGCTGGCCGCGTGGCAGAAGGGGGCGTCGTACGATTCGCTCGTCACGAAGCACCACGACGACGCCGAGCTGCGTCTCATGGCCGACCCGGTGCCGCGCGACTCGCTGCCCCCCGCGTATCGGGAGGCGCTCGCCGACAAGAAGGCCGGCGACTTCGCCGGTCCGTTCCTGATTCCGAATCCGCAGAACGGCCTGAGCAAGGTCGTCGTCCTGCAGCTGACCTCTGCCGAAGCGAGCGGCGACCTCAAGCTCTCGGACGTGCGCGAGCGCATCCGCGCACAGCTGGCGCAGGAGAAGACGGCGCGCCGCATCCTCGACCAGCTGCGCAAAGAGATGTACGTCTCGATCCGCATGTGACGCTGCCGACGCTGGCCATCACGCTGGGCGACCCGCGCGGCATCGGCGCGGAGATCGTGCGCAAGGCGCTCGCCGACCCCCGGGTCGCGGGCGCTTGCCGTTGGGTGGTGGTTGGTCCGTCGGGACTCGAGTGCGAAGCCACCGATGTGGTGGGCGAGTGGCACCCACGGCAGAGCGATGCCAATGCCGGACGGCTCGCCGGCAAGGCGATTGCGCGGGCCGTGGCGTTGTGCCAGGCGGGTGCGGCCGACGCCATCGTCACGGCGCCCATCGACAAGCACGCGCTGCTCGCCGGGGGCTATGACTACCCGGGGCACACCGAGATGCTGGCCGCGCTCACCGGACGCGCGGTCGCGATGATGCTGGCGAGCGACCGCCTGCGCGTGGTGCTCGCCACCACCCATGTGGCGTTGCGCGACGTGCCCGCACTGCTCACCGCGGAAGTCATCGCCCGCGTGGCGCGGGTCACGCGCGACGGCCTGCGCAGGGCCTTCGGTATCGCGGAGCCGCGCATCGCGCTGTGCGCGCTCAACCCGCACGCCGGCGACGGCGGGCGCTTCGGGACGGAGGACGACACGCTGCTCGCCCCCGCCGCGCGCGCCAGCGGCCTGCTCGGCCCGTTCCCGGCGGACACGGTGTTCGTGCGCGCGATGCGGGGCGAGTTCGACGCGGTGATCGCGCCGTACCACGACGTCGGGATGACGGCCATTAAGGTTGCGTCGTTCGGGTCGGCCGTGAACGTCACGCTCGGCCTGCCGTTCCCGCGCACCTCACCCGACCACGGCACCGCGCTCGACATCGCGGGGCAGGGCAGGGCCGATCCGTCGTCGATGATCGCGGCGATCCTGCTCGCGGCTCGACTGGCGCGTGGGGAGGGGTGAAGGGGTTTTTCATCACAGAGACACAGAGGGGCACGGAGGGCCACGGAGGACTACAACTGCTACTGCTTGGGGGAACTGCGAGCGCCACGCGATCTTCTGCGTGGCGTGATG
>ORJL011556499.1_pt1 | contig 10247 bp, 13 predicted proteins | sample 1779941 | NCBI WGS metagenome assembly ORJL01 (sample SAMEA104232317, study PRJEB22302) | groundwater metagenome | biome: forest; feature: aquifer; material: groundwater | place: USA | collected 2011-08-07 | depth 5.8 m | reverse complement strand
TTTCTTTTTATCATTTTAGTTGTCAAGAGAACATCGGTATCAATTGAGTATCCTATTATAAGCAATAATGCTGTTATTCCCCCAGCTGAAAGATGAAAATTAAACAAGGACAAAACTGCCAATGTAGCCACTATATCAGTCAATGCTGCAAGTATTACTGCAATTGATGGAACAAATGTCCTGAATGTCAGGGCAACAACTATAGACATAAGAATAAAAGCAATTATCAATGACAATATCAGCTGCCTGTAAAATGATTCTGAAAAGGATGAAGAATAACTTTCTGAGGAATATTCATTTTCTGAAAAATCTATCTTTTCTCTTAATGCTGATTTTAATTCATTCTCATTTTGACTGGAAGATTCTATTATGAGCCCTATATTTTTTCTAGATGACAAATCGGTGAGAGTCCTTACATTTACATCTTCAAACTTATTACTAAGATATGAAGATATTTCCTGCTCATCAAGTCCTTCTTTCTCTATTGTTATTGAGATTCCTCCTTTCAGAGATATATCCCTTTCAATCATTGAACCTGTAGATATTTGATTAATCCCGAGAATTATTATGCTTAAAAGCAATACTCCAAGAGAAATAAAAACAAACTTCTTGTAGTTTTTCTCGTACGTTTTCTCTAAAAAAGACTCTAATTTCATCAAGATAATGGCAATTAGAAGGTTTAAAAGTTTTTTTATGCTGTTAAATCCATGAAAATTTTTAGACTTCATCATAGAATAAGAAGAGATCCAAGAATTGATACTCATCTTGCATTGGTTGCAAGGATATTCGGGGTGGATGCTGTTTATTATTCAGGAGATAAGGACAAAGAGTATGAAGAAGGTGTAAAGGGTGTAAATGATAGATTTGGCGGAAAATTAAAGATAGAATATGTGAAAGATGATATAAAATTCATAAAAGATTTCAAGGGCATAAAAGTCCATCTTACTGTTTATGGTCTGGATTTCAGAAAGAAAATAAATGAGCTAAAATCAAAAAAAGATATTCTTATCATTGTTGGTGGAGAGAAAGTTCCTCCTGAAGTTTACAAGATAAGTGATTATAATTTAAGCGTTTCAAATCAGCCTCATTCGGAAATAGGTGCATTATCAATACTGCTTTATGAGTTCTTTGACAGGAAATTCAAGGATATCAGAGGAAAAATAAACATAAAAGAAAGTGAAAGAGGAAAAGTTATCTTTAAGTCTTAACAACTTTAACTTTATGATTATTCTCAAGAGCTTCTATATGACATAAATCAAAAATTTCACAATCCAAGTTTACTTTTATTTTTTCTCTTGAATATTTTCTTTTTTCAAGCCTTTTCTTCAATTCCTTCAAATCACATTTTGTCACAATGCATTCATCAACATACTTGCTTGGAAGATAATGCGACAAATGAGAATCTATAACAACATTCTTGTCTTTCTTTATAAAATTTATCAGAAATTTATTCAGCTTTTTCACATCAACAACATAAGTTTTTTCTTTTTTATTATAATAAGAATACAATTTGTTATCTTTTATAATCTGATTAACATCAACATATTTTAATTTTTTCTGGCTTGCTATCTTCTTTGCTATTGTTGTCTTTCCTGTTCCCGGGCATCCAGATACAATTATTACCATCTCATTAGTTGGTTTTATATATTTTTATATCTTTATGTTTTTATGAGCAAGGATATAAGAGAGTTAATGAATGGATTGTCATTGAAGATAGATGCTATAAAGTATAGATGCAGTGATAATGATTTTTACAATATAATAGGAATAAATTATATGATTGCATTGATAAAAACTGTTCAGGAATCCGAAAGAAACAGAATCTTTTCCAGCGAAGATTACACTAATGATGGTGGAGGTTTTTCAAGAAATTTTTTAATTGGAAGATGGATAAAACTAAATTTCCTCCTTGATGAGTTTTATGATATTCATTCATTAAGTTATGAAGAATTAATTGAAAAAAGGAAAGAGGATTTAGACGAAAGATTAAAAGATATCAATGAAGATGACAGAAAATGGTTTAATGAAAATGGGATTTATTCTTTATATGAAGGAATTTTAAGGGGGTATATAACACCAGCGGAATTTGGAAGCCAGGTTGCTGGAATCATAGATGAAATTGTCATAAAGAAAATCAGTCGACTGTAAACAAACTAGAATCATGAACATCAAATACACCTAGAGAAGCTCCACAGTCAAGCCATCCATGAGCATAGTTCAATGCTGCAAATGAATTTATGAAATCCTTCTTTTTATAGAAATGCTCTGCATCACTAAGGTAATTCTCAACCATCTCTATTATTAAATGTCTTGCATTTTTTATATTTAATTTTTCCTCGGAGTCCTTAGCCTTTTTCAAAGCTTTTCTTGTAACATCAAAATATTTTAGAATCTTTTCTTCAGAGACTAGGTTCATGTTTTTCTCTTCATCTTCCTCTTCTTCTTTTCCTTTCTCATTCTTTTTCTTTGCCATTTCCATCTCATCTGGCCTTTCTTCTTCCAACGTCTTGAACTTCTCTTCATTGTTAATTTTTATATCAAAGTCGGGTTTTTAAAGCTTATGCTGATGCAATATTTATTACTGAATAAACCAGCATGAGCAAAGATGTCAATAATCCGAGCAGAGAAATAACTGAGAACCTCCCTATATTTAAGAAATTTATCCTGAACTTGAATTTTTTAGGATCAATTCTATATCTCAAGATAAGAGCAGAAGCATTAACGAATGCAAATGTTATGAATGTTGATATATTTGTAATGTTTGCAATAAGAGATATATCTTCAAAGAACAAAAACACAATAGCGAGAAGAGATATTAAAATTATTGCAAGCCATGGTGTATGAGTTTTCTGGGAAATTTTTGACAATGACTGAGGAATTGCTTTTTCCTTTGCCAGACCATAAGTTATTCTTGATGTTGTAACCATGGAACCAAGAACTGTGCTTAATGTTGCAAACAATGCTATTACTGCCAAAACTATGAATGCGTATTTTCCTAGAGAAATGGAAACTGCATCTGCAAGAGGAGCCTTGCTTGCGGACAATTGTTCATAACCAAGCATAGATATTGCTGATATTGAAGTAAGTATGTAGAATACAGAACTTATTATTATTGATAATATCAAGGCTTTTGGAATTGTCTTCTGCGGATTTTTTGTTTCTTCTTCCAGTTTTACAAGAGATTCAAATCCCATGTATGCAAAAAATATCAATGCTGTTGCCTGAAGAATTCCTTGGAGCCCAAAATCAAAACTTAAAAGATTTACATTTCCCCAATATTTTATTCCTAGAATTATAACGGCTAGTAAACCTATAATTTCAAGAAATGTTGCTACTATCATTATTTCAGTTGAGAGCTTGATGCCTTTCAAGTTTACTAGAGACAATGCAAAAATCAATGCAACTGCTGAAAGAAATAAAGGTGCTCCAAACAATGCATTAAAATAATTTGAAAAACCTATTGATACTGTTGCAATAGTGAATATTCCTGTTATGATTACAAAGATGCCCATGATTACTGCAATATTTTTATTAAATGCATTCTTTGCATATTCATATTCAGAAGAATCCGACTTGAATACTGATGACAATTCAGCATAGCTCAATCCTGTAAAAGCTGCGATTATAGCAGCAAGAACAAATGCAAACCATAATGAATTTCCGGAGTAAGCTGATGCAGCCCCTATAAGTGCATATATTCCGGCACCCATTATTATTCCGACACCTGAACAAACAACTTCAAAGAAATTAAGAGTTCTCTTTAACTTATTTTTTGCAAATTCTTTTATATGAGTATGCTTTAATGCCACGTAAAAATGAATTTTTTATGTTTATAAAATTATTTGTTAAAAAATTTATTATAAAAATTCTTCCAGAGAAAGAGTTGCTCTTCCTGTTGTATTTGTATCTTCATGGAAAATTATTGCTTTTTCTCCACTTTCATCAATACCTACCTTAATATTAGAACATTCTTCCAAAAATTTCCAAGAACCTTCGTATGTTCCTGTCAAGTCAACAGAATCTTTTTTCGATAGGGTAAAACCCATAGGATCTGATAATGTATTTTGCGGAATTACTGGCTGCATTGCTTTCCTTTTAAATTCTAAAGCGATGAGTCCATTTTCACTTGTAATTTTACCTTCAACTGATAAAGCCAAACAATCAGCATGATCATCCAAAATAGCTCCCCTAATCTTGTCTGCGCCGATATAAACAATACCTGAATATGGAACAGTTTTTTCATTATATTCATAGCTGCCATTGAATCTATATTTTTTTGCCATGTTTGGTTTAGAATTACGAAATATATAAAAATCTATTGAAAATTAATTATTAAAGTTTAAATATTAGAAAGACTTCATTTTAGAATGGAAAAAGAAAAAATTCATAACATCCCAAATTTTCTGACATTATCAAGAGTAATAATAACATTCTTTGTAGTTTATTTTATATTTGCAGGATATCCAATAATAACAATAGTTTCAGCATTTATAATTGGAATGATAACTGATTTTCTTGATGGTCAGACTGCTAGAAGATTTAATATGGTGACTGAATTTGGAAGGAAGTTTGACATCATTGCAGACAGGATATTGATGATAGCAACTGTTTTTGCAATTGTAATAAAATTTGGATTTGATGGAATAATAAACGGATGGCATCTTCTTCAAATAGCAATGATATTATCAAGAGAAATAATTTCACTCCCATTTATTTTAATGAGCTTGTTATCAAGAAAATTTTCAATTCCTGATGTGAAATTCATAGGAAAACTCACAACATTCATGCAGGCAATTGCTTTTCCTTTAGTTTTATTAAATGCATTTTATTATCCGGAAAAAAATTTCTCAATCTATTTTGCAATTGTAACTTCCGTTGTGGGAATTATTTCAGGGTTAACTTATATCAAGGATATAAGAAAATAAAAAAACAAAGGCTTATATACCCAAATTAATACTTTCATTTTAGCATATAGAGAAAGCACTTGTTTGACAATTGGCTTTTTCTGAGATGAGTGCTAGTAATATAATGGATAAATCAAAAATGTTTGAAGAATTAGGATTAAGCAATGATTTACTGGAAGCTATAAAGAGAATGGGTATAAAAGATCCAACTCAGATTCAAGAGAAATCAATTCCTGCAATAATGTCAGGAAAAGATGTAATAGGTGAATCAGCAACAGGTTCTGGAAAAACTTTAGCTTTTGGCGTCGGAATTATAGACAAGGTAGTATCAAGAGAAGGATTGCAGGCTTTAGTACTTGCACCAACAAGAGAACTTGCAGAGCAGGTTAAGAATTCATTGAAAAAACTTACAAAAAGTCTTAGTGTAATAAGCATTTACGGTGGTGTTTCAATAAATCCTCAAATTTCAGAATTAACAAGGGCTGATGTTGTGATTGCAACACCAGGAAGATTACTTGATCATGTTCAAAGAAGAACAATAAATCTTTCAAAATTAAAGATAGTCGTGCTTGATGAAGCAGACAGAATGCTTGATATGGGTTTCATAAAAGATGTTGAGCAAATACTTAAGTTGTGCCCTGAAAAAAGACAGACATTATTTTTTTCTGCAACAATATCTCCGGAAATAAAGAGACTGGCAGGCAAATACATGATACAACCGATAAATGTCTTTGCAAAGAATATGGTTGATCCTGAAAAGCTTAAGCAGGTTTATTATAATATTCCAAAAGAAGTTAAGTTATCATTGCTTGTTGATTTATTGCAGCATGAGAAATCTGGATTGGTTATGATATTTTGCAATACAAAGAGAACAACTGATTTCGTGGTCAAAAATTTAAGAAAGAACGGTATAAATGCAACTGCAATTCATGGAGGATTATCACAGAATAGCAGGACAAAAACAATGGAGATGTTCAACAGCGCAAGGGTGAATGTTTTAGTATGCACAGATGTTGCATCAAGAGGATTGCACATAGACAATGTTTCTCATGTTTATAATTATGAAATTCCAAATGATCCAAAAGATTATATTCATAGAATAGGAAGAACTGCAAGAGCTGGAGAGGAAGGAATTGTTGTCAACTTATTATCTGATGAGGGATATGGAAATTTCTCAAGAATAACTCATGAATACAGCAACTTTTCAATAAAAAGATTAGAGAAGACTGACTTCAAGAGAATATTTGCAGTGAGAGCTGAAAGTGAAGAGAGGCCTAGATTTGGACAGCAAAGATCTGGACAGAGAAGACCAAGTCAAAGAAGGCCTACTTATAATAGAAGAAGATAAATTTCTGAAATTAATATAAAATTTATAGGGTTAGGATATAAAACAAGAAATTATTGAAGATGAGCAAATAATTTTCCATGAGATAATTGTAACTCTTGTTTTAATTTATCATCAGTAATTAGTATTCTTATTAATCCGTTATCTTTAAGGTATTGCATACTGCCATCATAGTTTTCTTTATTGAATGAAGATAAATAACATGCATTCATATCTATTCTTTTTTCTTTTTCTCTAACTCCACCATTACCAACTCCTACTCCAAATGCTTCATTTATCAATGGAAATGCTGGTTTTAGTAAAGCTGCGCCTAATAATCCTAACTTATTCTGTAAATTATAATCATCTATTAAATCGTTAAATGAAATATCAATTACTCTTTCTGACGCAGATATTCCTCTTGGTGTCCCAATTGTATATTTTTCCCAAACCAAAAAAAAGTATGGGGTTGTGTCTTGTGTGGTTAATTGATTCATTTTCTAATAATTTGAATTAATATCTTATAAATCTTTCTATTTAGTTATTACTCAAAAGAGGTGCCCCGTCCGAAACCAGATAGAAAGTTATCGGATTTCTAATTTTTTTCCCAAACCCAAGATTAATGCAGACATTAAAATATTTATATTCATTATAAAATCCATTTGTAAGTTTCACAAGGTTTATGAATCAATTTAACATTACTTAACGAAGCAAATGGATATGGAACTTCCACCCGTTTACCTTCTACTTCTATTTCAAATAATGTGCCCCCACCACGTTTGGACCATTTTATATCTTCTGGATTTATAACTGAGAATTGGGATATTGCTCTAACATATTTAACCGACTTATTTTCGTTGATTGAATATTCTAAATCAGCTCCCCCAAATGTACTACTTTGAAATTCAATAATTGCAATATCTGGTTTATAAATTATAAAACCTTCAATTGAGAATCTGTAAAGTGGATGTCTTCCTGAATAATTTTGAAATATCTCATCAAGAGTTGATTCACAATCTAAATCTATTGGGATAAGAGAACCCTTTGGCCTATCTGTCCTATTATTTCTTAAATCTCTCAATATATTTCTAAATACAGTTTCATTTTTTCTTGCAATTTGATAATATTCATTTATCATAATGAAGTAAATTATTATAAATATTTAAATCTTTCTATCTTGTAACTACTATAAAGAAATTAATTGCCCCGTCCGAAATTAGTAAGAAAGTTATCGGTTTAGGAACATTAATCATAAACTTTTGAACGTTTGTCTATTTTAATTATAATAATTTTATTCTCTTCATAATTGATTCTATACAGTGTTCTATAATCCCCAACTCTTATTCTAAAGGTACCATGCTTCCCAACAATTGTTTTAGCATTATGAGGAACAGGATCATCTTTAATAGTCTGTTCTATTTTATCAATTATTCTCTTAGTGATGTCCTTGTTCAATTTTAATTTCTTAAAGAATCTAAGTGGTTGCTTATCATAATCAATATTAAAAGCCATATCATATCCCTAATTGTTTTCTTAAATCATGACTAGAAATTAGCTTTTTATCTTTTTCATTATGATAACTCTTTTCAAGCAATCTTTCTTCTTCTGCGGTTAGAAACATATCTTTATCTGGCATATTTTCCATGATTACCTTTATGTCTCTCTTTATTTCTCTTATTTCCTGTAATAATTGCTGATTTTCCATTTTATTATATATACAATTAGGGAGTTTATAATATTTTCGTAAGGGCATTGAATTAATGGTAAATGCCCCGTCCGGGATTCGAACCCGGGTCTCAGCCTTTCTTCTTTCCTTTTTAGTAAAATTTTTTCCCAAAAAGTTTAGCGAAAGGGCCGCATCTTAGACCGGGCTGGACTAACGGGGCATTTAGGTTAAATCTTAAATTTTTATTTATAATAGTTTCTATTCCTTAAAACACTATATATTCTTCATCTTATTTTTCATAAGCCAGATAATTCCAAGGATTACTATAATAATCAGAACAATCAAGATTAAGAACATCAATACATTTGTCAAGAGCTTAATTACAAATGATCCAAACAAGACGAATGCTACAAGAATCAAAATAATCCAAATCCACATTCTTTTTGTTATTTTTGACATCTGAATAATGGGATGTTCTTAATTAAATAGTTTTCTAATTGTTTCGTTAGTTTTATAAATCTAAATCCAAACTTCATTATATCCCCACTTAGCTCAACGGTGGAGCACACATATGAAAATATGGCTCAAATGGCTGTAGATGAAATCACTGTTTGACCTCAAGTAAAAACTAGGAATGAAAAACAGACAGCGGATCCCGTGAGGTTGCTGGTTCGATTCCGGCAGTGGGGATACATTTTTTAAAATGAAAACAGTATACATAATTCACGGCTGGGAAGGAAGTCCTAAAGAGCCAATGCATCAATGGATGAAGAGTGAATTAGAAAAAAATGGATTCAATGTAATTGCTCCAAGAATGCCTAATCCTGAACATCCTAAAATTGATCAATGGGTTAATAAAATTCTTGAAATAGTTGATTTAAAAGAAGAAACTTATTTGATAGGGCACAGCATTGGATGCCAGACAGTTTTAAGATATCTTGAAAGAATTAATTCTAAAGTTAATGGTGTTGTCTTGATTGCTCCTTGGATGCATTTGAATGAAGAAACAATTAAGGAAGAAGGAGAAGAAGTTATAGAAATGGCAAGACCATGGATGGAAACTCCAATCAATTGGAAAAAAGTAAAATCTAATATTAAAAATCAAGCTATCTGTATATTTTCTGACAACGATCCCTATGTTCCATTGAGCAATGCTGACTTGTTCAAGAAAGAACTAAATGCAAAAATAATAATTGAACATAACAAATATCATTTTGATATAGCGAACAACATAACTGAAAACAAAACTGCAGTGGATGAAATAAAAAAAATAAAAGAAAAGGATTAATCTATATCATCATAATCAGGCTCTTCTAATTCCTCCTCATCTTCTGACTCTTCCGAGAAATCATCTTCGTATGGACTTTTCATACCAACCACCTCTTAAGATTTTTGTGAATGTCTTGTTTATATATTTTGTCATTCAGTTTTTTTGTAAGAAAGGTTTTTATATAAGTTAAGTATATTTTCACTCATGAAAAAGAGTGTGATTTTACTTAGTTTTATACTTGCTGTTTTTAGTGCATCACTTGTTAATGCTACAATAGTTTTCAACAATGATTTCAGCACTTACAATTTGGGTGATAGTGTAAGCGTGGAAGGATATATAGAATCAAATACAAATGTAAGAAATATATTCAGGCTTTATCTTGAATGCACAAGTTCACAGCAGATTCTTGCAAGGACAATAAATGTCGATGCAAACAGCAGATACTTCTTTAATGAGGATGTAAATCTTCCAATAGGAAATAAAGGGCAATGTAATTTCAAAGCAACATTCAATGGAGAAACACAATCATCACAAAAATTTGAGATAAGCGATGAACTTAAGGGAGATATATTTCTAAGCAAAAAAAGCTTCAAGCTTGGAGAATTATTAGAGATTGATGGTGATGTTCTTTACTTGGATAATGACAGAGTTAATGGTGTTGGAATATTCTCACTAGTTCAGCAGGATTCTTCAGAAAGTTATTTTGCAGATACACTAAACATCGAGGATGGAAGCCTTGCTTATTCAACAAGTCTCGAAAATATTCCACCAAAATCATACAGTGTTATTGTAGAAGCTTATGATTCTTACGGGAATTTCAAGAAATTTGATCTGGGAATTATAGAAATAAAAGACAAATTATCAGTTACTCCTTCTCTGGATAAGAGAGATTATCTTCCTGGAGAGACATTTACAATTAATATAAAAGTCAATGAGGATCCAAGAGAGTTCAGGGCAAAGTTTGATTTTGAAGGAGAAGCAACTGAGCAAGTATTTGAAGGAACAGAATTCAGCTACCAGATAAAAACAAAAGAAAATATAAAATCTGGAGCACATGATGTAAACATAAAGATAAGTGATATT